>Ga0209539_1001684_pt1 | contig 11924 bp, 11 predicted proteins | sample BarGraNGADG00312_2_FD_184499 | JGI IMG/M metagenome (GOLD analysis project Ga0209539, IMG submission 184499) | Arctic peat soil microbial communities from Barrow, Alaska - Barrow Graham LP Ref core NGADG0011-312 (SPAdes) (version 2) | ecosystem: Environmental > Terrestrial > Soil > Wetlands >... | reverse complement strand
GCGTCGGTGGGCGCCTCGGCCCGCGCCTCGACCGGACCTGGCTCGCGCGGCGGGCGCGGTGCCGGTTCGCGCGGCGGGCGCGGTGCCGGTTCGCGCGCGAACGCCCGCAAGCGTCGCCTGTTCGACTACCCGCGCAGCGGAAAGACCGGGATCCGGCGCTGGCTGCCCTCGTGGCGACTGGTGCTCGGTTCGGTTCTCGCGGTTGGCGCGCTCGGCTTCGGCGTCGTCGCCGCCGCCTACCTGACGACCCAGATCCCTAAGCCGGACGACTTCGCCAAGGCCCAGACGACGACCGTCTACTACTCGGACAGCAAGACCGTGATGGGCACGTTCGGCGTGAAGCGGGAACTCATCAAGATTGCCGACCTCCCGGACCACGTGGGCAACGCCGTGGTCGCGTCCGAGGACCGCACGTTCTGGAAGAACTCGGGTGTCTCGTTCACCGGCATCGGCCGAGCGCTGCTGAACAACGTGCGCGGCGGGCGCCAGCAGGGCGGCTCGACGATCACCCAGCAGTACGCGGAGCGCTACTACCTCGGCACCACCACGAGCTACACGGGGAAGTTCAAGGAGGCGCTGCTCGCGCTGAAGATCGACCAGCAGCAGGACAAGAAGCAGATCCTCGAGAACTACCTCAACACGATCTACTTCGGCCGCGACTCGTACGGCATCGAGGCCGCCGCGAAGGCGTACTTCGGCGTGTCGGCGAAGAACCTCACGGTCTCCCAGTCCGCCCTGCTTGCCGGGATCATCCCGTCGCCGAACAACTGGGACCCGCGCAAGGACCCGGCGGAGGCCAAGATCCGGTGGCAGCGCGTGCTGGACTACATGGTGCTCGGCGGCACGCTCACCCAGGCGGAGAGCGCCGCACAGGTGTTCCCGAAGACCATCGAGTACGCGCGCCGCGACACGTACGGCGGCCCGACCGGCTACATCCTCGACGCGGTGCGCCGCGAGATCACGACCCGGACCGCGATCTCCGAGGAGGAGCTCGACGTCCAGGGCTTCAAGATCGTCACCACGATCAACGCGGCGACCCAGCAGGCCGCCGTTGCCGCCGCCGCCACCATGCCGAAGGACGCGCCCAAGAACCTGCGGACGGCGATCGTCGCGGTCGATCCGGCCGACGGCGCGATCCTGGCGATGTATGGCGGCCCCGACTACATCAAGCGCCCGCGCAACGCCGTGACGCAGGACGAGGCGCAAGCGGCCTCGACGTTCAAGCCGTTCACCCTGATCGCCGCGCTCCAGAACGGCGAGTCGTTGCAGTCGCGGTTCAGCGGCAGGAACCACATGACGGTCCCGGGCTTCGACAAGCCCGTGACGAACTTCGCCAACTACAACCCCGGCGTGATCGACCTGGTGAGGGCGACCGCGTTCTCGGTCAACACGGTCTTCGCCCAGCTCAACGTCAAGATCGGCCCGGAGAAGTCGCGCGAGGTCGCCATCCAGGCAGGCATCCCGGAGAAGACACGCGGTCTGGACGCCGTCCCATCCTTCGTGTTTGGCAGCGCCTCACCGCACCCGATCGACATGGCCGAGGCCTACGCGACGATCGCCTCCGGCGGCGTGCGCCACCAGACCTTCCTGGTCCGCTCCTTGGTGTCCCTCGATGGCAAGAGCAAGTACTCGGGCGCGGGCCAGGGCGCGCGGGTCTTCCAGCCGGACGTCATCGCCGACACGACCTACGCGATGACGCAGGTCGTGCAGCTGGGCTCGGGCAAGACGGCCAGGTCGCTGAACCGCCCGATCGCGGGCAAGACCGGCAGCTCGAACGACAACAAGTCCGCCTGGTTCATCGGCTTCACCCCCCAGATCGTCGCGGCCGTCGCGCTCTATCAGGAGGGCAAGGACGGCACGGCCGAGAGCATCACCGCGTTCGGCGGTTACAGCCAGATCACCGGCGGCTCCGTGCCAACGGACATCTGGACCGCGTTCATGAGGCCGGTCTTCGCGCCGATGCCGATCGTGCAGTTCCCGCCGCGCGCAAATGTCGGGGTTCCGGTCGCGCCTTCGCCGACGTCGACGCCTTCGTCGACGCCTTCGCCGACGCCGACGCCGAAGCCGACGCCCACGCCCGTGGTGACGCCGACGCCGAAGCCGACGTCGGCGCCTTCGTCGACGCCCACGCCGACGCCCACGCCGACGCCCACGGTGACGCCGCACGTGACGTCGAAGCTGATCGTGCCGACGCCGAAGCCCACGTAGTCGCCGGCCTTGGGAGTTTTGGATCCGGCAGCCGCGGCGCCCACGGGGCCCTCGCGACCTCGCCTGCACCGGCGTGCAGAGCTGGCGGTGGTTTGCGGCGCGTCGCCGCGCGCGGCGTGCGCTCGGCGCGAGCGGGACCGGAAGCGTGCTCAGCGAGCGCGAAAGCGCACGCGCCCGAGCAACCCACCGAGCGCCCGCTTCGCGCGTAGCGCGCGGACCAGCAGGGCGTAACGGCCCAGACGCGCCGGAACATCCCAGGCGCCCGGCACCGCCGTCGTCCCGGCCGCGAACTTGGTCTTGAAGTCGGAGACGCCGGCCAGCTGCGGCGCGCGGTCCGAGGCGACACCCATCAGGTCGTAGTGCCGGACGCCCTCGACGCGCAGCACCCGAAGCACCTCCCACTGCACCCGGTACGCGGCGAGCGCCTTGCGGCCCTCCGCGGTGCCGGCGCCGTAGTAGTAGGTGGCCCCGCCGTCGTACACGGTCACGATCGCCCAGGCGAGGACTCGTCCGTCGCGGCGGGCGACGAACACCCGTGCGGCATCGCCGAGCGTGTCGAGCATGGTGCGGTAGACGCTCGCGGGGTAGATGCCGAAGGAGTCCCGCTCGGCGGTCTCGCGCAGCACCGCATACAGCTCGTCGAAGGCCGCCGGGCCGCGGCCGGTCTCCTCTGCGACCGTCATCGTCTCGTCCTTGACCGCCTTGCGGACCGAGTACCGGTCGCCCTTCTTCATCTCGGCGAAGAGCTCGTCCTCGGTGCGGCGCGGGTCGAGGATCACGGTGCGGTCGTAGGTGACGGTCTGCAGGAGCTCGTGCAGCTCGGGCGCGCGGTGCTCGGCGTGCAGCCGGACGAAGGCGATGCCCGGGTCCCGACGACGCACCTCGGCCAGCAGGGCCTCACGAAGTGCGGCCTCTTGCGCGGCGGTCGGCGGCTCGGCCTGCAGCCAGACCGGCCCGTGCTTGGCCCAGAGGTAGCGGAAGCCGCGACCGGCGAACTCGGTGAGGGCGATGATGGCGAGGGCCTGATCGGCGTCGTCGAGGACGGCGTAGCGGCCCCACCGGGTTCGGCCCACGGTGGCGCGGTCGTAGGCGTCCCAGCGGGGTGCCTGTTCGATCGGCAGCGGGTGCGGGGAGCGCTCGGCGAGGGCGAGGAACTCGGGGTCCGTCACGGCCTTGAGGTGGCTGGGCACGTCTCCTCCCAGGCTGTTGGCCGACACAGGGTCACCCTACCGGCGGGTCGTTGTCCCCAGGGATTTCCCTCGCGCTGCGCCGCCCGGTAGCCTTGCAGATTGCTGTGTGCGTTCCGGCTCCTCGCAGATCGAGGTCGCCGAGCATGCTGCGACGCAGAACCCTCCTGTCACGGAGATTCCGTGGCCGCCGAGTCCATAGGAGGTGGGTAATCACGTGCGTCACTATGAGCTGATGGTGATCCTCGATCCCGAGATCGAAGAGAAGACCGTCGCCCCCTCGCTCGACAAGTACCTGTCCGTCGTGGCCAACGCGGGCGGCACTGTCGACAAGATCGACATCTGGGGACGTCGTCGCCTCGCCTACCCCATCCTGAAGAAGTCTGAGGGAATCTACGCCGTCGTCGACATGACGACGACGCCAGACGTCGCTCAGGAGCTGGACCGTCAGCTGGGTCTCAACGAGGCCGTGCTGCGTACCAAGCTCATCCGTCCCGACGCCCACTGAACGCGGGCCCGGTAGTCAGCACCGCACGACGACGTAGCGACCGAAGGAGCAAGCATGGCTGGTGACACGACCATCACGGTGATCGGCAACCTGACCGGTGACCCGGAGTTGCGCTTCACCTCCTCGGGCGCGGCCGTGGCCAACTTCACGGTTGCCTCGACTCCGCGGTCCTTCGACCGCCAGTCGAACGATTGGAAGGACGGCGACACGCTGTTCCTCCGCTGCTCGATCTGGCGTGAGGCGGCGGAGAACGTCGCCGAGTCGCTGACCAAGGGCATGCGCGTCATCGCCTCCGGTCGGCTCGTACAGCGCTCCTACGAAACCCGCGAGGGCGAGAAGCGCACCGTGGTCGAGCTTCAGGTAGACGAAGTCGGTCCGTCGCTGAAGTACGCCAGCGCCAAGGTCACTCGCGCACAGCGCAGTGGCGGCGGCGGCGGCTTCGGCGGTGGCGGTGGAGGCGGAGCCGCGGAAGACCCGTGGGCGACGTCCCCGTCGAGTGGCGAGTCGGTCTCCGACGAGCCCCCGTTCTAAGAGCACCAGACCACTGACCACCCATCCCGGGCCGCACGGCAACGACCCGGGCTCCGGCTCCCAAGAGCCGCTAGTGAAGGAGCACCACGATGGCGAAGCCCGTTCTTCGTAAGCCGAAGAAGAAGCAGAACCCGCTGAAGATCGCAAAGATCAAGGCGATCGACTACAAGGACACCGCGCTGCTGCGCAAGTTCATCTCCGACCGCGGGAAGATCCGCGCTCGCCGGGTGACGGGTGTCACCGTCCAGGAGCAGCGTGCGATCGCACGGGCCGTGAAGAACGCCCGTGAGATGGCACTCCTGCCGTACGCCAGCTCGGCGCGCTGAGAAGGAGGCGACTGATGGCAAAGCTCATCCTGACCCAGGAGGTCACCGGCCTCGGTGCCCCGGGCGACGTCGTCGACGTCAAGGACGGATACGCACGCAACTACCTGGTTCCGCGTGGCCTGGCGACCGGTTGGTCCAAGGGCGCGGAGAAGGACATCGCGTCGATCCGCAAGGCCCGCAAGTCGCGCGAGATCGCGACCGTCGAGGGCGCCTCTGCGGCGCGTGACTCGCTGCAGTCGAACGTGATCGTGGTGGCGGCGAGGGCCGGCGCGTCCGGTCGTCTGTTCGGCGCCGTGACGACGGGCGACATCGCCGACGCCGTTTCGGCGGCCGGCGGCCCGTCGCTCGACAAGCGCAAGATCGAGATCGACCAGCCGATCAAGGCGCTGGGCGAGTACCAGGTGAAGGTCCGTCTGCACGCCGACGTCGCTGCGACGCTCGACGTGCGGGTCGTCCCGGAGGCCTGACCCGCTGCGCGCTGAAGGCGGATGACGCCTTCGCGCAACGCGAGCAGGACCCGGAAGCGCCCGAGCCCCTGGTGGGCTCGGGCGCTTCGCTGTTCTCAGGCGCCGGTGAACATTCAGTGGGTGCGGCGCGCCCGCAGCCCGGTGGTCAGCGCCCGAGCAAGGATCTGTCGGTCCACGTTCTGGACTGTCTGTCCACCTCTTGGACACTGGCACAATCTCTTCCTGTCCACAGGGGGTGCACGGCGTTTGTGCGGTTCAGGACGCCATTCTGCATCAAAGAGAGTCCGTATCCACAGGCCTTTCCACGGCCTGTGCACAGTGGCTCGCCGCACTGTCCACACGTTGTCCACAGCATCGTCTACAGGACCGTTTGGCCTGGTCCGCGCTGGGGCCTAGTGTCACGCACGGACTCCGGCAATGACGCCCGAAACGCGCGATCTCCGAATCGCGTGTCGGTGGTAGGCCGTACAACGGGAGTATGGAACCACCGGTTATCAGGGAGGCTCGCGTGACGGTCGAGGAGCTTGAGGCCAGCCTCAGCCCGCGCCGTATGAGCGACGGTTTCGACCGCACCCCGCCCCAGGACATCGCTGCCGAGCAGAGCGTGCTCGGCGGCATGATGCTGTCCAAGGACGCGATCGCCGACGTCGTCGAGACGCTCCGCGGGCCGGATTTCTACCGCCCCTCGCACGAGCTGGTCTACGAGGCGATCCTCGACCTCTATGGGCGCGGTGAGCCCGCCGACGCCGTCACCGTCTCCGCCGAGCTGACCAAGCGCGGCGAGATCTCGCGGATCGGCGGCGCCCCGTACCTGCACACGCTCATCTCGATGGTGCCGACGGCGGCCAACGCCGGCTACTACGCGCGAATCGTCCGGGAGCGCGCGGTGCTGCGCCGCCTGGTCGAGGCCGGCACGCGCATCGTGCAGCTCGGCTACTCGACCGAGGGCGGCGACGTCGACGACATCGTCAACGCGGCCCAGGCTGAGGTGTACGCGGTCACCGAGAACAAGACGAGCGAGGACTACCTGCCGCTCGCGGACATCATCAACGGCACCATGGAGGAGATCGAAGCGGCGGGGCACCGCGGCGAGGGCATGGTGGGCGTGCCCACCGGCTTCGCGGACCTCGATCGGCTCACCAACGGGCTGCACCCCGGTCAGATGATCGTGCTCGCGGCGCGGCCGGCGATCGGCAAGTCCACCCTGGGTCTGGACCTGGCCCGCTCGGCGTCCATCAAGCACGGCCTAACCTCGGTGATCTTCTCGCTCGAGATGAGTCGCAGCGAGATCACCATGCGGATGCTCGCCGCGGAGGCCAAGGTGCCGCTGCAGAACATGCGCAAGGGCACCATGCGGGACGAGGACTGGCAGAAGCTCGCGGCCACCATGGGCCGGGTCTCGGACGCCCCGCTGTTCATCGACGACTCCCCGAACATGTCCCTGATGGAGATCCGGGCGAAGTGCCGCCGGCTCAAGCAGCGCCATGACCTCAGGCTCGTGGTGATCGACTACCTGCAGCTGATGAGCTCGGGCAAGCGGGTGGAGTCGCGCCAGCAGGAGGTCTCGGAGTTCTCCCGCGCGCTCAAGCTGCTCGCCAAGGAGCTCGAGGTCCCGGTCATCGCGATCTCGCAGCTGAACCGTGGTCCGGAGCTGCGGACCGACAAGAAGCCGCAGATGAGCGACCTCCGTGAGTCCGGCTCGATCGAGCAGGACGCCGACATGGTGATCCTGCTGCACCGCGAGGACTTCTACGAGCGCGAGTCCCCCCGCGCCGGCGAGGCCGACCTCATCGTGGCGAAGCACCGCAACGGCCCCACCGACACGATCGTCGTGGCGTTCCAGGGGCACTACGCGCGCTTCGTCGACATGGCGCACTAGAGCGAGAGGAGGTCGGTCACTATGTACAAGACTGGTGAGAAGCCCGGAATCGGCATCTACCGTTGCGTCGCGTGCGGTCACACGCTCCGACTCGATGACGCATCGGACACGCTGCCGCCTTGCCCGAACTGCCACGCGACCACGTTCATCAAGGTCAGCTGAGGTGGTTGCGAGGCCGCAGCGGTGGAGGTGAGGCGTCGGTGCCCGCGGCCCGCGGCGTGCTGATGACCGCACCGGGCGTCGGGCGCAGCAAGTCCGAGGAGACGTGCTCGAGTTGTTCGTTCGGGAACCCGGGTCTGCTGAGGGTTTGGTTGTCACCTTGACCTGCCCCACGGATTGGTTACCTCGGGGGATTGAGGATCGGGCCCGTTCTGGAAGGCTCCGATCATGCCAAGACCGTATCCAGCGGAGTTCCGCGCCCGTGCCGTCGCACTGGTGAGGGCCGGCCGGCCTGATCTGTGGGGGCCGGTGGCGTGGCGGGGCCGGTGACGTGGCAGGCTGAGGGCGACGTGCGGCTCGATCGGCCCACGCTCGGAGGAGAAGCGGATGACGACTGACGCGCTCGAGCAGGGCACCCTGGGGCGTGGCCTGGCCCACTTCAAGATGGGTTCCGGACCACCGCTCGTGTATATCGCCGGCCTCTCAGCGGACCACCGGCAACCTCAGGGCATCGATCGGTGGCTGCAGCGGAGAGAGGTTCGACCGCTCACCGCCCATCGCACCGTCTGGTGGCTGAACCGGCGCGAAGGCCTCGAGCCGGACGTGACCATGGCGGAGATCGCGGCGGACTATGCGGACGTCCTGCGGGCCAGCTTCGACGGCCCGGTCGACGTGATGGGGATCTCCACCGGTGGCAGCGTCGCCCTCCAGCTGACCGTCGACCACCCGGAGCTGGTGCGCTCCCTCGTGCTGACCGGGTCCGGTTGCCGGCTCGGTGTCCAGGGGAAGAGGAGCCAGCTGCTCATCGCCGAGCTCGCCCGGGCCGGCCGTCAACGGGCCGCGTCGGCAGAGGTGATGGGCCCGATGGGCGGGCCGCGCTGGACCCAGGCCCTGCTGACTGCCATCGGCTGGTTGGGAGGTTCGGCGGTCTTCTCGATCGAGAACCCGGCGGACATGCTGGCCACCATCCAGGCCGAGGACGCGTTCGACGTCACCGACCGGCTCGGTGAGATCCGCGTTCCGGTGCTCGTCCTCGGCGGAGCGCTCGACCACTTCTACGACGACGGCCGCGTCTTTGCGGAGACGGCCGCCGGGATCGCGGGCGCGCGTCTGATCCTGTACCCGGGCAAGGGGCACCTGGCCTCGAACGGGCGGCGGGCGGCCCGCGATGCCGTCGCCTTCTTCACCCGCGACCGGTAGCCTCCGGGTGGAGGTGGCCCCATGACCAGATCACGCATCCTGCCGACCGTGCTCATCGTCGTCGGCGTCCTTGCTCTTGCGGCGTGCGCGCCCGGAGGAAACACCGTCGCGGCTGCCGGAGGTGCGGATCAGGCCGGTTTCTGGCTCGGTCTGTGGCATGGCGCCATCGCCCCGATCACGTTCATCGTGTCGCTGTTCAACGACCACGTGAACGTGTACGAGGTGCACAACAGCGGCAACTGGTACAACTTCGGCTTCATGATCGGCCTGTCGGTCTCGCTGGGCGGCACGGCGCGGTCCGGAAGCAGCGGGCGGCGGAAGCGCGCCAGCGCGTAGGCAGCCTCGGCGAGGCAGGTGGCCCGGTGGCCGGTGGCCCACGGTGCCACACCGGCGTCAGAGCCGCGGCGGCGCCGTGAACCGCTCGATGAACGCGTCCACCTCGGCCGCGGTGCTCGGGCCGGCAAGTGGTTCGCCGTGGCCGGTCGCCAATACGCTCGGCTCGAGGCGCGCGAGCACCGCGGCGGACTCCTTGGCGGCCGCCCACCGCCAGGTCGTCAAGCGCAGCGGCCCGGAAAGCTCGCGCCGCTTCAGCAGCAGGCCCAGCATCGAGTTGACGCTCGTCGTGAGGATCGCGTCGCCGGCGAGCAGCACACGATCCGTCGCTCGGAAGAACGAGACGTGGCCTGGGGTGTGGCCGGGCGTGTGGATGGACCGCCAACCCGGGAGGCCGGGCACCTCGCCGCTCACCGGCAGGGACCGGACCACCTCCCGAAGCCCGGCGTTCTCGAGCATCTTCCGGACTCGCTCGCGCGGCATCAGGCGCATGACCGGCAGGATGAGCCACCTGTTCAGCGGGTCGGCGAACGCCCGGTAGGCCGCCAGGTCCGCAGAGGTCAGCGGCAGCTCGTCCCGGTGCACGTAGACCGGGCACTGCCACGTCGTCGCCAGGACGCGGGCCGAGCCCGCGTGGTCCGGGTGACTGTGCGTGAGCAGGATCGCCGTCGGACGCGAACCGGAGCCGAACAGGGGCCCCGCGGCTCGCTCGATCACCGGGCCGCAGCCCACCGACCCGGAGTCGATCAAGACCCACGACTCGCCCGACCGGACGAAGTACACGTTCGACCGGGTCATCCCGCGACGGACCTCCAGGAAGAACACGTCCTTGGTGATCTCCCTGGGCCCGACGACGCCGTCGCCCGCCTCCAGCAGTTGTTGGAGGCCCGTCCAGATCTGCCGCTCCTGACGACGACCGACCAGGGCGAGCACGGGGCCCAGCAGCCGAAGCGCACCTCGAGGCTGCAGCTCCCACGACCACCGCATCCGCGTCCCGCCGCCGTCCGGCACGAACGTGAGGGCGCCCCGGATCTCCATCGAAGCCAGGCGGGTCGAGGATGCGAGCCGATGGGGTTGGTCGTATGCGGTGTACTCGATGACCATCTCGGCCGTGCGACCCCGGCCCATCACGGTCTCGGCGCGGAACCGGGTGCCCAGGCCGATCGGTCCTTCCGAGACTTGCTCGGCGCGGAGCATGCGTGGGTTGAACCCCGGCTCGTTGCGCTCGTCGGCCACGAAGTCGAATACCTCGTCCGGCGCCCTGTCGATGACGATCTCACCCGCGATGTGGACCATGTGGCACCTCTCCGGCACCAGTGTCCACCGCGCCAACCGTGGGCAACAGAGCCTGCCGCGTATTACAGGTCGTTGCCCGCGTAGGACTGGTTGAAGCTCTTGTTGGCCAGCGGGAAGTCCGGGACGATCGTGTCCGCGAGCGACACCGGCAATGCGGGCCAGTTGAGGAACGACGGGTCAACGATCTTGACCCGGGAGAGCGCCCCGGCCGCGTCGAGCTCGACCCGGTGTACCAGCGCGCCACGCCACGCCTCGACGATGCCGAGTCCCGCGCCCGCGGCGTGAGTCGTCACCGATGTCCGCTCACCAGGCGGCGCCGCGAGCCGAGCCGCGAGGTCCTCGACCAGTGCGGCGGACACCGCGAGCTCACGCGCCCGCACCAGGTACCTCGCCATCACGTCCCCGCCCTTCTCCACGACGACGTCGAACGCCTCGCCCAGGTCGACGAACGAATGGTCGCGCCGCGCGTCGGTGTCGATCCCGGAACCGCGGGCCACGTGGCCGCGGGTTCCGAGCAGCAGTGCCTGCTCATGGTCGAGCACGGCGGTGCCGGTGAACCGGTCGTGGACCACGGAGTTGGCCAGCGTGATCCCGACGACCTCGGCAGTCTCGTCCGCGACCGCGCGCACCAGGTCGAGATCCGGCGAGCTCAGCAGCGCACCGCTCCCGATGCCGATCGACCCGCGCAGCAACCGATGGCCGGTCACGTGCTGGTTGTGCCGGAGCAGCCGCTCGCGCAGCCGCTGCAAATGCGCGTTCGCGATCCCGTACCCGACGTCGTTGGCGAGAGCACCGAGGTCGTTCACGTGGTTGTGCATGCGCTCGAGCTCGAGCAGCAGGGCGCGGGCGACCCGATCACCCTCGGGCACCTCGATCCCGGCGGCGTCCTCGACAGCCATCACGTACGCCAGCGTGTGCCCGACGGCGGTGTCCCCACTGATCCGCTCCGCAAGCTCGATGCCCTCCTCGGGGCGGCGGCCCTCGAAGAGCTTCTCGACCCCGCGGTGCAAGAACCACAGCCGCGCCTTCATCCGCAGGATGGTCTCGCCGACCACCGAGAACCGGAAGTGCCCGGGCTCGATCAGCCCGGCGTGAACCGGGCCGACCGGGATCTCGTACACCCCGTCGCCCTCGACCCGGACGAACTTGTACGTGTCGTTGTCCGGCGGGAACGTCGGGTTAGGGTCGATGTCGCGCAGCATCGGGAACCAGCGGGTCGGCCAGTGGTCGTGGCGGACCATCCGGAATGGGAGCGGGTGGCCGGCCGGGTGGATCCCGTAGAGGTCGCGGATCTCGCGCTCCCAGCGGCCGCCCGGGTACGAAGCCGAGGCGATCGTCGGCAGCCAGGAGTCGTCGCGCGGCACCGGCACGGTGAGCTCGAGCCGCCCGCGGGTGGGCCGAGGCGTTGGACGCCCACGACGCCGTCCGCGACGGGGCGTGGGTCGCCGAGCTCACCGACCTGCTAGACCTGTCCGCCTCGCCGACCTGGGACAGCGCTGGCCCTGGGCCAACGCGTGGCAGGCGATGTTCACCACCGCCCACGGGCCACCGATCCCGGCGACCTGACCACCCAGCCCCCGCGGCGCGACCAAGGACCCAAGTGGAAGACCCGGCCAGACCGGCAGTCCACCCACGACCGAACCCAGAATCACACGCAAGAAGCCCCGTCAGACGCCACCAGAAAACCGACCGGTGGATCCAGGCTCAACAACACGCCGGTGGTCGCGTGCGGTGGTGTTCGTCGCTGGCTGGTTCATGAATAGTGCTCCTTCCACGCTAACCGAACGGGGCCACCGAGAAACTCGGTGGCCCCGTCTCGCCAACTTACGG
>Ga0209539_1001683_pt1 | contig 11933 bp, 5 predicted proteins | sample BarGraNGADG00312_2_FD_184499 | JGI IMG/M metagenome (GOLD analysis project Ga0209539, IMG submission 184499) | Arctic peat soil microbial communities from Barrow, Alaska - Barrow Graham LP Ref core NGADG0011-312 (SPAdes) (version 2) | ecosystem: Environmental > Terrestrial > Soil > Wetlands >... | reverse complement strand
CGTCCGGCGAGGCCGCGTACGGTGAGAGCCGTGTCCGGGACCGCATCACCATCCCCAGAGGTCGAGTTGCCGCGGGATCCGGCTGAGCCGCCGGCCGACGTCACACCTCTCGTCGAACCGGCCGACGGTGTACCGCCCGTCATCGAGACGGCCGAAGCGCTGGCAGCCTGCGTCGCTGCCTTCGGCCGCGGCTCTGGACCCGTGGCCGTCGATGCCGAACGCGCGTCCGGCTATCGCTACGGGCAGCGCACCTACCTGGTGCAGCTGCGGCGCGAGGGCGCCGGCACTGCACTGATCGACCCGATCGCCGTGCCCGACCTCAGTGCCCTGTCCGCGGCACTCGCCGGCGTCGAGTGGATCTTGCATGCGGCATCGCAGGACCTGCCCGGGCTGATTCCGCTGGGCTTGAGGGCTTCGGCGGTCTTCGACACCGAGCTCGCCGCGCGGTTGCTCGGGATGGAACGCGTCGGTCTCGCAGCGGTGGTGGCCGAGATCCTCGGACTCGGACTTGCCAAGGAGCATTCGGCTGTGGACTGGTCGACTCGTCCGCTCCGGCCCGAATGGCTCCGCTACGCGGCTCTCGACGTCGAGGTCCTGATCGAGCTCCGGGTCGAGCTCGGCCGCCGCCTCGACGAGGCCGGGAAGGGTGAGTGGGCGCGACAGGAGTTCGAAGCCGTTCGCGTAGCCGCGCCACCCTCGCCCCGGGTGGACCCGTGGCGCCGAACTTCGGGGATGCACGTCCTCCGCGACCCCCGGGCGCTCGCTGTGGTACGAGAGCTCTGGACAATGCGCGAGGACACCGCCGCGCGGCGGGACATCTCCCCCGGCCGAGTCCTTCCGGACGCCGCGATCCTTGCCGCCGCGCAAGCCTTGCCGCGTGGCGTCGTCGAGCTCACCCAGCTCCCCGCGTTCTCAGGGAAGGGTCAGCGGCGACGTGCGTCGCAGTGGCAAGGGGCGATCGACCGGGCACTGGCGCTGCCGGAGTCGGCCCTGCCGTCACGTCGAGGCCCGCAGACCGATGCGCCGCCACCGGCTCGCAGCTGGCCCGATCGGGATCCCGCCGCCGCGCATCGACTCGCAGTTGCGCGCGCGCGCATCGCCGAGCTTGCCCATCGGTATCACATCCCCACCGAGAACGTGCTCCAACCGGACCTGCTCCGTCGGCTCTGCTGGACGCCGCCCGCGCACCTGGACGTCGGGTCGATCGGCGAGCGTCTGAGCTCCGGCGGAGCGCGCCCGTGGCAGATCGAGCTCGTGGCTGCTCCGCTGGCGGACGCGCTCGCCTCGGCGGCGACCGCGCCACCCGCGCCGTACCAGCTGTCGGAGTCCGTCTGACGATCAGGCAGCGGGCCCGGTCGACAGCACCAGACGTCGCGCCTAGAAGACCGCCAGGCCGTGAGCGGCGAACTGGTCGCACACCCGGGAGATGAGCTCCGGTGTCGGCGGCTCCGTGGCCTCGAGCCGATACGGCTCGCCCATCCGGCGCCACTTGTCGCGCCCCATCTGGTGGAAGGGCAGGACCTCGACCCGTTCCACCGTGGCCAGGCTCTCCACGAACGAGGCAACCGCCTCGACGTTCTCGACCTCGTCCGTCAGACCCGGCACCAGGACGAAGCGCACCCAGATCGGCACGCCCAGGTCGGACAGCCGACGGCCGAACGCGAGCGTCGGCGCGAGCTCGCGCCCGGTGACCTCCCGATGGGTCTCGGGAAGTCCGGACTTGACGTCGAGGAGGACGAGGCTCACATCACGGAGCATCTCGTCGCTCGCCCGCGCGCCGAGGAAGCCGGAGGTGTCCAGCGCGGTGTGCAGACCCAGCTCGCGGCACTCGTGGAGCACCCGGGCGACGAACGCCGACTGGAGCAGTGGTTCGCCACCGGAGATCGTGACCCCGCCGCCCGCCGCCTTGAGCACTGGGACGTAACGGCGGATCCGATCCATCACCTCGGCGACGGTGTGCGTGACCCCGTCGCGCATCCGCCACGTGTCGGGGTTCTGGCAGTACTGGCACCGCAGCGGGCAACCGTTCAAGAAGAGCGTCAGCCGGGTTCCAGGGCCGTCGACCGAGGTGACGAGCTCCCAGGAGTGCACGGCCCCGGTGTCCCCGGGGCTGCGCTGAGCGGTTGCGCGCAGGTCGTCGTCCGCGTCGATCACGTCGGTTCGGCTCTGCAGCGTTACGTCGATGCTCATCGGTTCACCTTCCCTGCCGCCGTAACCCCGGACCGGGGAGCGGGTTGCCGTCGCCTCGAGGGCTGACGCGCCGATCAGATTCCGCCGTGGAAGGTCCGAGAGAGCACGTCGCGCTGCTGCTCGGGGGTCAACCGGACGAAGTTCACGGCATAGCCGGAGACCCGGATGGTCAGCTGCGGGTACTTCTCGGGGTGCTCCATGGCGTCCTCGAGCGTGTCGCGGTTGATCACGTTGATGTTCAGGTGGAATCCCGCGGACATGTTGTACGCGTCGAGCAGCCCGACCAGGTTGGTGATCTGCTCGTCGCGGACCCGCCCGAGGCCTGAGGGCACCACCGTCGCGGTGAGCGAGATGCCGTCCATCGCCTCGGAGTAGGGCAGCTTTGCGACGCTCAGCGCCGACGCGAGCAGACCGTGCGTGTCGCGGCCGTTCATCGGGTTCGCACCGGGTGCGAACGGCTCGCCCTTGCGGCGGCCGTCCGGGGTGTTCCCGGTGTGCTTGCCGTAGACCACGTTCGACGTGATCGTCAGGACCGACTGGGTGTGCAAAGCGTTGCGGTACGTGTGCTGGCGACGGATCTTGTCCATGAAGCTGCGCACCAGCTCCGCCGCGATGTCGTCGGCGCGGTCGTCGTCGTTGCCGTACGTGGGGTACTCGCCCTCGACGTCGTAGTCCACGACCAGGCCGGTCTCGTCACGCACCGGTCGCACCGTCGCGTACTTGATCGCGGACAGCGAGTCCACCGCCACGCTGAGGCCGGCGACCCCGCAAGCCATCGTGCGCAGGATCTCCTGGTCGTGCAGCGCCATCTCGAGCCGCTCGTACGCGTACTTGTCGTGCATGTAGTGAATGCAGTTCAAGGCGTCGACGTACGTCTCGGCGAGCCAGTCGAGCAGCTTGTCGTATGCGGCGCGAACCTCGTCGTAGCCGAGCACCTCGCCGGCGAGCGGCGCGGCGAGCGGCGCCACTTGCTTGCCGCTGATCTCGTCCCGGCCGCCGTTGATCGCGTACAGCAGGGACTTCGCGAGGTTGACCCGCGCACCGAAGAACTGCATCTGCTTACCGACAGCCATGGCCGAGACGCAGCACGCGATCGCAGCGTCGTCGCCCCAGGCCGGACGGATGAGCTCGTCGGACTCGTACTGGATGGCCGACGTGTCGATCGAGACCTGCGCGCAGAAGCGCTTGAAGCCTTCCGGCAGGCGCTCGCTCCACAGCACGGTCAGGTTCGGCTCGGGCGCCGGGCCAAGGTTGTACAGCGTCTGCAGGAACCGGTAGGACGTCTGGGTGACGAGCGGGCGACCGTCCTCGGACATGCCACCGATCGACTCCGTCACCCACGTCGGGTCGCCGGAGAACAGGGCGTCGTACTCGGGAGTGCGCAGGAACCGGACAATCCGCAGCTTGATCACGAAGTCGTCGATGATCTCCTGCGCCGACTCCTCGGTGAGGACGCCCTCCGCGATGTCACGCTGGACGAAGACGTCGAGGAAGGTCGAGGTGCGGCCGAGAGACATGGCCGCACCGTTCTGCTCCTTGACCGCACCGAGGTAGGCGAAGTACAGCCACTGCACGGCCTCGCGGGCGTTCTGGGCCGGCGCGGAGATGTCGAAACCGTAGGACGCCGCCATCGTCTTGAGCTCGCCCAGCGCCTTGACCTGCTCGGCGTTCTCCTCACGGTCCCGGATGACGTCCTCGGTCGAACGCTGCATGTCCATCTCCATGCGCTCGAGCTTTTTCGTGGCGATGAGGGCGTCGACGCCGTAGAGCGCGACGCGCCGGTAGTCGCCGATGATGCGACCGCGGCCGTATGCGTCCGGCAGGCCGGTGATGATGTGGCTTCGGCGGGCTGCCCGGACGTTGGGCGGGTAGACCTCGAAGACGCCCTCGTTATGCGTCTTGCGGTACTCGGTGAAGATCTTCTCAAGCTCGGGGTCGACCGGGTAGCCATAGGTCTCGAGCGCCTTGGCCACCATCCGCCATCCGCCGAACGGCATGATCGCGCGCTTGAGCGGCGCGTCCGTCTGGAGGCCGACGATGAGCTCGTGCGCCTGGTCGATGTAGCCCGGGGCGTGGGCCGTGATGGACGACGGGGTGGTCGCATCCACGTCGTAGACACCGCGCTCGCGCTCGGCCGGGAACAGCTCGGAGATCTTGCTCCACATCGCGGTGGTGCGCTCCGTCGGGCCGGCGAGGAAGGAAGCGTCACCGAGGAAGGGCTGATAGTTGCGCTGGATGAAGTCCCGGACGTCGATGCCGTCCTGCCAGGGTCCGCTGGCGAACGAGCGCCACGCGCTCTCCTGGGCCACCTCAGGTCCGTGCTCCGGGTTGCTGGTCTCTACGGTGGTGATGGCCATCGCGCTGCACTCCCTCAACTCGCCCTCGTGGGGCGATCGACGCCGTTGTTCCGACGTCTTCGACGCTACGTCTCGAGGCGTGCAAATACATGGGACCTTTGACCTGAGACGCAGGTCACACTGCACTTTTGGGGGGCGCGCGCTAGTCCGAACCGGTCTGAAGACGGGCCACGATCGCGAGTACGTCACGGGCGACGTCACCGGCCCGCAGACCGAGATCCTCGAGGATCTCGGTCCGGCTCGAGTGCTGGATGAAGCGCAACGGGACGCCGATCGCGTGCACGGGTGAGTGCAGACCGTGCTCGAGCGCCCGTTGGGCGACGAGCGCGCCGATCCCACCGTCGACGATGCCGTCCTCGAGCGTCACCGTGACGGTGTGCTCCCCGACGAGCTTGAGCAGCGCGGGCTCGACCGGAAGGACCCAGCGAGGGTCGACCACGGTGGCGCGGGCGCCGTGCGCGGCCAGCTCCGCGCCGACCTCGAGCGCGAGCGGGACGAAGGCGCCGATCCCGACGATGAGCACGTCAGGGCCGGTCCCCTCGCCGTGGCGGCTGAGGATGTCCACGCCCTCGAGCGCGTCGATCGGGGGCACGCGCTCCGGCAACGGACCCTTGGGGTAGCGGATCACGGTCGGAGCGTCGTCCACCTCGATGGCGGCGCGCAGCGCACTTCGCAGCGTGTCCTCGTCGCGCGGCGCGGCGAGCTTGAGACCCGGGACCATCCGCAACAGCGCGAGGTCCCAGATGCCGTGGTGGCTCGGCCCGTCGTCACCGGTGACGCCAGCCCGGTCCAGTACGAAGGTCACGCCGGCCCCGTGCAGGCCCACATCGAGCAGCACCTGGTCGAACGCTCGGTTGAGGAACGTCGCGTACACCGCCACCACGGGGTGCAGCCCGGCGAACGCCATCCCAGCGGCGGAGGTCGCAGCGTGCTGCTCGGCGATCCCGACGTCGAAGATCCGGCTCGGGAACTCGGTCGCGAACGGCGCCAGGCCGACCGGCTCGAGCATCGCGGCGGTGACCGCGACGACGTCGGGACGCCGGCGCCCGATCTTGACCATCTCGTCGGCGAACACCGAGGTCCAGCCGAACCGCGCGGGCGAGATGGGCAGGCCGGTCTCGGGGTGGATCCGGCCGACGGCGTGGAACCGGTCGGCGACGTGCTCCTCGGCCGGGACGTAGCCGCGCCCCTTCTCGGTGATCACGTGCACGATCACCGGACCGTCGTACTGCTTGGCGACGCGGAGCACCCGCTCGACCGCTTCGACGTCGTGACCGTCGACAGGTCCGAGGTACTTGATCCCGAGGTCCTCGAACATCCCCTGCGGCGCGACGACGTCCTTGATGCCCTTCTTCAGGCCGTGCAGGGCCTCATACGCGAGTCGACCGGGTGGCCCGGTGCGCTTGAGGAAGCGCTTCCCCCACGACAGCACGTTCTCGTAGCCGGGGGCGACGCGCAACGAGTCGAGGTGCCGGGCCAGTCCGCCGATCGTCGGAGCGTAGGACCGCCCGTTGTCGTTGACGACGATGACGAGGCGACGGTCGTGCCCGTCCGCGATGTTGTTCAGCGCCTCCCAGGCCATGCCGCCGGTCAGCGCACCGTCGCCGATCACGGCGACGACATGTCGATCCGTGAACCCCCGCAGCGCGTAGGCCTTGGCGATACCGTCCGCCCAGGACAGCGCCGTCGAGGCGTGCGAGTTCTCCACGATGTCGTGCTCGGACTCGCCCCGGTTGGGGTAGCCGGAGAGGCCACCGCGCTGGCGGAGCTGGGAGAAGTCCTTGCGTCCGGTGAGGAGCTTGTGCACGTAGGCCTGGTGCCCGGTGTCGAACACGATCCGATCCTTGGGCGACTCGAACACCCGGTGCAGAGCGATCGTCAGCTCGACGACGCCGAGGTTCGGCCCGAGGTGACCGCCGGTCTTCGAGACGGACTGGACCAGGAACTCACGGATCTCCTGCGCCAGCTGGACCAGCGCGCGGTGCCCGAGCCGACGCAGGTCGGCGGGTCCACGGATCTGGTCCAGGACTCCCATGGGTTCTCCGCTCGTGGCGCGCCAGTGCAGCCCCGGCGCCGTGGTCAAGAGCCCCACTGTAGGCTGATTCCGCGGCTCCACGTCGCAACGACCGACCTCAGGACGGGTCCGCAACCCGCCCGGCGAACAGGACCAGGCCGGTCTCCTGCTCGACGACCTGGTACTCAAAGGGCCGGTCCAGGTTCAGTACGACGTCAGGCTGGTGCGGCGCGGCGCCCATGGTCATTCCGACCTGGGTCACTGCGGCAGCAACCGTGCCACGTTCGGCAACCGTGATGGTCGCAGCCTGAGCGACACCGCTCACGGCTGCACCGGGGAAGACCCCGTCCAGGTCACCGCTCGGCTGCTGGAGGGCAGCCAGGCCCAGCTGCGGGAGCAGCGGGGTAAGGTCGAGCGACGCGTCCGTCTCCCACCGCGGCATGGTCAGGTCCACGAGCGGCTTCGGTGCGGCGTCGAGCGCCTTGCGGACCGCGAGCCACTGCTCCTCGGAGAGAGCGCCCCGGTCCGGGAGGACGATCCGCATCGCGAAGCCATCGGTGTAGGGCAGCTCCACCGCGCGCCAACCCTCGCCCGCCGCGTACCCGGCAGAGAGCGACTGATGCATCATCTGCGCCTGGGCGGTCGTGCCGTCGGCCCGGGCGAACGGCCCCTCGTGGGTCTCGTCCGGCGCGAACGGGAGCTGCCACGACGCCGCGAACGTCACCGCGTCGAGCAAGGTGACGAGTACCTCCCGGCCCGGCGCCGCCGGCGCCTGAGTGAGCAGCCCGCCGGTCTCTCGCTTCACCCATGCGTCGAGCAGCGGCTGGGCGCGGCCGCCGGCGAAGTCAGCCTCGTATACCTGTGCCCGGTGATAGGCCGCTGCCCGCTCGAGGAACCTCGGTTCCACGGCGAAGCCCGGTTGGATGAACACGCCGTCCGCGATGTGCACCAGGGGCCGGTCCGGTGGGTGGTCGCGGTCGACCGTCGCGACGTCACCCTCGAACCGGGCCAGGCGGGCCCGGAGGTCGGCGACGACCTGGCTGCCACCACCGTCAGGGAGGCCGAGCGCCGCGTCCAGCTGTTCGGCGGCCCGACCGGACGTCCCCTCACGGAGAACCGCCAGGACCAGCTGCAGGCTCAACGGGGAGACGACGGCGTTCGCACCAGCCCTGGCGGCGACGAGCTTGGTGGCCAATCGCACCGAGGCCGCTGCCATGCCGTCGTCCGTCCATGGCTTGTCGGAGACCCCGACGAACTCGACCGGTCGGTCCAGCCGCGCGCCCTCAGGGGGCGGCCCTGCGCAGGCTCCGAGACTGAGCACAGCGATCACGGCGGCGGTCGTGGCCATCCGCACTCTGTTCCGCACCTGGCACCTCCCGTGGCCTCCTACCCCGCCTGTGTCGTGACCGGCTCGATCCTTGCGCCAGGCGCGGGATCAGATCGGTCGGGACCACGCCCGGGACCGGCAGCGCACGAAGCGGCCGCCGACAAAGGGGCGGTTCAGGGTCGCCGACGCCGCCACGAGGCCAGGGCGACGCGCGTCAGGCGTTGACGAGCGAGCGGAGCACGTACTGCAGGATGCCGCCGTTGCGGTAGTAGTCGGCCTCGCCGGGGGTGTCGATCCGGACGACCGCATCGAAGGTGATCACCGTGCCGTCGCCACGCACGGCCCGCACCGGGACGCTCGACGGCGTCGGGCCGTCGTTGAGTGCGGTCAGTCCGGAGATCGACACGGTCTCGGTCCCGTCGAGCCCGAGCGAAGCGGCGGTCTCGCCGACCGGGAACTGCAGGGGCAACACCCCCATGCCGATCAGGTTCGAGCGGTGGATGCGTTCGAAGCTCGCGGCGAGCACCGCGCGGACACCCAGCAAGCGGGTGCCCTTCGCGGCCCAGTCGCGGCTGGACCCGGAGCCGTATTCCTTGCCGGCCAGGATGACGAGCGGTACGCCGGCGGCGGCGTACGCCTGCGCCGCGTCATAGATCGTCTCCTGCGCGCCGGTGAGGTGGTTGAGCGTGAAGCCGCCCTCCACGCCGTCCAGCAGCTGGTTGCGCAACCGGATGTTCGCGAAGGTGCCGCGGATCATCACCTCGTGGTTCCCACGTCGGGACCCGTAGGAGTTGAAGTCCTTGCGGTCCACGCCGTGCTCGGTGAGGTAGCGACCGGCCGGGCTGTCCACCTTGATCGAGCCGGCCGGGCTGATGTGGTCGGTCGTCACCGAGTCGCCGAGCTTGGCCAGCACCCGGGCCTCGACGATGTCCGCGACCGGTTCCGGAGTCATCGTCATTCCGTCGAAGTACGGGGGCTTGCGGACGTAGGTCGAGGACTCGTCCCATTCGAAGGTCCCACCGAGCGGTGTCGGCAGCGAGCGCCAGCGCTCGTCCCCCGCGAACACGTCCGCGTAGTCGGTCGTGAACATCTCGCGGGTGATCGCGGTGTCCATCGTGGACTGGACGTCCTGCGGCGTCGGCCAGATGTCCTCGAGGAAGACAGGTCGACCGTCTTCGGTGTAGCCGAGCGGCTCGGTCACGAAGTCGAAGTCCATCGTGCCGGCCAGGGCGTACGCGATGACGAGCGGCGGCGAGGCGAGGTAGTTCATCTTCACGTCCGGGTTGATCCGGCCCTCGAAGTTCCGGTTCCCGGACAGCACCGAGACGACCGCGAGATCGTGCTCGTTGACGGCCGCGGAGACCTCCTCGCGCAAGGGTCCCGAGTTCCCGATGCAGGTGGTGCAGCCGTAGCCGACCAGGTGGAAACCGAGCGCCTCGAGCGACGGCCACAGGCCGGCCTTCTCGTAGTAGTCGGTGACCACCTTCGAGCCCGGGGCCAGTGAGGTCTTGACCCACGGCTTGACGGTCAGTCCATGCGCGACCGCGTTCTTGGCGAGCAGCGCTGCGGCCAGCATCACCGACGGGTTCGAGGTGTTCGTGCACGAGGTGATCGAGGCGATCACGACCGCGCCGTGGAACAGGTCGTAGCTCGTGCCGTCCGCCGCGGTCACCGGGACGGTGCGACGGATCGGAGCGGAGATCGACGGCGGGTCCGAGGCGGGGAAGGACTCCAGGCCGGCCTCGCCGACGGCGTCTGCGGCCGCCGGGACGTAGACCGGCAAGTCGCGTGCGAAGGCGGCCTTGGCGGCACTCAGATCGATCCGGTCCTGCGGCCGCTTGGGACCCGCGATCGACGGGACCACCGTGCTGAGGTCCAGCTCGAGGTACTCGGAGAACACCGGCTCGACGTACCCGCGTGCGCTCGGGTCATGCCACAGGCCCTGCTCCCTCGCGTAGGCCTCGACCAGCGCGACCTGCGTCTCGTTGCGCCCGGTCAGGCGCAGGTAGTCGATCGTCACCTCGTCGATCGGGAAGATCGCGCAGGTGGAGCCGAACTCAGGGCTCATGTTGCCGATCGTCGCGCGGTTCGCGAGCGGCACCGCGGCCACACCCGCGCCGTAGAACTCCACGAACTTCCCGACCACCCCGTGCTGGCGGAGCATCTGCGTGATCGTGAGCACGACGTCGGTGGCGGTCGCCCCGGGCGGGATCGTCCCGGACAGCTTGAAGCCGACGACGCGCGGGATGAGCATCGACACGGGCTGGCCGAGCATCGCCGCTTCGGCCTCGATGCCACCGACGCCCCAGCCGAGCACCCCGAGCCCGTTGACCATCGTGGTGTGCGAGTCCGTGCCGACGCACGTGTCCGGGAACGCCCGCAGGACCCCGTCGAGCTCTCGCGTCATCACGACGCGGCTCAGGTACTCAAGGTTGACCTGGTGCACGATCCCGGTCCCGGGCGGGACGACCTTGAAGTCGTCGAACGCGGTCTGGCCCCAACGCAAGAACTGGTAGCGCTCGTGGTTCCGCTGGTACTCGAGCTCGACGTTGCGCTCGAAGGCGTCGGGACGGCCGAAGACGTCGATGACGACGGAGTGATCGATCACCAGCTCGGCCGGCGCGAGCGGATTGATCCGACCGGGGTCCCCGCCGAGCCCGGCGACGGCCTCGCGCATCGTCGCGAGATCGACGACGCACGGCACTCCGGTGAAGTCCTGCATGACCACGCGCGCCGGGGTGAACTGAATCTCCGTGCTCGGCTGAGCGCTCGGGTCCCAGTGCGCCAGGGCGCGCACGTGGTCGGCGGTGATGTTCACGCCGTCCTCGGTGCGCAACAAGTTCTCGGCCAGCACCTTGAGGCTGTACGGCAGCCGCGCCAGCCCGGGAACCGCCGACAGGCGATGGATCTCGTAGGCCTCCCCCGCGACCGACAGGATGCCCTTCGAACCGAATGTGTCCGTCGTGCTCATGCCACTCTCCCCCGATTTATCTTGATATCAAGATACACCTCAAGCCGTCCCCTGCGCTCGCGAAAGGACGGCCACGCACTCGACGTGGTGGGTCATCGGGAAGAGGTCGAACGCCCGAAGGTCCTCGAGCTGGTACCCGTGCCCGGCCAGGTAGGAAAGGTCGCGCGCCAAGGCCGCCGGGTCGCACGCGACGTAGACCACGCGCTCCGGAGCGCGCTCCGCGATCTGACCGATGACGCGGCGTCCGGCGCCCACCCTCGCCGGGTCGAGCACGACCGCGTCGACCGCGCCACCCACCTCGGCCGCCAGCACGCGCTCGACAGGGCCGTGCCGGAGCTCGACGTGGCGACTCTCGTGCACGTTGCGGCGCGCGTCCCGGACCGCCCGCGGGTCACCCTCGATCGCGATCACCGAGCCGCTTCGCCCGACCGCCCGGCCCAGCGGCGCCGTGAAGAGTCCCGAGCCCGAGTAGAGGTCCAGCACGCGCCCGCCGTCGAGGTCGCCGAGTGCCGCCATCACAGCACTGACGAGCACGGTGGGTGCGGAGCGGTGAACCTGCCAGAACCCCTCGGCGGCGACCCGGTAGCGGTACGTCTCGCCAGCCGCCTCGACCTCTTCGCGGACCGAGGTGCGCGCGTTCGCGCGATTGTCCGGGCCGTGACTCCCCCACACCGCCCCGCCGACGAGGATCACCGGTCGGTCGCCGGATCCGGGCGCAGCGACCGAGATGCGGGTGTCCGCGGGCCAGCTGCGGTCGAAGAGTGCCAGGTCCGCGATCGCCTCGCTCGCGAGCGGCATCGACGTGAGCGGGACGACCTCGTGGCTCCGGTGCCGGGTCATCCCCGCCTTTCCATTCGCGTCCGTCACGAGCTCGATCCGGGTCCGCCAGCCGAGTCCGCCGCGTTCCGCGTCGCCCGGTGCAGCCTCCACGATCACGTCGCGCTCGATCCGGGCCAGCCGTTGCAGCTGCTCGGCGACAACGACGGCCTTCCACCTGCGCTGACCGTCCAGCGAGACGTGCGCGAGCTCCCCGCCGCCGACGCCGCCCGGGCCCGCCGCCGGCCACGCGGATGG
>Ga0209539_1001678_pt1 | contig 11953 bp, 8 predicted proteins | sample BarGraNGADG00312_2_FD_184499 | JGI IMG/M metagenome (GOLD analysis project Ga0209539, IMG submission 184499) | Arctic peat soil microbial communities from Barrow, Alaska - Barrow Graham LP Ref core NGADG0011-312 (SPAdes) (version 2) | ecosystem: Environmental > Terrestrial > Soil > Wetlands >... | reverse complement strand
ATGGGAAATCTTCATCATAGTTACCTGTCGCCAGCACATTCAATAAAAATTCAGGCAAGGAATCGTTGTTTATATCCGTAATAAGACATCCGGTAGGGTTAGCCGCACTCATGGGAGATTTGACAAGAGAATCCTCCGGAATCATATAGCGGTACAAGGCTCTTGGATATTTACTGTAACCGGTATTTATAAGGAAAACAAGATCATGGAATTTTTTGTTCTGGTTATCAATCATTCCAACCGTTTCAATATGAGGACTGTCTAAACTCTGAGCCGCTTTTCTCCTGAAATCAATAAACCGCCGATTGATAATGATTTTTCGCGATACATAAGGATCAATGACATTCAGGAAAATTGAATCCTGATTCATTGTATAAACATAGCATTCGGTGTAACCATCTTTATTATAATCACCGGCAAAGACAGAGTTTATATCAGTTGGCTGGAACTTAAGGTCATACTGGTTAAGAATTTTGTTATTCTTACTAAAAATTATTTTGGTTTGTTCAACATCATTTAAATCGAAAGAAACTTTTTCGCTCAGTCTGTCATTATCATAATCTAAAAATAAGTTCCAAGTATTTTCTGTAGTGTATTCATCACGAATATGCTTTATTCTGTATTTAAGGAACACAGGTGGAATTAACAGGATTAGAATAGCCCATATAATGAGGCTTATAAAAACCGGATGCGTAACGTATTCTTTAAACCTCTCTTTAATCATGAACAGTCTGGTTGATTCTGAGGAGATCTACAATGGACCCGGCGCCGGTCTTTTTCAGAATATTACGCCGGTGTGTGTGGACAGTATTGACACTGATAAATAACAAGTCAGCTATTTCATTGCTGGTTTTACCTTCCAGTACATGCTTAAGTACCTCGGATTCTCTTTTGCTCAGCATATTGAACCTGGCTAATGTCTGATTGGTTTTTAAAGATAAATGTTCAGTGAGGCGACTGATTGAAGCTTTCAACTCATCAATATCCACTGGTTTAATCAGATAGTCAAATACTTCATTTTTAATTGCTTTGATTGAATACTGGGAATATCCCGTTACCAGTATTATGTGAGGGCGGTATAAGTTTTTGTCAAGCTGTTTTATTAAGTCAAATGCAGATATATGTTTTTCCAGTTCAACATCAAGAAATAATAAATCGGGTTTTTGTTTCAGGATACTTTCTAATCCCTGACTGCAACTGGTAAAGCATCCGATGACTTTAATCTGTAGAAAAGAGGAAAGAAGCCTTTTTAATCTTTCGCAAGAAGGTTTTTCGTCATCTATAATGATGGTCCGGAGAGTGCTCATCGAAAAAATTATTGATTTCTCTGAAAGACATCAATTCAAATAATTCGATAATCTTCAACCAAATATAAAAAATTCTGCTTAATAATGAGGACACATTTCTCATTTTACTTAATTATAATCCACTTAATTTATCCTGTTTTCACTTAACCACGGCCTGAAAGTCGTGGTTTTTTCGTATTTAACTATTCATTAGCCTGATTCAGATATGTGAATAATGTAACTTAATAAGGAAATTATGTAACAGCCCCGGATATGCAGAGATATACCTTTGTAAAGTAAGAATTTGTTTACAGGACTTAATATGAATATCCTTACTAATACATTAATATAAATTAAATAATTAACACCATGGGAAATCTACTTTACATCATCGCTGTTATCCTTATTGTCGCATGGGCAATTGGATTTTTTGCTTATAGTGCCGGAGGCATTATACATATTCTTCTTGTTATTGCAATAATTGCAGTGTTATTCAGGATTATTTCAGGCCGAAAAATACTGGACTAATTCTCAGATTAATTAAGGTAATGAATCAACTTAAATAAAATAATTATTAAAATCACTCACATGAAAAAGATCATTTATTGTTTAATGGCAACAGTCTTGTCATTAACACTTATTCCGCTTTCATCATCAGGTGCAACTAAAGAAGATCCGTCTTCAACACCTATAACAAAACCTCCTGAAACTACAGAATCAGTAGAAGCTAAAACATTAACGCTCAGATTAGACGAAATAAAATCGATGGATATGTCAAATTTGAAATCGACAGAAAAGAAAGACTTGCGTAAAGAAGCACGTTCAATCAAGCGCGAGCTTAAAACTATCAGTGGTGGTGTTTATGTATCAGCAGGTGTATTAATTGTTGTTTTAATTATCCTTGTTGTTTTGTTGTAAAATTTTAAGAACACAAAAAAAATCTGATTGTCAAATTGGCAATCAGATTTTTTTGTTCATGGTATTTGTATGAATTAAGTCAGAAAACTAAGATTTTACTTTGAAGGGTTTTAATTTATCAAGCCTGAAAACAAAACGGATCCTCTCTTTTAAGGGCCCGGCTATTGAAGTAATATTGTCAGAAACAATCAATGGGAAATAAATCTCGAAGACGTTCCATATACCGGTTTTTAAGCCAGCTTCATAGAATAGGCTGGCTTTATTATTGGTTCCTGTTCCATGATCGTTCATCAATAAGTTAACAAAGGGTTTTACAGGTATAATTGAAGCTTTGCCTGGCAGGCTGCTGGTTATAGAGAGCGAACAGATCCAGTGGCTGTATCCAAGGCTGTCATTAACTGGTGTTACCAGTCCTCCTTCAGAAAGAGTCATCTGTCTCGAAAAGAAGGTTTTCGGGAACTCGCTAAAACGATCGGGAAATACTCCCTCGTATAAATATTGTTCACGCCCGCTCCTGCCGCTGGCGGAAAAAGCGTAGTATGGATCTGAGGATGAATTTTTCAGCATCGTTCCTGCAAAAGCTCTTAATTCCAGACCGCTTTTCTTACCTCTGTAGCTATACTTATAGTTTAGCTCAACTGAAGCTTTCTGATATGACTTACCTGATTCAACAGACACTAACATACTGTATGGATTGATTATCCCGGTACTTTCCACCTGGTATCCGATCTGTAGATATGAGCGCATCTTTGCACTCCTGAAAGATTCAATCTGATTAAGATCTGACGCTGTTATAAAATATCCAAAGACCTTCTGATTAACAGGATTAGTCATGTTTTGGGATCTTAAATATAAATCGAGTCCTAATTTCGCTTTATGATAGTTCTGGTTTCCGGGAACTCCGAATTGTTCTCCCTCAAGGGTGAGGGATGCCAGCCTTATGAAATTATCATATGGAATTTTGTTAAATGAAATTTTCCCGTATCCTGTAAATCCGGGATTACGGAAAGTATAGAACGGCATGATCATATATTCTATTGGTTTGGGTATTAGTGATCCGTTTTGTAAAGCTACGCCGGCCATAAAGCCATCCGCACGGGTCCAGTTAGCCGATGGAAAATAAATTAAGTATCGATTATCGGGGTCTTCAATTGTATATATGAGCTGTATTTTTACAGGATCGGCTTTCCGGAAAATCCCGGATGTGCGTATGTTGTTATTAAGCCTGAATAATTCTGTCATCTTATGATCAGGATCGATCCGGATCTGAGAAAAATTACCCTGATCTGTATTGATCCATTTCTGACCTTCAAAACCATCTTCCCATTTTTCTGAGGAGACAGAATCTCCCTTTAGTCCTGCTATCAGCAGTGGCCCTTTCAACTCGCCCTGGTTTTTTATGAGCACTTTCCCATCTCTGAATCGGGCTATCTTATAATCGAGCCTTTTGGTTGTACCCAGAAAGTCATCGAAAAACCACGAAAGATCCTTATCTGTACGAGATTCAAAAGTAGCCCTGAGATCTTCAGGATGGGGATGTTTGTTATTCCATGATCGATAGTAATCATGCATTATTGAATCATAGAGTGAATTTCCCAGATAAGCCCTGAGATAGTTAAACCCTGCCGCCGCTTTACTGTAGATTATGCTTTCGTAATTATCGTAGCTGTAATCAGTGGCTGAAAGGTTTATCTTTTGTTCCAGGTTGCTTCGGGCAGGAATAAGCCATTCGAGCTCCTGAATTCGCTGTACAGGCATTTTAGTTATGTGGAAGAATTCAGCTATTTTCCTGTTTCTTATACTTAGTTCCCAAAGCTTTTTCCCAGGATATCTTTCATTCATATATCTTGATTCATTTGCAGTTGCTATGCTTTCATCCATAAAAGGGAATCTGCGTTCGTCTGATCCGATAGCGGAATAAAACCAGCTATGACAAATCTCATGGGCAATTACGTCATCGAGAAGATAAGGATCACCTGCCAGGCCTATTACCGTCAGCCCTGGATATTCCATTCCTGCACCTGAATTCAGAGCACTTTGAACAGCTGTAAAGTTATTATAGGGATAGTCTCCGTTCCATTTTGAAAAACGCCATAAAGCATTATTAATGTATGAGATAGATTGGCTCCAGAGAAAAGCTTCCTGGTTTGTAAACATGGCCCAGGAGGTAACTTTCCTGCCGGATTCCGGAAGTTTGACAGTACCTTTTAGTACATGAAATCTCTTATCGGCAAACCATGCGAAATCATGAATATTCTTCTCTGTAAACCTTAAAGTTTTCAATTGTTTTGATGAAGGTGGAAAATCCTCGCTTATGTAGTCAGGTATTCTCATCCATGCAGTATCTGCTGAAAGCTTATTAAGCCTTTTCATTTCCTCTTCGTTCTGAAGGTTCCCTGTTGCACCTACAATATAATTATCCGGCAGTGTAATGCTTACATCAAAATTGCCATATTCCGAGTAGAATTCACCCTGATCCAGGTAAGGTATTTGATGCCAGCCTGTTTTGTCGTAAACTGCCGGTTTTGGATACCACTGCGAGATCTGATATGATTCTCCGATATGTCCCAACCGTGATGTAACACCTTTAGGGATCTTCAAATGAAACGGTGTTGTTATGGAAATGGAGTCACCCGGATTGAGAGGTTCATTGAGTATGAGTTTGCATATATCCGGAAACCCTGGCAACAAGTCCCATTTAATCTCATTTCCGCCAACCTTAAAGTTTAAGGAATCGATATATCCTTTTAATTCAGGATCGTTAAACAACTTTGCTTTCCCGTCTCTTTTTAATATCTCTTTTGCTAATTCGGTGTTATTGCCTGAATAAGCATTAGGCCAGAGATGAAAATATATAAATCCTAAAGTGTCAGCAGAATTGTTGATATACTCAACAGACTCGAATCCATTTAATTCATGCTTCCCGTCATTAAGAGACACATGGATTTCATAATTTACCTTCTGTTGAAAATAATTTTGGGATGAAAGATCCAAAAATGGCCAGGCTACTCCGAAGCAGAGGAGCAAATATTGCCTGAAAAGATATTTAATAAGGAGTTTTTGCACACTGTTCCGGAGTGACCTTTTCATCAGGGAGAATTATAGCCTGTCTTCAATATTTGCCAAAGGTACCTCCTGTTAACCAGAAATACAATAGGTCTTTTTCCTGATAAAATGGAACATCAAAACAATTAATCCGGCAGCTGATCCGCATATCAGAAATGTTATCCATCCCGAAAGGAAAGAAGTCAGGTATGCAAATCCTCCTACCATAAACATTAAGATCATGCTCAATATGGCTATTATCGAATTTGTTCCCTTCTGTTGCATTTCACGTAACCGGGTAAACGGTAACACCATCTTCTGTATAACTATGGCTGTCAGTGTGAGCAGGATATTACCCAGACCAATAAGGACTATCTGGGGCAAAAAAGCTGATCCCCAAAGCAGGATAGAAGGAATTGTAATCAGAAGATAAATGGGAACAAAGAATTTAAACAGAAGTGCTTTTACAGAGCCTGTCAATAAATGGCCATGCTCTTTTAATGGAAGCGCCTTGTAAATCCACGCTGCATCAGGGGTATCCGTATATGGCAATTGCAGTACTGCAGAGCTCCCGGAAAACCCGCAAATAGCAATGAAGAAATACTTACTGAGCTCACCTTTTTCCTGTAAAGAGGCACCCAGATTTGTAAGGTCGGGCTTAAGTATTACGACGGCGAATACTATCATCATACCAAATAACGGGTAAACTGACTGCTTAAACTTGCGATCGCGTCTGGTTGTTGCCATAGTGAAATTCCATCCCGCCTTCTCAATTTCTGATATGCAGAAGAACTTATTAATCCGGGTGGTTAATTTGAAGTCCGGGGTTCTTCGTCCTTGAGGTTTAATACTTTCTGAGGAGCCTTCTCCAAGAATATTTCCAAATCCCCGGGACATGGATCTTATAAGAAATGCAGCCCCTGTTACCGGCACCACTACAGCAAGAATAGAAAGCAGCAATAAATGGGTTGTAAAAAGCGTGAATGAACTCAATTTTACTAAAGCAGCAAACCAGACCGGAGGGCAGATATAGGTCCACCAATCGTCTGATATTGAAATATTCTTCAGAACTGCGGCATCCATTAAACGGGGAATAAGCTGGTAGCTCCCGAAAATTATAATAGCGATTACAATCTGTGCATATGTAATAAGATCTTTAAAACGTTCTCCATTTACTATTTTTGATATCATCAGATAAATGAAAGTCGTAAATATCAATGTCATCCAGGTGCTAAGACCTACTGCGATAAAATAGATAAACACAGTTATCAATTTAAATTTTACTGCCAGAATTATAGCTGTAGGGATAGAGAGGGCCAGAGCAATAAATCCCATGTAAAACTGAATATGTACAAGACGCAGCAGGAGAAGAGTCCGCTGACTTATGGGTCGGGGAAGCAGAATATTGTTATCACGCTGATCGAACAATACTGTTGTAAATTCACTGATGAGGGTCATTGTCAGTGAAACCATAATAACTGCAAAAAATATTGTAAGACTTAAAACCAGATCACCTACAGAGAAAGCGGCAATACCAAAGAGCAGTCCAAATAATGAGTATGTTAACAGCTGGTAAAGAAGAGTACGTTTTTTACTACCTGAGGTCTGAAACCCGGTTGGAGTGCTTCGGAAATCAATAGTTAGTTTAGTGCGTATAAGAATCTCGAATTGAGGATAATCGACTCCCAGCCATTTAACCGGAACCTTAAAAAGTTTTACAATGAAAAGCGCAAATTTTACCATGTTTAATTCTCATGTAAACCATTAAACAAATCTTCAGTACTAATAACATTATCCTGCCGGCCTGTTAATTGTGCAAATAACATCTCAAGGGTACCGGCTTTTTCAGTTTTAAGCTCTTCAAAGGTGCCATCAGCTATAACAATCCCATTATTTATCAGGATGATACGGTCCGAAATCTTTTCAACAACATCCATAAGGTGTGAGCAGTAAAAGATGGTTTTTCCGTCTTTTGCCAGACGAATAAGAAGCTCCTTAACAAGTATCACAGTGTTAGCATCCAGACCGGACAGGGGTTCATCTAGAAAAATTATATCGGGGTTATTGATTATCCCGGCAATGATCAGGATTTTTTGTTTCATTCCTTTGGAAAATGTATCCATTCGCTGATCAGAGTGTTTTTCCATGCCGAAAAATGAAAGCAGATTTCCGGCCCGTGATTCAAGTTTATCTTTGTTAAGACCATATAATGTTCCTATAAAACTCAAATACTCATTTGGTGTGAGGAGGTCATATAAGGCACCTGTTTCGGGAACATAGCCAATATGCTTTTTTATTTCCAGACTCTCTGTTTTCAGATCTTTACCAAGAATTGTCACCTCGCCTTCAAAGTCGGGCAGAATACCACATAAGATCTTGACAGTTGTGCTTTTCCCGGCACCGTTCGGACCAATATATCCAATAATCTGTCCGGGATCGATATTCAGGTTTATTCCTTTTAACACTTCATTTTTACCAGCTCCTTTACCATAAGATTTCTTAAGACCACGGATGGTAATTTGTGAATTTTCCATAATTTATTCTTTAAAAATTCTTAATCTGAATAATGCAGAAAATGTTCTGACAGTAAGACTGGTATCAAATTTATCAAATTAATTGGAATGCTCCCTTCTTCAGCACAATATTTTAAATTGGATTTCAGTTCCCTATTTAGTTTTTTGCCCATTAATTTCATTAAAGTATTAGGCCACGCCATGGCGTGGTCTAATACTTAATTTCTTGAAGGCTGAGAATTCATTTTAGATTGGAGAATTGAAAAATTGAATAACTTTATCTTCATGATTTTTTCGTTCACAAAATTTATATAATCCTCCTTATGAGACAAATTCTTACAGTACTTCTGATAGCAATAAGTGGTCTTTCCTTTTCACAGCAAACTGAAAATACAACCCCCATTAAAGCTAATATACTTCCGGTGCGCGGTTTTTGTATTGCAGCTCCCCAAGCAAAGGATCTGGATGAGTTCATTAAATTCATTGATGAGGAGCTTGCCACACGATCGGTAAATACCCTGATCCTGAGGGTAGATTTTAATTATCAGTATGAAAGTCATCCTGAACTGAGAGATTCCTCATCTCTTTCAAAAAGGGAAGTAAAAAAACTCGTGGCGGTTTGCAAAAAGAATAATATGCAGATTATACCTCAGGTAAATCTACTGGGACATCAGTCGTGGGCCGGCACAACTAGAAATTTATTGAAGGTATATCCACAATTTGACGAGACTCCCCTGGTGAAGATGCCTGAGAAATATGAATGGCCAAATGCTGATGGATTATATTGTAAGAGTTATTGTCCGCTACATCCTGATGTTCATAAGATAGTGTTTGATATTGTTGATGAGATCTGTGATGTATTTGAATGTGAGGCGTTTCATGCGGGGATGGATGAGGTCTTCTATATCGGGGAAGCTCAATGTCCCAGATGTTCCGGAAGTGATAAAGCAGAATTATTTGCCGGGGAGGTTCGCACAATACGGGATCATCTAGCATTGAAAGATCGTAAACTATGGATATGGGGCGATCGTCTGCTCGATGGAAAAACAACAGGAATAGGAGAGTGGGAAGGAAGCTATAATAATACTTTCAGGGCTATTGATATGATTCCTAAAGATGTGGTAATATGCGACTGGCATTATGACCGTGCTTATCAGACTCCGGTTTATTTTGCAATGAAGGGTTTGAGTGTAATAACCTGCCCGTGGAGTAATGCAGGAAATGCTGTTATGCAGGCACAGGATATGGTCAGGTTCAGAAACTGTTCCCCGCAGGTAATGAAAGATCGTTATTTGGGGATGGTACAAACTGTATGGACAGATGCCGGGCGATTTCTTGACAATTATTATGGCCGGAAACCCGAAAATTCAGAAAATAGCCAGGTAAGTTGTTTTAAAGCATTATTTGATGAAATTCATAAAATGTCGGGGATAGAATGAAAAGCAGAGACAGGTCTCAGACCTGTCTCTGCTTTTAACCGGCATTATTATTTCAGTTATTATCAATTTTAAAAAGCACCGGTAATGAAAACCAGACAGGAACAGGTACTCCTCCCTGTTTGCCTGGTTTAAACTTCGGCAGAGTCATAACAACTCTTATTGCTTCATTATCGAGCAAAGAATCAATGCTTCTGATGATTTCAATCCTGTCGACAGAACCATTTCGATTTACAACAAATTTCAGAATAACCCTGCCCTGGATATTGTTTATTTGTGCATCCGGAGGGTAAATAAGATTTACACTTATATATTTAAGAAGAGCTTGATTCCCTCCCGGGTACTCAGGCATTTCTTCGACCGAGACAAATACCTTTTCTTCAGCAGGTATTTCAGGAGTAACTGGTTCTGTATATACAGCTGAATCAATTATATTACCATTTTTGATCGTGGCATTAACTACGTCGGTAATTGGAATAAAGGGGGTAGTTTCCATGGAATCTGAGACAACCTTTGGCGGCAGATTATTTATAGATCTCATAAGTTCCGAAGGTATTTTTGGCATAGGTGGAGGCACAATGACCTGATTGACCGGTTTGGCTAATTCGATGAGAACATTTGCAGGCCCGGTCAATGCGGTACCTTCTTCTGTCTTAAAGGAGAGTGTAATGAGTAATACTACACTGAATGTGACCCCGCCAAGAATGGAGATACTTGCAGCGGATTTGTATTTTTTCCGGAGATCATATGCTCCGTAATTTTTATTGCGGTTCTCGAAAATGATTTCATCAAATTCCGGGACCTTTTCTTTGTTCCTCTTCATTTCTGATAGTTTTTAGTTGTTAATAATTCACAGACAACCGTGTTTCAACTATATCAAATCAGAGGTATCACTAGGAATATTAAAGAGCAAAAAGAATGCCAACTAATATATTATGGATTATGTATTATTGGCGATGTATAATATAAGATTGGGACAGAATTATATACACACAACTCAGGAAACACGGCGCACGACGCTCGTCGTACGGAAATCCTATTCTATTCTTCCCTGCTTCTTGTGTCGTGTGTCGTGAGTCCTTTTAGCCATTGCGCCGTTGTGCCTATTTTAAACCGAACCTGTAGCTGAATTTAATGAGAAAGACATTATGTGGTTTAATGTCCCCGGCATTAAAAAGATCGCCAAGATTATTAAAAAGATCAAGATTTCCGGAGTTATTCTGATTGCTGCGGGTTTGACTCCATACGAGGTAAATAGCGGATCCCGGACTATATTCCCATCTTATTACCAGGTTGGAAAGAAATTCCTGTACATTAAAATCTGTTTTATCGAAACTGTAGTCGGAAGTTCCATTAAGGTTTTCATCAACATTGTACTGATCACCATCGAGACTGATCTGACTTTTGGAATATGTCCAGAAACGATCACGGTAAGAATCTGCCATTGGTAAAATAATGAATTTATGATCGTAGTACTTTCCGGTAGCAACAAATGGTTGTCCCCAGTATTGAAAAGTAAGATTCGGACTCAGATTCAGATTAATCCTGAAAGATGTACTGATTGTTTTCTGGTTGATACTTGCAAAGATGTATCTGTCGTTGCCATTATATTCCAGTTGGGTAACATATTGAAGCTCCGAGAATGATTTATTGAAAGCAGGACTTACTGTAAAAGAAAGATAATTAGTCGGCTTAAAGTTTATGTCCATTCCTACATTAAAGTTTCCGGAGCTGTTTTCAAAACCTTTTGATCCGTTTGCATAGACATTGAAGACCAGTTTTTTACGATAATCTGTCGAGAAGCCAATACGTGGATTTACACTTCCCGGTAATTTCATCATAGGACCTCCGCGAAGCATTCCAGAGGAAAGCGATGCGGTGTTAAGGCTGCCTCCGGTCCATATACTCCAATAATTTTTCAGATTTATGTTTGCATTCCATTCATATCCTTTGTCGACCCATTTACCTTCAAAATTATTAATGAAGAAAAAATCCGAATTTAAGTTAAAACTTTTATAGATCCCTTTTGGTTCCCATTGATTATATCCGGCCCAAAGAACAGTCAAAACCTGATCTGCTTCTCGAATATAGCCAAGATCATTTGTTTCAAATCCGGGTGTTTTCCATAATGTAGCGTATAAAAAATTCCAGTGTCCGTTTTGTTTCATTAATTGCATCCTGCCACCCGATCCTGCAAGTGAAGTCCTGTTTGTATCCAGAACGGTATAGTTGTTATCAGGTCGCTGGAAATAACGTGCAGAAGATTTCTGGGTATTTTCGATTGCCTTTTTTGAACCCTCTACAAGGCTAAACGCCCCATTGATGTTGAACATCCAGCTTTTATTTTTAAAGTATTGCGTAAAGTCAATGCCACCGGTATAGGCAGCCTTATGCATAATGTTACTCAGATTGGCATCGAGGTTTCTGTTGGTGCTGGTAAATATTCCACCTATTAATGTATTTCCGTTTTTAATATCCTTCTGCACACGACCCACAAAGTAATTTGTAAGAGGTTCAACTGTCTCATACTTTCTTCCGCCAATTGTATCAATTTTAGCTTTTTCTTCAGCAGTCACAACTTCGATAAAACCGATTGAGAGTCCGTTTTTGGTTTTTCCGGTAAGTTTGGTTGCTCCAAGAATATTTGTACTTGTTGGAACATCGGCATACCATCCGTCTTTAAGGTCGGGATAACCTTGTGGCCGGCGACCGATCCTTCGGGAATAGAATAGATTATCGTTTCCGACTCCGCCAT
>Ga0209539_1001677_pt1 | contig 11953 bp, 8 predicted proteins | sample BarGraNGADG00312_2_FD_184499 | JGI IMG/M metagenome (GOLD analysis project Ga0209539, IMG submission 184499) | Arctic peat soil microbial communities from Barrow, Alaska - Barrow Graham LP Ref core NGADG0011-312 (SPAdes) (version 2) | ecosystem: Environmental > Terrestrial > Soil > Wetlands >... | reverse complement strand
CCCTGTCACCGATAATTTCAACTTTCAGAATCCCTCCCCGTTCTGACACCTGGTGAGAAACCATTTGTGACTTTCCGGTTTTCCCTTTCCAGAAGGGAGCCAGGGCGCAGTGTGCCGATCCTGTTACAGGATCCTCATTTATTCCCAGGGCAGGAGCAAAGCACCGGACGCAGAAATCAAAATTTTTGTCATCAGAAGGAGCAGTTACAATCAGGTCGCCATAACCTGATTTTTTTAAAATACTGAAGTCGGGCTTTATTGCACGAACGCTTTTCTCATCATTCAGAAGAGCCATCTTCCATCCATGCCCGGTACTATATAGTTCTGTCGGAACAAAGCCAAGAATATCTTTAATCCCGGACGGAATATTGAGAGGTTCACAAGGGTAGGAAGGAAAATTCATGACAATCCAGCTGCCTGATTTCCTGACTATAAGGTTTCCAGCCTTTGAAATGAAAGTAATCTCTTCATTTCTGGCTGCAATGCCTGTCTCGAAGAATATGTGACCTGTAGAGAGAGTAGCATGTCCGCAAAGAGGGATCTCTGCCGCAGGAGTAAAAAACCTGATAATAGATTCCTTCTTTCCTGGCACTACAAATGATGTCTCTGATAAATTCATCTCGGCAGCGACATTCTGCATCCATGAGTCTGGCATCTCTTTCTCTAGAATGCAAACAGCTGCCGGATTGCCTTTAAATGGTTCCGATGTAAAAGCATCGACCTGGTAGATAATCTTTGGCTTTGTCATATCCTAGTCTATAATAATTTTATGGCTCGTTTATTTGCCCTCCATCCCCCCTGAAGGGGGGCTAATGCTCTGGATACATGATTTACTTTGTAAGATCCAGTGATTAGCTCCCCTTTAGGGGAGATGCCTAGCTTCAGCGAGGCAGAGGGGTCGCTGTCATTCACCGGTAAATTTCGGCTTTTTACTGATTTATTTTGACATTTGCTAAAGAAAACTTTGTAAACTTAAAAAGTTTTCTCATTTTTGTGCCCGGTTTAATTTTATTATGGACATCAGGCAAACAATAGTTGAGGAGGCAGCTGTCATGTTCCGGACTTACGGAATAAGGGCAGTGACTATGGATATGCTTGCAGGCCAGCTTGGCATCTCGAAGAGGACTATATATGAGGTATTCAGGGATAAGGATGAGCTGTTGCAGGGCGTATTGAAGTGGATGAAAGAGAAGCAGGCTGAAACGATGAAAAAAATATTCAGCGAATCAGAGAATGTGATTGAGGCGATTTTCAAGATGCTTGATATGATGGGGAATCATTTTCAAAATATGAGCCCTGCTTTCCAGATGGACATGAAAAGATATCACAATGAAATCTTAAGGAAGCCTGGTGATCAGGTTGAGTTTCCATATTCATCAAGCAATTCTGAGATAATAAAAAGAGGAATAAAGGAAGGAATCTTCAGGAAGGATATTGATGTAGACATTACAAACAAGTGCATGCTTGAAGTGGCGAAAATGTCGAATGATAAAACTGTTTTCACTCCTGATGATTATATGAGCAAAGATGTTGTCAGGACATTTTATTTGAATTACCTGAGGGGCATATCGACACAGAAGGGTCTTGACCTTATTAACCTTCACGATAAAAAGCAGAAATAATAACCTATAAACGAATAAAAACATTTAAGTATAAAATTGTTCAGATGAAACGCAAATTAATTATCACAACATTACTTTCACTGCTCATTTCCGGCCCGGCAATGGTTGCCCAGGAAAATGGCAAAGAGCTTAGTCTTACCCTCAAGGAGGCACAGGACTACGCAATGCAGAATAACAAGATGGTTAAATCGGCAAAGCTGACCGTCGAGGGTTCCCAGTCAGATGTATGGACAACGATTGCTTCAGGATTGCCACAGGTATCTGCCAGTGCAGGTTTTACCGATAATTTCAAGCTGGGGGTAATTTTCTTGACTATGAACGACGTACCCACGACTATACAAATGGGTAGCACATATAGTGTACCAATGAACGTGCAGGTATCACTGCCTTTGTTTAATGCTCCCTATTATATTGGAATTGAAACTGTTAAACTTGCTCAGAAGCTAGCAGCATCAAATCTTCAGAACACTGAGATTGATAACCGTCAGTCTGTTGCTTCAGCATATTACCTGATTCTGGTTTCCGAAGAATCTTTGAGAATCCTGAAGGATAATCTTGCTAATTTGAATGAGACGCTAAAATCGACAAAAGCAATGTTTAATACTGGAATGGCTGAGGCTTCAGATGTCGACCAGATGGCTTCAAACGTCACAATGGTGGAAAATTCATTCAGCAATCTTCAAAATACCATTGAAGTAAATTACAACTTGTTGCGATTTCTACTTGGTGTTAAGGCCGACACTAAGATAACCCTTACCGAAACGCTTGATAATCTGGTGAAAGACATTAATGTGCAGACACTTCTCTCACAAAATTTCAATCCCGCAAATAATATCCAGTATGACCTTATGGATAAGCAGGTGCAGATGTCGGCACTTAATCTTAAAGCTCAAAAGGCAAAAGTGTTGCCTATGTTGTCAAGCGTTTATGCAGCACAAAGAGCAGGCATGGGGAATAAATTATCGGATATGTTGTGGTTTTCCAGTTCTTATTTTGGGGCGCAGTTATCGATACCGATTTTTGCCAGTGGTCAAAGGTATTCCAATATACAGAAGGCAAAAATTGATCTTCAAAAGGCAATGAATACAAAGGAGATGGTTTCTGACCAGCTGAGCATGCAGGAGAAACAGTTGAAATTCAACCTGCAAAATGCAAATTTGCAGTACATAAGCCAGAAAGGAAACGTTGAAGTTTCAAAAAGGGTATATTCAAGTATGGAAAACAAATTCAGACAGGGAATGGCATCAAGCCTCGAGCTTACTCAGTCAAATCAGTTCTACCTGCAGGCCGAGAATAACTACATTTCTTCACTTCTTAACTTGCTTCAGACTAAGCTCTCATTGGATAAACTCGTCAACAACCTTCAATAAATTCAGAAATATTTAAACTACATTATAATGAAATACGCAAAAACAATTTCGGTAATACTTTTAGGCGGACTGATACTTTCGGCCTGTTCATCAAAGAACAAGAAGGAGTCATCCAGCACAAAGAATACAGTTGCAACTGTTGAAAAGGCCGCAAGCCCTGTCAAAATATTGACTATTACAAAGACGAAAATTGCAAGGACTATCGATTATACTGCTACTATCCTTCCTTTTGAAGAGGTTAATATGGCTCCATCTACTCCCGGCAGGATTGACAAAATATATGTTGAGGTTGGCGACAGGATAAGCAAGGGAGACAATCTCTTCCTGATGGACCGTACCCAGCTTTATCAGCAAAAGGTGCAGCTGGCCAGTCTGGCCAAGGATATGGCAAGGCTTGATACCCTACTCCGTACAGGAAGTGTTAAACAACAGCAATACGACCAGCTCAAAACCCAGTATGATGTCACTAAAACAAATGTTGATTTCATGGAAGCCAATACTTTGTTAAAAGCACCGTTCGTTGGTGTTGTTACGGGCAAGTATTTTGAAGATGGTGAAATGTATTCAGGAACTCCGACCACCACAACCGGGAGATCAGCCGTTGTGACGGTGATGCAGGTAAACCCGCTAAAGGTCAACGTAGGCATCTCTGAACAATACTATCCTCTTTTAAAAAGAGGTATGAAGGCAGAAATCATTGCTGATGTATATAAAAGAGAAAAGTTCTCCGGTACTGTTTCCAGGGTTTTTCCTACAGTCAATGCAGCTACAAGGTCATTCAATACCGAGGTGGAACTTCCCAACAGGAATGACATGCTTAAACCCGGAATGTTTGTAAGGGTTTCAATGGACCTTGGTGAAGTTGAAACATTCGTCGTACCCTCAAATACCGTTATGCAGCAGGAAGGAACGAACCAGAGGTTTGTATTCCTCGATAAGGATAATGTTGCAGACAGGATTGAAGTAACACTCGGACAAAGATTTGATGACAAAATCGAGATTGTTTCATCGGAAATTAAAGAGGGAGACAAGCTGGTTTGTGAAGGTCAGGCAAAACTGATTAACGGTGATAAAATTGTAACAGTAGAATAATTATAAGACTTTCAATAATAACAAAATGAGTATTTACAGTGCTTCCGTAAAGAGACCGGTTACAACTATCCTGATATTTGTTGCATTGATGGTTGTTGGTATTTATTCGCTGGTCCAGTTGCCAGTTGACCTGTACCCTGAGATAGAGCTGCCTTATGTGGTGGTCTATACAACATACCCGGGTGCAAGCGCTTCAGATATAGAATCAAATGTCACGAAGACGCTTGAAAATGCGCTTAACTCTATCAGTAATCTTAAAGAGATCACTTCGAGGTCAAGCGATGCAACATCTGTTGTATTTATGAATTTCAATTATGGGACAAACCTCGATGAGGCATCTAACGATATAAGGAGCGCCCTGAGTTTCGTTGAACGATACCTGCCAACCGATTGTGAGAAACCCACCATAATGAAGTTCAACTCGAGCATGATGCCGATCGTTTTCTATACGATCACTGCAAAAGAAAGCTATTCCGGACTCGAAAAGATCCTTGACGAAAAGATAGTAAACCCGCTTAACAGGATAGAGGGTGTTGGCTCTGTTTCCCTTTCAGGTGTTCCGGGACGTAAAGTCTATATTGATGTGGACCCCAGAAAAATGGAGGCATATAACCTTACGATCGAACAGATAGGTAATATCCTTAGAGCTGAAAATATAAATATGCCGGCAGGATACATCGAGATGGGGAAAACAGATTATCCCCTTCGAATACAGGGAGAATTCCCTGAAAGCGATGTAGTAAAGAATATAGTTGTAAGCAGCTACAATGGAAATAATGTTTACCTCAAGGATGTCGCTGAAGTCCGTGACACTATCCGCGATTCAAAACTCGACACAAAGATCAACGGCCTGAAGGGAATGAGCATGTTTGTTCAGAAACAATCAGGAGGCAATACAGTAAAGGTCACGATGGAAGTCGATAAGGCTCTGGCTGATCTGAAAGTCGATCTTCCTCCGGATGTCAGGATTGAAAAACTTTTTGATAGTGCATCATTTATAAAAGACTCAATAAGAAACCTTACCACCACTCTGATGTACGCAGCCATCTTTGTTATACTGGTTGTACTCTTTTTCCTCGGTAGATGGAGAGCCACATTTATAATTATCCTTACCATACCTATATCGCTGATTGTGGCATTTATCTACCTGTTTATTTCAGGTGCATCAATAAACATTATCTCACTAACCTCGCTCTCCATAGCCATCGGGATGGTAGTGGATGATGCGATAGTGGTACTTGAGAATATCACTAAGCATATTGAAAGGGGAAGCAGGCCACGTGAGGCAGCAATCTATGCGACCAATGAAGTGTGGCTGGCAGTTATTGTCACAACACTTACAGTTGTGGCAGTATTCTTCCCGCTCACCTTTGTAAAGGGACTCACTGGCGTTCTCTTCAAACAGCTGGGAATGAGCGTTACAATTACGATTGTTACTTCAGTGTTTGCTGCCATCACCCTTACTCCAACCCTTAGTGCACTCATGCTTAAGTGGTATCCGATCAAAAAGGACGCTGCCTTCTGGACATACGATGGAAGCATCAGAAAAGGACTTAACTGGATGGATCGCTTTTATGAAAAAACACTCCGCTGGGCACTGCATCACAAAACGGTTGTATCTATTGTTGCCTTACTGATATTTATTTTATCAATGAGTCTTTTCACTGTCATCGGAACAGAATTCTTTCCTCAGACAGATGAGTCTAGGCTATCTGCCACTATTCAACTTCAGACTGGCACCAGGGTTGAGGAGACAACAAAGATTTCAGAAAAACTCGATGCTGTGATCAAGGCTAAATATCCTGAAGTTACCATTATGTCGACTTCATCAGGATATGATGATCAGGGTGGATTTGCATCGATTTTCAGCTCCCAGGGAACGCATACAATAAGCTATAGCCTTCACCTTGTTCCTATTGAACAACGGAAAAAATCATCATTTGAGCTGGCTGAAGATCTGAGAAAAGACCTTGCGGCCGTACCTGAGATTATTGATTACAAAGTGACCACTTCAAGCAATATGGGAAGCTTCGGAGGGAGCACCGTTGATGTTGAAATTTACGGTTACGATATAGCCCAGACAAACATTGTAGCAGAAGAACTGGCTGCGAAGATCAAAAATATCAAGGGAGCCAAAGATATAGCCATCAGCCGTGATAAGTCTAAACCTGAGCTTCAGATAATTTTCGATCAGAACAAAATGATAGCAAATGGACTGAATACAGCTATGGTATCATCTGCAGTCAAGAACAGGGTTGACGGGCTTACGGCGACAAAACTTCGCCAGTATGGTGATGAATATGACATTGTTGTAAGATATAAGCGCAACTCAACAAGTACACTAACTGATATAGAGAATATAGGCATAACAAACCCGGCAGGCCAGATAATCAGGCTTGGTGAGATAGCCCAAATCAAGGAGTACTGGGCACCACCGACTATTGAAAGAAAGCGAAAGGAACGTATTGTAACTGTTTCATTCACCCCTTACAAAGAGTCACTTACCAAGCTACAGATAGAAGTTCAGAAAGCTATTGATTCGACAGTGCTTCCGGCAGGAGTTATGGTACAGATATCGGGCGCAATAAAAGATCAGATGGACTCATTTAAGGATATTGCCATGCTGATGCTCATAAGTCTAATACTGGTTTACCTCATAATGGCTTCCCAGTTTGAATCGCTGAAGATGCCATTCATTATAATGTTCTCTATCCCGTTTGCATTCTCGGGAGTGGCAATTGCCTTGTTTGTAACTCATACTTCACTCAGCGTTATCTCAGCTATCGGGGCAGTGATGTTAATTGGTATCGTGGTCAAGAATGCCGTTGTGCTTGTGGACTTTATCAACCTTATGAGAGAAAGGGGTCTTGAGCTTTATGAAGCAATTGCAGTGTCGGGAAGATCCAGACTAAGGCCTGTATTAATGACATCAGCGACAACTATTCTCGGGATGCTGCCACTGGCAATGAGCGCAGGATCAGGTTCTGAATTATGGAGCCCTATGGGAGTTGCAGTTATCGGTGGTCTTGTCTTCTCAACTTTCGTAACACTGGTCCTGGTTCCTGTGGTATATGCAATGTTCTCAAAGCATGGCGAACGCAACAGGAATCTTGCTGTATATTCCGAAATGGATTTCATGAATGGCGATAAAAAGGAAGTTAAGTAGGTCAATCAGATAAACAAAAAGATTATGAAAGCAATAATGATAGTATATAACCAGGCCCACACGGAAAAAATCGAATACATGCTCGACAAGCTTGGAATCAAGGGTTATTCATTATGGGAAAACGTTCAGGGCAGGGGCACTTCTTCAGGAGTTCCCCACCTGGGAACCCATGCATGGCCCGAGATAAATAAAAGTGTTATTACCGTAGTTGATGATGAAATTGTCGATTCAATCCTCAATACAGTAAAAAAGATTGATGAGATAAACGATGAGGTAGGTATTCGCGCTTTTGTGTGGGATGTGCTGAAGACTGTGTAACCTAAACATGTACTCACCCCCTTCTGTTCCCCCTCTCTGCTCACGCAAAGAGGGGGTATGGGAGTGAGTACTTGTAATGGTTTTATTCTTCTTCTTCTTCCTCTGAATAAGCTTTGATAACGGCATCCTGGACATCGCCAGGAACCTGAGCGTATTCTGAGAATTTCATTGAATACATTGCACGGCCGCCGGTTATTGAGCTGAGTGAGGTCGAGTATTTATTCATCTCGGCGAGAGGAACTCTTGCTTTGATGACTTCAAATCTCTTTTCACTGGCCATTCCGAGGACCATTCCACGACGGCCCTGGAGATCGCTGATGACATCACCCATACGGTCGGATGGAACCATGATATCGACATCATAAACCGGCTCAAGGATCTTTGGGCCAGCACTTTTAAAGGCCTGGCTGAAAGCATTTCTTCCAGCGAGCCTGAATGATATTTCATTGGAATCAACGGGGTGCATCTTGCCATCATAAACATAAACCCTGATATCGCGGGCATATGATCCTGTAAGCGGGCCGACTTCCATTTTCTCCATGATTCCTTTGAGAATTGCCGGCATGAACCTCGCATCAATAGATCCGCCCACAATGCAGTTACAATAAACAAGTTTTCCACCCCAGTCAAGTTCAATTTCATCCTTGCCTCTGACTGAAATCTTCATATCCTTACCACCCATCTTCATCGAGGTAAGCTCTGGAGTGCCTTCAATATAAGGCTCGATGATCATATGTACCTCACCAAACTGACCGGCACCACCCGACTGCTTCTTATGTCGGTAGTCAGCCTGTGCCGATTTTGTAATAGTTTCACGATAAGGGATCTTCGGAGCATTGAAATTGGTGGGGATCTTAAATATGTTATCAAGATGCCACTTCATTATATTTAAATGGTATTCACCCTGTCCGTGCACTATGATCTGTTTCAGTTCTTTTGAGTACTCAATTATTATTGTGGGGTCCTCAAGATGGATTTTATTAAGAGCTTCACCAAGCTTCTCATCATCACTTTCGCTCTGGGCTTTTATTGCAGTGCGGTATTTTGGATTGGGGAATTTCACGCCCTCAAACCTCCAGTCGTTACCCGGAGTATTTAGGGTATGGTCCATCCTGGTATTTTTAAGCTTTACAAAAGCGCCAATATCACCAACATGAAGTTCGGGAACCCTTGTTCTGTTTTTACCTGCATTGACATAAAGCTGAGACAGTCTCTCCTTGGTGCTGTTATTACTGTTGATCACGTCGAGATTCTCGGTAATTTTCCCGGAATATACCCTGAAATAGTTGACCTCCCCGATATGTTCCTCAATTGCGGACTTGAAGACATAAACAGAAGCGGGACCTGCAGGATTAGGTTTTACCTCATTGCCTTTGCTGTTTTTTGGAGCAGGCATATCGGTAATAGACGGAGCTTCGCTCACAATAAATTCCAAAAGGCGGTCGACACCGATATTTTGTTTTGCTGAAATACAGAAAACCGGGAACATGCCGCAGGAAAGTAATCCTTTGGCGATCCCTTTTTTCAATTCATCTTCCGTCAGGGTCTCATTGGCAAAAAAGATCTCCATGAGAGATTCATCGCTTTCTGCAGCTTTTTCAACAAGTGCGCTGTGGAGTTCAGCTGCTTTTGAAGCCTGGTCAGCAGGGATGTCAACCACTTCAGCTTTGCCGCCATCCTTTGAATAGCGGAGCATTTTCATTTTCAGCAAGTCGATGATGGAATTGAATCCGACTCCCTCATTAACCGGGTACTGAACAAGAATGATATTATTGCTCAAACGCTCTTTCATCATTTCCAGCGACTTATCGAAGTTAGCCTTTTCATGATCCAGTCCGTTTACTGCGATTATCATTGGTTTGTGAACCTTCTCAGCATGTCTGAAATGAATCTCTGTTCCTACTTCAACTCCATTCTGGGCGTTGATAAGCATTACAGCACTATCGGTTGCATAAAGGGACGAAATTACCCCTCCGCTGAAATCATCGAGACCTGGAGTATCAAGAATATTGATTTTTTTATTGAGGAATTCGGTATAAAGAACTGTTGAATATATTGAGTTACCATTTTCATGTTCAATCGGACGATAATCTGAAGCCGTGTTTTGGCCTTCAATGGTACCTCTTCTTTCAATAACGCCCCCGTTAAAGAGCATCGTTTCAGCCAGAATAGTCTTTCCTGATCCTGAATTTCCCAGGAGAACGATGTTCTTGATCTGGTCGGTCTGGTATGTCTTCATAACTGTATGTTATTATTTTATAGTGTTTTATTTATATTCTTAATTACCCCTATCCCTAACCTTCCCCCAGGGGGAAGGAGTCTAAAAAGCATTCCCCCTTTGGGGGGAACGGGAAAGGGGGTCTATATTACAATATTTATATTAACTCCCTATTTGGCGCGGACAAAAATAATAATTTTTTAAAAACAGTTTAAGAATGAGAGCATAATTACAAAATTTTTATTTTCTTTGCACAAGTTTTTTGAAACACAGGAGTACCGTTTTTTCTTTCAAATGTAAGTTTATAAAACGTTTTTCTGCAGGAAAGATCGGGAAGTTACCTGTTCATAACTTACAATTAAGTTTGAATAGATATAGTTTCAAGGCATGCAGAGTGGTCTGGAATATTGCTATTTCCGGCTATAAGCAGGTATAAAGGCTTTTGATTTGAAAAAAGTATAGAAGTTGTTTGTAAATTAAGAAATAAAAACAATACCTTTGCAAACCATTTTTTTGAGTAAAATTTAATACTAAAATAATTGGAAATATGCCGACAATTCAACAGTTAGTAAGAAAAGGCAGGAAGAAACTGGTAGACAAAAGCAAGGCTCCTGCTCTGGATTCATGTCCTCAGAGAAGAGGTGTTTGTGTGCGTGTTTATACCACCACTCCGAAGAAGCCTAATTCTGCGATGAGGAAAGTAGCCAGGGTAAGGCTTACAAACCAGAAAGAAGTTAACGCTTATATTCCCGGAGAAGGTCATAATCTTCAGGAACACTCCATTGTATTATTAAGGGGTGGCAGGGTAAAAGATCTTCCGGGTGTCCGTTATCACCTCATTCGTGGTGCACTTGACACATCAGGAGTAGACGGCCGTACTCAGAGAAGATCAAAATATGGAGCAAAAAGGCCCAAGAAGTAACATTAAAGGTATAAGATAATGAGAAAATCAAAACCAAAAAAAAGGATCCTTTTGCCGGATCCCAAGTATCACGATCCGTATGTGACAAGGTTTGTTAACAATCTTATGTATAGCGGCAAGAAATCTATTGCTTACCAGATAGTGTACGATTCACTTGAAATCGTAGGCGATAAATTCAAGAGTGAAGGAAAGACGCCTCTCGAAATATTTAAGCAGGCTCTTGAAAATGTTACCCCTCAGGTTGAAGTAAAAGCACGCCGCGTCGGTGGAGCAACTTTCCAGGTTCCTATGGAGATACGTTCCGACCGCAAAGTAAGCATCAGTATGAAGAATATGATTTCATTTGCACGCAAGAGAACAGGCCACTCAATGGCTGAAAGGCTTGCAGCTGAACTGATGGCAGCATATAAGCTTGAAGGCGGCGCTTACAAGAAGAAAGAAGATACTCACAGGATGGCTGAAGCCAACAAGGCTTTCGCTCATTTCCGGTTTTAATTGATTAGCAGGGAAGAAGGCAGATGGACAAGAATCTGAAATATACCAGGAACATAGGGATCATGGCCCACATAGATGCAGGTAAGACTACAACTACAGAACGTATTCTGTTCTATACCGGTCGTACCCATCGCATGGGAGAGGTTCATGATGGCAATGCCCAGATGGACTGGATGGTTCAGGAGCAGGAGAGAGGTATTACTATTACATCTGCAGCAACAACTACTTACTGGAAACATAAAGACGAAGAATACAAAATAAATATAATTGATACTCCGGGGCATGTCGATTTTACTGTAGAAGTCGAGAGATCTCTGAGAGTACTCGATGGCGCTGTTGCCGTGTTCTGTGCTGTAGGCGGAGTTGAACCCCAATCAGAAACAGTGTGGCGTCAGGCAAATAAATATGGCGTTCCGAGAATTGCCTTTATCAATAAGATGGACCGTGCCGGAGCTGATTTCTTCAGTGTTGTTGAGCAGATAAAGGAAAAACTCGAAGCACATCCTGTACCCGTTGAGATTCCTATCGGTGGTGAAGAAAATTTCAGGGGAGTTGTCGACCTTGTAAATATGAAGGCATTGGTGTACACCGATGATGAGACCCTCGGAGCTAAATTCAAAATAACCGCGATCCCTTCAGATATACTTGGAGAAGCTGAAGAGTGGAGGGGAAAACTTATTGAGTCAGTTGCTGAAGTCGATGATACCCTTCTTGAAAGATATGTAAATGACCATGAGTCGATTACAGCCG
>Ga0209539_1001674_pt1 | contig 11958 bp, 12 predicted proteins | sample BarGraNGADG00312_2_FD_184499 | JGI IMG/M metagenome (GOLD analysis project Ga0209539, IMG submission 184499) | Arctic peat soil microbial communities from Barrow, Alaska - Barrow Graham LP Ref core NGADG0011-312 (SPAdes) (version 2) | ecosystem: Environmental > Terrestrial > Soil > Wetlands >... | reverse complement strand
AAGGGAATTATGCAAAAGGATCTTGTGGTGAAGTCCGTTCTCAATCCTATAGATCTTTTGATTTTAAATATATCGAACAAGAAATTCTGGACGAACTTATTTCCAGAACCATGCAACTAAGCAAGAAAATATCATCATTAATAGGATATCTAAAAAATAGCGACTTTAAAGGCTCAAAATTTCACACGACCGAACCTTGAACCTTGAACCTTGAACCTTGAATCTTGAACCTTAAACTCTTCAACCTTTCAACCCTCTGATAACATGGACCCAACCCTAACCCCCGAGAACTTCAACTTCCCCGAAGACGACAATCTCGACTTAAAGAGATATCTCGCTCTTTTTATAAGCAACTGGTACTGGTTTGCTGTTGCGCTTTTTTTTGCGCTGACAACAACCTATACAATAAACAGGTATTCGGAGAAAGTATGGACCGTATCATCTACCCTTTTAATAAAAGATGATCAGTTGGGAGGAGCGGCTAGCAGTACCGGAAGTATTGTCCCCGGGGGTGATATCTTCAGAAGTCAACAGAATCTGAAGAATGAAATGGGCATTCTGAGGTCTTTTATGCTTAACTACAAGGTAATGAAAGAACTCAATGATTTTCATGTTGTTTATATCGGGGTTGGAAGAAGGGGAATCGTGGAGTCTCCAATGTACAAAAAATCTCCTTTTAAAGTATTTTATGATTCACTTGAATTGCAACCCACGAATGTGCGGGTCAGGGTTGAAATATTATCAGATACAACGTTCTGGCTGGGGATCAATGGCAATCCGTATCCAAAGAGGGAAATGAAATTTGGAGAGAGGTACAATGAGCAGGGATTTGATTTTACAATTGAACCAAGAATAAAAGGTAGCAGGGTATTCGGATACAATAGTTCAAATAATTACAGTTTCTATTTTACTGACCCGGAAAATCTTGCTAACGAATATAGAAGTAAACTTTACGTCGGGCCTATAGAAAAAGAGGCATCACTTGTAGTTCTTTCAGTTTCCGGTGTTGATCCGGAACAGGAATCTGACTATCTAAATAAGCTTATGGATGTTTATATTAAGTATGGGCGTGAATTTAAAACTGAAACTGCAACAAATACAATTGAATTTATTGAGAAACAGATAAGGATTATTTCCGATTCACTTAAAATCACCGAGCGCGACATGGCATTGTTCAGGAAAAACAACAATTATTTTGACCCGAGCAGGGAAGGTACAATTATTCAAAACAAACTTGAGACCTTCGATACAGAAAAAGCCAGGTTTGAGCTTCAGCTTCAATATTATAATTACCTGTCGGAGTATCTTGTCAAAAAAAATGTCGGGGAAACAATAATATCTCCCTCAGTGATTGGAATAACAGATCCGATACTTCTTGGACTGGTAAATAAATTGTCTGAAATGAATAAGGAAATAGTAACAAAAGGATTTAATTTTGAGAATAACCAGCCAACAATTGAATTAATGGACAGACAGGCAGAAGAAACCAGGGAAGCCTTAAAGGAGAATGTTAATGACGGTATTTCCGGTATTAAACTTTCAATCAGCGAACTGGACAAAAAAATTGCTGTCATTGAAAATGAGCTCAGAGGTTTACCAGGTACGGAAATGGAATTTGTTAAAGTACAACGGGGATTTGACATAAATAATACTGTTTATACTTATCTGCTTGAAAAACGGGCAGAAACCGGTATTGCAAGGGCTTCCATCGTATCTGATAACCGTAAAATTGATTCAGCATCGCAATATATGGCAGGCCTGGTAAAGCCAAAAGCAAGAAAAAATTTCATTGTGGCACTGATTTTAGGATTTTTACTGCCGATGATATCTATAATTTTGATAGATTTTTTTAACGATAAGATTATTGATAAGCATGATATTGAGAAAAAGACAAAAGTTCCGGTAATAGGATATATAAGTCATAGTGAAGGAAAGAATGAAGTGGCAGTTGTTGGAAAGCCGACATCCGCCCTGGCTGAATCATTCAGGGCTATCAGGACAGCTCTGAAATATTATATGAAGGAGAATGAAAAGCCTGTTATTGCAATCTCTTCTACAATCAGCTCGGAAGGGAAAACATTTATATCAATTAACCTTGCCGCTATAACTGCTATGTTGGGGAAAAAAGTGTTGTTAATAGGTCTCGATCTCAGAAAGCCACGAATCAATAAGGTTCTTGAATTTGCTGAAAGCCCCGGAATGAGTACCTACCTTAGCGGAAACTGTAAATATGATGATGTAATAAGGCAAACTCAGATAAAAAATCTTTGGTATGCACCCTCAGGACCAATTCCTCCAAACCCATCAGAACTCATTGAAACAGAGCTGATGAGTAAGTTCATGAAAGTTGTAAAAAAAGATTTTGACTTCATAATTATCGATACCCCACCGGTTGCTATTGTGACAGATGCCCTGCTGCTTACACAATATGTCGACATTAATCTTTTTATTGTCAGACAGAGATATTCATCACGAAGTACCCTTGATATTATAGAGCAACTTTACAGACATGGGAAAGTTAAAAACATGGCGATTATAATTAACGATATAAATCTCTCCGGATACTATGGTTATGGTATGCGGTATGGTTATTCACTGGGATATGGCTACTCTTATGGTTATAATTATTATGGCAAAGGATATTACGGAAGGTACGGTTATTCAGATAAGCATCATGGATATTATACTGATGAAGCGTAATTAGGTTATCAATTTAAACCTTAATCTAAAATTTGAACAACAAGGCAAATTTAACTGATACAAATCCTGATCAGTGGGATCTTGTAATCCGCCCCAAACGGCACTTACTGGATATAAATTTTAGGGAGATCTGGGATTACCGCGACCTGGTGATGCTGTTTGTACGTCGTGATTTTGTGGCAAAATATAAACAGACAATTTTGGGCCCATTCTGGTTTATTCTTAATCCTCTTATTAGTACTTTAATGTACACTCTCGTTTTTGCAGGGATCGCCAAAATTCCGACTGAAGGAATCCCCCCGCAATTATTCTATCTTTCAGGTATAGTTGGGTGGAGTTATTTTGCTTCGTGTTTAAATGGAACCTCGTCCACCTTTGTAAACAATGCAGGGATCTTTGGGAAAGTCTATTTCCCAAGGCTTGTTTCTCCTATATCAATCATAATCTCATCAATGGTGCAACTTGGAATACAACTGTTGTTGCTTACGAGTTTTATGATTTATTATAGTCTTTCAGGTTATCACCTTCAAATAAATATTCATCTGTTTTACATTCCTCTGTTGATAATAAATCTTGCTCTTTTGGGATTAGGATTTGGAATAATTTTTTCTGCTTTAACAACCAAATACCGGGATTTAACCAATTTTCTTGGTTTTGGAGTTCAACTGTGGATGTATATTACTCCAGTAATCTATCCATCTTCTGCTGTACCAGAAAAATATCGGATACTTGTATTTCTTAATCCGGTAGCCCCGCTTGTTGAGGCATTCAAGTTCGGATTAATCGGAGCCGGTGAATTCAATCCGGGAAGGTTATTGTATAGTGTAGTTTTTACAGTTATTCTTCTATTTTTTGGAGTAGTTCTGTTTAACAGGACTGAACAGAACTTCATGGACACAGTCTGATAAGTGTTAATGATTAATTGTTAATGGATTATGAAAGATAATGTTGTGATGGATAAGTCATTTGCGTTTGCAGTGAAAATTGTAAAACTGGTTAAATCCATTCAGGATCAGAAGAAGGAGTTTATTCTAACCAAACAACTAATACGCTGTGGGACAAGCATTGGAGCAAATATTAGGGAGGGAAACAATGGTGAAAGCAAAGCCGACTTTATTCATAAACTATCCATTGCTCAAAAAGAATGTTCTGAAACTATTTACTGGCTCGAACTCCTTAAAGAAACAAATTACATCACTGATGAGCAATTCACTAGTGTCCAATCATCTGCTGTTGAACTAATAAAATTACTCACCAGTATTCTCAAAACCACCAAGTTCAACATTAATAATTAATCATTAACAATTAATAATTCAGAATGTCTGTCGTCATCAAAGTCGAGAATGTCTCAAAACAATATCGCCTTGGCCTCATCGGCACCAACACCATGAAAGGAGATCTCCAGCGCTGGTGGTACAACATACGTGGCTTACCGGACCCGACTTTAATGATAGGGCAGGAAAATATTTTATTAACCGGACGCCGGACGCCCCGAAGATTTCATTTGGGCATTAAAAGATATAAATTTTGAAGTAGAACAGGGTGAGATACTTGGAATTATCGGTAAAAACGGTGCAGGAAAATCAACTTTACTAAAGTTGTTATCCAGGGTAACAGCCTCAACAAGAGGGAGTATAAAAGTAAACGGTCGCATTGCCAGTCTGCTGGAGGTAGGTACCGGATTTCATCCGGATCTTACTGGACGTGAAAACTTCTTCCTTAACGGAGCCATTTTGGGAATGACAAAATCTGAAATACGAAGGAAGTTTGATGAAATTGTGGATTTTTCAGGATGTGAGCTTTATATTGATACCCCTGTAAAAAGGTATTCTAGCGGGATGTATGTCCGACTGGCTTTTGCAGTCGCTGCACACTTAGAGCGAGAAATATTAATTGTAGACGAAGTAATGGCTGTTGGAGACGCCGAATTTCAGAAAAAAGCTTTAGGCAAAATGCAGGATGTTAGCACAAAAGAGGGAAGGACAGTCCTCTTTGTAAGTCACAATCTGGTAGCCGTTCATAGGCTCTGTACAAAATCTATATTGCTTGCGAATGGTATTAAAATTTATGAAGAGCACACTGAAAATGTAATTTCACAGTATTTAAGTGAGAAGTTACTATTAATCGGTGAAAGTTTTTGGGATGACAAAGATCAGGAGAACAATAAAATTGTTGTTTTGTAGGCATCTTGTACGGATTCCGAAAATAATTTAAAAGACACCTTTCAAGTGACTGAGGATATTTATTTGAATTTTTATTACAAAACAAAACAGGGAAATTTGAAATTTATTCATGGAATAAATATCCATGATGATCAGGAAAGAAATATTTTTGACTCTCATGACACAAAATCAATTGCGAAAAAAATCAATAGAAAGGGAAACGAAATTTTTCATACTCTTTGCATAATACCAAAAAACTTATAAGGAGAAGGGATTTTTTCTGTTTCTTTTGCATTGTTTTCTGCTGAGCCATTTATTCTTTATATCATCAAATCGGGATTTTAAGATTCAAAATAATTGATATTATTGATGGAACATCCGCAAGAGGTGAATATGTAGGTAATTTCCCTGGTATTGTGCGACCCTTACTAAAATGGTCACGATTTAGTATTAAAGGAAATGAATGTCAAAGTAAACGTTATCAATAAAATTAAAAGAACTTATGTTTAAGTCATTATTTCGAAAAGACGAACAAGTCAGGTTTAGTGTTGATTCAATATGTAAAGGGCATCACAATGTAACTTACAGAGGTGTTAAAGCAATTCGTAGCCCATTTGATTATGTGATTTATCAAATGATACTTTTTGAGTTAAAGCCAGATTTAGTAATAGAAATAGGTACAAACAAAGGAGGAGGAGCTTTATATATTGCAGATTTACTTGAAATTATTGATAATGGAATTTTGCATACAATAGATATAGAGGACCAATCTGATGAATTGGTGAAAAATCACAAAAGAATTCGAACCTTCGTTAAAGGATGGGAAGATTATGACTTAAAAGAAACTGAAGATTTTGAAAAGATTTTAGTTATTGAAGATGCTTCTCATATATATGAAGATACATTACAAGCACTTAGAAAATTTGCTCCTATTATTAGTAAAGGTTCATATTTGATTGTAGAAGATGGTATTATAAATGAAATTAACTTAGAGAAAGAGTTTAACGGTGGCCCTTTGAAAGCAATTAGGGAATTTCAAAAAGAAAATGGAGATTTCATAATTGATAGAAAATACTGTGACTTTTTTGGGAAAAATGCGACTTTTAATGTTAATGGGTATTTGAAAAAGAAATAGATAGTTCGATCTAATCTTAAGTTTTATTAAAAAGAAACTTAATTTTTTAAGTTCGTGGAGACTGGTAAAATAACATTATCTTCTTGATACGTTGCTTGATAAGTTTCTCTTTGAAGCACTTTGGCTTAATCCCTAGGAATGGTATTAGATATAATCCTTTTAAAGGCTTATTACATGAAAAAAACTGATTATAATTAATATTCTTGATACAATTAAAGATACAACCCGGAATAAAAATTATAGACATGGACTTCCAGGATTATTAAGACCCTTATTAAAGCAAAATAAAAGAGAATTTTAAAAATAAATAGTAAAAGGAATGGAAATAACTGGCGAAAGATTTATTCCCGGAATAACTGATCAGACTGCATTAGACCATTTTAACAGATATTATTTTGTGATAAACCAAATTGATTTGTCAGACAAAACAGTTCTTGATTTAGCGTCAGGCGAAGGTTACGGTTCTGATTTATTGGCATGTCATTCAAAACAGGTTTTTGGTGTAGATATAAGTGATGAGGTAATTGAACACGCTAAATCCAAATACATTAAAAACAATTTGACTTTTTTAACGGGATCAGCTGATAATATTCCCTTATTAGATGATACTATTGATGTCTTTGTAAGCTTTGAAACAATTGAACATCATGAACATCATAAAGAAATGATGTCGGAAATAAAGAGGGTACTAAAAAAGGATGGGATACTGATTATTTCTTCACCCGATAAATTGAACTATACTGATACACCAAACTTTTATAATCCGTTTCATGTAAAGGAATTATATTATGAGGAATTTAGAACCTTAATAAAGGAAGCTTTTGCTTTTAATTATTTTTTTTGTCAAAGAGTTTTTACTGGTTCAATTATTGCGTTTGATAATAACTTTAAAAGTTATAAGAAACCTATTGTTATTAATAAAGATGGAAGTTCATCTCCCTTCACTCCAATTTATAATTTAGCAATTGCTACTGATAATAAATCATTTGAAATTAATCATTTATTGGTACTATATAAAGAGAATGAGCCTTACTTCTCATATGATGATATTCAAATGGAATTATATAAGGCCCAAAAAATAGTATATAATTCTTTATCTTATCGGGTGGGTTTTTTCTTTATTAGTCCATTAAAGAAATTCCTGAGAATATTTAAACGGGGAAGTCATCAATAAGTGGAATAAAAAATTATAATGCCCCCTAAAGTTTACTATAATCTTGAAACATTAGTAATTAATTACGATTCAGCTGATTTTTACATACGAGGTTAAAAAAGTTGCTAATAGGTGGATTTATCTCCTTTTCTGAAGGACTATGGCTCAAATGAAAACAAGGAATTTTGTATTCACATTCTCTTTAAATTATATCAAAAGTAATCTATCCATCTTCTGCAGTTCCGGAAAAATTCCGGATACTGGTATTTCTTAATCCGGTAGCTCCGCTTGTTGAGGCATTCAAGTTCCGATTGATAGGGACAGGGGAGTTTAATCCGGGGTGCTTGCTTTACAGTGTCATTTTTACAGTTATCCTTCTTATTTCTTTTTGATTTTACTTTTGTCTTTTTACTTTTGTCTTTTATCTTTTCCAAAAACCTTAACCTCAATCTCAACCTCAACCTCAACCTCAACCTCAACACATGTCTTCAGTAATAAAGATAGAGAACGTTTCAAAACAATACCGGTTGGGTTTAATTGGTACAAATACCTTGCGAGGTGATCTGCAACGCTGGTGGTACAACATACGCGGCTTACCGGACCCGACTTTAATGATAGGGCAGGAAAATATTTTATCAACCGGACGCCGGACGCCGGACGCCGGACGCCCCGAAGATTTCATTTGGGCTTTAAGAGATATAAATTTAGAAGTGAAACAGGGCGAAATACTTGGAATTATCGGTAAAAACGGTGCCGGTAAATCGACGTTACTAAAATTGTTATCAAGGGTAACAGCCCCCACAACAGGTAGCATAAAAGTAAAAGGCCGTATTGCCAGTTTATTGGAAGTAGGAACAGGATTTCACCCGGATCTTACCGGACGCGAAAACATTTTTCTTAATGGTGCCATTTTGGGTATGACCAAAACAGAAATACGCAATAAGTTTGATGAAATTGTAGATTTTTCAGGATGTGAACTTTATATTGATACCCCTGTAAAGAGGTATTCCAGTGGGATGTATGTGCGTTTGGCTTTTGCTGTAGCTGCCCATTTGGATTCTGAAATCCTTATAGTGGATGAAGTTCTTGCAGTGGGGGATGCAGAATTTCAGAATAAAGCAATTGGGAAAATGCATGATGTAAGCCACATAAATGAACGAACAATACTTTTTGTAAGTCATAATATGGCAGCGGTAACAAATCTCTGCAAATCCTGTCTTTTGCTAAAAAATGGAAGAATTGAAGCTTCTGGAAAAGTAATGAATATTATTGACGATTATTTAGCCATAACTGAATCAGGTAATATTTATGAAGGGATTAATTCAGGGAAAGAGTTGTTTGTTGATCTAGCTAAGCTGACGTTTATTAATCAAAGAAAGATTAAGGTTGATATTAATCTAAAAAGCATCAAAGATCTTAGATGTTCAATAGATTTCAGATTTAAAACAAAAAATGGTATTCCTGTTGGATTTGGATCTATAGGTGCATTTAATAATGCTGATTTACTTCATATTAATAGAGGTTTAAATAAATTCTCATTTCAGGTTTCTGTTGAAAATTGGGCATTAGGGAAATATTTTATTAGTTTAGATATTACGATGCCGGACTTAAAATACTTTGAAAGACTCGATAACATTATGATGTTTGAATTAGTTAGAAAATCTGATAATGACCGAAGAGTTTTAGATTTGGATTGGAACTATGGGCCGTATCAAATAACTATTATCAAAAGTTAGTATGAAGAATTTACTTAGATCAATCATTAGAAGGCATGAAAATAAAATAATGGATAATAATTCGTTTAGAACCAAAATTACTAAGTATTTGAACTCTAACGTGGAATATCTAAACTTAATAGATGTTGGGGCAAATAGAGGAAGATTCTACGACGACCTAATTGCAATTTACACAAAATCGAAAATTCAAGCACTTCTGATTGAACCAATACCAGAATGTATAAAACTTTTAGAACATAAATTTCATGATAGTAATTTAGTTACCATTTGCAGTAAAGCCGTCAGTGATACTGCTGAGACAAAGGAATTTTATATTTATGATTTTGATGAAACATCTTCATTATTAAAGATTAAAGAAAATGTGAAAGAATTGGTGAATATAAATTCTCGACCTGAAAGGATAATAAAATTAACCACAGATTGCCTCGACAAAATCGTTGAAAATTACGAATCAAAAGGTGAAATTTTTGATATACTTAAAATTGATGTTCAGGGTTCTGAAGATAAGGTTTTACTAGGGGCTATAAAAACCTTAAAAAAAACAAAATACATATGGATTGAAGTTTCTTTTAATGCTTTGTATGAAGGGACGTGTCTTTTTAGTGATATTCACAAAATTCTTGGAGAAACAAATTTTATACTTCTTGAAATAGCTGACGGTCATAGAAGTCCTGCGAATGAACTCTTGCAAGCTAACTGCCTATACAAAAACACTTGTATTATTTAGAATTTAACCTATGTCAAAAATAACAAGTAAAATAAAAAGTCTAATTTTCAGAAATAGTAATGATAACCTACCAATGGATTGTTACTATGGAAAAACCTCTTACTCGCAATGTGGAGAAGATTTGTTAGTTCAGTATGTCTTTAAACTTCGTGGAATAGAAAAACCATCATATATTGATATTGGTGCTAATGATCCATACTCTTTAAGTAATACCGCAATATTTTATCTAAATGGTTGTAAAGGCATTAATATTGAAGCTAATCCAAATCTCATTGGTAAATTTTTAAAGGAAAGACCTGGAGATATCAATTTGAATATTGGAATTGGTTCAGTGGAAGGCGAGTTTGACTTTTATATGATGGATGATCCAACATTGTGTTCATTCTCAAAAGCGGAAAGCGAAAAATATGAAAGTACTGGTTTATATAAAGTGATCGAAATTAAGAGAATCTTATTAACTACTATTCAAAAAATATTGGAGAAATATACAAATGGGATCTTTCCTGACTTCTTATCCCTAGATGCAGAAGGTATGGACTTCGAGATATTGAAAACTATTGATTTTAAGGAAAATGCACCAAAGGTAATTTGTGTCGAAGCCGCCGATTATTCACCTGTTGGGGGTGGAGCACGCAGATCGGAATTGATTGAGTTTTTAGTTTGTAAAGATTATTTTGAATATGCTAATACGAATTTAAATGCCATAATGGTTAAAAAAAGTTTCTGGTTATTATGAGCGAGTTACCATTGATTTCTGTAATTACTCCGACACTTAATTCGGCAACCACAATTGAAAATTGTTTAAGAAGTGTAATACAACAAACTTATAAAAACATTGAACATCTGATTATTGATGGCCTTTCATCCGATGCATCCTTAGATATTATAAAGAAATACCAAACTGAATATTCCCATATCAGATTTATTAGTGAAAAAGATATGGGTATTTATGATGCTATGAATAAGGGTATTAATATGGCAAAGGGGGAATGGCTTTTCTTTCTCGGAAGTGATGATATTCTATATGATGAAAATGTGTTTAGTACTCTTGTACCTTTATTCAACAATTTAAAATTGAAGATCATCTACGGCAACATTATTACAAAAATATCTGGAAAAGAATATGATGGTAAGTTCAATAGCCTTAAGTTGCTTAACAGAAATATATGTCATCAGAGTATTTTTTCACATAAGTCAGTCTTTGATAAATTGGGTGGATTTGACATAAAATATAAATCGTTAGCTGATTGGCATTTTAATATGAGATGGTTTAATGATAAACAAATTAAACATAAATACATAGATTTATTAATAGCATGTTATAACGAAAATGGATATGGGCCAAATAATCCTGACTTAAGATTTTTTCAAGATTGGGATTATAATACTAAAAAGTACTTTCCCAAGATCTCAAGAAAACTTTATAAGTATAAGAATAAAATGATAGTTGGGAAAATGATGAAAGTACTTTGGGATGTATAAAATTCCTCACTACTCTAATTTATCTTTCAAAAATTCACCTTTTCATTTTGCCAGTGAATTATTTATAAAATAAGAAAATGGAGAGATGAAAATACAAGAATATTATTTAAAAAGGAACTATAACACTTGTAAGGGTGTATTTATCCATATTACTTTTTTCTTTTTAAGGAGAATTTATTTAAAATTGGCAATAATGCTTTGTTGATTGTTTAAAATGAAGTTTTACTACCTGATGCAAAAGGCCAACTGAACGCTTATTGAATTGAGATTTGCAATTTACGATTGAGCAAAAAAAGTAAATGCTAATATGGAACCAGCATTCAAGCCACTAAGTATGAGAATTTATTTCCGACTTTGAATCTCAAAATAAGAATTCATGAAACTTTCGATCTTAATCATAACCTATAACCAGGAAAAATATATTACAGAATGCCTTGAGAGTATTCTTATGCAAAAAATCCCATATGATTTTGAGATTATCGTTTCAGATGATTGTTCTACCGATTCAACAATTTCAAAAGCAGATCAAATATTAAAGCAAAGTAATCGTAATTACAAGATTATTAAAAACGATCAAAATATTGGCATTTCAAAAAATTATCAGAAGGGATTTAAGGAATGCAATGGTGAATACATTGGAGTAATTGAGGGTGATGATTACTGGACTGATCCGGATCGGCTTTATAAGCATGTCACCTTTCTGGAATCGCATAGAGAATGTGTAATGAGTTTTAACAGAATTATATATTATTACGAAGATTCGGCACGCTTTGTAGTTCCTGAATGGAGCAATGCAGAAAGTTTTGAATATATTACTACTAGTCAGATGGCAGGAGGTAATTGCATTGGTAATTTATCTGCTT
>Ga0209539_1001673_pt1 | contig 11970 bp, 7 predicted proteins | sample BarGraNGADG00312_2_FD_184499 | JGI IMG/M metagenome (GOLD analysis project Ga0209539, IMG submission 184499) | Arctic peat soil microbial communities from Barrow, Alaska - Barrow Graham LP Ref core NGADG0011-312 (SPAdes) (version 2) | ecosystem: Environmental > Terrestrial > Soil > Wetlands >... | reverse complement strand
CGCTGACTTCTTCCTGCGTGAGGTAGTTCTTGGCAACAGACACGTCGCTCTTGTGGACAGACCCCGCCTTCCAACTCTTCAGGCCCATGTTCTCGGTAGTATGGTCTGCCCCGGCGAAAACCAGCTCTGCTCCGGTCTTTCCCGTAGCCGCGACGTGCAACTTGTTCTGCATGATTTTGAAGAAGGCTGCAGCGTCGGGTCTGGTTGGATCATAGTCCGCGGCCAGCGCAAAGATCTCCTTGACACGCAGGTACACACGCGCTTCACTGGCACGGATGTCATGGATGCGTTCCAGCATTTCATCAAAGTGGTCAGGGGAGGCAATGCCTTTCACTGCAGGGTGTTTGAGACGTTCATCGTCGAGGACAAAGCCTTTCACCAAGTACTCCCGCAACTGATCTGTCGCCCATTGACGGAACTGGGTGCCTCTGAGCGAACGCACCCTGTATCCTACCGCGAGGACAGCGTCCAGGTTGTAGTAGTCGATGTGACGCGCCACTTGTCGCGCTCCCTCCTGGCGAACTATTCGGAATTTCCTAATAGTTGCCCAGGGCAAGATCTCCCTTTCCTCATAGAGGTGTTGCAGATGCTCGTTGATGGTGGGTATCGCGACCTGAAACAACTCTGCCATCTGAGCCTGACTCAACCACAGCGTCTCCCCAGAGAACCGGCACTCGATGCGCGTCTTGCCGTCTTCCGTGTCGTACATCAGAAGTTCGCCGGGCAGAGCCACATCAGCCGGCATCGGTACGGCGACAGCACGAACTTCTGTTGAAGGTGTTTCAGGCCTTTCCTTCATGACTGCAACCTCCTCGCTGACTCCATTTGTCTCAGCGTACTCGAGCTATCCAACAACCCAAGCGGTCTCCACTGTTCGACGAAGTCGACCGTCATGTCACTTGGTATGCACCGACCAACTGGAGCTCTGGCTATGTTCTCCGATGGGAGTCCAGTCCACGAGTCACAGGAGTAGCCGTTCGTCATCCCCACCAAGGCGGGAACCCACTCTTGGCCTGCCTGCTTACCGCCTGAGGCGCAATTCACCAGTTGACCCGTAGCAGAGCGAACACTACAGCTCCCATAGCTTCTGTATATCGGACATTTCTCGTTTAGCCAAGGGCGCTGAGCAGACTGGGTCGTATCGTCGGCGCCTGTCCCGCTTCTCTGCTTCCCTGCGTGCAGCGGCTTTCAACGATGCTTTGCTCGTCTTGCGACTGCCAGTGAGATTCTGCTTCTCTGTGGGTTTTCCAGCCGGTGCGTTGGTGACCTCGTACACCTGTTGTCGTGAGACCAGGGTCACCCTGTCGTCCCCGTACTTAATCGTATCGCCCACCTTGATTTGCTGCGTCCCAACTTCATACGATCGAATCTCCATGCGTGTTCCCGAAGCGTTCTCGCATCTCAGAACCCCATTCTCGCCCTTGGAAATCACCGTCAAACGATTCCTCGTAGCAGCAACGCTCGATCCCACCGTACTGCTCTTGGCTGATGTCGCCGCCTCATCACTACTTTTCCGGGCGTCAGCTTTCGCTGTCGCCTTCTTCGACGCTCCGGCCTTTCCTTGGCGTGTGCGATCTTCCCGAACGACGGCCAGCACGCCGTTCACGTATGTAAACATGTCACCGACATTGATGGTCTTCCCCCGAAGATCCGACGCGCATACCACAGTACTTGTTCCCGCTGCACTTCTGCATTTCAGAGTGCCGTTCTTGCCTCTTGCAACGACAGTGAAGTAGTTCATAGGATAGGCCCTCCTTTGCGGAACGTCCGATCTATCTGACGCGCTCTTGCACTCTTTGAAGCAAGCCAATGACCCGACCGAAAGTGGAGGATCACGGTCATCTCGACTTCAAACATCCACAACCACTCTAGCACACACGAACCCTGCCCACCGGGCAGCGTCAACCCTGCCAGGTGCGGCTGTGAAACTCTCGCGTTGAACGTCCAAGAGCCTCGAGGACATGTTCCCTCGAAACATCGCTCATCCCCCTTCGCTCGCCTTCATGCTATCGTCGTCATTCCACAATTCAAGCGAGGCGTCATGGAGCGCAGACATTGTCGGGATATGGGCACTGCCGCTGCGTCCTGGATTCAGGTCTTGCGGCCAACTGTCTGTGGTCTACTGCCAACGTAGACATTCTCTGGCTGGATCCCATCCTGTATCCATTGTCTGAGAGCATCAGCTGTGACGGTGTTCCCGCACTTTCCTTGGCAACCAAGGTAGTGCCGGCCAGCAGGAGCCCAGCGCGCATCCATGCGCCGTCCACAAGAACGACACCGCACGCCCGTCTTCTCCACGAGTCCAAACAGCGAGGCCACCGTCACCGTCTCGATGGTATGACACTGCAGGCACTCGACCTGCAAGCTGTCATCGCCAGCCCGCAACTCGCGTCGTCCACCGCAGTCGGGGCACCGGCTCGGCACCAGCCTGACACCGACTGCAGCACGCCGACTGGTTGATCGTATCGTTCCGCGCGTGCCTTCCCGTGGCTTCGCTTCGTGCCGCGGTCTGCGCTCAGTCTCTTCCTGGGGCCTGCCGCGACGCATGACGTCGCCCAATTCACGAGTGGGTCCCAGGCCCGAATGCTGGAGGTAGACTGCGATGGTCTTGGGCGTGTGCAGGATGATGCGCATGTGCCGCATCCCATATTCCTGGCCGAAGACGCCCTCGAGTACCAGGTGCTGACCGTCGAGGCAGAGGAGACTTTCACAGCATCTTGACGTTCCCCAGCTCCTGTGTCCTCCGTTGAACTGAGAGACTAGCCGGTCGAAGTTGGCTTCGCCACTATAACTGAACACTGTGTCAGGACCGCTGGACGCAGCAAGCGCACGCCAGGCATCAGACACGGCGACGTCGGAGGGCAGATATGCCATCACGTAGCTGCTTGGTGAGGCACAGGTCTTCTCCAGCTGCTGGCGAGGCAAGAACCCCTGGCCCTCGATGAATTCAATTCGATCGGCGCATAGCTGCTGTGGCAGAAGTCCTCGCCGTTTCAGCGTATCCCATGTCGCCGATATCATAGCGTTCTGTTCCTGCGCCGTGGCAAATAGCTGTCGCAGCGGCGCGTTCTTGGTCAGCCGCTGACCAATGTATGCAACGTCACCGACCAGGATGACCTTGCCGCGTGCGCGGGAAATAGCGACATTGAGCAACCGTGCGGCGATGCTTTCGGTATCAAACGCACGCATCTCCGACAAGTACCCGATATAGGGTTGTGGGTATCCTTCCGCCGGGACAAACACGACGATATCCTGCTCAGAACCCTGAAACCGGTGGACGGTTGAGACAGATATACGGTCGTCTGCAAATCCCAGTTCACGCGCCATCGTGCGCATGAGACGTGCCTGTGCGGCATATGGCGTAATGACGGCGACACGGCCCCGCCCGCCCGCCGTCGCATGTGCTGCAACACAAATTGCTACAATCGCGTCGACCAGACTGAGGCGGGAAGTCCCAACGTCGCCCTCCTTGTAACAGCGCGGAGCAAGCGGGCTTGTATCGACCGCGCAGATGCTGTGACCCGGAAAGATTCCCAGTTCCGCGAGCGGGGCGGTCCTCTCACGGACCTCATCCGCGTTCCGTAATCGCGACTGATAGAACATGTCGCTCACGGTGGCACACAGTGCTGGATGCATGCGGTATTGCGTCGTCAACACCGCGAGGTTGGGCAAGTACTTCTGGGCGCGCACTGCGTCAGGGATCCCGTGCACGCGCCATACGTCCCGTTGCATCCAGAGTTGTGCCAACGGTTCCTCCGATACAGCAATGGGCGGGAGCTGCATGAAGTCACCCGCCAGCACAAGATGGGTTGCAGCACGAGATGCGGCAAGTGCTACGTAGGGTACGAGCGCCATGCTAGCCTCGTCGACGATAACTGTATCAAACCCATCCTTCAAGAGTGCGGTTGATATAGAGAACTTCGCCAGGGTACATCCGACGACTTGAGCGCCGTCGACCAGCCGCTCCTCCTCCTGTTGATATGCAGGCAAGCGTTGTGCAAGCGTCTCCCGAAGCACACGTAACTCAGCCGCCTCCCTATCCGTCAGGCGGCGACGCTCTGAGACAGCTGCTGACAGCAGCACCCTGCGTCGTTCCCTGCACGTCTTGATGTCGCGGGCAACCAAGCTGCTCCGCGCCAGCACCTCAAGGGGAATGACGTCGGCGTGCTGACGCAGTTCGTCCTTCGCCACGTATCCATATCGCAGGATACGACCGTTCTTTAGCTCTCGCAGTGATCCGCATGCCTTGACGACATCCAGCATGACCACGTCAACAGCTGCGTTGCTGTGTGCCGTAACGAGCACACGCCTGCCTGAGAGAACCAACTGTTGTACAAGCCGGCCAACCGTCGTCGACTTCCCGGTCCCGGGCGGACCCCATATGAAGGACACGTCATTGCTCAGGCACAACGCGATAGCGTCCTGCTGGCCATCGTTCAGCCCTGCTATGACCGGATCGCTCACGTAGGCGGCACTCCCACGCCAAGACTTCTGGAGCGCCAGAGACTGCGGCAAGAGTCCATCGTCAAGCCGCGACGGCAACTCCTGCAGGCGTTCCTTGAGCTTTTCGAGAAGTTCCCACGGCGACGGCATCATGTCAGCACTATCGACGAGGCCGCCCAGGTCCTCGCCGACGGCGAGCGTTACAGCCTCTCGCTCAGAACTGATGAGAGTCCCGTGGACGGTACGCGACCCCGCAACCACCTGGACTGGAGACTCGTCCGGCAGGTTGACGTCGGTGTAGCAGGTGAACGAGTAGAGCAGGTCGCTGCTGCTGCCTTGTCCAAGTAACCGTCCGTCCGCGAGGGGAATCTTCGTCCTTGTACGGCCCGACCGCTCAGCGACGATCTCCTGATCCAACGCACCGCACAATTCGTCCAGGACACCTCTGATAGAAGACTCCATCAGGATACTTCCATGGCCCCGGCGCCTCGCACGTCAGCAGTCCTAGTGTTCGCCGGCATACTGCGGAAAGAACCGGTCTGGGCATACGCGGAGCATGTTCATGAAGCGCGCGAATCGCTTATCGTCGTCGGTATTGGCAGCAGCTAGGTCGCACAGTCTATCCTGGACGTACTCAAGCGCCCCGTGGGAATAGAGGATGACCGAGGTGGTAAGCGCGGACGGGACATACCTCGGCACCAGGACCTCGGCCGCCTTGCGTGCCTTGACGTTGTTGTCCAGACACGTGGCCGCGGTGACAGCCGTCCAGTCGACATGGGCGGGCAGCTCCCAGGATTCATAGAAGTGCACCGAGCGGCTGCGATCATCGGCGTCGCTGTAGATGACCCCGGGCAGTTCCAGCACTCTGGCGCCATCAAGGCAGAGGATCGCGACGTCGTCGTTGTCGACAGGTGCGTGATACGTGCGGCGATGCTGGTGTTGCCCCCACGAACTCGCGTCGTCTGTCAGATCGTAAAGGAACGGCGAGTTCGCACAGAAGGATAGGGGTACATACTCAGTCACGTCATTGCTGGTCAGCGGGATGGGTTCCCTTCGCCGATGTACGACGGCATCTGGAAACGGTGTCCAGCCCCGTCGCTTGTGCGCAGCATCCCAGCAATGGATGGCGGACACGAAGATGTCGCCAAGATTGTGGATATCTGTGACATGATACAGTACCGTGCCCGTTTCACCCATGGTCCCTCCACAAGCGCGTACTTTTCAGCAGCCATTCTAGTACATCGGCGTCTGGCTGCAATACATGCGGCGATCAGCCCACAGATTCGGGGTTGGCAGACCGCTTCCGTGCAGTGCATGCCAGGGCGACTCCAAGTCGGACGTCCTTTGGTCTGTGCCATCCTCAGTTCGCCGCTCGCGACCAGGGCTAAGATCAATCGTCTTGTTGACGTCAACAGAACGATCGAACATCGCTCAGCGAGCCGATGATCAGGCTGCCACTGTGTACCAGATCTCACTGGGATCAAGCGACATACTGCAAGGAGTACTTCAGGGTACGTCACATCTTGGTCAGCATCGCTTGCTCCAGCTCAAAGGTCCTTGTCACTGCGTGTTTGTGTCCCGACTTCTCGGTTTTCCCTTTAGGTGATACGATATCGTTGACAATGGGGGGAACCAATGGATCACGAAGCACTGCCTGAATCGATTGAACTGTCAGACTGTCTCTTGAACTCTGAGCAGAAGGAGATAATCGAGCGGGCGACGAAAGAAATCTACGACAAGCCTGATGCCTACGAGTTGGACTTCTTCTGGAAATTCGATTCTTCAATTGGTGGCATTGGTGGCTACTGCATGCCGTTCAATCCGGTCGTCAACCCATTTCCTGGAGGAATTGGCAGAACGCTGTTTCGTCCTCTGCAGTACGCCGCTGGAGACATCGAATGCAACAAAGACTTGTGGAACAACTACCGCAGCGCGCGGTCCGCCGTCAATGATTCAGGGCAGCATCTGGAGGCTGTTGCTGAGTACCTCATAACAAGAACCACGTCCATCCTGAATCCTGCTCGGGTCAAGAAGTCAATGTTGGGCAAAAGCATCCACTATCTTGCAAAAAACGGTACGCTGTCAAGCGGTAGAGTTGAACAATTGGAACACTTCACACGCCTCTACAACAAATCGAAACACGAAGTGAACCAAGATGAGGAACGCGAGAGACAATTCTATCCTTCGGATGCCTTGGTATCCTACATCTCTGCAAGAATCCTTGGGGTAGAGCTTCTCAAGCCATACTACCCTGACCTGTTGAAGGCACTTAAACCATATCTTAGTCGATTGCACAATCCAAACTGGAACATACAGAGCAATTCCGACGAGCACTGATGGCCAAGCAGCATGGTCAGGTCACTCAGTCAACACGGTCACTTTGGGACTGATTAACAGACGTGTGTCGCACACGGTCTGGTCAAGAGAAGTGCCGTTACCTCCAATATGTCACTCTTTTCCCAGCCCCTGAGTTGTTGCATCGCCGTCCGCCTTTGGTGGATGCTCACAGAAATATGCAAACTGGGTTGCCAGCTGTTTGTTGTCGACGTCTCCCGGAATGTGGACATACTCGTCTGTTGACAGCGTTTCTCCGAGTACCTGCTCCAAGGCAGCGCGCATAACGTGTACATCGACGATACGGCTCAGAGGAAGAAAAGCGTTGGCGTCGAGGCTGTCTCGAAACGTCTGGCCATTTTCCAGCGACTGACTGACAGGCTGGAACACCTTCAGGAGCGCCATAGCGTTGGGAGCGTCTGTTTGTACCGTTTTTGTCACATAGTCTTTAGCTTCCCGCTTAGGCCCGTGCCAATCCCAAAATAGTAGCACGTCTTTGGCATCCTTGGGTCTTTGGACATAGAGGGGGTCATTCTCTGCCGCCATCTTCCGAATGCGCTCAAGGACAACACCTGCTAGAGACTTACTCTCATCTTCGTCAAACAGACTCCTGCTAGAGTCTTGCGGTGCCGGCCAATAGCGCACCCGCCTATGTACGTTCATGGCAAATTGAAGGCTAGCTGACTCCTGCAACACCTGAGCCGCGACCTTTCTCCGTTCTGAGGTGTCATCAATCCTTGCCAGCAGATCCCGGACCAAAATTGGTGCTCGCTCCGCAGCAGATAGGATCGAATAAAGACCCGTCATCTCAGGCAAATCATCGCTCAAGCAGGCCAGACCATGAGCTAGGGAAATAGCACCAGAATACCCCATTGTCTTGGCGCGCTGGCGCAATTTGGAGATGACTTCCCTGGAATTTGACGGCGTCAAAATCTGGTGGAGCAGAATCGTCGCCTGCCCGGCGTCGGTTCCCGGCAAGTCCTTGATGAGTGACTCAACTGCGACATCGGAAACGTCTGTCTCTGGTACTGTCATGTGCACATACCGCAGAAGATACTTCTTCGAAGCGACCCGCTGTTCTTGGTCCCAAGTATCATCCCACTCTGGTCCATACGTCGTGTTGCTATTAATCCTTTTTGTGCGGGGGAACAATTCGTTGAGCAAGAACCAGACGTCTCTGTGCTCAACACCTTCTTCCGGAGTCATAGCAGACTCTAGTACCAGGCGAGTATCCTTCTTGAGACGATCACGATCTGTCGCAGCCGATTTCGACGACACGTCATCACAGAACAGCGAAGGCTGATCCAAGACCGCTTTGTGCAGTTTCGGTTGACAGACAGCCATGGCCTCAAGAAGAATGATATCAACATTGTTTACTTCGCCCCTGAGCACTGAGAGAGCCCAGTCCACCTTGTTGCCAATCTGCTTCGAGGTACGCGGCGTGCGAATGAACGGAGCTATCCCTCTGTCAAAAGCAATCAGAAAACGTTGGAGCTCTCCTTCGTTCTGGTCCAACTGGATGTCTTGACGAATCGCTCCTCTCTCAATCGCTTTGAGCGTCATATGTCTGAGCGATCCCTGCGTCGCGATTGGAAGACGAACGGGGAGCTGGACTATCTTCTCCAGGTAGTCCCTGCCGGCCTGCTCGGCCTCGAATGGGTTCGTCGCCATGGTGTACATCTCACCAATAGCCCGCGCCACCATCTCGTCATCAAATGCAAGCACGTATACAGTCGATGGGAAATCCGCGACAAGTTTGACCAGCTTCATCACGGCATTCAGTTCACGCTTGTCGAGCCGGTCAAGGTCGTCCATGATGACGACGATACGTTTGTTTGATTCCTCAAGACCATGGCCGATCGTGTTCTTCTTCTCTTCAAGCGAGGATTGAGATAGTCCCTTGAGCTTGTCTGCGAGGCTACTTGAGGCATCGGCCGCGGCGTTGGCGGCTCCGAATGCAGGAACGAGACTGCCAAGCCTCACAAACACTGAGGCATAGTCCAGTATCACACCTGCCGTCGCTGCAGCTTTCTTCGCGCGCGACGTATCGGAGATCTTAACAGCATGAGCGAGTGATGCCATGAAGGCCACGAGCAGCTCGTCTTCTCCGCCAACGATCCACGGGTTGAAACGTAGGCAGATTATGTTGGGCATTTCCTTGATGTAGTGTTCGATGAAGTTCAACATGGTCGACTTGCCCGATCCCCAACGACCATAGACACCCATAACAAGCGAGGAGCTCTTGTCGCTGCCTGCTATACCGTTTGCAATCTGTTCTGCGAGTCGAGCGCGACCCAGCCCATCCTCGTCGGGGTTTTGGAGCGGAACATCTGAGTTAACAGACCAGGGACCCTTGTACTCGTCTGCCGGTGTTCTAGCCTGCTGGTTAGACTCGTGAGATCTTCGTTTGCACATTGTCTTAACCACCTCTTTTTTGCCTGCAAGACGTAAATCGGGACTTACGTTATTCTCTGGTGCCTTGCCTCGTTGACAATATCCTGCACAACTTTCTTGCAAGCTTCGAGCACAGTCGTGCTCATCCCCATGCGGACGAAAGAAGCATCATTCTAGTACTCGCCGTTGCGCAACTGAATAGCAACCTGAGCCTCAAATTCGTCAAATCCAGTCAGGTCAAGCAACGCATCAAGTCGCGCGTCCATGAGCACTGTCTTGCCGTCTGTGACGAGGACGTATCGGAGAGGCAGTGCCGCAACAGGGATGTCCTGCACAGGACATGACCCTTCTGCACCAGCTAGCCAGGGCGCACGATTCCGAACAATCGGTTTGCTCTTCATTGACATAATAACTTCTTGGCTATTCACCTTAGGATCGTATGAAGACCCCGCAACTGCCAATGTGCAGTACTCGCTAATACGCTTGGCCCATATTTGGAGTGCATTGTTTGTAATGACTCCCTTGGTCGGCAAACGCACCAATCTCCGTACCCTCCACGCCTCCTGCACCATACAAGTTACAATGGGCAGTACCACATTGATAAGGGCCTGATCTTTGTCTGAGCCCGGCGTAAGTCTGTTATATGCATCCTTTGCGTGGAATATCTTTACTCGAACGCCCTTGTAAACATGGGTCCTAAACCAGGATTCTTGCGATTGCTTTCCACAAACCGTGCTGAGAACACCACTGGGGCACATCTTCACAAAATCAGATATGGCACCCTCAATCCACTCGTCTTCTTTCTTCTCTCGTTTGGGATGTATCGCACTCAATTCATTTTCCAGGGCGAGATACATGTTCCGAAATGCATCAAACACATTGGCAGATAGCTTGGACCATCTCCAATAACGAAGGCTCGGACTGTAACAGTCGACGATAGGAGCGTCAATAGATTCGTGGATAACGTTACCGTGAGAGTCAGTCATTTTAATATGAGCACTCGCACTGATTCTTTTGATTGTTGTCGATACATACCGGATAATTCTTCTGTCTGATGGGTTTATCCACCAAACCAAGTACTCATACAAATCTGGGTGTATGGCCAAGTTGAGATGCGCAGTCACACTAAGTTCATCCAAAGCCTGCTCCAAAAGTGGCCTGCACTCTGACAACACTTGGTTTGGAGAGCAACCTGAGCTGGGGATTCTGATGACGGCATAAGGATTCCCCTGTTCCAAGCACACAATACCCTGGTTGCCAACAGTATATGCCAATGTCTGTGAGCTTGGGCTGATGAGGGGAAATGCGGCACCACCCCCGATGTCTTCCTTTGTATAGCCAAGATCAATAGTCCCGAGAGTTGCCATTGCTGGCCCTATAGAGTTGCTCGGACCAGCTTCTCCACTTCCTCGGGCAGTTTGCTCTGGCTCATGATGTAGGCGCCGTAGATGCCACTCAGACCAGCAGTGAGAGCCTTGCGAACTGACTGGTTGGCAGCTGCACCAGCATCATTGCGAAGGATCTTCTCGATATGAACGGGAATGCGGTACTCGTACAAGTCGTCTTCCCAGATCATCTGGTCAGACGTAAACGGCTTGCCGCTCACCGTCGCAACGACCACTCCCTCCTTACCAACCATCAAAACCAGGGTCTCACCCTGATCCCACTTGCCAAACCGAGAGCGGTTCGAACCCCACACTCCGTTCTTCACGACAACGTCGGCAACCTTCCACGAATTAACGCGCGCGACTCTCATAGTATCCTCCCAGTTCCTGTGTGATGCTGCTCCCTGAACACCTGATATGCCCCAGTCTAGCGAACCATCGGCGTATCATCGCCACTCGTCAACGCATCCTCGAGAGTGACCGCAGTCACGAACCGTGCTGGGTCCTCGCCCGTTGCCAAGGCGTTGAAGTGAGCTTTCCCACACTTGATCTTGGCCCGTTCCCGATCTCGAAGTTCATCGAAGAGCAGACTGCTCTTGGTCTCGACGACCAGATAGAGACGCTCCCCGGCACCGATATCTGCAAGAACAGCCCAGTCGGGGTTGTAGCTACCTAGTGGCGTCGGCACGGTGAACCAACCAGGCAACTTTGTATAGACCTTGACCAAGCTGTTCTTCTCGAGCTGATCAGCGAACCCGGCCTCCGTGTCCGCGTCGTACACGACCTGCTCATAGACCGACTTGCTGCTCGTAGCAAACAGATTCCTGAGGTACCCTGTCAACTCCTCGGTCTCGAACAATTCTTGCGCGTAGTAATCCTGATCGCCGATACGCTGGTACTTAATGCCATCAACGAGCAGGAGCCGCTTCGCGCGGTTGATGATCTCAGCCGCGATCTCGGTGAACTGCTGAGGATTGCGCTTGAAGTCGTTCAGACGTCTGCTGTCGATAAGAATACGCACAAGGCTGCGACGGGTCAGCTCTGTCTGGTTCTGCAGATAGGTGAGCAGATCGGGCAGCTCGATATTGCGGTCATCTAGCGTCATGTCGGCAGCACCATCCTTCTCTGTTGCCTCAACACCGGCGTCACCGATCGTGATCTTAGCCTTGTGCCAGAGAAGTCGTGCCTTGGCGATCGGAGGAGCGTCCTGCAACTCACGGGTGCAGCTCTCAATGAGCTGCTCATTGTCGAAATGCACTCGATATGTGGTCTTGTACTTGATGCGGGCCCATAGCGCCTTGAACTCGGCACTCTGCAGCGTTGCCTCGCGCACGCGGACCTGTCTGCGTTCATCTGCGTTCTTGATCTCGAGCCGGCCGGAAACCTTGCGGAGAATCTCCGTGATCTGCCCCAT
>Ga0209539_1001672_pt1 | contig 11971 bp, 11 predicted proteins | sample BarGraNGADG00312_2_FD_184499 | JGI IMG/M metagenome (GOLD analysis project Ga0209539, IMG submission 184499) | Arctic peat soil microbial communities from Barrow, Alaska - Barrow Graham LP Ref core NGADG0011-312 (SPAdes) (version 2) | ecosystem: Environmental > Terrestrial > Soil > Wetlands >... | reverse complement strand
CGCCTTCGTCCTCGCGCACGAGGCCCAGGAGGATGTGCTCGGTGCCGATGTAGTTGTGGCCCAGCGAGAGCGCCTCGCGCAGCGCCAGCTCGAGCACCTTCTTGGCGCGCGGCGTGAACGGGATCTGCCCCTGAGGCGACTCCTCGCCGGAGCCGACGATGCGCACCACCGCGGCGCGGACCTCCTCCACCGAGACTTCCAGGCCGTCGAGGACGCGGGCAGCCACGCCTTCTTCCTCGCGCAGCAAGCCGAGCAGAAGGTGTTCGGTCCCGATGTAGTTGTGCTTGAGCGCCCTGGCTTCTTCTTGGGCGAGGACCACGACCTGCCTGGCGCGTTCGGTGAATCGTTCGAACATCCGGCTACTCCTTCCGGAAGACGGGGCCGCGTCATCATGTCGGGGAACGGTGGCGGCGGCCGGTGCTTGCTCTCAGCCTCCAGCGCAGCCCCCCGGGGGCGTGACGTAAGCTAATGGTACCCGATTCCCGGCGAGACGCGACCCGGGGCCCCGGCTGCCCGTCACCGGCCACGCGAATATGATGTGAGCTCGGCGCGCCACCGTTCATCGCCAGCAGGGGGCTCGGAGACATGCGGAACATCATCACCTGGAGCACGCGCAGCAATCACCCGTGGATCATCATCGCCGTGTGGGTGCTCATCGCCGGGGGCCTGGCCGCCGGCCCCAAGCTGCAGAGCGTGACCAGCAACGACGCCTCCAAGTCGCTGCCGGCGAACGTCGAGAGCAAACGCGCCGACGCGCTCCAGCAGGCGTCCTTCCCCGACGCCAAGGGCACGCCGATCATCGTCGTGTACAGCGCGACGGCGCCGCTGACGCAGGCGGACAAGGCGGCGGTCGCCGCCGGCGAGACCTGGCTCAAGAGCGGCGCCGAGCCCGTCAACAGCGCCCGCGTGGAGTACTCCCCGGACGGCCAGGGCGCGCTTCTCTTCGCCAGTCTCGACGGCAACCCCGGCGACGAGGCCTTCCGCGACTCCGTGCAGGCCATCGGAGACCACTTCGGGGACTCCGTCGGCGGCATGCAGGTGCGCGTCACCGGCCCCGGCGGCCTCATCACCGACGTCTACCGGATCTTTCTCAACGCCGACGTGAAGCTCCTCATCGGCACGGTGATCCTCGTGCTGATCCTCCTGCTCGTCATCTACCGCTCACCGATCCTGCCCTTCGTCCCCCTGCTCGCCGTGGGGTTCGGCTACTTCGTGGCCGGCGGGATCCTCGCGCTGATCGCCACGGCGCTGGGCGTGACCCTCTCCGGCCAGGCGACGTCGCTGATGGTGATCCTGCTGTTCGGGGCCGGCACCGACTACGGGCTGCTGCTCATCTCGCGCTACCGCGAGGAGCTGCGCCGTGAGAGCGACGCGCGCGTCGCCCTGGCCACGGCGCTCGCCGAGACCTGGGAGGCGATCGCCGCGAGTGGGCTGACCGTCACGCTGGCCGTGCTGGCGCTGGCCTTCGCGAAGTACGGCGACTACACGTCGTTCGCGCCGGTGCTGGGCCTCGGCGTGTTCGTGACGCTCATCGCCGGCCTCACGCTGATGCCCGCGCTGCTCGCGCTGCTCGGCCGGCGGGCGTTCTGGCCGCGAGTCCCGAAGCTCGGCGCCGCGACACAGCACCGCACCTGGCAGCGCATCGCCGAGAGAGTCGCCGCCGGTCCGCAGCGGGCGGCGGCCCTCGTCGCCGTCGTCCTCGTCTTGCTGGCCCTCGGCTGCCTGTTCTACAGCCCACGCTTCAGCTTCACCGAGGACTTCCTGAAGAACATGCCGTCCAAGGAGGGCTACGCGCTGCTCGAGAAGCACTTCCCCAAGGGCAGCCTGGCGCCGACGACGGTGCTCATCAAGGCGCCGCAGGTCCCGCCCAAGTTCGTCACCGGGATGATCATCGGCGCCTTGAGCAAGAGCCCCGGCGTCGCCGCCGCCTTGCCCACCGGGACCGCCGACGACGGCAAGCTCCTGAGCTTCCTGGTCATCCTCGAGGGCGACCCGTACTCCAAGGAGGCGCTGCAGCAGGTGCGCCAGCTCAGGGAGACGGCCCGCAAGGTCGCCGCCGCCGGCCAGGCGACGGCGCTCGTCGGCGGGCCCACCGCCATCCAGGCCGACACGTGGGCGCTGAGCAACCGCGACACCGTCTTCGTGGCCGTCGTCGCGCTCGTCGTCGTCGGCGTCATCCTCGCCGTGCTTCTGCGCGCCCTCGTAGCGCCGCTTTACCTGCTGCTCACCAACCTGCTCTCGTATCTGGCGGCGCTCGGCGCCACGATCCTCATCACTGAGAAGCTCCTCGGCTGGGAGCGCATCAGCTATCGCATCCCGCTCTACATGTTCATCTTCCTCGTGGCCCTGGGCAGCGACTACAACATCTTCATCACGACGCGAATCCGCGGCGAAGCGCTGCTCGAGGGCCTGCGCGACGGCACCGTGAAGGCGCTGGCCGCCACCGGCGGCGTGCTCACGAGCGCCGGCATCATCCTCGCCGGCACGTTCCTGATCCTCCTGTCCCAGCCGGTCAAGGACCTGGCGGAGATCAGCATCGGCGTGGCCCTCGGCGTGCTCATCGACACGTTCCTGGTGCGCACGGCGCTGGTCCCCGGGCTCACGCTGGCAATCGGCCCCAAAGCCGGCTGGCCGGGACCGCGGTGGACGAAGAACGAGGGGACGCCGGTCGAGGCTGCGGACGACGCTGACGAACGGAAGTCGGCGGCGGCCACCGCCTGAACCGGCCTGTCGGCTGCGGGCCGGCCCGCGGCGCGCCTAGCTGCGCAGCGCGGGGAACAGCACGACGTCGCGGATGCTGGGCGCGCCGGTGAGGATCATCACGATGCGGTCGATGCCCATGCCCATGCCGCCGGTGGGAGGCATGCCGTGCTCCATCGCCTCGAGGAAGTCTTCGTCGAGGCGGTGGGCCGTCTCGTCGCCGTCGGCGAGGTCCTGCATCTGCTGCAGGAAGCGCTCGCGCTGGTCTTCGGGGTCGTTGAGCTCGCTGAAGGCGTTGCTCGTCTCCATGCCGGCGACGAAGCCCTCGAAGCGTTCGACGAACCGGGGATCGTGCGGGGTCTTCTTGGCGAACGGGCTGGTCTCGAGCGGGTGCTCGGTGATGAACACGGGCTGGATGAGCTTGGGCTCGACGCACTCGCTGAAGAGCTCGTCGACCTGGGTCCCCCAGGTCGGCGCGAGCGGCACGGTCCCGTCGAGCCCCTGAACTTTGATGGCGGCCTGCAGGTCGGCCACCGTGCGCGCGTCGTCGGCGCCGATATCGATGCCGGTCTCGTCTTTGATGGCCTTGCGCATCGTGAGCCGCGGCCAGGGCGGCGTGAGGTCGATCTCGTGGTCGCGGAAGGTGACTTTGAGGTCGCCGACGGCGCGAGCCGCTTCGGCGACCATCTGCTCGACCATGTCCATGACGTGGTTGTAGTCCACGTAGGCCTCGTAGGTCTCGAGCATCGTGAACTCGGGGTTGTGCTTGAAGCTCACGCCCTCGTTGCGGAAGTCCTTGCCCATCTCGTAGACGCGGTCGATGCCGCCGATGATGCAGCGCTTGAGGTACAGCTCGGTGGCGATGCGCAGGTAGAGGTCGCGCTCGAGCTCGTTGTGGTGGGTGATGAACGGCCGCGCCAGGGCGCCGCCGTAGAGCGGCTGGAGCACAGGCGTCTCGACCTCGACGAAACCGCGCCCATCGAGGAACTCGCGGATGGCGCGGATGATGCGGGCGCGCTTGACGAACACCTCGCGGGAAGCGTCGTTGACCATGAGGTCGAGGTAGCGCCTGCGGTAGCGGGTCTCCACGTCGGTGAGGCCGTGGAACTTCTCGGGCATGGGCCGCAGCGACTTGGAGAGCAGCTCCCACGAGGTGACGCGCAGCGAGAGCTCGCCGCGCCGGGTGCGCATGACGGTGCCCTCGGCGCCGACGAAGTCGCCCAGGTCGACGTGCTCGAGCGCCGCGTAGCGCTCCTCGCCGAGGGCGTCGAACCGGGCGAACAGTTGCAGCTCACCACTGGAGTCCTTGAGGACCACGAAGGTGAGCTTGCCGTGCACGCGGCGGGCCATGACGCGGCCGGCGATGCGGCGCACGTCGCCGGAGTCCTTTCCCGCCTCGAGGCCGGCGTAGGCATCGTGCAGCGGCCCGATCTCGTCGCGCGGCTGGTACTTGGTGGGGTAGACGTCTCCGGCGTCGCGCCACGCCGCGAGCTTCGCGCGCCGTTCGGCGAAGACGTCGCCGCCGTGCTCGCTCCGCTCGTCCACGGCGGGAGCCGTCAGGCTTTCTCGATGGCCAGGACCTTGAACTTCTTGGAGCCCTGGGGAACGCTCACCGTCACCTTGTCACCCGGCTTGTGACCCATGATCGCGCTGCCCACCGGCGACTCGTTGGACAGCTTGTGGGCAGCAGGGTCGGCCTCGGCGGAGCCGACGATGGAGTACTGCACGACGTCGCCCGCCTTCATGTCCTGAAGGGTGACCTTGGTGCCCACGCCGACCTTGTCGGTGGTGACGGCGTCGGAGTCGATGACGATGGCGCTGCGCAACCGCTCCTCGAGAGCGTAGATGCGCGCCTCGAGCATGGCCTGCTCGTTCTTGGCGTCGTCGAACTCGGAGTTCTCGGAGATGTCGCCGAAGTCACGCGCGGCGCGGATGCGCTCCGCTACCTCGTCGCGCTTGACGCTCGAGAGGTATTCGATCTCCTCCTTGAGGCGCTGGAAGCCCTCTGGCGTGAGGATGATCTCGCGGTCGACCACTGGTTCCTCCTCTTCAACACGGCAACGCGGCCCCGAACCGGGACCGCGCGCCGAACAAGTCGGAAAGTATAGGCCATGACCCCGCGATGCGCAAACGTGCGGCGCCGGCGGAACCGCGGCCGGTCACATGCCGAGCAGCTCGCGCACGGCGTCCGTGTCGGCCGCGAGCATCAACGCGTGGGCCAGCTCCTTATCTAGGACGCCGGCGCGCCGGTACCGTGGCCAGAACTGGCGCAGGTAGCCGACGGATCGCGCGCCCATGTCCCGCACGACGTCGCCGGTGAAGTGGCGCACCTCAGCGAGACGCGCTTCGCGGGAGGGCGGCTGCGCGTCGTCGAGGATCTCGGCGAAGAGCCAGGGGCGCCCGAGGGCGTGGCGGGCCAGCATCACCGCGGCCGCGCCGCCCTCGAGCAGGGCGAGGGCCGCGGCGCGGCCGTTCACGTCGCCGGAGGCGATCACGGGGACGGGGAGCTCCGCGGCCAGAGCGAACGTGACCGCGTGGTCGGCGCGGCCTCGATAGAGCTGGCTCGCCATCCGCGGGTGGATGCAGACGGCGGCGGCGCCCGCGGCGACGAGGCGGGGGGCGGTGCGGCGTCCCGCCTCGTCGCCTTCGCGCAGCCCGGAACGGATCTTGACCGTCACGGGGATGCGACCCTCGACCGCGTCGACCATCTCCGCGACGATCGCCGCGGCGCGGTCCGGGTCGCCGAGAAGCGCCGCGCCGGCGCCGGTCTTGACGACCTTGCGGACCGGGCAGGCCATGTTGAGGTCCACGACGTCGGCGCCGGCCTCCACGCAGCGCGCCGCCGCGTCGGCGAGCACGTCGGCGTCGGCGCCGAAGAGCTGGAAGCCCAGGGGGTGCTCGTCCTGCCCGCACGTCAGGTAGTCCAGCGTGCGCCGGTTGCGGTAGTGCACGCCGTAGGCCGAGATCATCTCCGTGAACGCGAGACCGGCGCCCCAGCGGCGCACGCTGCGCCGGAAGGCGAGGGAGGTGATGCCGGCCATCGGCGCCATGAATAGGCGCCGGTCGAGCGCGAGCGCGCCGATGCGCAGCGGCTCGTGCAAGGGATCGGGGACGCCGGCGACGGGCGCAGCGGCGCTGCGCCCGGGCTCCGGCATCGCAGACGTCGGAGCCGCCACCGCGCCCTCCGTCAGGTCCGCTGCTGGCGACGCATGACGATCTCGATGCCGCGCAGCGTGAGGAACGGATCGACGGCGCCGATGACGTCGGTATGGTGGGCGATGAGCTCGGCGAGGCCGCCGGTGGCGATCACCTGTGCCCGCTCGCCGAGCTCGCCCCAGATGGCGTGCACGATGCCCTCGATCTCACCGGCGAAGCCGTACACGGCTCCAGACTGAAGAGCCTCGGTGGTCGACTTGCCGATCGCGTGCTCGGGTTCGACCAGCTCGACCTTAATGAGCTTGGCAGCGCGCGTCGTGAGCGCCTCGAGGGACACTTCGATGCCCGGCGCGATGGCGCCGCCCATGTAGTCGCCTTCGGCCGAGATGACGTCGAAGGTCGTGGCGGTGCCGTAATCGGCGACGATGCAGGGACCGCCGTACTTCTCGAACGCGGCGACGGCGTTGACGATACGGTCCGCGCCGACCTCGGCGGGGTTCTTCATGGCGATGCGCATGCCGGTCCGCGCCCCGGACCCGACGACGAACGCCTCCACGCCCAGGTGCTTCTCGCACATCTCGACCCACTGCTGCGTGAGTCGCGGGACCACCGAGGCGATGCCGACTTCGTCGACAGCGTCACGCAGCCGCGTGCCCTGCAGCGAAAAGAACCCCTGCAGGAGGCCCGCGATCTCGTCGCTCGTGCTGTGACGCACGGTGGCGAGGCGCCACTCACCGACCACATCCCCGGCGTCCATGAGGCCGATGTGGGTCTGCGTGTTGCCCACGTCCACGACGAGCAGCATGGTCAGCCCTCCATGTCGAGACCGAGATCGAGCCACGGCGCGCGCGTTGTGAGAGCCCCCACGGAGATCACGTCCACGCCGGCCTCGGCCAGCTCGCGGACGCACTCCAGGCGCACGCCTCCGGAGACCTCCACGAGAGCGCGACCGGCGACGCGCGCCACGGCTGAGCGCACGGCGGACATGTCCATGTTGTCGAGCAACACGATGGTCGCGCCCGCGTCCAGAGCCTCGTCGAGCTGGTCGAGCGTGTCGACCTCGACCTCAAGGGCGTGCACGTGAGCGGCGCCGCAGCGTACCAGCTCGACGGCCGCGCGCACGCCGCCGGCCGCGGCCACGTGGTTGTCCTTGATCATGGCGCCGTCGAACAGGCCGAAGCGGTGCGGCGTGCCGCCGCCGTGCACCACGGCCCGCTTCTCCAGGGCCCGCAGGCCGGGCGTGGTCTTGCGTGTCGCGGCGATGCGCGCCGTGGTGCCGGCCGTCTCGGCCACGTACCGGGCCGTCAGCGTCGCGACGCCCGAGAGGCGACAGAGGAAGTTGAGACCCGTGCGCTCCGCCGCGAGGATCGCGGCGAGGGGGCCGCGCACCGTGGCGAGGACGTCGCCGGCCGCGAACCGGCCGCCGTCGGCGACGCGGAACTCGACCCGCAGCGCGGGGTCGACGAGCGCCGCCGTGGCCGCGAAGGCGGCGGCCCCGGAGAGCACGCCGGCCTCGCGTGCGACGATCCGCGCGAGGCCGTCGCCGGAGAAGACGGAGCCGGTGATGTCGCCGTAGCCGGCGAGGTCTTCGGCGAGGGCGGCGCGCGCCGCGGCGCGCGCCGCCTCCTCGTAGCCGCGCTCGCTCACGGGCGCTCCACCTTGCCGATCACGCCCTCTTCCCGCTCGTGGGGCGGCAGACGCAGCGTGAGGTGCCGCCGCCAGTGCTCGTCGTCCACCGCCGGGAAGTCGTCGCGCAGATGCCCGCCGCGCGACTCCTCGCGCAGCAGCGCGCACTTGGCGATCTGAGTGCCCAGGGTGAGCATGTTGAGCAGTTCGTACTCGGCTTCGCTGAGGGCGCCGAACTGCAGCTCCGACGTGAGGGCGTTGAGATCGGCCAGAGCCCCGCGCAGGTCGTCGCCGCGGCGCAGCACGCCGACCTTGCCCGACATCACCGACGTGAGGCGGCGGCGGGCGGCGGCGGCATTGCCGCCGTCCTTGTCCGCCGTCGCTTCGGGCAGGTCGAAGCGCAGACGACGGACGTCTTCGCCGAGACGGCCGATGTAACGGTCGAGATCGCGCACCACGCGGTCGCTGAAGACCAGCCCTTCGAGCAGCGAGTTGCTGGCCAGCCGGTTGGCGCCGTGCACGCCGGTGCTGGCCACCTCGCCGCTGGCGTAGAGGCCGGGCACCGTGGTGCGGCCCCACACGTCGGTGACGACGCCGCCGATGAAGTAGTGGCAGACCGGCGCCACGGGGATGAGCTGCGTCGCGAGGTCGAGCCCGTGCTCGGCCAGGCCCGCCGTGACCCGCGGGAAGCGCTGGTGCAGCCAGCCGGCGTCGAGATGCGTGGCGTCCAGATACACGTGATCGCTGCCCTCGAGCCGCATCTCACCGACCATGGCACGCACGACCACGTCGCGCGAGGCGAGCTCGGCGCGCAGGTCGTAGGAGGTCATGAAGCGCTCTCCCGCCGCGTTGCGCAGGTACGCGCCTTCGCCGCGCAGCGCCTCGGTGATGAGCTGCACCGTCTCCTGGCCGGGCGCCGCCAGGCCGGTGGGGTGGAACTGTACGAACTCCAGGTCGCGGATAGCGGCGCCGGCGCGATACGCCATCGCGATGCCGTCGCCGGTCGCCACTGACGGATTGGTGGTGCGTCCGTACACCTGACCGGCCCCGCCCGTCGCCAGCACGGTGACCATGGCCACATTGAGGGTGAGCCCGCCGTCGTCGAGATTCAGCGTGAGCGCCCCGACGCAGCGCCCTTCTACGGTGAGAAGGTCGATGACGAACTCGTTCTCGTAGAGCTGTACGCGACTGCCCACGCGGGCCGCCTCGGCGAGGGCGCTCGACACCTCGCTGCCGGTGGCGTCGCCGCCGGCGTGCACCACGCGGGCCACCGAGTGCGCGCCCTCGCGGCCGAGCACGATCTGCCCGTCGACCTTGTCAAAACGCGGGCAGATGTCCATGAGCTCCCGCACGCGGTCGGGGCCCTCGTTGACCAGCACGCGGACGGCCTCCTCGTCGCAGAGGCCGGCGCCGGCGTTGACGGTGTCCTGGAAGTGCAGCTCGGGCGAGTCGGACGGGCCCAGCGCGGCGGCGATGCCTCCCTGGGCGAGGAATGTGGTGGTGTCGTCGAAGGTCGACTTGGTGAGCAGCCCGACGCGCCAGCGGCGCGCGGCGGCGATCGCTGCCGTGAGGCCGGCGATGCCGCCGCCCAGCACGAGCACGTCGAAGGTGCGCCGGTGCAGGGGCTCCCCGGAGCGGCTGGCGATGTAGGGGCGCGACACGGCCGGCCGCCTCAGCCGCCGGTCCGCGCCGCCGGCGGAAGCCCGGTTCTGGGTGTCGCTGCACCGTGAACGCTGGTCACCGCTCAAGCCTCCGGGACGTCGTAGGGCCGTATCGCCTGGTCTCGAGCCGCAGCCTGCGCGAGGGCGGCGATGTGAAGATCGGGCATCCCTCGCGCGCAGCCCCAGATCTCGGCGAGAGGCGCGAGCACGAACGCGCGGCGCAGCATCCGCGGGTGTGGGAGCATCAGCTCGGGCTCCTCCGACTCGACATCTTGGAAGAGGAGTATATCGACATCGAGCGTGCGCGGGCCAAACCGCAGCCCACGCTCGCGGCCGTGCTCGTTCTCGATGCGCTGGCACTCGGCCAGGAGATCGTGAGGCTGCAGGCCGGTCTCGAGGCACAGGACCTGGTTGAGGAACTCCGGCTGACTCTCGTGGTCCTGCGGGGCCGTCTCGTAGATCCGCGATGCCGCGACGACCGCCGTGGCCGGCAACGCGGCGAGCGCCTCGCGCGCCGCCGCCAGAGAGCCCGGACGGTCACCGAGGTTGGAGCCCAGCGAGACGAACACCCGGCTGCGCGGCAGTCCGTTCACGCGGTGCGCACGAGCTCCACTCGAGCGGCGGCGATGGGGATGGCGACCGGCGGCGCGGGCTTGATGACGGCGACCTCGAGGAACGCCAGGTCGAGCGGGTCCCACAGGGCGTCGGCGATGACCTCGGCGAGGCGCTCGAGCAGCTTGAACTCGTGGCCCTCCACGATGCCGCGCACCACGTCGACGACCCACCCGTAGTCGACGGTGCCCGAGAGGTCGTCGCTCTGGGCGCCCGGGCAGGCGACCGGCTCGAGGCGCACGTCGACGATGAGGGTCTGCCCCACGGCGCGTTCCTCGGGGGTGACCCCGCAGCGGCCGCGAAGCTCGATGCCTTCGACGGAGATGGACAGACGGCTCGACATGGTGGGGCCTCCCGGGGCGCGTCGGCCGTACGGCCGGCCGGCGCTCACGTGGCCGGCGCTCCCTCCAGGACGGCCAGCCCGACGCGGAGCGCCTCGAAGTTGGGCTTGACGTCGTGCACACGGAACACGTGCGCCCCCGCGAGAAGGCCCACGACCGTTGTCGCTACGGTGCCGATGGTGCGCGCCGTGGGCTCGGCGCCGAGGATCGCGCCGAGAAAGCGCTTGCGCGATGCGCCGAGCACCACCGGCCTGCCGAGCAAGGTGAAGCGCTGCAGGTCGCGCAGCAGGGCGAGGTTGTGGTCCACGGTCTTGCCGAAGCCTATGCCGGGATCGACCATGAGCTGGTCCTCGCGAAGCCCTTGGGCGAGCGCGAAGGCCATGCGCTCTTCGAGGAAGCGGAGCACCTCGTCCACGACGTCGTCGTAGCGCGGATCCTCCTGCATGCTCTTGGGCTCCCCGCCCATGTGCATCAGGCAGACTGGGCAACCCGCCTCGGCGATCACCTCGACCATGCCGGGATCGAAGCGCAGGGCGCTCACATCGTTGATGAGCGCGGCGCCGCATGCCAGAGCCCGGCGCGCTACCTCGGCCTTCATCGTGTCGACCGAGATCGGCACGCCGACGCGCCCGGCCAGAGCCTCGACCACCGGGAGGACGCGGCGCAGCTCTTCGTCCTCCGACACGGGGTCCGAGCCGGGGCGCGTGGATTCGCCGCCGATGTCGACGAGCGCCGCGCCCTCGCGCACCATGGCGAGGCCCTGCGCGAGCGCGGCGGCGGCGGCGAAGAAGCGGCCGCCGTCGGAGAACGAATCGGGGGTGACGTTGACCACGCCCATGATGCACGGGAAGGAGAGGTCGAGAGCACAGGTCGGCTGGGCCGGCATGGCGATCGCGCTCAGCGCGGCGAGTTGATGAGGGCGAAGGCCTCGGCGCGGGTGGCGTCGTGCGACTGGATCAGGCCGCGCACGGCGCTCGTCACGGTCCGCGTCCCCGGGGTGCGCACGCCTCGCATGGACATGCAGAGATGCTCGGCCTGGATGAGCACGAGAGCGCCGAGCGGGTCGAGGGCGCGCACGATGGTATCGGCCACCTCCGACGTGATGCGCTCCTGCAGCTGCGGCCGCGCCGCGACCTGGCGCACCACGCGGGCCAGCTTGGACAGGCCGGTGATGCGCCCGTCTTTGCTGGGGATGTAGGCCACGTGGGCCATCCCCGCGAAAGGCAGCAGGTGGTGTTCGCAGACCGAGTAGAAGTCGATGTCGCGGATGATCACCATCTCGCGGTGATGGTCGCCGTCCATCGCCACCAGCAGCTCGGCCGGGTCCGGGGCGCCGATGCCCGAGAAGATGTCCTCGTACATGTCGGCCACGCGGCGCGGCGTACCGATGAGTCCGGCGCGCTCGGGATCTTCGCCGATGCCTTCGAGGATGAGGCGTACGCCCTGCTCTATCTTGTCGCGATCCACGAGTGTTTGGCCGCAGCGCCGGGGGACGTCAGGTCGTCTCGGGGTTGACCGGGTTGACGTGCGCCGGCTTGGGCACCGGCGGCTGCGCCGGGCGTTCTTTCTTCTCGCGGTCGCGGGCGACCTTGGCGCGGTGCTGGGCGGCTTTCTCGTCGCGCTCGCGGAAGGCCTCTTCTTCGGGCACGCCGTCGACCAGCGCCTGGAACTCGGAGGCCTCGATGGTCTCGCGCACCATGAGGATCTTGCTGATCGCGTCGAGCAGCTCACGCTTGTCGTTGAGCAGATCCTGGGCGCACTGGTGGGCCTCCTCGATGATGCGGCGGATCTCGTCGTCGATCTGGCGAGCCACTTCGTCCGAGTAGTCGGCCTGCTGCTGGAACTCGCGCCCCAGGAAGGGCATGGACTGGTCGT
>Ga0209539_1001668_pt1 | contig 11995 bp, 10 predicted proteins | sample BarGraNGADG00312_2_FD_184499 | JGI IMG/M metagenome (GOLD analysis project Ga0209539, IMG submission 184499) | Arctic peat soil microbial communities from Barrow, Alaska - Barrow Graham LP Ref core NGADG0011-312 (SPAdes) (version 2) | ecosystem: Environmental > Terrestrial > Soil > Wetlands >... | reverse complement strand
GGAAATTGGTGATGATGATCTTGGCGCGGTTGAGCCGGTCCATCAGCTCGGGCGGCACCACGTCGAGCGCGCGGTAGTAATTGCCGCCGTCGTTCGGCAGCAGCACGCGCAGGCGGTCGCGAATGGTGATGCCCGGCGCCACGATGAGGAACGAATCGCTGAACCGGGCGTCCTGCGGCGACTCGAGCTTGTTGAGCGCGTGCCAGGCGATGAGCATGGCCATCAACACCGTCTTACCACTGCCGGTGGCCATCTTGAAGGCCATGCGGTCGAGCTCGGGGTTGGCGGCCTCGTTGGCCTCGCGCAGCTTGCTCGTCAGGTACTGCTTGCCGCTCTTCGCGACGCACTCGGTGAGGTAGATCGCGGTTTCGACCGCCTCGATCTGGCAGAAGAAGAGCCGGCGGTCGCGGTCACGCCGCTGCCAGTACTCAAGAAGTCGACGCGTAGTGCGCGTGACGCCAGGGTAATCGCGCTTGCGCCAGTCACCGACGGCGACACGCACCTCGTTGATGTAGTCGTTGTCGTGCAGACGGTCGTCGGTCCACTCCGTGCCGAGCTCGAGCTGCTTGCCCTTCTTCTTGGGCTGCGCGACGGGGATGAAGTAGGCGCTGGGCCGGCGCGCGACGACGATCTCGTTGGTGATGCCGTCATCGTCGAACTTGAAATGGCGCCGCGGCTCCTCGAACGCCGAGTTGATGACCGGGTTCTCGATGACGGCTTGGCGCACGCAGCCCCCTCCACGGTCGGCTGGCCGATCGCCGGCACGAAAGCGTGGCCCCAACTTGGCCGACGGTCTCCTGACTCTATAGGAGATGGTTGACGGAAGGGAGGGCTGCCGCCACGCACCCATGTCGCAGACCTCGAGTTGCCGTCACCGCTGTCCGATACACTGTTGTGCAACCGGCGCGAGCGGAGTCGGTCCAACTCGCGAGTGGAGGGCACGGGGCTGAGTTCCACGTTCGCATGGCTGGACTATTCCGAGAGCGAGCGCCGCAAGGTGCGCGACGTGCTCGACATCTTCCGTCAGCAGGACACGCGAGACGAACTGGGCATCGGCGCGATTCGCGACGCCTTCGCCGACCTGCTCTTCCCCGGCACCACGACCATCCAGACGCGGGCACGCTACTTCCTCTTCGTACCGTGGATATACCTGAACCTGGAGCAGAAGCAGGCGCCAGCCTCCCGCTTCGCCATCCGACTTCGTCAAGACGAGACCTACCTCACGCGGCGCCTCCTCGCCAACGACGAGAGTGACGGCGTCATCGGCAGGGTCGCCGGCGACAAGATCCAGCGCCTGCCCAGCAACATCTACTGGCTGGGCCTGCGTTCTTGGGGCATCCGCCTCTTCCCCGGCGGTCAGAGCGAGTACCACCGGTCGGTCGACTCGTTCTACGCCAGCATCGGCCGCGCCCTCTCGGCTCGTGAGGAGCACTCCGAGGAGTTCGGGGTACGGCGCAACTGGCACGGCGGCCTCCCCAGCGCGCCTGAGGGGTTCCCCGAAGGCGCCACCCTGCGGCTGACCGCTGAGGAGTCTCGCTACCTATGCGAACGCATCGCCGCCGCTGAGACGCATACCGGCGAGGAGTCCATGCTCGCGTTCCTTGCTCGCCGGGGCGAGGGCGCTGCCTGCGACTTCGCATGGATGCATCCCCTGGCGCCAGAGGCGCCTGTGCACCTGCGGCGCTGGCTCGGCCACATGCGCAACTTCTCGGAATGCGTCCACGGTGGGGCACTGCTGTACAACCTCATGCTCGCCAGGCTGGACAAACGCGAGGAGCTCGTCGAGGAGTATCACGAAGGGCTCCTCGCATGGAGCGGCATGCTGAGTGAGCGCGACTCTGAGCTGGCGCGATGGGACCGCGACGACTTCTGGCGGCTGGTGTCAGAGAGCGCCGCCAGCGTGAGCCGCTGGACCCGCGACTTTGTCGACGACTGGCTGGACATTGCGCTCGATCCGATCCGGCGCGCCGGCGTTGCGGACGAATCGACCGTACAGTCCCTCATCGAGCAGCGCGAGCGGAGACTCAAGAAGGGACGAGCCCGTCTCGTCAACAAGCGAGCCCTGGAGAACTGGAGCGGCTACTCCGGCACGGGTCGCCTCGGGTTCCGCTGGAACGTCGCCTCGCGCCACCTTGATGACATCTTCGCAGGCTTGAACGACGATGCTTGATCCCCGCGACAGGCTCCTGCTGTTCGAGGCGCTGCGCCCGCCGCTGGGATTCTCGTTCGACAGGGCCGTCGGGACGACATTCTCCCTGGATCCGACGGCCCTCCTTGCCGTCCCGCTGGCGTTTGCCGCCTTCGACGTCGAGACCGAGCAGCGCGCACCCCACGACGACAGCCTCGCGCTACTCGAGGCGGTGAGGCGCAACGCCCGGCACGTCAGCCTCTTCTGCCAAGCCGGGCGCATCTCCGTGCCCGCCAGATACCGGTCACTGCTCACGTACCTGGAGGGGTCGGTGGTCGAGGTCACGGCCCCGAGGGACGGCTACGTCTTCCATCCCAAGGTCTGGCTTGTGCGCTACGCGGAGTCTGGCGACGAGGTCGCATACCGGTTCCTGTGCCTGTCGAGAAACCTGACGTTCGACCGGTCCTGGGACACCGTCCTCACACTCGACGGCGAGCTCACCGACCGCACCAACGCCTTCAGCGTCAACCACCCGCTTGGTGACTTCATCGCGGCTCTGCCCGGGCTTGCGGTGCGCGAGGTCCCCGCAGACACTCAACGTGACGTCGATCTCCTTCAAGACGAGGTGCGGCGCGTGCGGTTCGAGCCGCCGGACGGCTTCGAGAGCGCCTCCTTCCTCCCCATGGGCCTCACGGGACGAAAGGTGTGGCCGTTCCCGCAGACGTCCACGCGCGGCCTGGTCATCTCGCCCTTCGTCTCCACTGGTTTTCTCGAGGATGTGCCGGAGGCTCGGCACGGCGTCACGCTCGTCTCGCGGCTCGAGAGCCTGGAGGAACTCGACGCTGGCGCGTTCGGCCGGATGAGGGACTGCTACTTCCTCAGTGAGGCGGCGGAGCCGGAACCAGTCGACGCCGAGCCCGCGGATCAGAGCGGGGCGCAGGTCGAGGCCTCCGGGCTCAGCGGCCTCCATGCCAAGCTGTTCGTCTTTGACAATCGGGGACAGACGACGCTGTGGACCGGATCGGCGAACGCCACCACCAGCGCTTTCGATGGCAATGTCGAGTTCCTCGTCGAGCTTCAGGGGCCGCGCTGGTTCTGCGGCGCCGAGCGCACACTCGGCAGCGACGAGGACGGGCTCAAGACGCTGCTCGAGCCATACGTCCCCAGCAAGGAACCTCAGGGCGATTCCATCCAGCGCCATCTCGACTTCCTGCTCGACACGTGCCGCACGCTCGTGGCCTCGCTGCCGCTCCGGCTGCACGTCGAGGCGTCGGCGAGCGGTGACAACACCTGGCGCATGACGATGAAGCGCTCGGGAGCGCACCTCGCGAAGCCACTCCCCTTGAGCGTCACAGCGCACGCCTGGCCGATCACGCACGCCGGGCGCAGGAGCCCGTGCGACCTGAGCGCCGAGATCGTCGCCGAGTTCGGCGAGCTCTCGCTCGAGGCGGTGACGCCATTCGTCGCTTTCTCGATGACCGCCGAGCTCGAGACCGGCCAGAAGGCGGAGGCGGTCTTCGTCGTGAACCTGCCGCTCGACGGCGAGCCGGCCGGGCGCGACTCTCTGGTGCTCCGGGAGTTCCTTCAGCGACCCGGCGACCTCATCGCTCTGTTGCTCCTCCTGCTCGCCGACGACGAGTTCGGCTTCATGGACGCGATGACCAGCTCCGGGGATTCCGAGCCGGCCGGGCCGTGGCACGGCTTCGGCTCGCCCGGCCTCTTCGAGGCGCTCGTCAAGACCCTCGCCCGCGAGCCGAACAAGCTCCGCACCGTGAAGCGGCTGGTGAACGACCTGCGCAAGGCCGAGGCCGACATCGACGCCGAAGCAGTGGCGCGGGCGCTTGACGAGCCCGACGCCCAGCCCGTGGCCACCGTGGCGCTCATCCCCGAGGGGTTCGACGAGATCTGGCAGCCCGTGTGGGCATCCGCACGCGCTCTTGGCGTCCCCGACGTCGAGGAGGCCAGCGATGTCTGAGGTCATGGCTGCCCCCAACGCCGATGCCGTCCTGCGCGGCCTCAAGGACTTCCAGAGGCGGACCGTGGAGTACGTCTTCCGCCGCCTCTACGAGGACGAAGACGCCGTCAAGCGCTTCCTGATCGCCGACGAGGTCGGCCTCGGCAAGACCATGATCGCCCGCGGCGTCGTGGCCAAGGCCGTCGAGTTCCTCTGGGACAAGCGGGAGCGCATCGACGTCGTCTACGTCTGCTCCAACGGCGACATCGCACGGCAGAACGCCAACCGGCTCACCTTGCCCGGCACGAAGGCGCGCGTCGTTCCCTCTCGCATCACCCTGATGCCCAAGACGGTGACGACGCTGGACCGAAAGCTCAACTTCATCTCCATCACGCCAGGCACCTCGTTCAACCTGCGCTCAAGTGGCGGAACAGCCGAGGAGCGCGCCTTGATGTACCGGTTCCTGGAGGAGCCGTGGGAGCTGAGCGGCGTCGCCCCGCGCAAGGTGCTGGCTGGCTGGGCGAGCTTCGAGAACTTCCCCTGGTACATCGAGCAGGCTCGGGCCGCCAAGGTCGATGAAGAACTTGGCGAGGCGTTCGTCGCGGCAGTGAGCGCCGACACCGCCCTGCGGCAGCGGTTCGTGGAGTTGTGCGGCGACATGCGGTACCTGCGGCGCAACAAGAGCCTTCCGCAGTCGCTGACCCGTCGTCGGGAGCGCGTCATCGGCGACATGCGGCGACACATGGCCGGCGTGTGCCTCAACGCGCTGGAACCAGATGTCGTCATCCTCGACGAGTTCCAGCGCTTCAAGCACCTCATCTCCCCTGATGAGCTCGGCGACTCGGGGCTCGACGAGATGCGCGAGCTCGCCCAGCAGTTCATGGACTACCCTGACGCGTCGGTGCTGCTCCTCTCGGCGACGCCGTACAAGATGTACACGATGGCCGACGAGGCGGACGCCGACGACCACTACGACGACCTGAAGCGCACCCTGGGCTTCCTGTTGAGCGATCCAGTGGAGACAGCCGAAGTGGTGGAGCGGCTCGGGGAGTACGGCCGTCGAGTGCTCGCGGTGCCGCACGAAGGCATTCACGGCGTAGCCGAGCTGCGTCACGACCTTGAGCGGCGCCTGCTACGCGTCATGGTCCGCACGGAGCGACTCGCCGTGTCCAAGGACCGCAACGGCATGCTAGGCCCGGCGGACTGCGCAGACCTGCGCCTGGAGCCGGGAGATCTGACCGACTATGTGGGCCTGCAGCGGATCGCGGAGGATCTGCGGCAGCCGGACATGCTCGAGTACTGGAAGTCCGCTCCCTACCTCCTGAACTTCATGGAGGGCTACAAGGTCAAGGAGCGGTTCCTCCAGGCCTGCGCCGATGAGACGACCTGCGGTTCGCTTGCCTCGGTGATGGGAGAGCATCCGCACTTGCTGATCGACTGGGACGCGTTCGGGGAGTACGGGAGTATCGACCCGTCCAACCCCAGGCTCCGGAGTCTGGCGAGCACCATGCTCAGGGACCCACTGTGGCAGCTGCTCTGGCTGCCACCCGCGCTCCCCTACTATCATCTGACGGGACCTTTCGCTGCTGCAGCTGAGGCGGGGTTCACCAAGCGTCTGGTCTTCTCCTCGTGGACCGTCGTCCCCAAGGCGATCGCCGCCATGATGAGCTACGAGTCCGAACGTCTCGTCATGCAGGGCTTCGAGGACGAGCCGGAGAACAGCGCCGCTGCGCGCAAGCGCCGGTCACCCCTGCTCCGCTTCGCACGTTCCAAGGGCCGTCTCACAGGTATGCCGGTCCTCGCGCTGCTCTACCCAAGCACCACCCTCGCCGAGATCGCCGACCCACTAGTGGTCGGCAACGGTCGTCCCGCCGAGGATGTACTCGCCGACATCGAGTCGGAGATCGACGTCTATCTAGCTCTCCTCCCCGATGAGGCAGACGAGTCCGAACCCGTCGATGACAACTGGTTCTGGGCTGCGCCGGTGCTGCTGGACCTCATCAACAGGCACGACGAGACGCGCTCCTGGTTGCTGGACGCAGCGCGGCTCCTGTCCTGGGGCACCGACCCGGAGGAGGCCGAAGCAGAGTCCACCGCGGAGGTCGAGGCCGGCAAGACGGCGGATGACGAGGACGGCTCTCCCGCAGGCCGCGCATTTGCCGAGCACGTGGCGAGGGTGCAGGACATGGTGCGCGGGGACTTCGGGCTCGGCCGACGGCCACCGGAGCTCTCGGCCGTCCTCGCGGAACTGACCGTCGCAGGACCAGGGGTGATCGCCCTTCGCGCGCTCGCCCGTATCTGCGGGGGCGTCAGCGCGCTGGACGACGGCGCCGTGCGCACCGCCGCCGCCAGGATCGCCTGGGTCTTCCGCAATCTCGTCAACGCACCGGAGCCGATGGCCATCATCCGCGGGCTCAAGGAGAGGACCGACCGCTCGGTGCCCTACTGGCGCCAAGTGCTGCACTACAGCATCGACGGCTGCCTCCAGGCTGTCCTCGACGAGTACGTCCACATCGTCCGGGAGAGCCAAGGCCTCGTAGACGAGGCGCCGGCTGACGTCGCCGAAGCCGTCGCCGGCGTGCTGACCGAGGCACTTTCGCTGCGTACTGCGTCGCTGCGCGCCGACTCGCCGCATGTGTCCGAGGGCTCGCGCGTGACCATGGAGCGGAGGAGTATGCGTGCCCACTACGCCCTACGCTTTGGTGATGAACGCGGCGAGACCGGGCAGACCATCACCCGAGCGGCCTCGGTTCGCGAAGCCTTCAACTCGCCGTTCTGGCCGTTCGTCGTTGCGACGACCTCGATGGGACAAGAGGGCCTGGACTTTCACTGCTACTGCCACGCCATTGTGCACTGGAACCTGCCTTCGAACCCCGTCGATCTGGAGCAGCGCGAAGGCCGAGTTCACAGATACAAGGGCCATGCCGTGCGCAAGAACATCGCGCTGCAGTATGGGCTGAGGGGCGTGCTGGAAGTTGATGGGAGCGAGCCCCTATTCGACCCATGGGAGCTTCTCTTCGAACGCGCGCGGAACGAGCGGGATGCCGATACGACCGACCTCATCCCGTTCTGGATCTATCCGGTCGAGGGCGGCTTCCGCATCGAGCGGTACGTGCCAGCGCTACCGCTCAGCCGCGATAGCGCGCGCCTCGAGGCACTTCTCCGCTCCCTGGTCGTGTACCGTGCCGCCATCGGCCAGCCGCGCCAAGAGGACCTCGTGAACTACCTGCTGAGGCATCTGCCGGAGGACGAGGTCGGGGCGGTCGTCGACGCACTGCGCATCGACCTCACTCCACCAGCGCTCTGAGTCGACGCCCGACGCGTGCGACCGTTCCGTCCGACCCATCCGCTACATTCACGTATCCACCACCGACCGGCTCGCTGTCCAGGGGGTGTGGCCCGCGAGCCGGCTTGCGTATCCGTTCAGCCAACCACCGGAGGTGCCTTTGCCAGTACAGCTGTTCCCTGCAGCCGGGGTGACGTGGGTCGTCTCCCTGCCCACCGGTCTGGCGAACGACACGATCTGGCCGGACATGGAGTGGATCGAGGCGCTGGCCCCGGTCCCCGAAGAGGCAGAGACTGAGATGCCTGAGGAGGTGTGTGCGCGATGACGTTCGAGATCAAGCCCTATCCCGAGTTCGCCTGGTCGATCAGCCGGCAGCGCAAGCTCGCCCAGTGCCCGCGCGCGTACTTCTACACGTACTACCTCGGCTGGAACGGCTGGCTGGACGACGTCCCCGCGGAGACCCGCATGTCCTACCGCCTGGGCAAGCTCACCTCGCTGGACGCGCTGCTCGGACAGCAGATCGACGTGCGGGCGCGGGAGCTCGAGGCAGCCGCCCGCACCGGTGCGGCGGTGCCCGAGGCGGACGAGCTCGAGACGCGGACGCGCGAGGCGCTGCGGCAGCTGTGGACGCGTGCCAAGAACGCCCGGGCCGCCTTCGAGGCCCGGCCGAACCGCGTGACCATGCTCCGCTCGCTCTACATGGACCAGGACACACAACCCGAGACGGACCGGCTGAACCAGAAGGCCGCGCCCTCCATGCAGGGATTGCTCGCGACCTCCCACTGGGAGCGCCTGCGCGGATGTGGCGACGCCGGGCACGTCGAGGTCCCCGACTTCGCCAGCTTCCAGCACGACGGCATCAAGGTCTTCGCAGCGCCCGACCTCGCGTACGTCCATGAGGGCATTCTGCACGTCATCGACTGGAAGACCGGCCGCGCGGACGACACCCAGCCCATGCCGGTCCTGCTGCAGATGTGGTGGGCGCTCGAGGCCTATCCCGAGTTGGCGCAGGCGGCCGCGGACGGCAGCCTCGAGATCCGCGGCTACCTGGAGTTCGTGGCCGCGGGCAGTACGCAGCCGGTCGAGGCCGTCGCCGGCTTCCGCGAACAGGCCGCCGAGACCGTGCGTGCCAGCGTCGCCCAGATGCGCGGTCTGCTGGCCGACCCGGAGCGGAACATCCCGCTCGAGATGGCAGCCTTCGAGCGCCGCGAGGGCGGGCTCTGCCGTAGCTGCAACTTCCTGCCGGTCTGCGCGTAGGAGCCGACCGCTCAGGGGAACAAGAGGACGTCGGGTGTCGGAGCCTCCCGACAACGCATCGCCAGTCACAACGCAGGAGGGGCCATGACTGAGCACGATGCCGACTACACGTATCACCTCGCCGTCGGCAGCCACGCACTAGCACAACGCCTCACCCAACTCGAGACCGACAAGGTGCGCAAGGAGCGCAAGACGCGCGTGCTGGAGCGGAAGACCGACCTGCTGGTCGCCACGTACCCCCGACGACCTGGGCGGGCTCGAGCCGACGGTGCAGTTCAGCGCTCTCCCCTCTCGCCTTGGGCAACACGAGGATGAGGACACGCGCCGCACCCTCCTGATCGACCTCACCTTCTCCAATCCCTTCGCGCCGTACGAACTCAAGTTCGCCAAGAGCGACATGGACAGAGCCCTTGGCGAAGTCGCCAAGACCATCGGGCTCTCGGCCAAGGACGTACAGGCCATCCGCGCGACGCAGGCGGCCGCCATACGCGCGCACGTACTGACTAAGGGCACAAAGGTCGCCGCAGTGGGCGTTGGCGCCGCCGTCGTCATCGGTGCCGGCGCCTTCTTCGCTGCCCCGTTGATCGCAGGGACGATCGGCGCCTTCATGGGGCTGAGCGGCGCAGCCGCGACCAACGCAGGCCTTGCCCTGCTGGGTGGCGGCAGCCTCGCCGTCGGCGGCTGGGGCATGGCAGGCGGCACCGCAGTCGTCGCCGGCATCGGTGCTGCAGCCGGCTTCGGCAGCGTCAGCGGCGCCGCCGTCATGATGGAACTCGGCGCCGCCCGGTCCAGGGCCGAACTCATCAAGTTGCAGGTCGCGTACAAGGAAGTCCTCCTCCACAACCAAGCAGACACAGCCAAGGCGCAACTCGTAGTCACGGACCTGGCCGCGCAGCTTGAGGAACTCCGCGAGCAGCTCGACATCGAGCGCGCGCTCAACGACCGGAACGCGCACCGGCTCAAGGAACTCGAGCAGACCATCGAGGCCGTCGAGCACAGCCTCGGCTGGATGAAGAAGCAGCGTGCCGCGTGAGCGAGAGCGGCGACGGCCTCGAGGTCGTCCTCACCTGGCTCGACGCCAACGCCGATGACCTCCTCGGGCAGGCGCACGCCGACGTCGCGCACGCAAGGGCGCTGAGCGACGACCTCGACGAGATCGAGGCGCGTGTCGCGCGGATGCGTGAAGAGCTCGGCGTCGCCGACTCCGGTGCGGCACCACTCGAGGTGCTGGGTCTTGAGGGGCTGCGGAGGCCCCGTTCCGGCCCTGCCACCTCGCCCGAGTGGGACGCCCTGCGCGCTCAGGCAGAGGAGTCCCTACGGTCGAGGGGAGTCGACCCGTCGTCCATCGACGTAGATTCGCTGCTGGACCCGGAGGAAGTCGAGCGCATCGCTCGCCGCTTCGTCGGCTCGTTCACCGTCCGGACGCACCTCGACCGCTACGACCTGGCGATCATGCTCATCGCCGGCCTGACTGCGGCGCTCGTTGACTGGCTCGTCGTCAACGGCGCCCCCACGAGCCTAGAGCAGCTCCGCACGTTTCGACCGGACAAGGACGGACTGACCTCGTTCTTCAGGGACCACTCCGTGGACTCGGACAATTGGCTTGGCGATCTCTCGCACGCCGCGTTCGACCAGCAGAGAGGTGCGAACGGCAGCGCCCTTCCCGGGTTCACTCCGACGACGCACCGCGATCTCAGCCTCGGCCACGATCCGCTCCTGGCTCTGATCGTCGGAGTGCGCGACGTCATGAACGGCTCCATGACTACCCAGGGCACCCCTGGCGCGTTCCGGACGCTCGCGGGGTCGCAGCTCCCGATGTCCAACCCCTACCTGGCCGTCATGATCGTCGTCGCGCACCTCATCTCGGATGCCTTCACGCCCATGGGGCTGCCGGCCCCGGGCTGGACGCTGGTCGACACGCTGCAGTTCGGCTCGTTCGACACGGACGGAGTCACTGCGGCAGCGGAGAGCGTGAGGATGTACAGCAAGGGCTACGACTGCCGCCACTTCCTGACAATGAGCACGTCCGTCGCTGCCGCAGAGACCGTGCTCCGAGCCTACTGGGCTCTCCGGTGCGCGTTCGACGAGGAGTACGCGGAGGACGTGCGCCGCGAGGGTGAGGTGGCCGCCAGCGAAACGATCAGCGACCACCCGCGGTACCAGGTGCTGGCGTTCGGCGCACACGCGCTGGCATGCGCGGCCAACGCAGGCAAGGTCGCGTTGAGCGGCAACAACTGGCTGCTCTTCAACCTGCCTGAGTGGACGCGCTTCGTGCACGTGTCGTTGCAGTTGGCCTCGAGCCGGGGCGTGTCGCCCACCGACGTACTCGTCCGCACGGGGCTGTCGAACATCGAGGCTCTCGCCAACGGTTGGCCCGACATCGACGTGGACGACTCGAGGCTACCGACAATCCGGGAAGAGTCGGCAACCGATGCCTCCCGATGAAGGCGTGACCATCCGCCCCCAGTTCGAGCTCGCGTCGGGCAGGATCATCGACCTCTTGGCTCTCGACCAGTACTACACCTACGAAGGCCTGCTGGCCGGCATTCCCACCAGAGAGATGAACCAGGACATGATGGATCGCCTGATTGCCGAGTACGCGCGTCCGGCCGAATACGGCGTGCCGCTGCTCCTCGAACCCGAGCAGAAGCCAATCGACGTCTCGGAACGCAGGCCCACCCTAGGCACACCCGCGAGACTGCCCTCGGTGACGTGCATCGGCAGGTTCAACTCCGACGGCCAGTTCGGCACCGACGACATCTGGTCCGTCCTGCGCGTGATCTGGTTCCAGGACGAGTTCGCCTTCCCAATCGAGGATCGCGTGCTGCAACAGATCGCCGTGATCGACTGGGAGACGCACGCAAAGGGCTGGTTGCCCTGACGTCCGTTCGCCCTAGATGAGGGCTGCTTCGTCCAGCACGTGGACGTCGCAGTGCGAGCGCGTCTGGACGAGCCGGAACCACCGCACGCGGTCCAACAGCGTCAGCGCGGGATACTCGACCAGGCACTCGTGGGTCGTGAGGATCACCTGCGGCTGGTCGACCTCGGCCAAGGCATCCAGCCAGGCGTCCCTGAAGAAGGGTTCCATCCGATTCGCCGGCGCGTCGAGCACGAGCGGCGCCGAGACCTCGCCGGCAAGATGCGGCCCCAGCACCAGGGCGAGACCGATGCAGGTGAGTCGTCTCGCCCCCATCGTCTCGTCCGTCGACCAGATGCCGGGAGCGACCAAAGTGCCTGATTCCCCCGTCGCGTCAGGCTGCCTCGGCGATCGCGCGGCCGACCTCACCGCGAGACGCGCCGAGGGCGAGCAGCGCCTTGACCAGCAGGTCGAGGGAGACCGACGCATCGGCCGCCTCCATCTTCGCGACGC
>Ga0209539_1001663_pt1 | contig 12003 bp, 11 predicted proteins | sample BarGraNGADG00312_2_FD_184499 | JGI IMG/M metagenome (GOLD analysis project Ga0209539, IMG submission 184499) | Arctic peat soil microbial communities from Barrow, Alaska - Barrow Graham LP Ref core NGADG0011-312 (SPAdes) (version 2) | ecosystem: Environmental > Terrestrial > Soil > Wetlands >... | reverse complement strand
GAGCCGGAGGCGCTCGCGTTCTCGTCGTTTGACGCTGAACTCAACGAGGCCGCTCGCGCCGAAGGCCTCAGCGTGCTCGAGCCGCTCGGCTGATAGCATCGGGCCATGGCCCGCCCCGACCCTCGCCGTTGGCTTGCGCAACTGCGCACCCTCGACCCCAACGTGCGCAGCCTCGGCCTCGTCAGCTTCTTCGCCGACCTCAGCTCGGAGATCGTCTATCCGCTGTTTCCGATCTTCATCACCACGGTGCTCGGCGTACCGGTAGCCATCCTCGGGGTCATCGAGGGCATCGCCGAGGCGACGGCGAGCATCACCAAGTACCCCTTTGGGCAGGCCGCCGACTACACGGGCCGGCACCGGCCCTTCGTGCTCGGCGGCTACGGCCTGGCCGCGTTCGGCAAGCTCATCGTCGCGCTCTCGTTCGGCTGGCCGCTGGCGCTGGCCGGCCGCTTTGTCGACCGCTTCGGCAAGGGCATGCGCACCGCCTCGCGCGACGATCTCATCGCCGCTACCACCCGGCCGGAGCAACAGGGCCTGGCCTTCGGCCTGCACCGCACCATGGACACGATGGGGGCCGTCATCGGCCCGCTGTTCGCCCTCCTGCTCGTGCAGCTCCACGTGCCCCTGCGCTGGATCTTCGCCGTCGCCGTGATCCCCGGCTTCGTCAGCGTGCTCGTCATCCTCTGGCTGGTGAAGGAGCATCGGGCCGAGCCGCGCCGCGGCGCTTTTCGCCTCTCGCTGCCGGCCTCGCCGGCCTTCCGCTGGTTGCTGGCCGGCTCGCTCCTGTTCGCCGTCGGCAACTCCAGCGACATGTTCATCCTCCTCAGGGCCAAGGACGTGGGGATGGGCACGGCGGCGGTGATCCTCCTGTATGTGCTCTACAACGTCGTGTACTCGGCCGCCTCGCTGCCGCTCGGCGGCCTCAGCGACCGCGTAGGCCAGTTCCCATTGGTGTTCACCGGCTACGCGCTGTTCGCCGCCGTCTACCTTGGGTTCGCGGTCGCGGGTTCGGGATGGACGCTGGCGGCGCTGTTCGCCGTGTACGGCCTGTACATCGCCGCCACCGAGGGCACGAGCAAGGCGCTGATCGGGCGCGCCATCCCCACAGGCGAGCGCGCCTCGGCGCTGGGCCTCTACTACACCGCCACCGGCCTCGCGAGCTTCGCCGCCAGCACTGTGGGCGGAGCGCTGTGGTCAGCCGTCGGACCCTGGGCGACCTTCGCCTACGGCGCGGCGGCGGCCGTGGCCGCGGCCGCGCTCATGCTGCTCGGCCGCGGCAGGGTGCGGCGCTCGCTGGCCGGCTGACCGGCAGGGCCGCGGCCGCGGCTCACCGGGTGCAGACGTAGTAGCGCTCGCGCCCGTCGACTGCAGACGTCGTGTCGCTCCCGCCCGTCGACGTTGGACGTACGCCTGACGGCACCGCCAACGGTACATGCAACGGTTCCGCCAATCGCGGAGGGCGCGAGCGACACCATGGCCGGGGCCATGGCGGGAGCGGGCGCCACTCCGTCGGCCGCCCCTGTTCCGGCCAGGCGGTTCTAGGTAGGCTAGGCGTCAGACACACCGGCCACGGCACGTGGAGGGGGACATGGCTCGGAACTGCCCATCCTGCGGTCGCGAGAACGATGACGGCGCGCGCTTCTGCGCCGCGTGCGGCGCCGCGCTCCCGTCGGCATGCGCCGCCTGCGGCGCCGAACTGCAGGCGGACGCCGCCTTTTGCGCCGCCTGCGGGGCCGCGGTCACGGCGTCTGCGCCGGCGCCGGCGTCGCAACAGCCGGTCGCGCCGCCCCAGCCACCGCGCAAGGGCGTGCATCCGGCGCTCATCGTCGGCATCATCATCGCCGTCATCGCCGCGGCGGCCCTCGCCGCCCTCCTGCTGGTCGGCCGCGACGAGGGCGGGGGCAACGGCGGCAAGGACGCCAGCCCCACGCCGACACCGGCGAGCACGTACCTGTGGCCCGGCGGGCAGCCGTTCCTTGCCGCCGCCTCCGGGTTGAAGGCCAATCACCTCGCTACGCTGGGCCCCGACGGCGCCGTGCACGAGCTCGCGGCCACCGTCGGCAGCCAGATCTTCCAGGTCGCCTGGGCCCCGGACGGCTCACGGCTGGCCTGCATCGGCGGCGGCTGGAAGCGCTCGCAGGCGTGGATCTACGACGGGTCGACCGGCGAGACGAAAGCCGTGTCGTTGAGCTCGCCCAACGTGGTCGCCATCGACAGCCTCGCCTGGCTGACGCCCAGCGAGCTGCTCATCGCCGGCTTCACGGTCACCCCCAAGAACACGGGTGAGAACGCGGAGTTCCTCGTGTACGACCCAGCGAGCGACGGCGCGGAGCCGCTCACCGACTCGGGCGGCGTCGCGCTGCGCGGCGTCTCGGTGAGCGCCTCGAGCGACGGCGGCAAGATCGCCTTCGTGACGTACACCGATCAGAAAAAGGATCAGTACGGCATGGCCTCGGCCAAGGAGCGCCTCCAGGTGCTCGAGCGCGGCAGTGGCGACGTCAAGGAACTGGGCACCAACGAGGCCCTCTTCGACGTCAACGCACGCGCCTTCGATGAGCCGCTGATCTCGCCGTCCGGGAATGCGATCATCTACCGCCGCGCCGGCAGCGACGTGGGCACGAGCTACACCGTCATCGACACCAACGGCGTGGCGCTCATGCCCGCCATGGAGTCGCAGCTCCCGGCCGGCTACGCCTGGGACCCCGCCGGCGACAAGGTCGTATTCACCGGCCATGCGCTCACCACCAGCGGCAACGGCATCGGCCCAGCGATCTTCTACGTCTTCGACACCACCGCCGGCGGCAAGCCGCAGGTCATCGCCAAGTACAAGAACACGATGGTGCAGGACCTCTCGTGGTCGCCCGACGGCTCGACGATCGCCTTCGCTGAATACGACCAGGATCAGTACCAGACCGGCAGCATCTTCTTGATGAGCCCCGCCGGCGGGGAAGCCGACATCCTGGTCAAGGGAGCGCTGTCGCCGGTATGGGCGCCGGAGGCGAAGCCTTCGCCGGCGGCGAGCCCGGCGCCGTAGCAGCCCGCGGGCGGGTGGCCCTGCGGCCGCCCCCCGACCCGCTAGCTTGTGAAATAGAGGACCAGGCTTGCCCGGATTCGGGGCTGCCTTTACACTAGCCCTAGGAGGCATAGTCGCCCCTTCCCCCATCAGAAGGATGGACCGCCACCGATGACGAGCGAGCGTCGGCGCACCCTCGCAGGCGAGATCCTCGAGGCCACCGGCATCAACGCCGCCACGTGCTACCAGTGCGGCAAGTGTTCCGCGGGCTGCCCCATGGCGTCCGAGTCGGCGCTGCGCCCGCACGCCATCATGCGTCTCGTGATGCAGGACCGTCGCGAGCGGGCCCTGACCGACGAGTCGATCTGGCTCTGCCTCACCTGCGAGACCTGCAGCGCCCGCTGCCCCAACGACTGCGACCCGGCGCGCGTCATCGACGCGGTCCGCGAGCTCAGCATCGAGACCGGCGTCGCCGACATCCCGCGCACGATCTCCGCTTTCCACAAGGCGTTCCTCGAGCAGATCCGCAGCAACGGTCGCCTGCATGAGTTCGGCATGGTCATGGACTACAAGCTGCGCAGCGGCGAGCTGATGAAAGACGTCACGTCCGCCCCGGGTATGCTCACCCGCGGCAAGCTGAGCTTCCGCGCCGAGCGCATCGAGGCAGTCGACGAGATCAAGCGCATCTTCGAGAAGTGCGGGGTGACGCCGTGAGCGACGTCACCGTGACCGCCCGCGAGGCGCGCCACGCCCTCACAGACATCGCCTACTACCCGGGCTGTTCGCTGCACGGCACCTCGCGCGAGTTCGACGAGAGCCTGCGCGCCGTGGCCGCCGAGCTGGGCATCGGCATTACCGAGATCCGCGACTGGTCGTGCTGCGGCGCCAGCAGCGGCCACACCACCGACCACCTGCTAGGCGTGGCCCTGCCGGCGCGCAACCTGGCGCTGGCCGAGGCGCAGGGCTATGACACTGTCCTCGCGCCCTGCGCCGCCTGCTACAACCGCCTCTCGGCCGCCCGCCTTGCGATCGCCACCGAGGACGGCCTGGCCGAGCGCATCCCCGACGTTATCGGGCGGGGGTTCGGCAACACCGTCCAGGTGCGCAATGCCGTCGAGTTGCTGCGGGACGCCGCGGTGACCGTCGAAGAGAAGGCCGCGGCGTCGCTCACGCCCAACCCGCTCGAAGGCGTCAAGCTGGCCGCCTACTACGGCTGCCTGCTGGTGCGCCCCGCCGAGGTGTGCGGCTACGACGACCCCGAGCAGCCCACCTCGATGGACGAGGTGATCAGCGCCTGCGGCGCCGACGCTGTCGACTGGAACATGAAGGTCGAGTGCTGCGGCGGCGCCTTCAGCGTGACCCGCACCTCGTCGGTCGTCCGGCTGGGGCGGGCGATCATCGACGACGCCCGCGCCCACGGAGCCGAGGCGATCGTCGTCGCCTGCCCGCTCTGCCACTCCAACCTCGACTTGCGCCAGAAGGCGATGGTCGCGCGCGGCGAGGAGCCGCTGCCGATCCTCTTCGTCACCCAGGTCGTGGGCCTCGCCGTGGGCCTCACGCCGGAGAGCCTGGGGCTCGAGCGGCACTTCGTCGACACCGAGCCCCTGATCGCCCGGCTGGTCGAGCAGGCCGGGGCGCGGGACGCGGAGGAGCGCCGCGTCAAACAAGAGGCGGCGGCCAAGGCGGCCGAGCGCGCCGCGCGGCAGAAGAAGGGCTCATCGTGAGCCGCATCGGCGTCTTCATCTGCCACTGCGGCGAGAACATCGCCCGCACCGTCGACGTGGAGGCCGTCGCCGAGGCCCTCAAGGACCACCCGGGCGTCGCCTTCGCGACGGGCTACAAGTACATGTGCAGCGACCCCGGCCAGACGCTCGTCAGGCAGGCGATCGCCGAGCACGACCTCACCGGCGTGGTCGTGGCCGCCTGCTCGCCGCATATGCACGAAAGGACCTTCCGCCGCGCTTGCGACCAGGCCGGCCTCAACAAGTACATGTGCGAGATGGCCAACATCCGCGAGCACTGCAGCTGGATCCACGAGGACCGCGGTGAGGCCACGGAAAAGGCCATCGACATCGCCCGCACCATCGTCGAGAAGGTCAAGCACAACCAGCCGCTCGAGAGCATCCGCATCCCCGTCACCAAGCGCGCCCTGGTGATCGGCGGCGGCATCGCCGGCATCCAGGCGGCGCTCGACATCGCCGACGGCGGGCACGAGGTGATCCTGGTCGAGAAGGAGGCCTCGATCGGCGGCCACATGAGTCAGCTGAGCGAGACCTTCCCGACCCTCGACTGCTCGCAGTGCATCCTCACGCCGCGCATGGTCGAGGCGTACCAGCACCCCAACATCACCCTCCACACGTGGAGCGAGGTCGAGAGCGTCGACGGCTACATCGGCAACTTCACGGTGAAGATCCGCAAGAAGGCGCGCTCGGTGAACGAGGACCTCTGCAACGGCTGCGGCGACTGCCAGGCGGCCTGCCCGGCGAAGAAGATCCCCAGCGAGTTCGAGGCCGGCCTCGGCAAGCGCACCGCCATCTCGGTGCCGTTCCCGCAGGCGGTGCCCAACATCCCGGTACTCGACCGCCAGAACTGCACGCTCTTCAAGGGCCGCCGCAAGGGCCTCGCCAAGGACGCCTGCGGCAAGTGCAAGGAGGCCTGCCTCAAGGGCGCCATCGACTACGACGCCGAGGACACGTTCGTCGAGAAGCAGGTCGGCGCCATCGTGGTCGCCGTCGGCTTCAAGCTCTACGACATCGGCCGCGAGCAGCCCGAGGGCCTCAAGGGCTACGGCGAGTACGGCTACGGCGAGGTGCCGGACGTGATCGACGGCCTGCAGTTCGAGCGCCTGGCGTCGGCCAGCGGGCCGACGGCGGGAGCCATCCTCAGGCCGTCCGACGGCACGGAGCCGAAGACGGTGGTCTTCGTCCACTGCGTCGGCTCGCGCGACCCCGAGAAGGGCATCAAGTACTGCAGCAAGATCTGCTGCATGTACAACGCCAAGCACGCGATGCTCTACAAGCACAAGGTGCACGACGGCCGCGCCGTGGCCTTCTACATGGACATCCGCGCCGCCGGCAAGGGCTACGACGAGTTCAGCCGCCGGGCGATCGAAGAAGACGGCGCCGAGTACGTTCGTGGCCGCGTCAGCCGTATCTTCCGCGACGGCGACAAGGTGAGGGTCTGGGGCTACGACACCCTGAACGGCGAGCAGGTAGTGATCGACGCCGACATGGTCGTGCTGGCCACGGCCATGCGCCCGCAGGACGGGGTGCGCGAGCTGGCCCAGAAGCTCAGCGTGAGCACCGACGAGCACGGCTTCATCAACGAGGCGCACCCCAAGCTGCGCCCCGTCGAGACGAACACCGCCGGCGTCTTCGTGGCCGGCGCCTGCCAGGCGCCGCGCGACATTCCGGAGTCGGTCGCCATGGCGAGCGCCTCGGCGGCCAAAGTGATGAGCCTGTTCAGCGCCGACGAGCTCGAGCGCGAGCCGGCGGTGGCGATCGTCAACGAGAACACCTGCATCGGCTGCATGCGCTGCGAGCTTGTGTGCCCGTACGGGGCCATCGAGCAGCGCGAGATCTGCACGGTCGACGGCCAGGTCTGCGGCCACGTCGCCTACGTCAACCCCGGCGTCTGCCAGGGCTGCGGCACCTGCCAGGCGGTGTGCCTGAGCAAGAGCGTGGAGCTGCAGACGTTCACCGACGAGCAGGTCTACAGCGAGATCAACGCCCTGTGTGCGTGGGAGTGAGATGAGCGACTTCGAGCCACGCATCACCGCCTTCGTCTGCAACTGGTGCACCTACACCGGCGCCGACCTGGCCGGCACCAGCCGCCTGCACATGGCCAGCAACGTGCGCATCATCCGCCTGCCCTGCACGGGGCGCATCGACCCGCTGTTCATCGTCAAGGCGTTCGAGCGCGGCGCCGACGGCGTGATCGTCAGCGGCTGCCACCCCGCCGACTGCCACTACACCTCGGGCAACTACCATGCCCGGCGACGCTTTGCCGTGTTCCACGACATCATGGAGTTCATCGGCGTGGACCCGCGGCGCATGACCTTCAGCTGGGTCTCGGCGAGCGAGGGCGCCAAGTGGCGCGACGTCGTCGACGAGGCGGTGACCAACGTGCGTGCGCTGGGGTCGTTCGAGGCCTACCGCGCCCTGGCGCCGGTGGAGGACCGCAAGGCATGACCGAGACCGCGACAGACGTGAAGGAGATGCGCGAGATCGCGCGCGCGCTGCTCGCAGAGGGCGACGTGCGCGTGATCATCGGCTGGGAGGCCGCCCGCCGCGGCGCGCGACCGGTGTTCGTCACCGACCCGGCCGAGGCCGACAGGCTCATCTTCGACGCGCGCTGCGTGCACAATCTCGTCACGTACCTCAACCCGCGCCGCGACCACGTCGCCGAGCTCGGCAAGATCGGCCTGATCGTGAAGGGCTGCGACGTGAAGGCGGTCGCGGGCCTGCTGCGCGAAGCGCAGCTCACCCGCGACGACGTCGTACTCATCGGCGTGCGCTGCGGCGGCGTGCTCGAGGAGAACGAGATGCCCGCCGCCGTCACCCTCACGCGCGACAACGTCGCGCCGCGCTGCTACGGCTGCGACAACCGCGAACCGACGCTCTTCGACCACCTGGTGGGCGAGCCGCAGCCGGAACCTCCGCGGCCCGCCCAGACCATCGACGAGCGCATCGCGGCACTCGAGGACAGGCCGCTCGAGGAACGCTGGGCCTTCTGGACCGAGCAGTTCTCCAAGTGCGTGCGCTGCTACGCCTGCCGCCAGGTCTGCCCGCTGTGCGTCTGCGAGCGCTGCGTCGCCGACAAGACGCGGCCGCAGTGGATCGAGCCCTCGCCGCACGCGCGCGGCAACCTCAGCTGGAACGTCACCCGCGCCCTGCACCTCGCCGGCCGCTGCGTCGGTTGCGGCGAGTGCGAGCGCTTCTGCCCGGTCGGCATCCCGCTCAGCCTCATGAACCGCGAGCTGCAGCAGATCGTCGCCGAGCGGTACGGCTACACGGTCGGCGACGACCCGGAGCAGGCGGCGCCGATCGGCGACTACCGGCTGGACGACGAGCAGGAGTTCATCAAGTGAGCGACGGGCGCTTCTTCATCAGCGAGAGCGACCTGCGGGCGCTCGCCGCCGACCTGCTGGGCGCGGGCACGGAAGTGATCGCGCCCGTGGCCGTCGACGCCTGCGCCTCGCCGGCGGCGATGGCCAGCTCAGCATGCATGCGCCCTGGCATGGAGCCCGAGGATCTCGAGTACCGGGCGCTCACGGACGCTTCCCAGCTCGACCTCGGCCGCGGTTTGCCGATCCTCTCGCTCAAGGGCTACTTCCTGCCCGAGCACGAGGCGCTCTGCCGCTGGAAGCAGAAGGGCACCACGATCGAGATCGAGGCGGTGCCCACCGAGTTCGCGCCGCGCGTCGTGCTGGCGGCGAAGCCCTGCGACAGCGCCGCCCTCGCCGTGGTCGACGAGGTCATGAACTGGGACTACCAGGACGAGCTCTGGAACGGCCGCCGCGCGGCGACGACGATCATCAACCTCGCCTGCCCGGTGATCGACGAGAGCTGCTTCTGCACCGCCGTCGGCGCCGCGCCGGACGCCACCACAGGCGCCGACGGCCTGCTCATGCCGGTCAAGGACGGCTACGTCCTCGAGGCGACGACCGAGAAGGGGCGCGCCCTGGTCGAAGCGCACAAGGCGCGCCTCGTCGGCAGCGTCCCGGCCGAGACGCTCGGCCGCCAGGCCGCGGACGAGCGCTCCGCCGCCAGCGCCCGCGTGGCCGGTAACCTCGAGATCGACGCCGGCTCGGTCCGCGACTGGATCGACACCCACTTCGAGGACCCGCTGCTCGCCTCGCTGGCCATCCGCTGCAACGGCTGCGGCGCCTGCTCGAGCGTCTGCCCCACTTGCCACTGCTTCGACATCGTCGACGAAGAAGAGGGCGTCGGCCGCGGCACCCGGCGCCGCTGCTGGGACACCTGCCAGTCGCCCACGTTCACGCTCCACGCCAGCGGCCATAATCCGCGGGACGACCAAAACGCCCGCTACCGGCAGCGCATCAACCACAAGTTCGCCATCTACCCGCTCAGGTTCGGCGAGGTGCTCTGCACCGGCTGCGGCCGCTGCACACGCGTCTGCCACGCCGGCCAGGACCTGGTCGAGATCCTGCAGGCGATCGACATCGCGGCGCGGCGGCCGGACGAAGCCGAAGCCGCCGCCGCGCCCGAGCCGGCCCCCGCCGCGCCCGAACCGGTGACCTCGTGAACATCTACCAGCCGCAGCTCGCCACCGTCACCGAGGTCATCGACGAAACCTCCGACACCCGCACCCTGCGCCTGGAGTTCCAGGACGAGGCGGTGCGCGAGAGCTTCACCTTCAAGGCCGGGCAGTTCGGCGAGTACAGCGTCTTCGGCGCCGGCGAGAGCACCTTCTGCATCGCCAGCCCGCCGACGAGAGCGGGCTTCATCGAGTGCAGCTTCAAGGCGGTCGGCAAGGTGACTGCGGCGCTGCGCGAGGTCAATGTGGGCGACATCGTCGGCTTCCGCGGCCCTTACGGCAACTCGTTCCCGGTGGACGACTGGAAGGGCAAGGACATCGTCTTCGTGGCCGGCGGCATCGGTTTGGCGCCGGTGCGCTGCGTGATCTGGAACGTGCTCGACCGGCGCGACGAGTTCGGCGACGTGACCATCGTCTACGGCGCGCGCTCCGTCGAGGACCTGGTGTACAAGCGCGAGCTGGAAGAGTGGGCCTCGCGCGACGACGTCCGCATCGTCACCACCGTCGACCCCGGCGGCGAGACCAAGGACTGGACCGGCGAGGTCGGCTACGTCACGCCGGTCGTCGAGAAGACGGCGCCGGCCGCCGCCAACGCCGTCGCCGTGCTCTGCGGACCGCCGATCGTCGTCAAGCTCACGCTGCCGGTGCTCGACAAGCTCGGCTTCGCCGACGAGGCGATCTTCACCACGCTCGAGAACCGCATGAAGTGCGGCCTCGGCAAGTGCGGCCGCTGCAACATCGGGCCCGTGTACGTGTGCAAGGACGGGCCCGTCTTCACAGCGGCCCAGCTCAAGGAGCTGCCGGCGGAGTTCTGAGAGCGAACGCTGAACGGAAAGCCACCCGAGGCCCATCCCTTTCGGGCATCTATTCGTCGGCTGCGCTGGGCCCGGCTCGCGACTTGGGCGCGCCCGGTCCGCTTGGGCATATGCGAAGGGGGAGTCCGCCGTGTTGGCCGGGCTCCCCGCACCACGCGTGCCTCCCTCGAGCAGGTGGGTCGCGCGTGGCTCACCTTGGAGACTCGAAGCCAGCGACCCCGTCAGCATGTAGGGGATGCCTGCACTGTCCAGAGCCTCGACGATTCGAGTCAGGAGGGCCTGTTGTGACGCGTCTTCAGCCGCTCCAGGTAGATGCGCTGCAGCTCGGCCTCGCCGGCGTCGGGGAAGCACTGCCGAAGGCCGGCACGCAAGAGCTCACGCGACAGCTCGGTCAGCTCGAAGGCCTTGAGCGGGCGCTGTTCCGGTGTCATACGGCGGAGCGCGTCCAGGCAAAGCTGGTGGTTCGGCCGCGGCTTGGGGTCCATGCGGCAAGGATAGCACTGGCGCCGGAGCCGACAACGCCGGCGACCGCGGTCAGCCGAGCGCCCGCCCGATGAACTTCGCCTCGGCGGGCGCCACCCGGCTCCAGTAGCCGGCGCCGTGGCCGCCCGGACTGTAACCGCCGCTAGGCGGCTCGGGCAGGGCGGCCTCGAGGTGCGTCACGTATCCGTAGAACGGGTCCGACTTGCCGCAGTCGATGCGCAGTTTCACGCCGGCGAGCCGATCGGCGTGACCGATCACGTCGTGGGCGGCGAAGTCGGCCGCGCTGTCAAAGGCGTCCCGCGGCCCCAGCATCATGGCCTCGTAGCTGGTCCAGACAGCCGGGCTCACGGCGACCACGGCGGCGAAGAGATGGGGCTCGGTCTCGGCCGCCAGCAGCACGCCGTAGCCGCCCATCGACCAGCCGATGATGGCGCGCCCGTTGCCGCCGCCGCCGAGCTGGTGGCGGCGCGCGCACAGCGGGATGATCTCGCGCAGCAGCATCGACAGGCGGTCCTCGCCGGAAGCTCGCTCGTGCCAGTACGAGACGCCGCCGTCGACGCCGACCACGGCGTAGGGCGGCGACTCGCCGCGCTCCACGAGCTTGGCAACGTGATCGGCGAAGCCCATCGGCGGCCCGCCGCCGCGGCCCGGCAGGGCGAAGCAGACGGGCAGCGGGTCACCGGGTCGCGCCCCGGGCGGCCAGCCGATGGAGTAGCCGACCGGCTGGTCGACGGAGTGAGACCGCAGCGTGTAGTCGCGGACGGTGACGCCGGAGCCGCCGGGCACAAGATCGACGCCGAGGTCGTCGCCGACGCCCGAAAGCCACTCGCGCCAAGGGAGGAGACGGCCGGCGAGGGCACCGCCGAGGAGCACGGCGCCGGCCGTGACGCCGGCGCCGGCCAGAAAGCCGCGACGCGTGACCCCGGCTTGCGGCGCCCAGGCGTCGACCTCAGATCGCCGTATGCGACCGGTGCGGTCCATCGGCGTCAGCCTACCGCACGGCCGGCGCGAGGGTACGAACCGCCAGCCCAAACACCATCCGGCCCACCGGACAAGGGGGGGTCACCATTCTGCCGTAGGCCGCGCCCGCGTCCATCATCGAAGTTGCCTGCACACACTCGCCAAAGGAGCATCCGGCGTGCACCCACCCGTGGCCGGGACCCAAGCCATCGGAGCCCTCGACTTCACGGCGCGCTGACGCCCCGAGTGTCACTGCTGGACCGTCGAGCCGCTTCACCACTCGTAGCCCTCGCGGCAAGCGGCGGGCGGTGCATAGACCGAGGTGTTGCTGACCGGCGTCGATGGTACTGCTCACGGACTGGCCGTGCAGGCAGATGGGGACGCCGGCCGCGGCGTGGTCCACCCGGCCGGCCCAGTGGTACGGCTGCCGCAACGGCAGCTAGAACTGGGTGG
>Ga0209539_1001662_pt1 | contig 12007 bp, 10 predicted proteins | sample BarGraNGADG00312_2_FD_184499 | JGI IMG/M metagenome (GOLD analysis project Ga0209539, IMG submission 184499) | Arctic peat soil microbial communities from Barrow, Alaska - Barrow Graham LP Ref core NGADG0011-312 (SPAdes) (version 2) | ecosystem: Environmental > Terrestrial > Soil > Wetlands >... | reverse complement strand
CTCGTTGCGACCAGCCAACAACGGGTGCATAGTAAGAGTCGTACGGGAGGGTACTCGTCACTTCGGTGGCGGAGAACTACACAAAAGGATTGCACCGCCATGCACCCCTTCCCGACCCTGCGCGCCTGCGCATTCAGCATCATCACCCTGGCCATCGCGGCCGGTCTGATGTGCCAGGCTCCGGCCTACGCGGAAGCCACCACCCCGTCCACCCCCACCCCACAGCTCTCCAGCATCTCCAAGCTCTCCAGCACCCATGGGGTGGAGACCGGGGGAGCTTCCGTGGTCATCACCGGCAGCAACTTCGTCGGAGTCACCGCCGTTGCCTTCGGGACCAGCGCCGCCACCAGCTTCACGGCGAGCTCGCCCACCAGCATCACCGCTGTCGCGCCTGCCCTACATGCCGGCACCTACAAGATCGCCGTCACCAACGCGGCCGGCACCACCGTCGCAGCCAAGTACACGGTCCGTACCTTCGAGGCCGAGGTCCTGCGCCTGGTCAACGAAGCCCGCGGCGTGGCTCGCAAGTGCGGCAACTCCAGGTACAAGGCAACCGGCCCGCTGCGCTGGGACTCCAAGCTTGCCAAGGTCGCCGCAGCCCACAGCTTGGACATGGCAGACCACAACTACTTCAGCCACGATTCCCGCAACGGAACCAGTGCTTTCAAGCGAATCAAGAAGTCCGGTTACCGCTACGACTCCGCTGGTGAGAACATCGCCGCCGGATTCCGCACCCCCGCCTCCGTTGTGAAGGCATGGCTGAACAGCCCGGGGCACTGCAAGAACGTGATGAACCGTGGCTATGTGGAACTGGGTGTCGGCTTCGCAACCGGCGGCACCTACGGAACGTATTGGACCCAGGACTTCGGTAATCCGCGCTGATACCTGGAGGCGGTCGATCCGCCGAGCCCCGCCAGTGCATGCGGGCGGCTCGCCGATTCGACCTCAACGGTCCAGCTGGGCTCCCCCCGAGGTGCTTCCCCGCACCACCAGCTGAACCGGCAGCCGCCGGCTGCGCGGGCGTGACAGGGTGATGTCCGCGCGGCCGGCGACCAAAGCGAGTAGTGCCTGAGCTGCCACCCTTCCTTTTGCCTCCGCGTCCTGCCGGACGGTGGTGAGGCTCGGACGGCTCCGCAGGGCAAGAGGATGGTCGTCGAAGCCGACGACGGCAAGGTCACCGGGCACCCCCAGCCCGGCGTCGGCTGCGGCGGCCATCACAGAAGAGGCCAGCACATCGGTGAGGCACAGCACCGCCGTCGGGCGGTCGGGGCCGGCCAGCATGGCGCGGGCGGCCTCCCTTGCGTCGGAGTAGGTGTTCGGCTGGTTCACCCATCGCGGCTCGATCCCGGCCGCAGCCAGTTCCTCGAGCCAGCCGGCGTGGCGCTCTGCGATCACGCGGATGCGCCCTGCCTCGGGCAGCAGCTGCCCGGTTGTCGGGCCGGGCTCCTCGCCGAAGCCGCTGGTGAACAGGGCCACGCGCCGGTGGCCAAGGGCGACGACGTGCCTTGCGGCGGCCCGGGCGCCGCCGCGATCGTCGATGGTGATGGCCACCCCGCCGCGCGGGGCAGCCATGTCCACGTAGACCAACGGCAGGCCGCGGCGCTGCAGCCAGTCCAGCGCCGGCAGCTCGGGGTCGCAGGAGAACGCGATGGCACCGTCCATGGCGACGTCGCGGGCCGGCACCACCGAGCCTTCTGCGATCGCAGGCACAAGGGTGAGCGCGAGGCCGCTGGGCGCGAGCTCGTCCGCGACGGCGCCGAGGAACCGGGCAGACACCTCGTCTGCGAGGGAGTACCGCAACTCCTTGGCCCAGAGCACGCCGATCGTGCCGGTAATGCCGGTCGCCAGCGACCTGGCCGACGGATCCGGGCCCAGGTAGCCGAGCGCAGTTGCCTCGGCGAGGATGCGTTCACGCAGCGCGTCGGAGAGCTGGTCGGGCCGGGAGAACGCGTTCGACACGGTCATGCGGCTGACACCGAGACGGTCGGCGATGGACTGCAGGGTCACCCTCGCCAACGCCGCCACCTCCCCGCTTGAAGTGCACTCCGGCACCAGTCTAGTCTTTACCGGTACAGACTGTAGCGGTAAAGAAAGGTTCCGATGTCGCTCTCCACCAGCACCGTCAATGCCGACCCGCAGTGGTGGCGGCGGGCGGTCGTCTACCAGATCTATCCCCGCAGCTTCGCAGACAGCAACGGTGACGGCATCGGCGATATCAACGGCATCCGCGCCCGGCTGCCCCACCTGGTCGCCCTCGGGGTGGACGCGATCTGGGTGAACCCCTGGTACCCGTCCCCGATGAAGGACGCCGGCTATGACGTCTCCGACTACCGCGACATAGAGCCGGTGTTCGGCACGATGGCCGACGCAGAGGCGCTGATCGCGGAGGCGCACGACGTGGGAATCCGGGTGGTCCTCGACATCGTCCCCAACCACACCTCCGACCACCACCGCTGGTTCAAGGCAGCGCTGGCCGCCGGGCCCGGCTCGCCCGAGCGTGACCGGTTCATCTTCCGTGAGGGACGCGGCGCGGACGGCTCGGAACCGCCCAACGACTGGATGAGCGAGTTCGGCGGGCCGGCCTGGACGCGGGTGGTCGAGGTCGACGGCCCCCCCGGCCAGTGGTACTTGCGCCTGTTCGCCCCCGAGCAGCCGGACGTGAACTGGGACCACCCCGACATCCACGAAGAGTTCGAGCAGACGCTGAGGTTCTGGTTCGACCGCGGCGTGGACGGCTTCCGCATCGACGTCGCCCACGGCCTGGTGAAGGACGAGGGCCTCGCCGATATCAACGGACTGCCCTTCCCGCTGCCTGACGACACCCCCGACGGGGTCGAGCACCCGCACTGGGACCAGCCCGGCGTGCACGACATCTTCCGTGCCTGGCGCCGGGTGGCCGATGAGTATGACGGCCCTCGTGTCTTCTGCGGCGAGATCTGGGTGGGACGCGACCACCGGCTAACGGCCTACCTGCGACCGGACGAGCTGCACACGGCGTTCAACTTCAACTTCCTGATGACTCCCTGGCTGAAGGCCCCGCTGCGCGAGACCATCTCCTCGACGCTGGCTGCGCACATCGCTGTGGGGGCCCCGGCCACCTGGGTGCTCGGCAACCACGACGTCTGCCGTCCGGTCTCCCGGTACGCCCGTCCGCAGGAACTGTTGCAACCCGGATTCCCGAACCTGCAGGCCTATGTCGGCCTCCCGGCCGACCTCGAGGCCGGGCGACGCCGCGCCCGCGCCGCAGCCCTGCTCAGCCTGGCGCTGCCCGGCGGCGCCTACATCTACCAGGGCGAGGAGTTGGGGCTCGCCGAGGTGGAGGACATCCCGCTGGCGGCCCGGCAGGATCCGATGGTCGCCGGCACCGGTGGTGAGAATCTCGGCCGCGACGGTTGCCGGGTGCCGCTGCCGTGGACGGCGACCGGCGACAGCTACGGCTTCGGCCCGGACGGCGGGGCTCCCACCTGGCTGCCTCAGCCGGCGGACTTCAGGGACCTTGCCGCGTCCGTGCAGGACGGGGACCCGGCCACGACCCTCTCGCTGTACCGAGCGGCGCTGAGGATCCGGGCGGGCCACGTGGCCCTCGGCGACGGTGAACTGGAATGGGTGGAGGCCGGCGACCAGGTGCTCGCCTTCCGCCGCGAACCGGGGTTCGCATGCTGGGTCAACTTCGCCAGCGAGCCGGTAGCGCTGCCTCAGGACGCAACGCTGCTGTTGGCCAGCAGCGACCTCATCGACGGCGCGCTGCCGCCGGACACCACGGCCTGGCTGGCGGTCTGAGCAGTCCGGGCACGGCGCGGAGGCAGCGCGGGCCGGGGAAGCTTCATCGCTTCCCCGGCCCTCGACGCTTCAGTTCTCAGGCGTCTGCGGTTACCCGGACCGGCGCTTCGGCCGGCTCCCGTGCTGCAACGAGGCGCAGCGCCCAGCCGAGCAGGATCGCCAGGACTCCGACACCGGCGGCGAACAGCGCAACCCCGAACGCGATCACCGAGGTGAACAGCGAGGAACGCAGGAACGATGCGGTCATCGCTGTGGCGCGCAGCGGGTCGTCCTTGCCCAGTTCGGCATAGGTCTTGCCGTTGGTGGCGGTGAGGGCGTGGTGGCTGATGGTGTCGGCCTGCACGAAGGCCTCGATCGGTCCGGTGACCTTGGCGCCGCCCAGCATGTAGGCGTCCGCGGAGACCGTGATGTTCTCTGCTGCCAGCTTGGTGCTGACCATTCCCCAGGTGACTGCTCCAGCGATGATCATCACCGCCCCGATGATGATGCTGACGAGGCCGAGCATCCGGACCTGCTTGCCGGTGCTTCGGGAAGTGGTGGCCATATCTCCAACTCCTTTGGGGGGGGCGACCGAGCGGCCGCCGCGACTTAGGTAAGGCTAACCTACGATACGCAAGATTGCCACCGGGGATGGAAGAAGTTTCAACTTGCGTCCCGCATCTCGTCCGCCCCCGCGCTCGGACCGCTGGATGCGTAGGGTGATCGGCGGAGAGGACCCGAGACAATGACCGCCCTGATCGTGACCGAATCGCTGTTCGGCAACACGTTGGCGATTGCGGAAGCCATCGGTGGCGGCATCGCAGAAGTCTACGGCCCGGAAACTGTACGCGTTGTGCACGCCTCCCAGGCCCCGGCCGAGGTGCCCGGCGATGTCGACCTGCTCGTCGTCGGTGCCCCCACCCACCTGCTCTCGCTGCCCAATGCCGGCAGCCGTCACGATGCGGAGGGCAAGGGAGCGTCGCACGCGCAGTCCACTGGCGTCCGTGAGTGGATCGAGTCGGTCGCCATCCCCGCCGGGCTGCGGGTCGCGACCTTCGACACCTCCATCCCCGCCCGCATCGGCCTCGGCACCGCGGCCGGGGCTGCCGCACGGGCACTGCGTCGCAGAGGGGCGGAGACCACGGTCGGCCCGTCGTTCTTCGTCACCGGCATGGAGGGCCCCCTCGCCGACGGTGAGCTGGGCAGGGCAACCGCCTGGGGACGGGAACTGGCCGGCGCACTGGCCTCAACGGCCTGAGCCTCGCCCGCCCATCGAGGGTTTGGATGGCCGGCCTTCGCAGCACCGCAACCGTCCCGTATCCTAAGGGGACCCGGGACGGGCCTCCCGGACTGGAAGGGCGCGAATGCCGAAGCCGATCGTGAGTCGCTTCTGGGCCGTCCCTACCCTCGTGGTGGCCCTGCTGCTGTCGTTCGTCGCGCCCACTCCCGCACAGGCGGCCGACCGAACCAGCTCCACAGAGGCCAAGCGTGTCGACCGGGTGAAGACCCCGAAACTCGCCTGGGTCGAGGACGAGGATGGCGGCGGCTACTCCGCAACCGTGAAGCTGCCGCGCGACTACGACCATCCAAACGACGCCAAGGTGAGCATCGCGCTGTTCAAGATTCCGGCAGCCGACCCCAGCCGGCGCATCGGAACGCTGTTCCTCAACCCGGGCGGGCCAGGGGGATCCGGGGTCGACATCGCGAGGGCAGCAACCAGCTTCCTCTCCCAATCGGTGCTCGACCGCTTCGATGTCATCGGCTTCGACCCGCGCGGCACCAACGCCTCCAGCCGGGTGCGCTGCTTCTCCACCAGTGGACGCCAGGGCGCGGCGCTCGCCGGCATGAGCGCGGCGTTCCCGAACACAGGGACAGAGGAGAAGAGCTTCATCTCCGCCGGCAAGAAGCTGGCCAGCGGCTGCTCCGGCTATGGGTCCGCGATGGCCTCGTCGATGTCGACGGCCGAGGTGGCCCGTGACCTCGACGTCCTGCGGCGTGCGGTCGGCGACGCCAGGCTGAACTATCTCGGCTTCTCCTACGGCAGCTACCTCGGTGCGGTGTACGCCAACATGTTCCCCGACCGCTTCCGGGCTCTGGTGATCGACGGCGTGCTCGACCCGGCGGCATACGCCGGCACCAGTGCCACCCGTTCGGTGCCGACGACGCTGCGGATCAAGTCCGGCGAGGCCACCTGGAAGGCGCTCACCGACGGGCTGGCGGCCTGCGCTGCTGCCGGCCCCGCCTACTGCCCACTGACCAACCCCCGTTCTGACTTCGACCGGGTCGCCGCGGCGCTGAAGGCCAACCCCAAGGGCATCGCGGTCAGCTACAACGGCGACGTCGTCAACTACAAGTACAGCGACTTCATCTCCGACGTGCTCAACGCCCTCTACTACCCCGACGGCATGGACTGGGTTGCGCAGGTGGTCGCGCAGCTGAAGACGATCAGCACCAGCAGCAGCACCAGTGCTGTCAGCAGCGCTGGCGGCAAGCTGGAGACCCTCGTCCGCGGCTTCCACCGGGTCACCGGCATAGGGATGGACGACGGCGACTACGACAACAGCCTCGAGGCCTACTCCGGCGTCCTGTGCGCCGACTCCTGGCATGCCGGCGACCCCAACTCGTGGATCGCGGCCAACGCCCGAGCGGCGGCGAAAGCGCCCTACTTCTCCCGCATCTGGGGCTGGTCGGACGTGCAGTGCGCCACCAACTACTGGAAGGCGAAGGACGAGGACGCCTACCACGGCAGCTTCAGCAGGCGGACGGTGTCCCCGGTGATGATCGTTGGCAACTACCACGACCCGGCCACCAACTACTCCGGCGCCGTCGCGGCAAAGTCGCTGATGCCGAACAGCTACCTGGTGAAGAGTGACTCCTGGGGGCACACCGCCTACGGCACCTCCGACTGCGTCACCGACCGGGTGGACGCCTACCTGCTCGGGCTGACCAAGCCTGCAGACAGCGTGTGCGTCGGCAACGTGAAGCCGTTCACCTCGCCGCTGACGACGATGTCCCTGTCCCGCGCGAGTGGGTTGGCGAGGGTACTGCCCTCCCGGCAGGGCCTGCCGCCGGTCGCAGCGCCGGAGACCGAAACCCCCTGATCGGGCGTGCGGCCTGATCAGGCCAGCGGCTTGCGCAGGTACACAAGGGTGACCCGCTCGTCGACCGGTACCCGCCGCTGCTCCACATAGCCGGCGCGGGCGTAGAGCCGCAGGTTGGACGCGCTGAGATGCCCAGTGAAGAGCAGCGCCTCCGTGCCGTCGGTGACGGCCTCCGCCCGAGCGAGCAGCAGTGCGCCCAAACCGCGTCCCTGTTGGTCGGGAGCGACGGAGAGGCGAGCGATGTGGAGGCTGGCGCCGTCCACCCGCACCCGCACAGAGCCAACAACGCGATCACCGTCCAGAGCCACGAGGCCGACACTGCGTTCGAGGTCGGCGAGGATCTGTTCTGCGGATTCCTGCAGCGGCGGCAGCGAGGGGTCGTCGTACAGCTGCGCCTCGATGGCGAACGCCGCGCGCTGCACAGCCAGCACCGCGTCCACGTCGCCGGCCACCATCGGCCTCACCACCACTGGTAGCTGCATATCCAACACCTCCCTCGCGCCGACGTGGGAAATCCTGCCGCATCTTCCCTCCTCAGCTGCGTAGTTGTACGCCGTCCACAACGACGGACAAAACTGGAGGCGACTGTCGCCGTGGGTTTGGAGCCCCTATGGTGAATTGCACCAAGGTGGGAGGCACCTGCCCAGCGGGTAGCCCGACCGAATCTGAGCACAACCGGGGGGACGTGCGCGGGAAAGACTCATAGTGACCGACCGAGCCGAGAACACGGCACGCGCGACTGGCTTCAAGCGCCAGGTCTCGGATTGGAAGTCACAGAGGTCCCAGGATTCGAGGGCTACCCGATGGGGCAGTCTCCGAAGTGATCGGCCGCGGGGTGGGGGCCTCGGGCCGACGAGAGAGCAATCGGGGAGCCAAGGTGTTGCCGGCCCGGAATAACTCCGGGCCGGCTTTCCTTGCTCCTGGTGTCCGTCGCAGTGGTCGCCCGGGGGCGACCCCGGACCCGCGCACTCCGTCATCGAAGGTGGAAGCACGCTCATGGCAAACACCGAAACCGCACCTGTGCGGTCGCCAACCGATACGCAATCACATCCGGACAAGCTGTCGGCCCAGTCGGTCCGCGTCCTCACTGTGCTGCTCATCGGCGCCTTCGTGGTGATCCTCAACGAGACCGCCCTGAACGTGGCGCTGTCGAAGATCATGGTCGACCTCAACATCGACGAGCGCACCGCACAGTGGCTGACCACCGGCTTCATGCTGACCATGGCCGTCGTCATCCCGATCACCGGCTGGATCAAGGAACGCCTGCCGACCCGGGCGGTGTTCACGCTGGCCATGTCGCTGTTCAGCGCCGGCACCTTGGTGGCAGCCCTCGGCTGGGGGTTCCCGAGCCTGCTGGCCGGCCGGGTGGTACAGGCCAGCGGCACGGCGATCATGATGCCGCTGCTCATGACCACCGTCATGGAGCTGGTGCCGCCGGGTGCCCGCGGGCGGGTGATGGGCACGATCAGCCTTGTCATCTCCGCTGCCCCGGCTATCGGTCCGACCGTGTCCGGCCTGATCCTGCAGTTCCTGCCGTGGCGCTTCGTCTTCGTCCTCGTCCTGCCCATCGCGCTGGCGATCCTCGTGGTTGGGCTGCGCCAGGTGCCGAACCTCAACGAACCCGTAATGGTGAAATTGGACGCCGTCAGCGTGCCGCTGGCTGGACTGGGCTTCGGCGGGCTCGTCTACGGGCTCAGCCTCGTCGGCAGCCCGACGGCCGGCTGGTGGCTTGACGCAGCGCTCGCTGTGGGTGCCGTCTCCCTTGGCCTGTTCATCTGGCGGCAGCTGGCGCTGCAGCGCACCGACTCCGCCCTTCTCGACCTGCGCACCTTCACGCACCCGATCTTCGCGACAGCGATCGGGGTGATGGCCATCGCCATGGCTGCCCTCTTCGGCACGATCATCGCGCTGCCGCTGATCCTGCAGCAGGTGATGCACGCCGAGCCGGTCTACGTCGGACTGCTGCTCCTGCCGGGTGCGCTGCTGACCGGCCTGCTCGGGCCCGTCGTCGGGCGCCTGTACGACCGGGTCGGGCCGCGATGGCTTGTCGTCCCCGGGTCGGTAGCCGTCGGTGTCGGGTTCGTGCTGTTCGCCCAGGTGGCCGTCACCACGCCCTGGTGGCAGTTGCTGATCGCGCACCTGTGCCTGAGCCTTGGCCTTGCCTTCATGTTCACGCCGCTGTTCACGATCTCGCTGGGCGCCCTGCCGCCGCACCTGTACAGCCACGGTTCGGCAATGGTCGGCACCGTGCAGCAGGTGGCCGGAGCCGCAGGCACCGCGCTGTTCGTGACGGTGATGTCGACCGTCGCCGCAGCGCAGCCAGCAGGAACGACCCCGGAGGTCGCCCTCGCCGCCGGTGCCCGCACGTCTTTCATGGCCGTCGGCGTGATCTGGCTGACCGCAATCGTTGCCACGTTCTTCCTGCGCAAGCCGGAGGAGACCCTCGGTCACGGCCCTTCGTGACGCTGACCCCTCGCTTGCTCAAGGTCGGCTCCTCAGGGACCGTGCGAGGTGCCGCGCACGCGTAGGCTCACGGGCGTGCCAACACCCGAGTTCATCGTCGCCCTCCGCGAGAAGGTCGGCACCACCCGGCTGTGGCTGTCCGGTGCGACAGCCGTCGTGGTCCGACCTGGCTCTCGCGGCGAGGAAGTGCTGCTGGTGCGCCGCGCCGACAACGGGGAATGGACGCCGGTGGCCGGCATCGTCGATCCCGGTGAGCAGCCGCACGACACCGCCGTCCGCGAGGTGGCGGAGGAGGCGGGCGTCATCGCCGTCGTCGAGCGACTGGTGTGGCTGACGGTCACCGAGGTGATCACCTACGACAACGGCGACGAGACCCAGTACATCGACCACGTGTTCCGCTGCCACTGGGCCGGCGGCGACCCGCACCCGGTGGACGGCGAGGCGAGCGAGGCGGCGTTCTTCCCCGTCGACGCCCTGCCACCGATGTCCACCCGTCACGTCGAGCAGGTGCGGGTGGCCCTGGCAGACGAGCCGGAGGCCCGCTTGGGCTGACCGGCACGGGCTGATCGGCACCGGTTGATCTGCACCGGTTGATCGGCACCGGGACGAGACGAGTCGCCCGCACCGGGCTGGATGGGAGGATCGCTGACATGAGCCTCGGACTGGTTGCCATCATCGGCGTGCTGCTGGTTGTGACGGTGACAGCGCTGGCACCGAAGGTCGGCATCGCGCCGCCGCTGCTCCTGGTCGGGATGGGGTTCGCGGCCGGCCTGCTGCCGTTCGTCGACTCGGTGACCGTGCCGCCGGAATGGGTGCTGGCCGGCGTCCTGCCGCCCCTGCTGTACTCCTCTGCCGTCAACACCCCCGCGATGGAGTTCCGGCGTGACTTCCGCCTGATCTCGGCGTTCTCCGTGACGCTCGTCGCTGTCACTGCCGTCGTCATCGGCGTCGTCCTCACCGCCCTCGTGCCCGGCCTGCCGTTGGGCATCGGAATCGCGCTCGGCGCCATCATCAGCCCGACCGACGCCGTCGCGACAGCGATCGTTCGCCGTGCGGGGATCTCGCCGCGCATCGTCACGGTGCTCGAGGGCGAGAGCATGCTCAACGACGCAACGGCGCTGGTGCTGCTGCGTTCGGCGATCGCCGCAGCTGCTGTGTCGGTGTCGCTGTGGCAGGTAGCCGCCGAGTTCATCTGGGCGGTGGTCGCTGCCATCGTTATCGGGTACGCCGTCGGGAAGCTGAACCTGCTGGTGCGCTCCCGCATCAACCACGTCACAGCCAACGTCACCCTCTCCCTGGTTGTGCCGTTCATCGCCTACCTGCCCGCTGAGCGCCTGGGCGCGTCCGGGCTGGTGGCTGCCGTCACCGCAGGGCTGGTGACCGGGCATGGTGCTGCCCGCAAGCTCGGCGCGGAGGACCGCCTCGCCGAACGAGCGGTGTGGCGAACGGTAGAGCTGCTGCTGGAGAGCGCGGTGTTCCTGTTGGTGGGGCTCGAACTGCCGGATCTGGCCGAGGACCTGTTCGACCGTGGCGGCAGCCTCACCCAGGCCGTGCTGCTTGCCGTTGTCGCCGCTACCCTCGCGATCGCGCTGCGGGCCGCGTTCGTGGCCTGGTCGGTGTGGACTCTTGCCCGGCGCAACCGCCGCGGCCCCGCCGTCCGGGAGCACCTCACCCTGATGCAGGACCAGTTGGCGGAGGGGCAGCTCCCGCAAGTGGGTAACCCGGAGCTGAGCGCGCGCACGGAGCTCCGCGTGCGACGGCTGTCCCGACGGGCTGCGTCCGACGGACCCTCGACGGAGGCCCGGCTGGGCCGGTGGCAGCAGCTGGTGAGCCGTCGGCTCGCCGACATCGACTACCTGGCAGCAGAGCAGTTCGGGTGGCGCGAGGGTGTCATCCTCGTCGCGGCCGGCATGCGCGGCGCGGTCACCATCGCCGCAGCCCAGTCGCTGCCGGAGGACACCCAGAGCCGTTCCCTGCTGATCCTCGCAGCGACCCTCGTCGCCGTGGGCACCCTGGTGATCCAGGGCGGCACGCTGTCCTTGCTGGCTGGGCGGCTTGGGCTCTCCGGACGTGCAGGGGACGGCGACCCCGACCAGTGGGCAGCACTGCAGGCCGACCTGGCCCGGGCTGCGGTCGGACGGCTGTCGGGGAGGCTCGACGGCTACCCGGCGGAGATGATCGAGCGCGTCCGGCAGCGGTTCCAGCGCATCCCCGGCGTAGACGAGGAGGGCGTGTTCCAGCCCACCGACGAGACACGTGAGCGCTCGGCGAAGTACCGCGCGCTGCGGCTGGCACTGATCGAAGTCCAGCGCGACGAACTCATTTCCATCCGCGACCTCGGCACCTACCCCTCGGGCATGCTGGACACCGCTTTGGCCCAGCTCGACGCAGAGCAACTGGGCATCGAGCTGCTGCACCACGAGTGAGCCCCGTTCGCGGCTAACATCGCGTCCAGACCACGAGGAAGGCCGAGTAGATGTTGCCGTTCGCGGAGCTCCACCTGCACCTGGAGGGAACTCTCGAACCCGAGCTCGTCTTCACCCTCGCCGAACGCAACCGGATCGCGCTGCCCTACCGCGACGTCGACGACCTGCGCAGCCGCTACGACTACGGCTGCCTGCAGGACTTCCTCGACCTCTACTACGCGAATATGCAGGTGCTGCGGACAGAGGCGGACTTCGCGG
>Ga0209539_1001661_pt1 | contig 12020 bp, 11 predicted proteins | sample BarGraNGADG00312_2_FD_184499 | JGI IMG/M metagenome (GOLD analysis project Ga0209539, IMG submission 184499) | Arctic peat soil microbial communities from Barrow, Alaska - Barrow Graham LP Ref core NGADG0011-312 (SPAdes) (version 2) | ecosystem: Environmental > Terrestrial > Soil > Wetlands >... | reverse complement strand
CGTCACTTTGTCTTTAGGGGCGAGATCGGCAAATTTCTGACTGCCGATGGGATAAGCAATCTCGTCCTTTGTCCCATGCATCAGTAATAAGGGAGAGGGAAAGCTGGAAGCGTTTTTGAACGCGAGCCTCATTGCTTCCAACATTGATAACCCCCAGGAAGCTGTGACCCTTCTATGGACGAGCGGGTCATGGATGTAATTTTTGATTGCTTTAGGATCTCGCCACGCAAAGGAGGTTTCAAGCCTGCTATCCTTGGACAGGGTCGGAATCAACTTCCCCATCACTTTCGCAAGGATTACTTTACCTTTCTGCTTTTCAATAGCTGAGATCAAACCAGGTGCAGTCGCTATCACACCAGCATTTGCCGGCTTTCGGATGGGAGTATAAGCAAGAACCAGCAAACCTCCCATACTGTTTCCATACAGGAAAAGAGGTATTTCGGGATATTGCCGCGTTATCTCAGCCAGGAACAAGTCAATGTCGTCAAAGTACGCCTCAAGACTGGGAATGTGACCGCGAATACCTTCAGATCTTCCGAATCCTCGCAAATCAAAACCCGCCAATACATACCCGGCCCCCGTGAGTGCTTCTCCATCTGGCGCGTAGCGACCCGCATGCTCGCCAAGACCGTGTACAAGACAGACAACTCCTTTAACTTCTCCCTCAGGCAACCATGCTTGTGAGTACATTTCCAGTCCATCCCTGGTTTTCCATTTCCACTCGACCTTATCCATCCTTCTACCTCCTTTTATGATCATCATCTTCACGGAAAAACTAAAACGGAGACTAACACTTAGACTGATTCATCAGAATCTAATCCTTTACTAAATTTAGTATATAGATTTCCGGGGGAAAAACAATGATGATTAGCGCGTTCTAGTGTCGTGATCCATGGCAGCATGAACATTCTGGATCCAATTCAACCGATCATTTGCGATTTAATCTTTCGAGGAAAAACACCCTGTTTGGGTTATCTCAAATTTGCCTCCATAATTAACTGCGGATGAGAGGATTCGTGGCTCAGATGAGCACAAAATCCACCTGAAATTTATCGTGCCACCTGAGACATTCTGTACCGGGCGTTTCATAACACCATAGTCCAGCCCGAGCTCGGTTTGCACTCGCAGCACTTCTCCAGCATCTCCACAGCCAACAACTTCGAGGAGCTGCCACTGCTTCAGTCTTCCCTGCACGGTTTTAGCCATGCTGAGATTTTAAGCGAGTTAGGATAAGCTTAGATTTCGAATTCTCTGGGGATGTATTGCAGTGTTTCGGCCAAGGGTCAGGGTTAGAAAAGGAAAACGCCGACGCATCGGCAATTGAAAATACTATCCGATCTGTATAAAAGCCATCTTGGTCTTTAACAGCTCATTTAATGTGCACAAATGTGCGTCATACTATTGATAGTATTGCTGATTCTGCACATATGCAGTAATATGCCGTTATCGCATAGATCCAATTCGCCAAAAGGTATATTGTGCCCAGAACAGCTGAATTAATTGAACAAAAGAAAGTACAACAGCTTGAGCTGCTGGCTGAAATCGCCTCTCTGTACTACGAACAAGATCTCACCCAAGACGAAATTGCTGAAAAATTTTTTATCTCACGTTCCAGAGTGTCCCGCCTATTAACCCTGGCAAAAGAAAAGGGAGTGGTTACTTTTACTGTTCATCACACTGGCGAACGCTGTTATGAGCTCGAGCAAATGCTCAAGCGTAAGTACCATCTTAAGGAAGCGTTTGTGCTCAATAGCAATAGTTTTGACTATGCCCGGGTGCTTCAATTAATGGGATTCCTTGGGGCTCAGTACATCAACAGTCAGCTTAAAAAGAACCAGATTATTGGCATTTCGTGGGGAAAATCCATTGCCGCAACCATTGAAGCATTACAACCTGCCAGAAATCTTAACCCGGAAATCGTCCAGATCATCGGAGGCACCTTGGTGCAAAAACCCGTTATTGATGTGGCTGCTTTGACGCAGAAGATGATCGAAAAATTCAACGCTACCGGCATTTACCTTCACGCTCCGCTTTACATGGATAATGTTGAGGCTTGCTTAACCTTTAAACTCCAACCTGCTATTTCGTTTGCTCTAAATAAGGCTCGCAACGCTGATATGGTCATTACTGGTGTAGGAGAAGTCTGTCAGGAGACATTTGATTATATGTGGTCCGGCTTTGACAATATGAAAGAACTAATTATGTTGCAACATAAGGGTGCAGTTGGTTTTATGTGTGCTCAGGCTTATAACGTAGAAGGCGAAATTGTTAATGCCGAGTTTAACAACAAGATCATTGGACTAACTTTGGAAGAGTTGAAAAAATCAAAACAGGTCGTTGCGGTCTCTGGCGGTAAACGTAAAGGCGCTGCGGTCCTGGGGGCAGTCCGCGGTGGATATATTGACGTGCTTGTGACCGATTTCCAGTGTGTTGGAGAAATGGTTCGATTAGAAAAATCTACCAGCTCAATTAGAAACATGGATATTGAAAATTTGCAAATGAATGAAAAAACCTTATCTTCTTGTAAACCCACCAATCCATTAAAAGTGGACTGATAAATAAACAAAAAGGAGAATAGCTTGAGCAAAATAGATGAAATTACGAGGGAATCCTGGATCAACAGCACTTTCCCAGAATGGGGAACATGGTTGAATGAGGAGATCGAAGAAGAGGTCGTTAAACCTGGCACAGTTGCCATGTGGTGGCTAGGATGCACTGGTTTGTGGGTTAAAACCCCTAGTGATGCCAATATCAGCATTGACTTTTGGCTAGGAAATGGCAAGCGTACTAAAAAAGTTAAAAACATGATACCGGGTCATCAAATGGCAAATATGAGCGGCGTGCGCTTGCTGCAGCCTAATCTGCGCGCCAGCCCATTTGTCTTGGATCCTTTTGCGGTCAAGAAAGTAGATGCAGTACTGTCAACGCACTATCATAATGACCACATCGATGTTAATTATGCTGCAGCAATTATGAAGAATGTGGCAGAGCCTATACCTTTCATTGGGCCGCAAAAGTCCGTGAATATGTGGCTGAAATGGGGTATCCCTGAAGATCGCTGCATTGTCGTCAAGCCTGGTGATTCCATTAAGATCAAAGACTTGGAGATCATCGCAGTCGATTCCTTTGACCGCACTTGCCTTGTGACTACCGATGGCTATGTGGATATTCGCGGGGTCTGTCCAACTGATATGGATGATAAAGCCGTAAACTACATCATCAAGACCCCAGGTGGAAATATTTATCACAGTGGTGATTCACACTACTCGATTTACTTTGCCAAACACGGCAAAGATTATGACATCGATGTGGCATTTGGGTCCTATGGTGAAAATCCGATCGGTATCGCAGATAAGATGACTTCCATTGACATCCTGCGCATGGCTGAGGCGCTACGCTGCAAAGTTGTAATCCCGATCCACTATGATGTGTGGACCAACTTCATGGCAGACACCCAGGAAATTCTGACATTATATGATATGCGAAAGTATCGCCTGCAATACAAATTCGAACCCTTCATATGGGAAGTTGGCGGCAAATATGTTTACCCAGATGACCTGGGCAAGCGTGAATACCATCATCCCCGAGGTTTTTCGGACTGCTTTGATAACGAACCTAATACACCATTTCGAGCCATACTGTAAAGGAGATGAGATTTGCTTTTAAAAACATTTGTTGAAGAAAATCACTATCTTTTTGCTGAAAAGGCGGCAGACTGGCGCGAATCTGTGCGCATGAGCTGCAAGTCGCTTGAGGCTGACGGCACATTAGATCCAAGCTATGCCGATGAGGTCATTGCCTGTGTTGAAAAACATGGGGCTTACATTGTGATCATTCCGGGCATCGCCATTCCTCATTCAATGGAGGGCGCAAAAGGTGTCAATAAAACAGCGATCGGATTCATGAAGTTGGAACAACCGGTTTCATTTGATAATTCCGACCCTGACAAAAGCGCAAGCGTGTTTTTTACATTGGCATCTGAAAACCATGATGCCCACCTTGCGAATATGTCTCAGCTGTTTACGATGCTTTCAGATGACGACTTAATTGAAGAACTATTCAAGGTCAAAGGGCCTGAAGACCTACTCAGGCTTGATGAAAAATACGCATAGATATGCGAAGGTGTCAATTGATCAGATTTTATTCATATTGTAGTGAGAGGAGATAATCAAATGCAATTTCTAACATCTATTTGGACGTTCATTGTAAATAACATTATTACCCAACCTGCCTATTTCATTGGCTTGATTGTTCTGCTTGGTTACGTTCTGTTGAAGAAACCTTGGTATGATGTATTATCCGGAACTATCAAGGCGGTCGTCGGTTATATGATCCTTTTGGTAGGTTCTGGTGGATTGGTAAGCAACTTCCGCCCGATTCTTGTAGGTCTAAAGGACCGTTTTAACCTTAATGCCATGGTGATTGATCCATATTTTGGCCAAGCTGCTGTTACAGCTGGGGTAGAAAAAGTATTCGGCCGAGCCTTTGGTCAGGTCATGATCCTGGTATTAATTGCTTTCATTTTCAATATTGTGCTCGTAGCTCTCAAAAAATGGACCAAATTCCGTGCCATCTTTACCACCGGTCATGTTCAGGTTCAGCAGGCTTCCACTGCTTTTTGGCTGATCCTCTTTTGCTTCCCAAAACTGGGAGACACACCCATTCTGTTGATTATGGCACTTGTCCTAGGTCTATACTGGGCTGTTGGAACCAATTTAATGGTTGAACCCACGCAAGACTTGACCGATGGTGCTGGCTTCAGCATTGCACATCAGCAGATGTTTGGTACCAAGTTATTCTCCTGGCTTTCCGAGAAAATGGCAAAGAATTCCAAGAAAGAAACTAAAAAACTTGAGGATTTGCACCTCCCCGGTTTCCTGTCGATCTTCAATGAGAATATGGTTGCCACATCTCTCCTCATGACCCTTTTCTTTGGAACAATTATGGTCGTGCTTGGTGAAAAATACTTGATTGAGGCTAAATTTCTGGCAGAAGGAAAATCTTTCTTTTTCTACGTGCTCAATACATCTCTGAATTTTGCTGTATACCTTGCAATTCTGCAGTTGGGTGTTCGCACCTTCGTTGCTGAGCTCAGCCAATCCTTCCATGGTATTTCTGAAAGACTGCTACCTGGTGCCGTACCCGGAGTTGACTGCGCAGTTGCCTACGGTTTCGGTTCACCTAACGCTGTAACTATTGGCTTCCTTTTTGGTGCAATCGGTCAATTCCTGGCGATCTTTGCTCTCATCCTACTGAAGAGTCCTGTGCTTGTCATCGCTGGCTTTGTGCCCTTATTCTTTGACAATGCGACTATCGCTGTTTTTGCGAATAACAAGGGCGGGGTCAAAGCAGCCATGCTGTGGCCATTTGTCGCCGGTTTATGCCAGGTGTTTGGTTCAGCATTCATAGCAAGCTGGGTTGGTATGGCTGCCTATGGTGGTTACCTAGGTATGTGGGACTGGGCTGTTGTTTGGCCTGTGTTTACCGTCTTGATGAAGTTCTTGAGCTACGCTGGTGTTGCTATCATCGCGATCGCTCTATTTGCTGTCCCACAAATTCAATATCGCATGAACAAGGACCGCTATTTCCTTGTTACAGAGGACTATGAGGCTTATAAAGCCTTGAAGTCAAAAGAGGCCGAGAAAGCCTAATCTTTAAAAGTACAATTGACACCGTGAAGTAATACCCTGATTGCAGGGGTGGATGAAATTCGGTACTTTCACCCCTGCAGAATTTATAGAAAATCGTTAAGTATTTTAGGAACATACAAAGGAAAAAAATATGGCAACCATTTTAGCAGCATGTGTAAACGGTGCAGGTTCAAGCCTTTTGATGAAAATGGCTTTGGAGAAGGTCGTAAAAGAACTTAACATGAACGTTACTCGCATCCATCACTGTTCACTAGCCGAAGGCAAAAGTACGGCGAAGAACTTCGATATTGTTTTTTGTCCGCTGAATTTTCTGTCCATGTTTAGCGATGTCGCAAACAAAGGTGTCACAATCATTGGGTTAAAGAATGTCATGTCAGCTGATGAGATAAAGAAACACATCATCGAACTCGGGCTTGATATCAAATTTAAAAAGTAGAAAATATTAAACAGCTTTATCTCCATAGAGGATAAGGTTATTTTTATTAAGGAACTATTGAATTTTGACGCCTTAAGGGTTCTTGGAAGTGGCATAAAGGTCATTGTTTGCGATCTGGACCAGACCCTTTTAAATTCGAACAAACAGATTTCTCAAGCCAATCTGGATTCCATCAAAGCAGCCCAGAAAAAGGGTATTTTTGTTACTATCTGCTCCGGGCGAATCTTTACGATGTTGGAAATATATGAACGTGATCTTTGCATCAACGGTCCATTGATTTCGACGAATGGGGCTGCCATAGTTGACAGTCGGGATAATAGATTACTATGGTCACATCCGATCAACCCACAACAAGCACTGGATATTATGAATTTCGGTAAAGCTTATGATTTTGATTATTCTGTACTAACAGATAAAACCTGTTATTTTTCCAAAAATAGCGTGCGTATTGAACGGTTCATTCAGTACAACGAGTTTGCTGCTGAATGCGGGATGAATACGATCCCTCTGACCTATTTTGAGGGCGATCACACAATCGTTAAGGGCGACATTTTGAAGATGCTAGTTTATGAACTGCGCCATGGAGATTTTGAAAAAGCAGTGAAATTTCTTAACTGTCTGGACGGGGTCAGCGTCACAAGTTCTGATGAAGGCTTGTTGGATATCACAGCAGCCGATGTAGACAAAGGGACAGGTTTGGCTCAACTCAAACGCATCCTTGGCGTGAAAAAAGAAGAAGTATGTGTGTTTGGCGATTATTTGAATGACCTGCCCATGTTTGCAGAAGCAGGACTGCCGATCGCAATGGAAAATGCCCATGACCAAGTAAAATCCAGTGCACTGGCAATAACAGGCAGCAATGACATGGATGGCATCGCCCAGGCAATCTATGAATACATTTTATAGGCTAAAGGTGTGATCTGTGGAGCAATTTGACATTTTATAAGGATAATGATCATGCTTGAACAATTAAAAGAAAAAGTATTAAATGCTAACCTTCTGTTGCCGAAATATGGATTGATTACTTTTACCTGGGGTAATGTTTCAGGGATTGATCGTGAGCAAAGTTTGATAGTAATCAAACCCTCAGGTGTCGAATATGACGATATGACAGTTAAGGACATGGTAGTGGTGGACCTGAACGGAAAAGTGGTAGAAGGTGAGTTAAAGCCGTCCTCGGATACCGAGACCCATCTTGAGCTTTATAAGGCATTCAAGAATATTGGCGGTGTAGTCCATACCCATTCGCGCTGGGCGACAATATTTGCGCAAGCCGGCCGCGATATACCTGCATTGGGAACGACCCATGCAGACTACTTTTATGGAGATATTCCCTGTACACGAAAACTTACTCCCGCTGAGATAGCCACTGAGTATGAATTGGAAACAGGTAAAGTGATTATCGAACGCTTTGCTGAGTTGAATGCGGATGACGTTCCGGGTGTGTTGGTCTACAGCCATGGGCCGTTCGCTTGGGGCAAGGATGCTTCTGTTGCTGTGCACAACGCGGTCGTAATGGAGGAGGTGGCATTTATGGCATGGCATGATTTGGTGCTGAGCCAAGAAAAATTGCCTTCAATGCAACAGGAACTGCTTGACAAGCACTATTATCGAAAACATGGCGCTAATGCCTATTATGGGCAAAAGAAGTGATGCGTTGAAAGCTTACACGCTTGGTCTTTACGAAAAAGCCATGCCTAGCAGCATGAATTTTAGAGAAATGCTAGCGATGACCGCTCGCTGTGGATTCGATCGACTTGAAATCAGCATTGATGAATCAGACGCGCGCCTGTCAAGACTTGATTGGACTATGGCTAAGATCTACAACTTGCGTCGGATGGTTGATGACATGGGCGTTCCGATCAAAACCATGTGTTTGAGCGGTCACAGGCGTTTCCCGATGGGATCACACAATCCCGAGATCAGAGAACGCTCGATGGATATTATGAAGAAAGCGGTTGAATTTTCAGCAGCGCTAGGCATAGCGATCATTCAATTAGCTGGGTATGATGTTTACTACGAAGAAAGTGATGCAACCACGATTGCGCACTTTGAGGAGAATCTAGCCCTTTCCACTGAATATGCAGCCAAATATGGGGCAATCCTGGCATTTGAGACGATGGAAACCGCCTTTATGGATACAGTTCAAAAATCGATGACTTACGTCAATAAGGTCAACTCACCCTTTTTAGGTGTTTATCCTGATATTGGAAACCTAATGAATGCAAAAATGCTTTATGGGAATGACATGTTGATGGATATTGAAAGTGGCAGAGGGCATATTTTTGCGGCGCACTTGAAGGAAACATTGCCCGGTATTTACCGTGATATGAAATTTGGAAGTGGCCATACTGAGTATGAGCCTTTTATAAAGTTGTTGTGGGGCATGGGTGTGCGCATGTTCACGGGAGAATTTTGGTATGACGGCAAAAGTAATGCCGAGGACACTATTACTGCAGCAGGAAAATTTTTGCGTAATAAAATTGACATAGCGATTAGTCTGGCAAACGGATCATAAGGAGAAAACTGTGTATTCAAAACAAACCGTATTAAAGAATCTATCTGGTCTGCATGCTCGCCCAGCTTCAGAGTTCGTGGCACTGGCGAAAACCTTTGAATCAAAGGTGACGGTTAAGAGACTTGATTATGAGAATGCCCTTGAAACCAACGCAAAATCAATCATCAAGATCCTGGCACAGGGTATTTCTGTCAATACTCCTATCGAAATCTCAGCAGATGGTCCAGATGAGCAGGAAGCCGTTGAGAAATTAGTGGCCCTGGTCGATGCTAAATTTGATGAGGATTAATTTACTCCGTGATTAACGAATTAATCAGTATTTAAAATAAGGAGAGTTAATGAGAATCCTTAAAGGTAATCCTGTATCCCGAGGCATTGCCCTTGGCAAAGTATTTGTTTATAAAGCTTTTATGGCTGATGTGCATGAATCATATTTCGAAGCTGGTTTAGAAAAAGAGTATTTCAAGAAATTTATAGATGCGGTACAGGCTGCAAAAGCTGAGCTTATTGCAATTGTTGAAACTTTGTCAACCGAATATCCTGAAAAAGCAAAAATCTTTTCAGCCCATATTGAGATTCTGATTGATGAAGAAGTGGATGAAGGCGTGAAGGATATGATTAATCGTCAACACGCCATGCCTGATTTTGCTGTCGATAAGGTATTTACTGAATTTGCCATTTTGCTTGAGAAGGCAAAAGATCCACTCATTGCAGCTCGTGCGGCTGACCTGCGTGATGTGCGCAACCGAGTGTTGCGCATCCTCAAAGGCGAGAAGGAAAACAACCTGGCGCACTTACCGGGCAAAGCAATTGTTGTGGCGCATGACCTGTTACCCAGTGATACTGCGACCCTCGACCGCAAGCACGTGATGGGCATTATCACCGAGGTAGGTGGTGCAACTTCCCATACTGCCATCATTGCCCGTGGATACAAAATCCCAGCGGTATTAGGAGTCTCTGATGCAACCGAGATCATGAAAGATGGCGAGACAATAGTGTTGGATGCATTATCGGGCAAAGTTCTACTTGAGCCTGAAAATGAGACCATCCACGAATTTGAAATCAAACTGGCGCAATACATCAAAGATGAACGTGAAACCGGTGAATACCTCGACAAAATCCCATTGGTGGCAAGCGGTGAAAGATATAGCATCGGTTTGAACATTGGTTCCACAGAACCTGATGATGGCTTCAAATTTAGTGATTTTGTGGGGCTCTTCCGCACGGAATTCCTATACATGGAAAGCGAACACTTGCCCACCGAAGAAGAGCAATTTATTGCCTATAAAAAAGTGCTGGCAAATGCCATGGGCAATCCGGTCACGCTGCGAACCCTTGACATTGGCGGAGACAAATCATTGCGTTACCTGGTGCTTCCAAAAGAGGAAAACCCCTTCCTGGGCAACCGCGCCTTGCGGTTGTGCCTCACTAATCCTGAATTATTTAGACCACAACTTCGAGCTGCTTTCCGAGCCTCTGCTTTCGGGCCGATGTGGATTATGTTCCCAATGGTGGGCACGATTGATGATGTACGAGCTGCAACTGCTGCAGTGAACGAAGTGAAAGACGAACTGCGGGCTGAGAATATCGCCTTTGATGAAAAGGTCAAGATAGGGATCATGATTGAGATCCCCTCTATCGCTGTCATTTCCGATTTGGTTGCCAAGGAAGTTGATTTTGCCAGTGTGGGTACCAACGACTTAACCCAATATCTGCATGCCGTAGACCGAATGAATTCCAAGATAGTTGATTATTATCAAAGCATGTCGCCTTCCATGTTTCGCATGCTTGGGACGATTTTCTCTGAATTCAACAAAGCCGGAAAGCCAATATCCGTCTGCGGCGAGTTGGCAGGAGATTCTTTGGCAGCCATTGTGCTTTTTGGATTGGGATTACGAAAATTCAGCATGAATGCTTCCAATATTGCCCATGTCAAGCGCATGCTTTCGAAATTCACATTGAAAGAAACTGAGGAGATCGGTCAAAAAGTCACCAGTATGTCTACCCAATCTGAAGTTCTTGAATTCCTAAAAGCTGAGGTCAGTAAACGAAATTAGGTTATTGCTGCTACTGCCTGAGTGATAGAGTTTTTCTATCCATAAAGGTTATGGGTGGTTGTGCAATCCAAAAGACGGAATCCGCCAAAAAAAGAGAGTGATTGATGAAGCTAATGAAATTCACGAAGAAAATCGTGGCAAATATCGAAAAATGTTACTCAGTCAGCCCGATCAAGATTAGGGGCAAGCAGGGTTTCTTAATTGCTACCGAAAAAACGGGCGGTTGTTTTTTCTTTGATCTTGAAGGCCATCTAGTAGAACAGATCTGGAGTGATCCGGGTGGTGTTATGTCGTTGGTGCCTGTAATGGGTGATGAAGGTCAATTCTTATCGACTCAGGAATTTTATTCTCCCAATGACTCCCAGAATGCCAGGATCATCCTGGCAACCCCGCTTGAGAAAGGCTGGGATATTAAGACCTTGGCAAAGCTGCCCTTCTTGCACCGATTCGACATTTTATCGACTTCTGAACAGAATTATGTGATTGCGTGCACGTTAAAATCTGAACACAATTTCAAGGAAGATTGGACGCACCCAGGAAAAGCGTATGCCTGTGTGTTACCGGCAGACCTTAATGCGCCCAACTGCAAGCTGGAGTTTAATGTAGTTTTTGAGGGGCTAACCAAGAATCATGGTTACTACCGTTCATCTGAGGATGGACAATCCTTTGCCTTGGTCTCTTCCGAAAATGGTATTTATAAAGTTAAACCACCACAAGGCAAAAATTCTGACTGGAGGGTTGAAAAAATCCTGGACCAAGCCTCCAGCGATGCCACGTTGATCGACATGGATGGAGATGGAAAACCGGAACTGGTGACACTCTCACCCTTCCATGGAGATGATCTCAATATATACCGCTTGGTCGATGGAATATACTCACTGTGTTACAGTTACCCTGAGAAACTGGAATTTCTGCATGCCATCTGGAGCGGCAAGATTAACGAACAACCACTTGTGGTGCTGGGTCATCGCAAAGGTAAGCGCGACTTGTTTTTACTGGCATACGACGATGAACAAAGTACTTATGTCCGACAGACCATTGATGAGGATTGTGGACCAGCCAATGTGACTTTTATTGATCTGGCAGGTAAACAGATGCTTATTGCTACTAACCGTGAAACTGATGAGGTGGCGATGTATCTACTCGAACACTGAGTTGAGATCAATCATAGTTTGACACGGACAAAGTTCAGCCACGCCGATGAAGCTGAGCATATTTGAATTTAGATCTCGGTTTCTCTGGAGCGGTATTGCAGAGCTTCGGCCATGTGCCCCTGCAAAATCTCAGTTTCCCGGGCCAAATCAGCAGTGGTGGGGGCAAGCTTCCGACCCGATGGAAACCGCGCGCAGTCAACTACA
>Ga0209539_1001660_pt1 | contig 12020 bp, 8 predicted proteins | sample BarGraNGADG00312_2_FD_184499 | JGI IMG/M metagenome (GOLD analysis project Ga0209539, IMG submission 184499) | Arctic peat soil microbial communities from Barrow, Alaska - Barrow Graham LP Ref core NGADG0011-312 (SPAdes) (version 2) | ecosystem: Environmental > Terrestrial > Soil > Wetlands >... | reverse complement strand
CTTCAGAACGACGACTCCTACCACTTCTTCGACCAGCTGGGCGACCTCATTCGTGTCCCGCCGACCAGCACCAACGTCAACGACGTCACGATCGTCCTGATCGAATAATCCTGCTGTCACCGCAGTACTCGTCCATCATTCCTCCCCGAGCCCTTTTGTTCAAGGCGAGGGGTGCTCTCGGCGCAGGCGGGAATCTAGCACTACTGACTTAGCCTCTCCCGGTTGCGCCTGACGAGACGCCTCTGCTATTCTGTCTATCGAGCAGATGTAGTATCATGTGATTGTTGCAGATTCCTGAAGGGGTGCAAGCATGTTGTCGACGCTTCTGAAACAGTACTGGTGGATCATCCTCCTAATTGCCGTGGGTCTTCTCGTGCTTCAGTCTACTAAAGGCTCTCGAAACAAGGGAACACCTTCGGAGAAATCTGAGGACCTACCCTACGTCCTCAAGCGGTACCTGATGTCCAAGGCGGAACGCTCGTTCTTCGGCGTGCTGGAGCAGGTGGCCGACAGTTCAAGGTACTACATCTTTCCACAAGTGTCACTGAACAACCTCGTGACTGTCGAGAAGGGCACCGGGTCCTACCAGACCTATCACAACAAGGTGGATCGCAAGTCCGTCGATTTCGTGCTCTTCGACAGGAACGCCATGTCACCCGTCCTCGCCATAGAGTTGGACGACTCTTCGCACGACCGAGAAGACCGACAGGAACGCGACGCATTCGTCGACCGAGTCCTGGCCAAGGCTGGATTGCCACTCCTGCACGTCAGGGTGCAGGCCGCCTATGATCCGAAGCAGCTTGCCGCTTCGATCGGCGAAGCCGTCCGAAGATAGACCGGAGGACAGAAGCGAGAGTCGCGCGATTAGTCCGAGCTAAGGGCGAACTTGATCTTGGCAAAACATACCGAATCATTAGCTTAGCCCCTCTCCCTTTTGGGGGACTAGCCAATATCCTGTCGCCTGATTGCATGGCCTTTCTCATGACGTCGCAACAGACAGGCATCTTATGACTCCTACCGGGATATCCACCTACCAAGCGATGCAGATCGCCGGAAGTCACATCGACGAAGCTCCCTCGTGTCTCATCGAGGATTCGTTGCAGCGCCTTGCGGAATGTATCAGCATTGACTGTTGATGATGGTGGCACATCTGTCTTTACTCTATGGCGTGCAACTGCATTTTTCGGCGTTACAGTCACGAGCCGTCCTCGTTGAGCAAGCTCCTCTTCGTGCAGTTTCTCGTTAATCACGTGCATTTGCTGGCCCATACCATAGCCTGCGAAGGGCGCCTCGATCTTGGCACGGGTGTGGGCAAATGATTCTCTCGCTCTGTCCACGTAATCACGACCACCCAAGACCGTTATCTCATCATATCGACTGAGTTCTTGTTCCTCCACCTGTCGCTTCAGCTCCTGCATAGAAATCGGATGTGGGGATGGCTTCGCGAACGTGACGTTGTAGTTCCCTGGAATGACAAAATCGGGCCGGATGAAACCATACTTTGCTGACAGTATCATCCAATCGCAGCCTCGACTTTCAGCAAACCGCTTGTTGGTCCCAAAATATGGGCCAGTGTAGGCGACACTTGCTCTCTGTGCGCCGGCACTGGGGTTCTTGTCCCAGATCTTGCTCTTGCCGCATCCAATGATGACGAGTCTCATCTGCGTCTCCTCTATGCCAGTGATGCATGATCCGCATGTGCGTAGGCACATTGTACAGCCCACTCGCAATTTGTGCACGCGGGGTTCTGAGGTCTGCACTGTGTGCGCCCGAGATCCCAGAGGACCAAGTCGAAGACGCCCGGGTACTCCGGATGCATTTCCCGCGCACGGTAGATGATGTACTCGTCGGATTCGCCCTCCGGGACGAAACCCATTCTGGACAATACTCTCCTGACGTGAACATCAACGGAAATATCGATGGAATAGTGGTCTGCCACTTCTACGCCCAGATCCCGCACCAAGATGTTCGCTGCCATGGTCGCGACCTTTGGACCTGCACCATCGAATTCCAGGAATCGGCGGACGATGGTCGCGCTTGACGGTCGCCCCGCCCAGATTGCTCCAGCGTTCCCATTGTAGACATCGCTGATGCGGGGGATAGCCTTGTACATGTTCTTGGGCATGACGTTGTTGAGCCAATGGAGTGACGTCGGCTGCTTCATGGCATTTTCGAGTTCCTGCAGTGAAAGCTGAAGGAGAAACGGGAACTCGAAAGAACCCAATCGTTGCTGCAACTCATAGGGTATGCCCCACGCCCGCTCCGCCTTGCCCACTCGGTCCATCAAACATGCAATCACAAAAGCATGGGGATGTCCATTGATGTCTTTGACCAACTCGTCTGCCTCCACCTTGACCGCGAACGGAACAGGAACAGCCGCCCTGGATTGGCCATCGAGAGCCTTCGCAATCAGTCTGTTCTGAAGCACCACAAGATCTGTCTGTTCCACCATGACCCCCTTCTTTCCTCGTGCGTCATCTGATAGTCAGCACCGTTCTCCTGTCATCCTCAGCGCCCCGCTGCCGGCCAGTAGAGTCCAGACCGACCATTTTGTTGGCGTCAACAATATGGTCGAACACCGCTCGGCGAGCCGATGATCAGACCGCCACCCGACTCCTCTCCATGCATGCAGCTCTGCCCCCATATAGTACGTCACTCCCGCAGTTTCTCCTACCCTGGCTACAGCGTGATGGCCACGCCACATGGTCTGGCGGGCCGAGGCTAAATCTACGGCCTTTGCTGCAAACAAGACCGCAATGAAGACAAGTCCTGCCAGCTGCTCTGTGACTATTGTTTTCTATAGCATCGCCCCAGGCCATCGGATACCAGCACGCATCCGTGGCTTGGGGTGGCCTTTTTGGGCGTTCGTGGTATACCTTTAGTAGCCACGCGCTATATGCGCGCAGCAACTGAAGCGAGGTGACAGGAAGGGCATGCAGAAAGAGGCAACGGCAAGGATCAAGATCAACAAGCTCCTGGAGCAGGCAGGCTGGAGACTGATCGGCGATGACCACGGCCCGGCCAACGTTGTCCTCGAAAACCACGTCAAAATGACCAAGTCCTCCCTTGACGCGTATGGAGACGACTTCGAGAAGACCGTCAGCGGTTTCGTCGACTTCCTGATGCTCGACAGCCATGCATTTCCGCTTGTCGTGCTGGAGGCAAAGTCCGAAGACAAGGACCCCCTCGTCGGCAAAGAGCAGGCCAGACGGTATGCTCAATCTCAGCACGCCCGTTTTGTTATCCTGTCCAACGGCAACCTACACTATCTGTGGGACTTGGAGCAGGGCAACCCGACGGTCATCACGCGTTTCCCGAGCCAGCAATCCATCGGCGAGCGCAAGTCCTACAAGCCTGACGTCCACCAGCTGGCGGGAGAACATGTCGAGGCCGACTACATCGCCTTGACGCAGTATCCCGCCTATCAGAAAGACCCTCGCTGGACAGACCCCATCCTCAAAGGCGATCTCATCAGGGAGCGAAACCTCATGTTCCTGCGCCCATACCAGCTGCAGGCAATCGCTGCACTCCAAGCCTCAGCTGGCCGAGGCGACACACGTTTCCTCTTCGAAATGGCGACCGGCACTGGCAAGACGCTCACGTGTGCGGCTGTCATCAAGCTGTTCCTCAGGACTGGCAACGCCACCCGAGTGTTGTTTCTCGTCGACCGTCTGGAACTCGAGGACCAGGCAAGGAAGAATCTGGTCCAGTCGCTGTGTACCGACTTCAGTTGCGTCGTGTACAAGGAACATCGCGACGACTGGCACAAGGCAGAGATCGTCGTTTCCACCGTGCAAAGCCTCACGTCGGACGATAAGTACCGGCAGCTCTTCTCGCCCACCGATTTCGACCTGGTGATCTCGGATGAAGCCCACCGTTCCATCAACGGCAATGCGCGCGCCCTCTTCGAGTACTTCGTGGGTTCCAAGTTGGGACTGACGGCCACGCCGCGCGACTACCTGAAGAACATTGACCCCAACCAGCTGAGCAAGGACGACCCGCGTGCGTGGGAGCGTCGCCAGCTCCTCGACACCTACCGGACATTCGGGTGCGAGACCGGTGATCCCACGTTCCGCTACAGTCTGCTCAATGGTGTGCGCGATGGATACCTCGTAAACCCCATTGTCGTCGACGCACGAACGGAGATCACGACACAACTGTTGTGCGACCAGGGATATGCTGCAATGGTGCCGAACGACGATGGCGACGACAAGGAAGAGACGTTCTACCAGAAGGACTTCGAGAAGCGTTTCTTCTCGGAGAAGACCAACCACGTCCTTTGCCAAGCCTTCCTCGACAACGCTCTGACCGATCCCATCACGGGCGAGATCGGCAAATCGATCGCGTTCTGCGTCAGCCAGAAGCACGCGTCCAAGATCACCCAGATCCTCAATGAGCTTGCTGAAGAGCGGTGGCCAGACAAGTACGCGTCGGACTTTGCAGTTCAGGTGACCTCCGACGTTGCGGGCTCTCAGCAGTTCGCTCTTAGCTTCGCAAACAACAACCTGAACGGCCGCACGAGCTGGAATGAAGCCTACAAGTCTTCCAAGACACGCGTCTGCGTCACCGTCGGCATGATGACGACCGGCTACGATTGCCAGGACATCCTGAATCTCTGCCTGATGCGTCCGATCTTCTCGCCGACCGACTTCATCCAGATCAAGGGACGCGGAACACGCAAGTGGAGATTCGCCCTCAGAGACGGCAACGGTGCCTCTGTTACCAAGGAGAAAGAGCGGTTCAAGCTCTTCGACTTCTTCGCCAACTGTGAGTATTTCGAAAATGAGTTTAACTACGACGAAATCCTCAAACTGCCGAGAGTTGGGATATCCAAGGAGCCGGGCGGTGAGCCAATCTTCATCGACGGTGGAACATCTGAGTTCACCATCTACAATCCTGACCCGTTGAAGCACCTGACGCAGACTCCTGTCGGCTTGGAAGGCATGAAGGTCGACTGGAAGTTGTTTGAGAAAGCCCGCGACACGATCCAGGCCGATGCAGAGATAGGACGCGCCATGAGTGACGACCGGGTGGACCTTGCAGCGAACTTGGTTCGCGACCACTTCGAGAACCGTCCTGAGCTGTACCTGACACTGGAGAAGCTCAAAGAGGCGGAGAAGCTGGATCGCCGTCTGACGTGGCGCGAAGTCGTCGAACGCATCTTCGGCCGTATCGACCGCTTCCGGACCAAGGACGAGCTGTTGGACGACGAGTACGCGAACTTCATCGCCGTGACGCCGGATAAGCCAAATGCCCTGCAGGCGGCTGCAATCCGGAACTTCATGAAGGCGTACATTACCGATCCCCATATCCGCGCGGTCATCGAAAGCAAGGAGTATGGGCAACTCGTGACCAATCCGAAAGTCAACCTGCAGGACCTGAAGGACTTGAACGGATACTTGTCTGCGATCCCTGAGTATGTCAACGACTACGTCGCCCTCAACACATACATGTAGGTAAGAGAGGAGAACAGCGCGATATGGATCAGGACGCCAGAAGAAGAATCGACAACGCCCGCGATGTGCTCGTGGGGAAGATCCCTGACCCGAAGGCACAGGTGGAACAGATCACCAGCGCCCTCATCTACAAGTTCATGGATGACATGGACAAGGACGCTCAGGGATTGGGCGGCAAGCCGACTTTCTTCACGAACGGCTATGAGAAGTACGCGTGGAGCCACATCCTGGACCAGCGCCTCGGCGGGCAGGAACGCCTGAACCGGTATGCCGAAGCACTATCCACCATGAGCCAGAACCCACATCTGCCGCAACTATTCCGCACCATCTTCAAGGATGCGTTCCTTCCCTACCGCGATCCGACAACGCTGAACCTCTTTCTCAAGGAGATCGACGGGTTCACGTATGACCACAGCGAGAACCTGGGCGATGCCTACGAGTACTTGCTTTCCATTCTGGGCAGCCAGGGCGATGCGGGACAGTTTCGCACACCGCGCCACATCATCGATTTCATGGTCTGGGTCGTCGACCCCAAGAAGAACGAGACGATGCTGGATCCTGCCAGCGGGACAGCCGGCTTCCTGATCTCATCGTACCGTCACATCATCGAGCAGAACCACGGCCACCAGCTGACACCCGATGAGAAGGAACGCCTGGCCGGCAACCTGCAGGGATACGACATTGCTCCCGACATGGTGCGCATTGGACTGGTCAACATGTACCTGCACAGCTTCCCCAACCCGCACATTTATGAATACGACACCTTGACCAGCGAAGACCGTTGGGACGAGCAGTTTGACATCTGCATGGCCAATCCACCGTTTATGACACCAAAGGGCGGTATCCGTCCACACAAGAAGTTCCAGATTCAGGCTAATCGTTCTGAAGTGCTGTTCGTGGATTACATCGCCGAGCACCTCAAGTCGACGGGAAGGGCAGCCGTGATCGTCCCGGAAGGCATTATCTTCAAGTCAGACAACGCTTACAACAAGCTGCGCAAAATGCTCGTCGAGACCTGGGGACTATGGGGGGTCGTCAGCCTGCCCGCAGGTGTCTTCCAGCCGTACTCGGGTGTCAAGACGTCCATCCTCTTCCTCGACAGAGTGTTTGCCAAGAAGAAAGATGAGATCCTGTTCGTGAAGGTGCAGAACGACGGCTTCGACCTCGGCGCCCAGCGCCGTCCTATCGGCAAGAACGATCTTCCTGCGGCGCAGGAAGTCCTGCAGGCATGGCTGCGAGGCGAGAGACGCGAGAACCCTCTGGATCAATGGGTCAGCAAGGCGAAGATCGCTCAGAATGGCGAATACAACCTGACAGGAGAACACTATAGAGAAGTCGTCGCGGCCAATACCGAATGGCCGATGGTGAGGCTGAGAGAAGTCGTTGACCTGTTGAACGGCTATGCCTTCAGGAGTGAGAACTATGTCGATAGTGGTATTCGCGTGGTACGGATTACCAACGTACAGAAGGGCCACGTAGAGGATTCTGACCCGAAGTTCTATCCCACGAACACGAAAGAGCCTATTGATAGATACATGCTCCACGAAAGTGACCTGCTCGTTTCCCTAACAGGCAACGTTGGACGAGTCGGGGTTGTGCCTAAGGAGTTGCTTCCTGCTGCGCTGAACCAACGAGTCGCTTGTTTGAGAATCGCGACCGATGTTCTTCTGGATAGCAGATTCCTGTTTCATCTCTTGAACCAAGATCAGTTTGAAAGTGAGTGTATCGAGGCCGGGAACGGCATTGCTCAGAAGAACCTGAGCACGGAATGGCTCAAGGACTATCGTATCCCTCTTCCCCCCCTCGACATCCAGCACGAAATCGTCACCGAGCTCGATGGCTACCAGCGGATCATTGACGGCGCCAAGCAAGTCATCGCCAACTGGAAGCCCACGTTTGACATTGACCCCTCTTGGCCGATGGTACAGCTTGGAGATGAGCGATTATTCCGGATTGAAGCCGGGGGAACTCCTGATTCGACCAACCCTGACTACTGGGACGGTGACATCAAATGGGCCACTCTCGTCGATCTACCCTCCGAGAACTTCGTAACCGAGATAACTGATACCGTGAGGAAGATCACAGCCCTTGGTCTCAGAGAATCGTCTGCTAAATTGTTGCCTGCAAACACTGTTCTGGTGTCCTCGCGTGCCACCATAGGTCGCATCGGCATTGCCACAACGCCACTGGCCACCAATCAGGGCTTCAAGAACGTTGTTGTCAGAGATCCTGACAAGGCAGATGCGCACTACGTCGCTCTTGTACTGACAAGGTTAGTTGATCGCATGACGGCGCTGGCATCAGGCGGAACGTTCAAAGAAATCTCCAAGACGAATTTCATGACGCTTGAGGTGCCTCTTCCTTCAATTGAAGTACAGAGAGCGGTAGTTGCGGAAATCATGATTGAGCAGGATGCAGTACAGCAAAACAAGCGACTGGCAGATCTGTACGAAGGGAAGACGAAGAGAGCAATCGAAAATCTATGGAAACATTAGTGGCTGATGACAATATCCTCGAACAAGTTTTCGAAGTAGGAGAATACTTGCCCATCTTCCCGCGCAGCGAAGACGACCTGCGCTATCTGGAGTCTCAGATAGATCAGCTTAGAAGATCTTGCGAGTCTCGGCTCTACCAAGCTGCCAGCCTTCACCTGCATCTGTTGTACATGTCTATTGTGTACTATCAGATCTTCCGGATGAAGGGGACGTGCGCTCGTGACTACGCTCTGGCATGTACGTACGTTCGCAAGCGGAACAAAATCGAAAGTGCAAGCTCCCCCTTCGCTCTTTCTGACATGAAGGAAGCCGAAGCGTTTGAGTTCTACCGCGTGCTGCAAGTTTCACCGGAAGTCATCGGTAACCTGAAGTACTGCGTCGACATGCGCAATCACCAGACGCATGCCAATCCTGCATACGCAATCCCCGATGCAGTCTCGTTTGTTGGGACGCTCAGAACCTACTTGGATCAGCTGAAGAAATCCGTGACCTTGGAGGAAGAACTACTATTCGGGCTCTACCAAGACTTCGAGGGAGAGTTCAGGGACGGTGTCAGAGGATACACAGACGCCCACGATGAGGTTAGGGAGGTCTTTGTCAGAGGTAACTCGCTCTCTCGACGTGAGACTGCTTCTGTTCTCCAGACGGTACGGGGACGGCTCAGGCCAATCACCGGCAAGAGAGCGGATCTCGTGGGACTTCTTGACGAATACGCTGCGATCTGAGCGACGGTACCTGTGCGCCAGTGGGGCGACCAGCCACATAACTGACACCGCGCCGCGAGCGATGTCCAAAGGAGAAGGCCATGTTTGATTTCTCAGTAAACGGTCAGGCTCAGTGTCCACATTGCGGGAAAGCTGTCCAGTTTGCAGTTGGGGACGAGACGCCACTCAGAGGACAGAGGGGCCTGGGGAAACCTACAGGTTATGCCATCCGCTGGGTTCAGTGCCCAGCCTGCAACAAGATTACGATCGTACTTGAGCAAGGCGTACCAAGCACCGACCCAGTGGAGCAAGTCATCTATCCACTTTGCACACAAAGAGCCCCTGTTCCTCCCGAGGTTCCGGCGACGATCAAGATAGACTATGAAGAGGCAGCAATGGTGCTCCCTTTGAGCCCAAAAGGCAGCGCAGCTATCTCGCGTAGATGCCTGCAGACAGTACTCGTCGACGCAGGCAAGGCCACCAAGAAGAACCTGAGTGACCAGATTGATGAGGTCACACCAAAACTGCCCGCCTACCTAGAGAAAGTGTTGGATCAAGTCCGCGTCATTGGCAACTTCTCAGCCCATCCGCTCAAGGACACAAATTCGGGCGCCATAGTTGACGTCGAGCTTGGCGAGGCAGAATGGAATCTTGATGTCCTCGACGAGCTCTTCGACTTCTACTATGTGAAACCAGCAGCCATCAAGGCCAAGACGGATCAGCTCAACCAGAAACTGACCGCTGCAGGGAAGCCAACGATCTAGTGGCGGATTCAGCGTCAGCCCATGACTAAGCGGAAGTAGGCAACTACGTTTCGAGAAGGCTACCTTATACACTTGGTCAACCCGGATACCCCCAACTGAAGACCCGCGAATTCAGCGATTCCAAGGCCGCTTGCCAAGAATTCTTGACCACCTGCAAAGAGGTTCGTGAGAATCGAGTTGCTGCTGGCTGGGTTGGACCGGTCGATGCAATGCTCGTCAGCCCGAGAGATTTCTTGCTTCGGGCGTTTGGTGCCAACTACTGCGTTCACGTTTCAGGATTGGTGCAGCCAAGCACGTCATGCCAACGCGCTTCGTCAGGCTGCCACCCGAATCTTCATTTCAGCGGAGGTATCGATTCGCGCCGTGCCAAATCACTGTAAGCTGCCCGAAAAGCCTTCAAGAACTCAGCGGATTGCTCATTATGCGCCTCGCGCCAGCACTTGAAGACTCTGCTAGCACCGTTGCCCCAATTTACCTTCTCCATCCTGAACCACTTCTTCATCTTGACCCTGTCGTCGGTCGCACCGTCCGTTAGGTCGTGCAGATTCTTCCGGAAGACCTGCTTAGTATAGTCATCTTCGTTAGCCCAGAACGAATCGGAATCTGGCAGTTGCTCAAGGGTTTCCAGGAAGACGTTCTCAGGCCTCACATTTCCGGGGAGACAGATGACATTCGGCGTTCGCTTCTTAGGCGTCTTGTCGCCATCCAGAATGATAATGCTCTTCTGGAATGCCGGATATCTCTGCGATGCAATGGAACTCAGAAGCTCAGCACCAGAAGACTGTTGGATAAAATTCAGATGCTTTGTAATAATCGGCCCCAGAAGCCGCTTGGCAAACAACGATGCCTCGGCATCTTCGCAGTAAACATCAACCTTGGGCAACTTCCTTGGATGAGTCGTGGTGGTCATATTCAGGTCACCTCTCACCCTATCCATGGTTGGGTCGCGAAGCAGTTCCAGTGTCCCGTGCGCTCGAGTGAAGTAGTTGAATGCTGTCTCTCCGTCGTTGTTTCTTCTGCGTGTGATGTGGTCTAGGAGATCCGTGGATTGGGTTGTGAACACAAACTGCAGGTCGAGTTTCCCTGCCAATTGGTAGAACAAATCGACCAAATTGGCCTGAGCTGCAGGAAACAGTGTTGCATCGATTTCATCTATTAACAACAGCCCACCATGGTAGTCCGTCTGCAACTCAGTCTGCAGTCGCTGAAAAGACAAGACAGCGCCCAGTATCTGCCCAATGTTGTCCTGTCCTGCCGAATTGCCGTAGTAGTCATAGGAATCGGTATTCACGGCAAGTGTGTCCTTCTGCTGCTTGGATCTTATCTGAACTGGCGACACTTGCTCCGAAGAGAAGAAGACCTCCTTGTACCACTTCTTGAAGGAGTTGATTTCGGCAGATGTTAGGGTAGAGGTCGGTTTCGTTATCTCCTTCAGCTCTCCAATTGGATAAACTCTTCGCAACCCCAAGTAGATGACGGGATACGGCAGATTGCCATCGCCCTTGCCCCTTTTCTTCCCAGTTACCAGTCGAATGTGTGATGTATCCTTCGGGCTTCGTTTGTAGGACTTCACAAACTCAGCTTCCTTGTTAAAGAAACTACTATCATCAAAGTCGACGCGGTATGAGTGAGATCCTGGGAGATCGTTGTTGGCTGTCCATTTGAAGATATCGGAGAACTTAGTTGAGAAACTTCTGCCGAATATTGTCTTCTTCTCTTTCAGGCCAAATGGCTGACCAATCATCCCTAGCAGAGTGGACTTGCATGTCGCGTTCTGTCCGGCAATGACCGTGACTTTTTTCCCCAAGGGTATCGAGAGATCTTTCATCTGCCTGAATTCCTCAACATATAGACTCTTCAGCATGTATCCGCCCTCCTTGGCGCATGTTCACTTCATCGACTCCCACTTGCACATCCGTCTGCCCTGTGGGTCAGCAACCAAACGAGCCTATTCGATGAGCACAGATGGGTAACAACCCTGGGGGATGGTTAGGCCAGTGCTGAATGCCAGCATTTCATAGCCTCTCCCCTTTCTTGCAGCCGTGTAGTTCAGCGACAACAACCTCCTCTCCGCTTTGTCGTACATGCTGACAATCTGCGGAGTGTTGTCATAGGTCAGCATCCACCGACAATCTAGATGCTGGATATACTGAGCCAGTAGTTCATGGTCTCTGTGCGTATAGTGGTTGGCATACAGGGCAGAACCTTGATTGTAGTAGGGTGGATCGAAGTAGATCAGAGTGCGGGCATCGATGCTGCTCTTGATGTCGTCGACGAAAGCCATGGCATCTTCGTTGTAGACTTCGATTCGGTCACGATACGCCCCCACCCTTGCTATGCGCTTGATGAGATCGTCTTTGTTGAAACGAGCGTCCATTCTCCAATCTCCGCTCTGGCTTCGGCCACCGATAATCCCACCGTCCATAATGCCCGACCGGTTCGTCCGATTCAGGAAGAAAGTTGAGAGTCCCAGATCCAAGAGGTCAGCATCGCATTTCTTGGCCTGCACTTTCTTCTGTCTTTCCCATTCATCAACGGTTACGCCAATGTCCCGTATTCGACGGCACAGATCCTCGGTGCTATTGGTAGCTGAGTACCAAA
>Ga0209539_1001659_pt1 | contig 12022 bp, 12 predicted proteins | sample BarGraNGADG00312_2_FD_184499 | JGI IMG/M metagenome (GOLD analysis project Ga0209539, IMG submission 184499) | Arctic peat soil microbial communities from Barrow, Alaska - Barrow Graham LP Ref core NGADG0011-312 (SPAdes) (version 2) | ecosystem: Environmental > Terrestrial > Soil > Wetlands >... | reverse complement strand
AGTATCACCATTACGGCCGCAGGTCTTCTCATCAGTGCTCCTTTCACGAACGCTCCGGGCGCTTTGCCGGTTCACTTCCAAGAATATAAGCGGTCATCCCCTCAAAGCACAAGCGTGTTGACGGTAAGAGTATCATGGTCGTAGCTGAGCAACCGGACAGGGGGTTAACAAATGGTGGATGACGCTACGCTCGAGCTCACATGGTACGGTCACGCGATGTTCAAGACGGCCGGTAGCGGCCGCACGATAGTGATCGATCCGGTGCCTCCGCAAGTCGGATATAGATACGACCCCATCCCCGCTGATGTCGTTCTCATGACTCACGGCCATTTCGACCACACCTATATGGATGGTGTTTCGGGTAACCCCCGGACGATATCTACAGCCGGCACGTTCGAGGTCGACGGGCTGGCCGTCACGGGTTACGAGGGGTTCCACGACGCAAAGGGAGGTCAGGAGCGAGGCCCTGTCGTCATCTTCTCCTGGGAGCAGGCCGGCTTGAAGCTGGCCCACTTCGGCGACCTCGGAGACCGCCCAACCGAAGAGACGATGCGGAACCTCAAGGGCCTCGATATCGCGATGATGCCTGTCGGAAGCGTCTACACGGTGGACGCGGCCGGAGCGCTCGACCTGGTGAGTGAGCTCGCTCCATCGATCGTGATCCCGATGCATTACGGAACGCCCGACTGTGTCATACCTCTCGACCGGGTGGAAGAATTCACGGGTAAGTTCGGCGGGGCGACCCGGTTGATCGAGCAGAGGCCACTCACGGTCTCCAGGGCGGATATTCCCGATGCCACCGAGGTCTGGGTTCTACCGTACCTATAAAGAACCGGCGCCGTTACGCTCCTCGCCTGCTATCATTGACCCGTGGTGAAAAGTTCCGAACTCGTCAATCAAATACCAGCGCTCGTCATGCGCGTGGGCGAGAGGGTCGGCTCCGAAGGTGGCGAGCTTTACATCGTCGGGGGATGGGTGCGCGACCGTATCATGGGTCGCGACAGCGCGGAGGTCGACCTCGCCACCAGCCTGCCTGCGGCCAGGTTGCGCCGGGCGTTAAGGGGTCTTGGCTCCGTCTTCGATATCGGTGAGAAGTTCGGTACGCTTGGACTACGAGCCGACGATACTCTACTGGAAATAACCACCTTCCGCAGCGACGAATATGCGCCGGGGTCGAGGCACCCGGAGGTCACGGCCGTCGCCGACATCGAAGCCGACCTCGCGCGCAGGGACTTCACCATCAACGCGATGGCTCTCTCGGTCACTCCCGAGCCGGGCCTCCTTGCGGACCCCTTCGACGGCAGGCTGGATATAGAGCGGCGCCTGGTGAGGACGCCTGGTGAGCCGGCTCCTCGGATGGCCGAAGACCCTCTGCGCATGATGCGCGCCGTCAGGTTCTCCGCACAGCTCGGGTTCGAGATCGATGCCGTCCTGCTCGAGGTGTTGCGCTCGAGCGCGGCGATGCTCGAGGACATCTCGTGGGAACGAAGACGGGAAGAGCTCGAGAAGATACTCGTTTCTGAAAGCCCCGCAAGCGGCCTTCGAACTCTCGTGAAGACCGGATTGATGGAGCACGTCTCCCAGGAGATAGCGGCAATGGAGGGAGTGGAGCAACCTCCCGCGTACCACCGGGCGGACGTGCTCGAGCACACCCTGCTGACCGTCGGTTACGTGAGTCCCGACCCGCTGCCGCGACGCGCGGCCATGTTCCACGACGCTGGGAAGCCGCCCGCTAAAGTCACTGAGCCCAAGACGATGTTCCCCGACCACGACAGGATAGGAGCCGAACTCACGACACAGGCAATGCGACGGCTTCGCTACGGAAACGAGGACATCCGGAAAACCGTCTTTATCGTCCGCATGCACATGCGGCCGATCCACTACCGGAGCGACTGGAGCGACGCGGCCGTCCGCCGACTCGTCCGCGACTGCACGTTGATGAAAGACGATGAGGTGGCCGTCCCGCTAGAGGCGGTCCTCACCGTGGCCAGGGCCGATATCCTCGCGGGGAACGAAGAGAAAGCCACGGTGTTCATGGGACTCGTGGACGAGCTCGAGGGCCGCATCGAAGCTCTCAGGGCCGAACAGGCCATCGAGAGCATTCGCTCACCGCTCGACGGTCGCGAGCTCATGGCTATCTTTGACCTGGGGCCGGGTCCATGGATCGAAGACGTGAAAGAGCACCTCGTCCAACTCATGCTCGAAGGCGAACTCTCCCCCGACGACAAAGAAGAAGCCGCCAGCCGCGCCAGGACCTTCCTCCACGAAATAACCCCTCCCCCCTGAGTGAGATCAGCTTGGGGGTGGCGCTACAGGCGACGGGACACGATGCCTATCTTTCATCAGTACAGGTCTTCCCGCGGCTTGATGTCGAGCACGGGTGTGCCGTCGATAGCGTCGAGGTCGCGGACGGTCAGCATGTTCCCGTCGATTCCGACGAGCTCCACTATGGACAGGCCGATCGGGTTCGGCCTGTAAGGAGACCTCGTTGCGAACACGCCGCGCTCCGGCCTGTTCGCGTCACCCCTCGGATGGATCACGAGCCTGTATCCCTCGGCCCGGTCAAAGCAGAAGATCACGTAGAGGCGGCTGTACCGTTCGAGCTGGAACAGGCCCTCCGAGAAATCGTCGAGAATCCTTATCCTGGACGTTGTCCCGTGGAAGATGTCGGGGTCGTCCTGTATCCCCTTGAAATCACTCTCGACGAATCCTATGGGTATGAACTCGCAATCCGACAATGTATGACCCCCCCCGCATTAGAAACTCTTGGTCAGGCCGTCCGTCTAATACTATGATATCAGCAGGTCGCAAGCCGGCTCGACGAGACGCGGAAGGCCCCATGAACGACGAAAACAGTGCTTCGAACCTCAAGTGTCCCGGGTGCGGCAAGCAGTACGAGGACGTGCTTCCCTCTTTCTGCGATGCGTGCGGCACGCAACTGAGTTTCACTCCGCAGGGATCGGCCGGCGTTGCGCGGGCACCCGACGCCGGGGCGACCCCGGCCGTCACGACTCCCGCCCCGGTCAAACCACGCGGCAGGCGCCGGCTTGTAATCGCCCTGGTAGTGACGCTTCTTGTTATAGTACTGGTCGCGGGCGGGGTGGTCGCCGGCGTGCTTCTGACACGAGGAAGCAAGAGCGCCGCCGTGCTGCCCACGTCAGCCGAAGGGCTTCGCGAATCAGTCAAACAGTGCGAGCGTTATCTCAACGACGGCGGCAAGACCCTGGCGGCGGGTCGCGCGCAAGGCGCGACGGTCTACTCCATCAAAGCCCGGCTCGACACGGTGGGCAGTAATATCTCGGGAGAAGAGACGTTCCTGTTCAAGAACCGCGGTGACGCAACCCTCAACGAGATAGTCCTGAGAGTCTATGCCAATGACTCCGATGCGACCGGCGGAAAAGGCTCCGCCGTCATCACCGATCCAAAGGTATCGGCGAGCAAGACGACGGCGAACCTTAACGGGTCGCTCCTCAGCGTCAAGCTGCCACAGGGCCTCGCGCCGGGCGCCGAGACGGTCGTTAGCCTGTCGTTCAGCGAACAGGTACCGGAGGTCCAGGGCGGTCTTTCCGGCCTGAGCGACCTCACGGGCAGCGGGCAATCAACAGGTGGCTACGGCATATTCGGGCACGACAAGAACACGTACGACCTCGGCTACTTCATGCCGATCGTGGCGAGGTACACGAACGGGGTATGGGAAAACCGCCCGGTCCCGCAGTGGGGCGACCCGGCGGATTATGAATGCGCGTACTTCAACGTTTCTCTCGATGTTCCGGAAGGCTTCACCGTTGCCGCGCCAGGAGTCCAGACCCGGGACAGTGGCGGCACCGGAAGGCATGTCTATGCTTTCGCCGCGGGTCCGGTCCGGGACTTCACGGCGCAGGCAAGCGCCTCCTATGCATCAGTGAAGCGCACGGTGGGCGCCACGACCGTGACGTCTTACTATCTCAAGGATACGAGGGGCGGCGACGCAAAGACGCTCGATTTTGCGGTAAATGCGCTGAAGCAGTACAACGAACATTTCGGCGCATACCCGTACACGAGGTTCAACGTCTGCGAGGCGCCACTGGGTGGAGGAGCAGCGGGGATGGAGTACGCGGGTCAGGTGCAGATCGCGCAGATGCTATACAGTCTCGGCTCTAAAAACAAGTTGCCAAACTCCCTCAAAGACTTGAATGGAGACAGTATAACCGACTTGCTCAATACCCTCGGTGGCGGGCTGCTGGGTGACACGCTCGAGTTTACGGTCGCGCATGAGGTCTGCCACCAGTGGTGGGGGCTCGTCGTGGGCAGCGACTCCATCGACCACGCGTGGCAGGACGAGTCGCTGGCCAACTACTGCAGCGTCCTGTACTTCAAATGGCAGCACGGCGAGAAAGCTGCAAAGACACAACTGGAGACCGAGATTTCGCTTCCGTTCTCTGCCGCCTCGCTCATGGGTGGCGAAGGCGATGCGCCGGTAGACCAACCTTCCGCCGCGTTCAAGAACGAAGCACAGTACACTGCCATCATCTACTCCAAGGGCGCCCTCTTCTTCCAGGCGCTGGAGCAGAAGATGGGAGCGGCCGCGTTCGATAAAAGCCTCGGGCATTATTACGACGAGTATGCTTTCCTCAACGCCACACCGGACGACCTGGTCCAGGCTTTCGAAAGCAACTCCGCCGACGCGCCAACGGTCGCGGCGTTGCACGAGCGCTGGATAAAAGAGACTCATGCCGCCGAAGACATAACATCAACGCTCCCCGGTGCCGACCTCCTCAACAATCTCTTGAAGCAGGTGCCCGGAGGCGAGAACCTCGATCTGGGGCCGCTGCAGGATCTGCTCAAGCAGTACCTGAACGACGGTGGCCCGTCGCAGGACAACGGCTCTCCCCTTCCGACCAGCGAACCCAACCTCACCATCTGATCGCCCGCTGTGGGCTTTGCGCGCATGGAAGGCGCGCGGCTGATTCCGCGGGACCACAACCGTTTTCATCCTTTGCGTTGCTTCCCACGTGTATTAGTATAGTGCTCGCGGTTGGACAACCCGTCGGGAGGGAGGTTGTGAAGTGGAAAAAAAGTATCCTTATTTCACTGAAGAACACGACATGCTGAGGCAATCGGTCAGGGAGTTCGTCGACAAAGAGGTCGCCCCCCACGTTGATGGCTGGGAAGAGGCGGGCGAGTACGACATGGCGGCCTTTCGAAAGATGGGTGAGCTTGGCTTCCTCGGTTTACGCATGCCCGAGAAGTTGGGGGGCGGCGAAGCCGATTACTGGTCGATAGTCGTTCTCTTCGAAGAGCTGGTGAGGAGCGGGTGTAGCGGCTTCATGACCGCGGTAGGAGTGCACATGGAGGTTGCCATGCCGGCGGTCATCCACTACGCCACCGACGAGCAGCTCCAGAGATACCTGGTGTCGGCGGTCAAGGGCGAGAGCCTCGGAGCGCTGGCGGTTACAGAGCCCGAAGCCGGCAGCGACGTCGCCGCGATGTTGACCACCGCGGTAGAGGACGGCGATTCGTACGTCCTGAACGGCAACAAGATATTCATCACGAACGGAGTTCGCGCTGACTGGATCGTAGTAGCAGCCAAGACGGATAAGGATGCGGGGTACGGCGGCATCACCGAGTTCATAGTCGACACAGACACACCGGGCTTCGAAGTCAGCCGCAAGCTGGACAAAGCGGGGCTCAAGAGCAGCGACACCGCGGAGCTCTTCTTCACGGATATGAGGGTTTCAAAGAAGAACATCCTGGGCGAGGTCAACAAAGGCTTCTTTCAGATCATGAACAACTTCGTTCCGGAGCGCCTTCTCATCGCGGTCGGTGCTTACGCCGGCGCCGAACTCGCTCTCAAGATGGCGATAGATTACGCGAAGGAGCGCCAGCAGTTTGGCAGGCCCATCTCACGCCACCAGCATATCGCTTTCAAGCTCGCCGAGATGGCCACCAAGGTCGAAGCTATCAAAGAGCTCTCGTACCGGGCGGCTGATATGTACAACCGCGGGTTGGACGCGATGAAAGAAGTCTCCATGGCCAAGTGGTACGCATCCGAGGTCGCCAACGAAGTCGTCTACGATGCCATGCAGATCATGGGTGGTTACGGATACATGATGGAGTACCCGATGCAGAGAGCGTGGCGCGATATGCGTATCATGACTATCGTCGGTGGCACCACCGAAGTCCAGAAACTCATCATCACCAGGTCACTCGGCCTGTAGCCATTCGCCTGAGATAATATTGAGCCGGGCCTCTCCAGGCCCGGCTCTTTCTCATTCGTAACATCCTTTAACAACTATTCCCAACCCATTTCAAAACCAATCATTTCTTTCATCGTACTTAAAGTTTAACTCCAGTGTTTACAATGGTTGGAATCGCCAATATAATATGAATACTGTCCGTATGGGTCCCGAGCAGGGCCCGGTTTAAAGCTGCCAGCCCCACCTCCAAGATGCTCCCGAGAGACATTATGAAGTAGCTATCATTCCCTTTTTGGAAGGATTTGTTAGTGGTTGCCCGGAGGCCTTTATCTCTCAAAACCGGAAGGTTGAGATCGATAATACGGAACCTGGCAGTTCGCATGCCTCATAAGCAAAAAAAGGAAAAAAAGATGGTAGAGACTAAATATTTAGTTGAGATGTCAGTTAGAGCTGGAGTACACGAAAACCCATGGGGGCATATCGATTACGCAGTGACGGTGATGCCACTCGTCAACTGGATCAGGAAATACATGCCTTATGTCCTCATTATGGCCATCGTTGGTGGCACCATCTTTATGGCCGCGAGCTGCAAGGGGTCGACGGTCGCGTTCTCCAACAGCTCCAAGGTCGCCACGCTTAACATCGAGATTGCCGATTCTCCGTCCGAGATGGCGAAAGGCCTGATGGGTCGCGAGGCCCTTGGTGAAAATTCCGGAATGCTCTTTGATTTCAGGACCGATACAGGAACGGCGTTCTACATGAAGGACACGACAATCCCTCTCTCGATCGCGTTCATCGATTCGAGCGGCAAGGTCCTCAGTATGAGGGACATGAAGCCGCTCGACCTGACACCGATCGAGCCGCCCGCGCGATACAGGTACGCGATAGAGGTCAACGAGGGCTGGTTTACCCGCAACAGCATCAAGCCAGGATACCGGGCCACCATAGATTACTGAGTCTCAGGGAAACGGACGAGCACCCGAGCGAAAAAGCCCGGCTGCAACAGCCGGGCTTTTTCATTTCCCTTCGCCCCCCACGGTCTTGAGCCCCCAATAACTTGCTTTATGGTTGCTATCCTTCTTTACGCGCTGACCATTGCAACCGCGTTGCCGATTGAGGTCTCCTCGGGACGCTCCTTGGTGCGGACCTGGAAGATGATCTTTCCGCCGCCTTCGTCCCACATCTCGGTGACGATGGTCTCGCCCGGGAAGACTTGACGGGTGAAGCGTACCTTAACTGACTTAAACTTCTCCGGGTCATTATCGCAGTACTCCTTGAGCACAGCCCTGCCGGCAAAGCCAAAGCTGCAAAGACCATGGAGAATGGGTTTGTCGTAACCGGCCATTGCGGCGAACCCGGGATCCGCGTGCAGCGGGTTGATGTCGCCCGATAGCCTGTAGAGAAGCGCCTGCTCGGGATGAGTCGGAGCCTCGACGACCTTATCGGGAGGACGGTCCGGGGGCTCGTTGCCCGCCGCCGGGCCCTTCTCGCCGCCGAATCCACCCTCACCGCGGATGAACGTGCCGAAGACGTTGTAGTAAACGACCTCGCCGGTCTCGTCCACCGTCTCGGCCTCGAGCTCGATCAGCGCGCCCTTGCCCTTGTCGTAGATGTTGATGATCTTGGGCGTGGTCGTAAGCGTGCCGCCGGTGGGCGTAGGCTGCTTGCGGACCTCGAGGTACTGCTCACCGTGCAGCAGCATCATGAGATTGATGTCGACGCCAGGCGCGCCGAGCAACCCCATCAGTGCCGGGAACGGTGGGATGACACCAAACGTAGGCAGCGCCGCTAGCCCCGGTGGGTTCTCGTAGCAGAACTTCAGGTCATCCGGGTCTGCGCCCGCTCCTACGCCGAGCGCGTAGAGGATCAGCTCTTTCTGTTTGTACTCGTAGCTCAACGCGGGCAGCACCGCCCCGAGAGCCTTGGACAGATCTATCGGCATACCTTAACCTCCTCAGCGTCGTTTGGGGTGCTTCAACACGCACCCCCTGTTGGAAGAGGACCGTCCTTACATCTGAAGGTGGCTCAGCGAATGCCCCGTCTGCGCGGGAGCCGAGTCGTACTCTACAGCGCCTTCCAGGCTCGCGATCCCACCGATCTTTGCCGCGACGTCGTCGGGTGTCACGGCCGCCGCGTCGTCGAAGAAGACGCCGGGGCCTTCGACTATCGCCGCGCGGCTGAAGTAGCCCGCGCCAGCCACGAAGATCTGCCCTGATAGCGTGCATGCTTCACTGACGGCGTATGCGGCAATCGGTGAGACGAACTCGGGCTTGAGCATCTCTACAACCTGCGGAGGCATTACCGTCGCGGTCAGGCGCGTGCCCGCAACCGGGACCAGCGTGTTCGCCAGGATGTTGTACTTCGCGCCTTCGAGCCTTACCGAGAGCATCATGCCCGCGATGCCCATCTTGGCAGCGCCATAGTTTACCTGGCCGAAGTTGCCGTAGATGCCGGCAGCCGACGAGGTCGACAGTATGCGTCCGTAGCCGGCCTCTCGCATGTAAGGGAATGCGGCCTTGGTGCAGAAGAACGTACCCGAAAGGTGGACGTCCATGATGAGTTCCCAATCCTGGATCTCCATCTTCATGATGCTCTTGTCACGCAGGATACCCGCGTTGTTGATGAGGATGTCGATCTTGCCGAAACTGTCTATCGCCGTCTTGATGATCTTCTGGGCGCTGTCCCACTCAGACACGCTGTCGTAGTTGGGAACGGCTTCGCCGCCCAGTGCCTTTATCTCGTCGCAGACTTTTTGGGCAGGAGTGTTGTCGCCACCGACACCATCCATCGAACCGCCCAGGTCGTTGACGACGATTTTTGCCCCGCGGCTGGCAAGAAGGAGTGCGTGTGCACGGCCCAGCCCTCCCCCTGCGCCGGTGATTACGGCTACCCGGTCATCAAACCTGATATCGTCAGCCATACTCCATCTCCTTTCGTCTATACCCCACTGAACTATAGTAGTGCCATCCAGTAGCGCAATTATACTATTCAATCAGTGTGGGCTTATGCAAGCCGAACGCGTCCATTCTTGATAATATATATGGCCGGTAAGCATAAGCGTTGAAGGCCTCATCGGCCGGGCACTGAGGAAAGGGTGGAGCAGATGTTCAAGGAGATGTTTGACCTGACCGGGAAGGTGGCCGTGGTGACGGGCGGAAGCCGGGGTATCGGCGAGGCGATCGCGATGGCCCTGGCCGAGTACGGGGCGAAGGTAGTCCTGTCCAGCCGGAAGATCGAAGGCCTAAACGCGGTCAAGGAAAAAATTGAAGCGGCGGGCGGAGAGGCGACGTGTATCCCCGCCCACATGGGCAAGATAGAGTCTCTCAAAGGCATAGTCGATGGCGCCGTTGATGCTTACGGCACTATCGACATCCTCGTCAACAACGCCGCGACCAACCCCGTCTTCGCGCCGCTCATGGATGCCGAGGAAAAAGCTTGGGACCAGATAATGAACGTCAACCTCAAGGGCGTCTTCTTCCTGACTAAGATGGTCGGCGAGGTCATGCTCGCAAAGGGAGGCGGCTCGGTCATCAACCTGAGCACCGAGGCCGCGGTCAAGCCGACGCCGATGCTCGGGATGTATAGCATCAGCAAGGCCGGGCTCGACATGGTGACCAAGTCATTCGCCCAGGAATGGGGGCCGCGCGGTATCAGGGTAAACGGTATCGCCCCTGGGCTTGTCAAGACTCACTTCAGCCAGGCGCTGTGGGCCAACGAAGACATACTGAAGATGGCCACGGCCAAGACACCGCTGGGCAGAATGGCCGAGCCCACCGAGATAGCCGGCCTTGCCGTCTTCCTGGCTTCTGATGCATCCAGCTTCCTGACGGGCGAAACGATCCTTGCCGACGGTGGCGGCCTGCTCGGCTGACCCAGGCCCACGTGGGCACCAAGATAGCTTGCGAGAACGACGGCAGGCTTTACTTTGCCGGGTAATCGAGGTCTCCGAGGAGCGGCTCGATCAACCTGTAAGGATATCCGGAAGACATGTTAGCGGGAGTGTTACCACCCCAGGTGACTCCGCCAGCACAGAAATACGTGATATTACCGGCATCCAGCACGTAAGGCATGACCGATGAGTTGCGGCATATCGACATATCGGCCACGGCGTTCTTGCCATACTTCTCGAGTCTTGCCGAGAGCTCTTCGCTCTTCGTGAGCCTCTTGATCGCCGCATCGAACCACTTCGACCTGTAGAGCAGGCCCAGCAGACGGTTGGATGCGTGCGATAGCAGGACCTTGGCGCTCAACACACGTTCGCCGACCCCGAGCGCCGACCATCCGATCTTGCCTGTGTACTTCTTCTGCATGGCGTTCGGCCCTAGGGCTTCGGCGATCTCGCGTAGTTGAGCGGGCCGCCCACGCACTATGACGGTGTCCGGTACGACGCCATCAGGAAAGCTGGACAACGGAGCGACATAGACACCGGCGGTATTGCTATCAAGGCGCGGCTCGAGGCTGTTCTCAAAATCACTCTCTGCTTCCTTGAGCCCAAGGATGATCGGTGACCATCTGCAGACACCGATTGAACCTGGAGCGACCACCAGCTCTTTGCCGAAAGTGGCGTTCCTCACGGCGTCACAGTAGGAGGCGCCCGCGAAGACCTCGACATCTTCAAAGCCATTCAGTGAATCGGTCAGGAATTTTACGCCGACGAGTGGGAGTTCGAGCTTGATAGTTGCCATCAGAGGTTCCCTTTCTTCATCCGCGGAGGTACCGTCGTGCCCGCCGCCGCCGAACGGTCAGTCGCAGGCGTGATGAATACTATCACTACCCGTATAGCCGTCAAGGATCTGGCGTCAGCGCAAACAAAGAGCCGGGCCTGGAGAGACCCGGCTCAAGCTTTCTTTCAATCCAGTATTTTCAAGTCATGGTCGTCTTGACGCCGGCTCAGTCTATCTTCTTGAACATCTTCCGGGGGGCGCCGCAGATGGGGCACTTGTCGGGTGCTTCGCCCTCGACCGTGTTTCCGCAGACCTGGCATACGTAGTAGACCGTGTCTTTATTGTCGCCCAGCTTGTCCAGTGCCTCCTGGTAAAGCCCCGCATGGATCTCTTCAACGGCGTTCGCGTTCTTGAATGACATCCCCGCGGCGCTGTTGCCTTCTTTCTGCGCGACATTGATGAAATCGGGATACATCACGGTGAACTCGTGTGTCTCCCCGCCGATCGCCTCCTGCAGGTTCGCCTTGGTCTCTCCGATGCCCCCCATGACTCGAAGGTGGGCGTGTGCGTGGACGGTCTCCGCGTCCGCCGCGGCCCTGAACAGTCTCGCGACCTGCGCGTAACCCTCATCGTCCGCTTTCTTCGCGAAAGCCAGGTACTTGCGGTTTGCCTGTGACTCTCCGGCGAATGCGTCTTTGAGGTTGTCTGCAGTCGACATCTCTTCTCCTTTCCTCCTGTCCCCCCCCCGCCGCTCGCGGGGAGTGAGCCTATCGGTTCGATTTTTTACTTTTTTACTCTCCCGGAGCCGTACGCGCTGGGAATCCCTTCATAAGGTCACCCTCTATCAAACGCCCGGGCATCGTTTCTGCTTTTTTCTAGGGGACCAATCCAAACCCTTGTAGTTTTTTCGCAAATGCTTACGAAACTTGCTCTCCAGTGATGTATCCTCTAGAGGAATCGAGCAGCTTATCATATTCTATTATCCGACCGACGATATTAATGCCCCTGTACACTCTTCGGGCTTGAGGGAGGTTCATAGATGTACGTGGTCGTGGTCGGCTGCGGAAGGGTCGGTTCTCACCTCGCGCAGTCCCTCTCGTACGAGGCGCACGACGTCGTGGTGATCGACAGGGACCCGGGCTCATTCAGGAGGCTGGGGTCGGCTTTCAACGGCATCACCCT
>Ga0209539_1001655_pt1 | contig 12040 bp, 8 predicted proteins | sample BarGraNGADG00312_2_FD_184499 | JGI IMG/M metagenome (GOLD analysis project Ga0209539, IMG submission 184499) | Arctic peat soil microbial communities from Barrow, Alaska - Barrow Graham LP Ref core NGADG0011-312 (SPAdes) (version 2) | ecosystem: Environmental > Terrestrial > Soil > Wetlands >... | reverse complement strand
AAGCCGTGGTCCTCGGTGCCGGTTTCGTTGGCATGGAGACGACGGATTTCCTGATCGCCCGAGGAGTCGACGTCACGGTTCTCGAGAAAGAAGAAGTCCCGCCCGTAGGCAAACTCAAGGCCCACGATTACTGGCTCAATCTGCGCTTCGGAAAAGCAGGCGGGACTCTCTTGCTGGGTGCCACCGTCCTTCGGATCGAGCCGGACGCCGTGGCCTTTGAGAAGGACGGCCGGGAGTCGCGCATCGAAGGCGTGAAGATGGTGGTGACCGCGCTGGGTGCGTTGCCGGAAAGTGCGCTGCTCGAGATCGCTGAAGAACACGGCATTCCTTGCCAGGTGGTTGGCGACGCCCTGTCGCCCCGGCGACTGCTCGAAGCGGTCCATGAGGGCGATGCAGCCGGCCGAACGCTTTGAGAACGGCTAATTCCCTTGCGGCTTTTAGGGTGAGTTCCAACTGGTCAGACAAGGCAAGCTCGAGAAGAGAGCTTTGATTCGAGTCTACGACGGACAGGAGATAAGTATGACATCAATGCTTGAAGGCATAGGGTGGTCGATCTCACGCAGTCGGTATCCGGGCCGTTCTGCACTTTCTACCTTGCGGACATGGGAGCCGAGGTCATCAAGATCGAGAAGCCCGAGCGCGGCGAAGACGTCCGTATTTCCCACCGATCGTGGGAGAAACCTCGGGAGCGTTCGTTCAGTTCAACCACGGCAAGAAAGGGGTCACTATGAACCTCAAGAGCCGCGATGGCGTGGAGCTGTTCAAGGAGCTCGTCAAGACGGCGGACGTCGTCGTCGAGAACTTCACTCCCGGCTCCATGGCGAAGCTGGGAATCGCGTACGACGACCTCAAGGAGGTCAACCCTAAGCTGGTCATGTGCTCGATCTCGGGCTTCGGGCAAACCGGGCCTCTATCGCCGCTTCCGGGTTACGACACCGTTATCCAGGCGCTAAGCGGGTTGATGAGCACGACCGGGTTTCCCGATGGGCCGCCGCTTCGCGCCGGCAGTATAGTAGTTGACGTCAGCACTGGCATGTTTGCAGCGACCGCCATCTGCGCTTCCCTCTTCAGGCGCGAGCGCATGGGTGATGGAGATTATCTCGACATAGCCATGTTCGATGTCGCGCTGAACGTGCTCGAGGTCAAGTTCGTCGAGTACACAACCACCAGGGAAATCCCCGGCCGTTTTGGCAACAGGTATCCTACCGTTACGCCGTTCGATGCTTTCCCGACAAAAGATGAGTACGCGGTGATCTGCTGCGCCGGAGATAACATCTTCCAGAACCTCTGCAAGGCGATGGAGATGCCCGAACTCGCCGAGGACGAGCGCTTCCGCGGAAACCTCGACCGCAACCGGTACGAGCCCGAGCTCCGGAAGATAATCGAGGAGTGGAGCAGCTCGCTCACCTCCCAGCAGGTCATCGAGAAGCTCATCCCGTGCGGCGTCCCGGTCGCTGACCGTCAAGAACGTCAAGGAAGCCGTCGAGAACCCGCAGGCCGCCGCGCGCGAGATGCTGGTTGACGTTACCCAGCCCGGAGGAGAGGAATTCACCATCTTCGGTTCGGCTATCAAGTCGACGAACAGTAAGGTCGGAGTCCGCGGGCCCGCACCGGGACATGGCGAGCACAACGAATGGCTCCTTCGCGATGTCCTTAATAAGAGCGACGAAGAGGTCAAGAAGATCCTCGGCAATGGAGCGATGGTCAAGCAGAATAGCTAGATCAAGTGCCATGGGAGCAGGTCGTCCACGACGAAAGCCGATTTAGTGGATTATTCAAGCTTGATGTTTCCTCCTAACAGATCGACAAGTGTCAGAAGTGAGCCATAAGCGACGTTATCGCACGCTTGTTCTTTGCGGTGGTCTTGAAAACCGTTGAGCCTCATGGCTCTGGGGGTTCGAATTCCCCCTCCCACCGCCAGTAACCATTTCTTTGGTTGAGGAATTTATAGGGCAGTTGTCGAGGGAGCGGCAACCGCCAACCAAATGTGCTTGAAAAACGCGATTGATGGTAATATGACGACGTTGGAGGAGGCATATGAGGGATGCCGTTACGCCATACAGTAACATTCAAAACGTGGATTGAAATGGGGTGATCTTGATGTACAAACAAGATGCGGTGGAGAGATGGTTCCTCGGAGTCCCGTTCAAGGTAGCAGACGAAGAGGTTGGCGCGACCCTAAAGAAACTCAGAACCGAAAGGGGTCTGTCCATTAAGAAAGTCTCTGAGGACACCGGTTTTTCAACTTCGTCCATCAGCAGGCTGGAGAACGGCAAGACCAGTATCACCATCAAAAACCTCATCAAGCTGCTCGATTATTACGGCGTTAAAATGGCGGAGGTCTTCTCCTCGCCGGGCAGCAAGAAGCTGGTGTTTAGGCGCAACGAGCGACGGGAAGTGGAAAGCAAAGAGAATGTAAGACTCGAGTTCCTGATGGACCTCAAAGAGGCGGCGGTCGAACCCATACTTGCTGATTTCACGCCCGGTGCGCAGTACAAGGAAGACCTCGAACATGGTGGTGTGGAGTTCGCGCTTGTATTGAAAGGCGAGTTCCGATTCGAGTTAGAGGATGTCGATCATGTTCTCCACGAAGGGGACTGCGTGTACTTTCCTGGAGAGAAAGCTCACGGCTGGCAGAACCTGACAGATTCCGATGCATCGGTCCTGATGGTGATAACGCCCCCCGGTTTATAAACGCTCCGGCAGTAGTGCCTGCGAAGGTGCGAACACTCCTATATCCAATCCTCTAATGCGGTCACGGTTCTTACCGTCAAGCTGGATGACTCCTTCGATCCTGAGTGGCGGGTCAAGTTGAGTCAGGCCTCCGATACCATCCGGGAGCGCTCAGACTTAGTCTGCAAACGCGTTGCTTGGAGCTGTGAACCAGCGCACTATACAACGGAGGCGTTCAAGTACGCCTTGGTCTTCTTGGCGTTCTCCCACCCTTTGCTGGTAACGACCCTCTCTTCGAGCCGCTTGTAGGTCATGAAGAAGTTCTCGATCTCATTAAGGAGATGCGGGGGCACATCATCAATGTCGTAGACGTAGTCCCAGCGGGGGTCATGGATGGCAACGCTGATCACCTTGTTATCAAGCCCTTTATCGTCTCTCATCAGCAGCATCCCAATTGGCTTGGCATCGAGTAGGCATCCCGAGAAGGTGGGTTCCTCCAGAAGCACCAGGGTATCGACCTCGTCACCGTCCTCGGAGAGGGTCCCCTCTATGAAACCGTACTCCGCTGGATAGTATACCGCGCTGTAGAGCACCCGATTCAGTTTGATACGGCCGCTGTCGTGGTCGTATTCGTACTTATTCCTGCTTCCTTTGGGGACCTCGACGATTACTTCCACGATGTGGGTGCGAGCTTGCGACTTTACTGCGTGTGGAACCCCTTTATTGAGGCGTTGTTTCCGGCTTGAAGATGGTAATATCGTGGTGCACGGAGGTTGATCTGGGGGAATGTCGTATCGTTGAACGATCAGGGTCCGAACTGCATGCGGCGGTGGAAGATGGCATATGGATCGAGGGGCGAGCCGCCCCCAGGCACAGGAGGGGATGCGGGCAACGCGGGGTACGAGTACTCCATTCCCGGGTACCTGGCCCACAAGGTGGTTGCCACCAGGGGCATGATAGACGGCGAACGAAAGCACGCAACGGTCCTGTGCGTCGACGCCGTAGGTTTTAACTCTCTCTCCACGAAGCTCGATCCAGGGGAGCTCCAAGAGCTAGTCAGACCGTGCATCCTGATAATGGCCGAAGAGGTCCACCGCCACGAAGGAACCATCGCTCAGTTCTCGGGGGATGGGCTGATGGCGATGTTCGGGGCACCCGTGGCGCTGGAGGACGCGCCACACCGCGCTCTTTACGCCGCGCTCGCGATGAAGAGCAGGCTCTCCTCCCACCGTGACGAGCTCGAGGGCGAAGGCATCGAGTTCGACTTCCGTATCGGCATCAACACGGGACTGGTGATAGTCGCGAAGCGCGACGACCGCACGGTGGAATACACGGCTCTTGGCAACGCGGTGAACCTGGCTTCACAGCTGAAGGAGACGGCTTCGTCGGGGAGGATCCACGTTTCTGAGAGTACGTATCGCTTCGCGGCGGGTTTCTTCGACTTCGAGGATCTGGGCGTAATGGCGATCGAGGGCAGGGCACGACCGGCCCGGACATTCATGGTGTTAAGACCGAGGATCGGCCGGACCAGGATAGAGCTTATCCTGCAAAGGGGTCTGTCCCGATTCATCGGAAGGACGGACGAGCTCGAGTGCCTGGAGAAGTGCTACCGCGAGGCTGACGGGGGAAGCGCTCGCGTGGTCGGTGTGACAGGGGAGCCGGGTGTCGGTAAGTCGCGGCTCGTACTCGAGTTCGAGAAGTCGCTGCCTGCGGATGGCCGGACCTACCTGGAGGGCGGCTGCTTCTATTACGGTGAGTCCGTCGCGTACCTGCCTGTGCTGCAGATACTGAGGCGGTACTTCGAAATAACGGAAGCCAGTGACGAGGCGCTCATCAAGGAGCAGATCGACAGGCGGCTCAAGGACCTGGACATCGACCGGGCATCCGTCCTCCCGCCGCTGCAGGATGTCATGTCGCTCTCGTTGGATGACGAGGAGTACCTGGCACTCGAGCCTCTCACGCGCAGGGCCAGGGTCTTCGAGGCGCTGACGACTCTTTTCGTCGCGGAAAGCTGCAAGCGGACTCTGGTGATGACGGTGGAAGATCTACAGTGGATTGACAGGACCTCGGAGGAGTTCCTGGCCCACCTGGTCGACAACGTTGCGAGCGAGCGCATCATGCTCGTCCTTCCCTTCCGCCCCGAGTACCAGCCGGCTTACAGGGACATGGATTTCTACAGTGAGATAAAGGTCGACGACCTGCCTCCGGAGAGCAGCGGCGACCTTGTATCGGCGGTTCTCGAGGGAGCGGTGTCCCGGGAGCTGGGCGAATTTGTGACCTCCCGAGCGGCTGGCAACCCCCTTTTTATAGAAGAGCTGACGCGCTCCCTTCTCGAGGGCGGCTCTGTGGAGATGAAGGAGGGGATCTACGACCTGAAAGATCTCGGGGCTTCCGAGCTCGTACCAGGCACCGTCCAGGGCATCATCGCGGCGCGCCTCGATAGGCTCGGAGGCGACGAGAAGGCGGTCATACAGGTGGCGTCCGTCATCGGCAGGGAGTTCACCTTCGGGTTGCTTGCGGCCGTGACACGGCAGGAGTCCTCGTACCTCAAGGGCATCCTCGGCAGGCTGCAGTCGCTCGAGTTCATATACGAGAAGAAAATCCTCCCGGAGCGCGAGTACGCCTTCAAGCACGTACTCACGCGTGAGGTCGCCTACGACTCTACACTCATCAAGATCAGGAAAGACCTGCACGAGGGTATAGCCCGCGCCATAGAGCAGTTTTACGCCGATCGCCTGGAGGAGTTCTACGAGATACTTGCTCGCCACTATATCGAGAGCAGCAACGCGCTCAAGGCGGTCGAGTACCTGGAACTGTCCGGGGACAAGGCGGCTGGCAATTACGCGAATCCGGAAGCCGTCGGGTTCTATAGTGAGGCGATACGCGTACTCGATAGCCTGCCGGTCGATGATCGCAATAGAAATGACAAGGTGAGAATATGCCTTGCTGCAGCTACCCCGCTTCAGCTGACCGGCTATCCCGAGGGAAGCAGGGAGATACTTGAGGAAGCGGAGAGACTGAGCGAGGGGCTGGCTGACAGCGAGCTTCTGGCTGCCGCCTACGCCAAGTTGAGTACGTTCTCCAACTTCACCGGCAACCTTCCGCTCGGCCTGGAGTACTCGGAGAAATGCTTCGCGGAGGCTGAGAACATTGGAGCCGTGAACCTGATGGCACTGAACGGCGTGGACCTGAGCGTCGGGTACTTCCTGGCCGGCCAGTATGCCAAGGTGGTCGGCATCGGCGACAGGCTGATCCATTTCCTCGAGCAGAACCACCTCGAGAAAGAGGTGTTTGACGTAAGCGGGCTGTGCGTCTATTCGAATATCTGCAGCTGGTCGGGGATGTCGCTGGTTTACCTGGGCGACTATCGTGAGGCCAGGCGCGTACTGGAGAAGGGCCTCAACAACGCGATGGAGATGGATGCAAGGCAGGACATCGCGACGCTGTACGCGGGCTTCAACGTGTTGCAGGTATTCCAGGGGGACGCCAAAGGGCTGCTCGAGTATTCCCGTAAGGCGATAGAAGAATTCGAGAAGACCACGACGAGCTTCATTCTCGGATTCGCGTGGGCGTTCCTGGCCGCGGGTCATCTGATGACCGGAGATGTCGAGAGGGCCATAGAATACGCCGAGAAGGGCTTGAGGATGCAGATGGAGACGGGCATACCATTGATGATCCCGCCCTGCTATTACGTCCTCTCGCTTTCGTACCTGGAGGGGAACCGCCTGAAGGATGCACAGGCATGCGCCGAAGATGCCTTGAAGATGATACAAGCACACAACACGGAACCTTTCGAGGCATGGATGAGACCGGCGCTAGGCAGGATAATAGGCCAGGCCGACCCAGCGTGCATGGGGGAAGCGCTGGAGCTCATCAGTGAAGGCATAGCAGTCGCCGAGGACTGGGACCTGGACGGCGCGATGGTCCCTGCGTACCTGTTCCGGGGCGAACTGCTCGTGATGAAGGGTGACAGGCGAGAGGCGAAGAAGAGCCTCGAGACAGCGGACGAATACTGCAGGAAGAACGGCATTGAGCCACACCATTACTGGCAGTTGCGCACCAGCGAGGCGCTTGCCGGGCTCCAGTGAAAAGAAAGCCGACGATAAACTGAAACGCGGACGTGCCTCAGTGCTGGTCGAGTCCCCGGATTGAGCCGGGCTGATCATGGTCGAGCGCTCCATGTACTGGAACAACCGGGGTGCCGGGACGAACACCATCGGTTGGTTCTCGGACCAGGATGCGCGGCTGAAGCCGCGACTCAATGCCTGAAAGATCGAGGGGCAGTCGCAACGGCTGCCCCTATTGTGATGATCATAGTGCTGACTCTCTGAACGCGTTACTGAAAGTGGTTTCCAGATGCGAAAGACGCTAGCCGTTCTCATTGCCGCCGTGATGGTCGCCGGCGCGGTCGCCGCGGGGGGTTGCTCCAGGAAGAATGGCCGCCCCGTGTCCCTCAAGCCTGATACCGAGACGATCCAGGTCGGCGACATAACTGTGGCGTACCGCGTCTACGGTAGCGCGAAATCCTACCCGCTCATCATGATAATGGGCTTTAGCGGCACCCAGGACACCTGGGACCCCACGGTGCTCAGGGACCTTGCCAGGGAGTACAGAGTGATTACCTTCGATAATCGAGGCATGGGAGAATCGACTACGGGGTACAGCAAGTTCACCATCCCACAATTCGCTGACGATACGGCCGGACTGATGCAAGCTTTGTCCATCAAACAGGCCAACGTGCTGGGCTGGTCAATGGGAACGTATATCGCCCAGGAACTGGTCCTGCGGCATCCGGGCGCCGTCAACAAGCTTGTCCTCTATGCCGCAGACTGTGGCGGGACGCAGGCAATAAAGCCACAGCCCTCCGTCGTGCAGACGCTCGTGGACCCGTCCGGAACGTTTGCCCAGCGAGGCGAAAGGCTGATTCAATTGCTGTTCCCCGCTCCCTGGCTCGCGAAGAAGTCGAATCGGGCGTATTTAAAGAAGACGCTGGGTGCTTCGCCGCAGGAACGGTCCCCCTCGGATAACGCGATGAAGCAAGGACTCGCGATAGCCAGCTGGGGCGGGAGCTACGATCGGCTACCGGCGATCACCAGTCCGACGCTCCTGGTCACAGGCACCGAGGACATCATCATCCCGCCCGGGAACAGCGGCATAATCGCGAGCCGGATTTCCGGGGCTTGGACTTCCTATCTCAGGGGAGGCGGTCACGGGGTCATGTTCCAGTATCCCCGCGAGTTCGCGAGGATTCTTATGGGCTTCATGGCATCGCCCTGAAACTCCTGGACGACCTCGACGTGGACGAGATAAGGAACCGAAGGAGCAGAGTTGGGAATGTTGGAGACAGCGGCGGCATGTGCCATTTGTAGACAACCTGTTGGCAAAACCAGATGACACAGGATGACACCAGACGGACCAGATAGCACGAATCCCCGTACAGGACAGCACAGGATAACACCAGACGGACCAGATAGCACGAACCACCAAGAACTCGAAAACCGTTGTGGGCGCGAGTCCACCGTGAGTTCGAATCCCACCCTCTCCGCCAGCTGACACAACCCCGGGTGGGTAAGAAGGCAGGCGATGACAGCGAGCATGGAAGATTGAGTCTATCCCCAGTCAGTACGGTATCCGTTTCCTCCTGTCGGCCAGGAGAAGATTATCGCGTCCCGCTCACACACGAACCAGCAGGCAGCGCACTCCATGCACTCGTCGAGAGTTGACACGCGCGCCTTCCCCCCGGATATCTTGAAGCAGCCTGCCAGGCAAACCCTCAGGCAGCGCGCGCATCCGTCGCAGCTGTCCCCATCGACCCTGATGAAAGGTTGGGGTGTTCTTTCCCATTCGACACCCGGGAACCTCCTGGAAGCCTGTCGCCGGTCAGGGTTGCCGTTACCGTCACTCATCTTCAGCCAACCGGTTCTCAAGAATGCCCGGGTCCGCCCGCTCTACCAACCGCGTGAACCGCTTTCCCAGGCGGCCGGCCAGCGGCTCAGATACTCTGACCAGGAACAGGTATGGTGGCTCAATGACGGGAAGCAGTAACTCGACCGCCGGGTTGAGCACGCCGCTCAGTGGAACGAGCACTCGGGCTATCCACCCAAGCGGCCTGCGGAACCTTTCGAGCACGAGGTCGAGGAGTCCCAGGCAGTTCGCCAGCAGGCTTTCCGCGGCGGTCCTTCGCACCTGCTCCGCCACAGGAGGGCTCTTCTCGAACCGGCCCAGGCTCCAGTTCTGGTAATAGCGCATGAACATCTTGAGCCACGAAGTCACGATGCGCGGGTCATCACCGATAGATTGAAGCACCATCCGGGCCAGCGGGGTGCTGGCGCGCTTGAAGCTGCCGAGACCCCACCCGTCGTGTACGAGCTTCTCGAGCATCTGTCTGTCGTGCCCGGCCTGCGCATATCGCAGGTCGCGCCTGCTAGTGCTCGTGATAGACCACCGTATTATGGGGTGGCTCCTTATCCGCTCATCGTATCGCTTCAGGAACGAAGCACCGGTATTGCCTGACTTTATGGAATCGATCGCTACCTCCGCCGCGATCTCGGCGGAAAACCAGGCGGCGGGCACGCCGTCGCAAAGCTCGGTGCTCTCCAGGCCTGCCGCGTCCCCGATGAGGAGCATCCCGTCGGTATACGCAGGCATGTCCCGGAGCTCCGGGTCGAGCCCCACGTACATCTCGAAGGTGTCCCACATCCGTGCTCTTAACGTGGCACGCGGCATCACCTCGTCCCGCCACCACTGCAGTCCCTCCGTGATGTTCCTGTGGTACTCCTCGAAATCGCGCATGGCCGGCGTCTTCCCTGCTCCAGTGCTCAGGCACTGGTCCTGCATGAAATGAAGGCTCTCGCGGTACGGCCATACCATGAGCCCGTTGCCGTAACCGAGTGGAGGGGCGATGCGCTGCTCGTCCCATCCCCAGCAAAACCGGAGCGTATGCCCGAATGTCCTGTCCACGTCTTCCTTCGACATCTCGTAGTCGTAGATGTCGGCTAGCGATATAGTGTCGGGCGGGTATTTCTTTCGCACCCCCGCCTTCACGGCGAGGAGCCCCTGACAGCCTTCGGCATCTATAACCAACTCAGCACGTATTCTCTCGCCCGAGTCCGTCACCACGCCGCGGACGACGCCGTCCTCGCGGATGACGTCGACTGCGACAGTGGAGGTGCGCAGCTCGGCACCCGCTTCCACCGCCCTGTCTGCGAGCCACTGGCAGAAAGGGAGGCAGTAAGCGTTGTACCCGAAGGCGAAAACCGGCGAGAGAGGTGCAGGAATCCGGAGGGAGTCATCGATCACGATGTCGCCACACTCCATGTCGAAGATGATGTAATTTATGATGCCGTCGGCAGGCCTCTCGATGGGAGGATTGCCGTCGCGGATGAACGCCGGCCCGAAAAGGAAGCCATAGAAAGGGATTGTCAGGCCGGAGATCACTTTCTCTCCCACCCGCTCGCCTCTCTCCAGCATCACGGTGCGCAGGCCCGCGTCGGCGCACTTTTTTGCCGCCACCGGACCCCCGAACCCGGCTCCGACCACCACGATGTCGTAATCCATGCCCGTTTCCCGTTCCTGATCAAGAACTGTCTTGTGCCCGGTGAAGGTGGTAACCCCCCTGTTGCTGACGCTATTGTTTCACCTCTCCGACGAGATATCGATAGCTGACTCTCTGCAGCTGAATCGGCTGTTCAGCGACCTCCATAAACTACATTTGTTTGGCATCATGAAAGAGTGCTTCTGGAGCCTGTGGGGGTTCGAGTCCCCCCTCCGACACCATGAAGCGAAGCAACGTCAAACGCCGAGGTACACGAACCGCGCTGCAGTGCCGATGAGACAACTGTAGGGTTAGCGACCTTCTCATGCCTTTGCGACTTAGTAACTGCACTCGATGCACAACGATGGAGGAGACTCGTATTGAAAAAAGCATTGTTGGCAACCCTCTTGACGATTCTTTGCCTGTGCCTTATCTCCTGTGCTAATACGACTTCGGAAAGACTCGAGAAGGCAGGCAAGGTAAACGTTCTTGTGCTGAAAGGCACCTACAGGCAGATGGGATTGCAGTACGGTTCCCTGCTCAAGGACGAACTGAACGCGAACTACAACGGAATGGCAAAGGGCCTGAAAGACCTGAAGGGGTTGACCCTGCAAGACCTGCAGGAGTTCGGAAACAACATCTATGCCTATTACCCTCAGAAGTACAAGGAGATAGTGGAAGGACTAGCGCAGAGTTCAGGTCTCGGGCTCGAAAAAGCGAAAGTTCTGAACGCCCAGGAACTCTACATTAGCTCGGCACTGGCAGACTGGGCCTCCAAGCAGAAGGGCTGCACGGGGATGGCAGTGTGGGGTGACTACAGCGCGGGACCTCTGGTATTCGGTCGCAACTACGATCTTGGTCCCGCAAACCACCAGTATGCGACAATGGTGATCTACAATCCCACCGACGGAAGCCTGCCTGTCGCCTCCTGGACTTTTGCCGGCTGCATCTATGTCACGAGTGGAATGAACTCCACCGGGGTGTTTCTCGAACTCAACAACGGTTCTGCGTCTGACCCCTCCGATTTCACAGCGTCGCGTCCCTGGGCTCCCATCGACCTGTTTGCGTTCCTTGAACAATCAACATCCCTCAAGCAGTTGACCTCGTACTTCGAAACCACGAGACCCGACCTTTCCTATATAGTCCAGGGTGCCGACAAGAATGGAGCGGTATCCTTCGAGTGGTCTACTTCGGGTGTAAAGGTAAGGCAACCAGATAAGAACGGTTTGCTGGTGGCGACCAATGCTTTCTTCGACCCATCATGGGGACAGACACCAGAAGACGGTGTGGACTTTGTTGTCACTCGCAGGACGAACCTCTTTGCTCTCGCCGAACAAAACAAAGGCAAGTTCACTCCCGAACTCATGATGAAGACAATCTCTACACCATTAGAGGAGGGTGGAGCCTTCAGAGCCCCCAACCTGACAAGTTATGAGATTGTCGCCCAACCCGAGTCTCTTATGATGTGGGTCAGGATCCCTGAATACCAGGACTGGGTAAAGATAGACTTGAATAACTATTTCAAGCAGTAAGATGCCTAGCGGGTCTGCCAGCGCGCGTTTGTCCACTCCTCAAGCAGGTGCCCAAGACCACGTCGGTCCTCCGTTGCACTGTAAATATCAATGGTTTGTAGACAAGCTGTAGACAAAACCAGATGGACCAGATAGCACGAAAGCCGAAAATCTAATTGAGCCGAGACTTCAGTCTATAGCGGACCCAGTTGTCTTGGACACGGATTAACGGTAATCCTATGAGTCCAAGGAGGTGGTCCGATGGGATCGTCAGACAAGGCAGACAGAACAGACGATGGCGCGTTGGGCGGAGAGGAGCGAG
>Ga0209539_1001650_pt1 | contig 12055 bp, 10 predicted proteins | sample BarGraNGADG00312_2_FD_184499 | JGI IMG/M metagenome (GOLD analysis project Ga0209539, IMG submission 184499) | Arctic peat soil microbial communities from Barrow, Alaska - Barrow Graham LP Ref core NGADG0011-312 (SPAdes) (version 2) | ecosystem: Environmental > Terrestrial > Soil > Wetlands >... | reverse complement strand
GTGGTGCTGGCCAATGGGCTCGGCCTGCTCGGCGTGAGCGCGCCTGACCGGATGTGACGGCGATGACCATGTTGCAACCGCGGGTCGGCCTGACCCTCGACCCGACCGTCTGGCCGCGCACCGCCGGTCGCGTCGGTGGCGTGTTGGCGATCGGTGGCGTCGACGTCCGCGACCTGGCGCTCGAGTACGGCACCCCGGCGTACGTGCTGGACGAGGATGACTTCAGGGAGCGGTGCCGCCAGTGGCGCGTCGCGTTCCGCGCCGCCGACGGCGACGTCTACTACGCGGGCAAGGCGTTCCTCTGTGTCGCGGTCGCCCGCTGGGTGGCCGCCGAGGGGCTTTCCCTGGACGTGTGTACCGGCGGGGAGCTGGCCGTCGCCGAGCGCGCCGGCTTCCCGGCCGACCGGATCCTGTTTCACGGCAACAACAAGTCGGTCGAGGAGCTGCGGCGGGCGGTGACCACCGGCGTCGGCCGGGTGGTGCTCGACTCGTTCGAGGAGCTGGCCCGGCTGGCGTTCATCGCCGAGGCCGCAGGTGTGCGCCAGCGCGTGCTGATCCGGGTCACCCCCGGCGTGGAGGCGCACACCCACTCCTACGTCGCCACCGGGCAGGAGGACCAGAAGTTCGGATTCTCGTTGGCCGCCGGCGCCGCGGCCGAGGCGGTCCGGCGCGTGCTGGCCCTGCCGTCGTTGGAGCTAGTCGGCCTGCACTGCCACATCGGCTCGCAGATCTTCGACACCTCGGGGTTCCGGCTGGCGGCGCACCGGATGGTCGGCTTGCTGGCGGAGGTGCGCGCCGAGCACGGCGTCGAGCTGCCGGAGCTCAACCTCGGCGGCGGACTCGGCATCGCCTACACCTCCGAGGACGCGCCGCTGCCGGTCGAGGAGGTTGCCGACCGGTTGCGCGCGGTCGTCACCGCCGAGTGTGCGACGGCCGGGCTCGCCGTACCGAGGCTCGGGGTCGAACCCGGTCGAGCGGTCAGCGGTCCGACGACGGTCACGCTGTATGAGGTGGGCACGGTCAAGGAGCTGCCCGGCCTGCGCACCTACGTCAGTGTCGACGGCGGGATGAGCGACAACATCCGCACCGCGCTGTACGACGCGCACTACACCGCCGTGCTGGCCTCGCGCACCTCCACCGCCCCGCCCCGGGTGGTCACCGTCTGCGGAAAGCACTGTGAGAGTGGCGACATCGTCGTCCACGACGTTGCCCTGGCCGCGGACCTGGCACCGGGGGACCTGCTGGCGGTGCCGGCCTCCGGGGCCTACCACCGCTCGATGGCCAGCAACTACAACCACGTTCCTCGCCCACCGGTGATCGCCGTCCGGAATGGTCAGGCCCGGGTGCTCGTACGGCGGGAGACTGAGGACGACCTGCTGCGGCTCGACACCGCAGAGCTCGACACGGAAGACCTTGACACGGAAGACGAGGCATGACCACGGGAGCCCGGTGGTCGGTGACGGCCGCCCTCATCGTCGGCCTGCTCGTCGTGGCTGCCGCCGGGGCGGTTGCGTTGGTCAACGGTCGCCTCGCCACCGCGGTGGCCGAGCTCGTCGTACTGGTGGCTGGTGTCGGCGTGGGCCTGCTGTTGTTGCGGCGGCTGCCGTGACCCCGGTTGTCGACGGTCGGCCACTGCGGATCGCCCTGCTGGGCTGCGGCATCGTTGGCAGCGAGGTCGTCCGGCTGCTGCACGACTCGGCCGCGGATCTGACCGCCCGCATCGGGGCGCCGCTAGAGCTAGCCGGGATCGCCGTCCGTCGACCGCAGCGGGTCCGCGACCTGCCGGTGGACCCGGGCCTGTTCACGGCGGACGCGGCCGGCCTGGTAGAGCGCGACGACGTCGACATCGTCGTCGAGGTGATCGGCGGCATCGAGCCGGCGCGCGCGCTGGTCCTCTCCGCGTTGCGACGCGGCCGGGGGGTGGTGACGGCCAACAAGGCGCTGCTGGCCAGCGACGGCGCGACCCTGTACCAGGCGGCCCGGTCGTTCGGCGCCGACCTGTACTTCGAGGCCAGTGTCGCCGGCGCCATCCCGCTGCTGCGCCCCCTGCGTGAGTCGCTGGCCGGTGATCGGATCAGCCGCGTCCTCGGAATCGTCAACGGCACCACCAACTTCGTGCTCACCCGGATGGATGAGACCGGCGCCGGGTTCGACGAGGCGTTGGACGAGGCCACCGCCCTCGGGTACGCCGAGGCCGACCCGAGTGCGGACATCGACGGCTTCGACGCCGCCGCCAAGGCGGCCATCCTGGCCGGGATCGCCTTTCACACCCGGATCCAAGTCGACCAGGTGCACCGCGAGGGCATCGCCGACGTGACCGCTGCCGACGTGGCCAGCGCCGCGGCGATGGGCTGCACGGTCAAGCTGCTGGCCATCGCCGAGCGGTCGGAAACCGACCGCAGCGTCGGGGTGCGGGTGCACCCGGCGATGATCCCGCGCAGCCACCCACTGGCCGGGGTGCGCGAGGCGTTCAACGCGGTCTTCGTGGAGGGCGCCGCCAGCGGTGAGCTCATGTTCTACGGCCGCGGTGCCGGCGGCGCCCCGACCGCGGCGGCGGTCATGGGGGACGTGGTGGCGGTCGCCCGCAACCTGCTCAGCGGGGCCCGCGGTGCCGGCGAATCGGCGTACGCCGACCTGCGGGTGCGACCCATGGGGGAGACGGTGACCCGCTACCACGTCAGCCTGGACGTGGCCGACAAAGCCGGCGTGCTGGCTAATGTGGCCAGCGTTTTCGCCGCCCACGACGTCTCCATCCGCGTGGTCCGCCAGGAGGGCCACGGCGACGACGCCACCCTGGTGATCGTCACGCACGCCGCCACCGACGCGGCGCTGGCTGCCACCGTGGCCGCCCTGCGCGACCTCGACGTCGTCCGAGCGGTGGCCAGCGTCATGCGAGTCGAGGGGCAGGACCGGTGATGCAGCCGGAATCACCACCGATCGGCCGAGCCGGTTGGCGCGGCATCATCAAGGAGTACCGACACCGGCTGCCCGTGACCGAGCACACCCCGATCATCACTTTGCGCGAGGGCGGTACGCCGCTGGTGCCGGCGGCGCATCTGTCGTCGCTGACGGACTGCGAGGTCCACCTCAAGGTGGAGGGGGCCAACCCAACTGGGTCCTTCAAGGACCGCGGGATGACGGTCGCATTCTCCAAGGCGGTGGAGGAAGGCAGTCGGGCGGTCATTTGCGCCTCCACCGGCAACACCTCGGCCAGCGCCGCCGCGTACGCCGCTCGCAGCGGCCTGGTGTGCGCCGTCCTGGTGCCCAGCGGCAAGATCGCCATGGGCAAGCTGGCGCAGGCGCTGGTGCACGGAGCGCGGCTGTTGCAGGTCGACGGCAACTTCGACGACTGCCTGGAGCTGGCGCGGGAGCTGGCCAGCAAGTACCCGGTGTCGCTGGTCAACAGCGTTAACCCGTTCCGGATCGAGGGCCAGAAGACCGCGGCGTTCGAGATTTGTGACACCCTCGGCGACGCCCCGGACGTGCACTGCCTGCCCGTCGGCAACGCCGGCAACATCACGGCGTACTGGAAGGGCTATGTCGAGTACGCCGCCGACGGGGTGTCGTCGCACCGGCCGGTCATGCGGGGATTTCAGGCCGCCGGCGCGGCTCCGATCGTGACCGGCAAGGCCGTGCGGAACCCGACGACGATTGCCACCGCAATCCGCATCGGCAACCCGGCATCGTGGCAGCAGGCGCTGGCTGCGCGGGACGCCTCCGGCGGTGCCATCGAGGCAGTGACCGACCGGCAGATCCTCGAGGCCTACCGCAGGCTCGCCCGGCGCGAAGGCGTCTTTGTCGAGCCGTCGTCGGCAGCCTCCGTCGCCGGGCTGCTACAGGCTGCCGCGGACGGTTCGCTGTCCCCGGGGCGACGGGTGGTGTGCACGGTGACCGGGCACGGGCTCAAGGATCCGGAGTGGGCGATCGCCGGGGCGCCGCGGCCGGTGACCATCCCGGCGGAGGTGTCGGCGGCGGCTGCGGCGCTGGACCTATGACCCGGCCGGCTCCGGGCCTCGCCACTGGGCGGCTTACCACCGGGACCGTGCATGTGCGAGTGCCCGCCACGAGCGCCAACCTCGGCCCCGGGTTCGACGCGCTGGCGCTGGCGCTGGCCCTCTACGACGACGTGGCCGTCTCGGTGTCGAGCTTTGGCGTCGCCGTGGACATCGTCGGGGAGGGTGCCGACCGGCTGCCTCGCGGCGACCGGCACCTGATCGCCTGCACCGTGCTCAGCGGCCTGGACCGGCTCGGCGTACGGCCGTCTGGCCTGCGCATTTCCTGCACCAACCGGATTCCGCACGCCCGCGGGTTGGGCTCGTCCGCCGCCGCGATCATCGCCGGTCTGCTGGCCGCCCGGGCGCTGGTTGCCGACGGCGAGTGCCGACTCGACGACGCTGCGCTGCTCAAGCTGGCCGCGGAGATGGAAGGCCACCCGGACAACGTCGCGGCCTGCCTGCTCGGTGGCTTGACGGTGGCCTGGACGGAGGATGGGGCGGCCCGCGCGGTTCGCCTTCAGCCTGTCGCTTCACTCAAGCCGGTGGTCTTCGTGCCCGCCACCCGGGCCACAACCGCGGAGGTACGCCGCTTGCTGCCCGATTCGGTTCCGCACGCCGATGCGGCGGCCAACGCCGGCCGGGCCGCGCTGATGCTGGCCGCCCTGACGACGCGGCCGGACCTGCTGTTGCCGGCCACGGTCGACTGGCTGCATCAGCCCTATCGGGCGCCGGCCATGCCGGAAACCGCGGAGTTCGTGGCTCGGCTGCGGGCCGCGGGGGTGCCGGCCGTGGTGTCCGGGGCCGGGCCGGCCGTGTTGGCGCTGGGCCAGGGCCCAAGCGGGCTGCCGCCGCCACCGTCGGGTTGGTCGGCGCTGTCGTTGCCGGTTGACCGAGTCGGTGCGCAGGTACGCCGTCCGGACTGACTTCAGCCAGTGTCGATCTGCGCGCTGGCCAGCGCACTTCGACACTCGCTCGCTAGGCTCGGAACCGCGGTGCGGGTCGCGCGAGCGCAGGAAACGCGCTCGTTCGGACGAAACGTACGTAGACATATCGGCGACATATCGGCGACATATCGGCGTCTTGTTGCCCGATGTCACCCTGGGCGTTACGCTCAGAGAGCACCAGCCGCCCCCTGCGGGGGCCGCATCTGCTCGCCGAGCAACCCGGACGTCCTTCCAGGGCCTTCGAGCGCTTTGGCTTTCTCCGTCCGGCCGCTCTGTCGGCGCCTTGAGTGCGTCGATCACGCGGTCGCCCGTCGAGGAAGTCGGTCGACGAGCGCACCCCCGCGGTCCGGTTTCGCAGCGTCGGCGTCCGTCAGGTTGCTCGAAGCCCGGCCGGTGTACCACGAGCCCCCGCCCAGGTCGGGCGGGTGTACCACCCGCGCCGCCGTGTGCGGCCGAAGTTCATCGCCCGGTGCCCGCCTGTTGGCCGGCTGCACCGCCATTGGGAAGGACCCCATGAGCGATTCCACCGATCTGCTGCCTCTCACCGAAGAGGCCATCGCCACCTCCGTCGCTGGGGACGACGTCGACCCGGGTCACAATGGCGCCGGCCGCCTCGACCCGAGTGACACTGCTCGGACGAGCGCCGACGATACTGCTGCCACAGAACTGCCCAGTCCGGCTGGCACAACCGCGTCCGCGCCTCGAGGCCGCCGGCGCACTGCCGGCGGCGGGCTGACCGCCATGGTGCTGCCGGAGCTGCAGACGATGGCTTCCGGCCTCGGCATCAGCGGTACGGCGCGGATGCGCAAGAGTCAGCTGATCGCTGCCATCCAGGAGCTGCAGGGCGGATCGGTGGCGGCCAGCAGCTCGGCCCCGGCCGGCATCTCGGCCCCGGCCGGCGGATCCGTCACCGGCACGTCCGCGGCCGTCGTCTCGGCAACGGACTCTGCCACGAGCGCACCCGCCTCGGCCGGGACGAGCAACGGCGCCACGACCGCCCCCTACCGCAGCGACCGGGGCGACGGCTATGGAACCGACACCGGCGTTGCCGCCGGTGTGGTCCACGACAGCCAGAACGGGGCCGAAGCCGGCTCCGCGGGTTCCGCGCCGGAGGTCGTACCCGGTGATAGCGTCCGCCCGGAGCGGGAGGACCGCTCGGCGCCGTCGGGCGCCCCCACCAGCCGCGACGGCGAACGACCCGACCGGGACCGGCCGCGGGACCGGCAACGCTTCGACAACCAGCGCCCAGAGGGCCAACGCTCCGACAACCAGCGCCAGCAGTACGGCGCCGGCCGGGACCGCCAACAAGGCAATCGTGATCGCAATCAGTCGGGTCAGGGCCAGGGCCAGCAGGGGGATCGCAGCTCCACCGGCCAGCAGGGCCGGGGCCAGGGCCAGGGCCAGGGCCAGGGGCAGGGTCAGGGTCAAAGCCAGGGCCAGCAGAGTGACCGGTTCCGGGACGATGACGACGCCAGCGGCGGCAGCCGCCGCCGCGGCCGGTTCCGGGAGCGCGGTCGCAACCGCAGTCGCAACCGCGAGGACCGCTTCGTCGCCGACAGCGAGCCGGTGGTCGGCGAGGACGACGTACTGGTGCCGGTCGCCGGCATCCTCGACATCCTCGACAACTACGCCTTCGTGCGGACCTCGGGCTACCTGACCGGGCCGAACGACGTGTACGTCTCGCTCGCCCAGGTGCGCAAGCACGGATTGCGTCGTGGTGACGCGGTGACCGGGGCGGTCCGCCAGCCCCGCGACGGCGAGCGGCACGACAAGTACAACGCGCTGGTGCGCCTGGACCAGGTCAACGGCGCTGACTTGGAGGCGGGTCGACAGCGGCCGGAGTTCACCACGCTGACCCCGCTCTACCCGCAGGACCGACTGCGGCTGGAGACCGAGCCGAACGTGCTGACCACCCGGGTGATCGACCTGATCGCCCCGATCGGCAAGGGCCAGCGCGGTCTGATCGTCAGCCCGCCTAAGGCTGGCAAGACGATGGTTCTCCAGGCGATCGCCAACGCAATCACGACCAACAACCCGGAGTGCCACCTGATGGTGGTCCTGGTCGACGAGCGGCCAGAAGAGGTCACCGACATGCAGCGGTCGGTGAAGGGCGAGGTCATCGCCTCCACCTTCGACCGCCCACCGTCGGACCACACCACCGTCGCGGAGCTCTCGATCGAGCGAGCCAAGCGGCTGGTCGAGCTCGGTCACGACGTGGTGGTGCTCCTCGACTCCATCACCCGGCTGGGTCGCGCGTACAACCTTGCTGCCCCGGCGAGCGGACGCATCCTGTCCGGTGGCGTGGACTCGACCGCCCTGTACCCGCCGAAGCGTTTCCTCGGCGCCGCCCGCAACATCGAGTTCGGCGGATCGCTGACGATCCTGGCCACCGCCTTGGTCGAGACCGGCTCCACGATGGACACGGTGATCTTCGAGGAGTTCAAGGGCACTGGCAACATGGAGCTCAAGCTGGACCGGAAGCTCGCCGACAAGCGGATCTTCCCGGCGATCGACATCGACGCCTCCGGCACCCGCAAGGAGGAGATATTGATGGCGCCCGACGAGCTCGGCGTCGTCCTCAAGCTGCGCCGGGTGTTGCACGCCCTGGAGACCAGCCAGGCGTTGGAGCTGTTGCTGGACAAGATGAAGAAGACCGGGTCGAACGCCGAGTTTCTGATGCAGATCCAGAAGACCACGTTCGGACCGGGGGACTGACGGTCGCCGCCCCGGAACGCGCCAGGCCCGACCGGTGTTAAGCAGTCTGCCGGGCGCGTTCTGGCACACTTGGCTGGCTACGGCACCGGTTCGAAGTCCGGCTCGGACGACCCGGCGGCCTTCTGTTGGAGAGGACCTATGAAGCCCGACATCCACCCGCAGTACGTCGAGACGACAGTGACGTGCACCTGCGGCAACACCTTCACCACGCACAGCACCGCCCGTAACGGCGTCATTCACGCTGACGTCTGCTCGGCCTGCCACCCCTTCTACACCGGCAAGCAGAAGATCCTGGACGTCGGCGGCCGGGTGGAGAAGTTCGAGCGCCGGTTCGGCAAGCGCCAGGCCGGTCAGCGCGCCGGCGCTGTCAAGGGCTAGGGAAACAGCGGCGCCCGCCCGGTTCGCGACAGCAGCCGGCGGGCGCCGTTGTCGTGTCCGGCGGTGCTACCGCCGTGGCCGCATCAGCCCAGCCGCGGGGCACCGAGGGCTGTGAGCAACGACGGGAGTGTTCGTGTCCGACCCGCTCGACGACCTGCTCGCCGAGCATGCTGCGCTCGAGGTGCAGCTCGCCGACCCAGCTGTGCACGTCGACCAGACCCGCGCGCGGGACCTTGGCAAGCGGTACGCCGAGCTGGCCCCCGTGGTGGAGGCGGCGCGAGCGCTGCGCGCGGCCGAAGGTGATCTGGTGGCTGGTCGCGAGCTGACTGCGGAGGACTCCGCATTTGCCGTCGAGCTGCCGGCGCTGCAGGGGCGCCGGGACGCTTTCGCGGATCAGTTGCAAGAGCTGCTGCTGCCGCGCGACCCGAACGACAGCCGGGACGTGATCTTGGAGATCAAGGCCGGCGAGGGCGGGGAGGAGTCCGCCCTGTTCGTCGGCGACCTGTTGCGGATGTACCTGCGCCACGCCGAGCTGCAGGGCTGGCGCACTGAGGTGCTCGACGCCACCGAGTCGGACCTCGGCGGATACAAGGACGTCAGCGTCGCGGTGAAGTCACGCCGCGGCGCGGACGGCGTGTGGGCCCGGCTGAAGTACGAGGGCGGGGTTCACCGGGTCCAGCGCGTGCCGGCGACCGAGTCTCAAGGGCGTATCCACACCAGCGCCGCCGGGGTGCTGGTGTTGCCGGAGGCGCGGGATGTCGAAGTGCACATCGAGCCGGGCGACCTGCGCATCGACGTCTTCCGGTCCTCGGGGCCGGGTGGGCAGAGCGTCAACACCACCGACTCGGCCGTTCGGATCACGCACCTGCCGACCGGCACGGTGGTGTCGTGCCAGAACGAGAAAAGCCAGCTGCAGAACAAGGAGCAGGCGCTGCGCATCCTGCGGGCGCGGCTGCTCGTGCAGGCGCAGGAGGCCCACGCGGCGGACGAGAACGCCGCCCGCACCAGCCAGGTCCGCACCGTCGATCGCAGCGAGCGGGTCCGCACCTACAACTATCCGGAGAACCGGATCTCCGACCACCGCAGCGGGTTCAAGGCCTACAACCTCGACGCCGTCCTCAACGGTGAGATCGACCCGGTGATCTCCTCGTTGGTCGCCGCGGACGCCGAGGCTCGGCTGGCCGGTCAACCATCCGGTGGACGGGCGCCGTGACCGCCTTGATCGAGGCCGTGCGCGCCGCCACCGGACGACTGCAGGCGGCCGGCGTAAGGTCGGCCCGATCCGACGCGGAGCAGTTGGCGGCGCACGTCCTCGGCGTACGCCGAGGCAGCCTGGCCGGCCTGTCCGTCCTCGCCCCAGCCGCCAGCCAGATATACGCCGATCTGGTCGCCCGCCGCGCCGCCCGCGTCCCGCTGCAGCATCTGACCGGCACGGTGGGCTTTCGCTACCTCGACGTAGCGGTCGGGCCGGGCGTCTTCGTACCCAGGCCGGAGACCGAGTCCGTGGTGCAGTGGGCGGTCGATGCCCTGGCAGTTGGCGGGCCACCGGTACCGGTGGTCGTCGACCTCGGCACTGGTTCCGGCGCGATCGCGCTGGCGCTGGCGACCGAGGTCCGCGGCGCCCGGGTACATGCGGTGGAGCGTGACCCGGTCGCCCTGACCTGGGCCGGGCTGAACGTGGCTCGGTACGCCCGCGACGGTGGCCGCGCGGTGACGCTGCATTTCGGTGATATGGGTGATATGGGTGATACGGGCGGCGCGCCGGCCGAGCTGGCCGGGACCGTCGACCTGGTCGTCAGCAACCCGCCTTACCTGACCGGGGTCGAGCTCAGCGACTGCGACCCGGAGGTGCGTGACCACGACCCGAGGGCAGCGTTGGTCGCCGGCGCGGACGGCCTGGACGGGGTGCGGCTGGCGGCCGCGGCGGCGCGTGGGCTGCTGCGCCCCGGCGGCCTGGTCGTGGTCGAGCACGGTGACCATCAGGGGGCGAGCGCCGCGGCAGTGTTCACGGCCGCCGGATGCTGGGAAGACGTGACGGACCACCGGGATCGGGCGGGCCGGGACCGGTTCGTCACCGCCCGCCGCCGCGCCGACGCCGGCCGGTCGTCGTGAGCGTCCGGTTCGACTGCGACGAGCCCGATCAACGCCGCGAAGGGATCACACAGGCCGTCGCCGCGATCCGTCGGGGACAGCTCGTCGTGCTGCCGACCGACACGGTGTACGGCGTGGGAGCCGACGCCTTCACCCCGGCGGCCGTGGATGCGCTGCTGTTCGCCAAGGGCCGCGGGCGCGACATGCCGGTGCCGGTGCTAGTGGGCTCGTGGCGTACCTTGGACGGTTTGGTGGATCGCCCACCCGCGGCCGCCCGGTCGCTGGTCGAGGCCTTCTGGCCGGGCGCGCTGACGATCGTCCTGCGGCACACGCCGTCGCTGGCCTGGGATCTGGGCGAGAGTCGCGGCACCGTTGCCGTCCGGATGCCGCTGCACCCGGTGGCGATCGAGCTGCTGACCCAGACCGGTCCGCTGGCGGTGTCGAGCGCGAACCGGACCGGCATGCCGCCAGCGGTCACCGCCGACGATGCCCAGCTGCAGCTCGGCGGGGCGGTGGCGGTCTACCTCGACGGTGGCCGGTGCGCCGACCCGGTACCCTCGACGATCGTCGACCTGACCGGGGCTGCCCCCCGGCTGCTGCGGCCGGGCGCCGTGGAGGTCGAGCTGCTGCGCGGCGTACTGCCCGACCTCGAGGACGCCCGGTGACCGGCCCATGGGCGGGCGCGAAGCCGGGGACCGGCGAACCGGACGGATCGGATCCCGACCGGTTCAGCATTCTGTTCGTCTGCACCGGCAACATCTGCCGCTCGCCGGTGGCGGAGTACCTGACCCAGGCCGCCTTGAGCATCCGCCTGGGGCCGGCGGCGGGGCAGGTGCTCGTAACCAGTGCCGGCACCTGGGGACACGAGGGGGCGGCGATGGAGCCATTTGCGCTCCAGGTCCTGGCCGAGCGGGGCATCGACGGCACGGAGTTTCGCGCTCGTGAGCTCGATGCGCAGATGGTGGCTGCCGCCGACCTGGTCCTGGCCGCCACTCGCGAGCATCGCGCGGGCGCGGTGGTGCTGTATCCACGCGCGTCGGCCCGGGTCTTCACGCTGCGCGAGTTCGATCGGTTGACGGCGGGGGTGGACCCGGCCGGACTGCCGGACAACGTCGTTGCGCGCGGCCGGGCGCTGGTCCGGCAGGCTGCGGGCCGGCGCGGTCTGGCACCGCCAGCGACCGCCGGTGATGACGATGTCCCCGACCCGTACGGCGCGCCGCTGGCGATCTTCCGTCGGTGCGCGGATGAGATCATCGCCGTCTTGCGCGGACCGGTCGACCGGCTGGCGCGGCCGGCACCGCCGATGCCGGCGACGTCCTCGGCGCCGCATGTCTCGCCGGGATCAGCGGACGGGTTCGCCGCCGTAGAGTGACCTGACCGCGCAGCGCGCGATGTGCCGGCCACCGGAGGAACGCCATGTCCACCACGACGCCCACCACGACGTCCACCGCTGTGCCCACCACGACGTCCACCGCTGCGATGACGCCCGGACTGTTTGGCCGGGTCGGGTTTACCGACGGCACGCCATTCTGGGGACCGGACTTCGACGCGCTGCAGCGCGAAGACCCCGAGATCGCGGCGGTCGTGCTCGGCGAGCTCGACCGGCTCCGCGGCGGCCTGCAGCTGATCGCCAGCGAGAACTTCACCTCGCCCGCCGTCCTGGCCGCTCTCGGCAGCACGCTGTCGAACAAGTACGCCGAGGGCTACCCCGGCCGCCGCTACTACGGCGGCTGCGGCGAGGTGGACAAGGCCGAGCTGCTCGGCATCGCCCGGGCCAAGGAACTCTTTGGCGCCGAGCACGCCAACCTACAGCCGCACAGCGGCGCCAGCGCCAACCTGGCCGCCTACGCCGCCCTGCTGTCGCCCGGCGACACCGTGCTGGCGATGTCGCTGCCGCATGGCGGCCACCTCACCCACGGCAGCAAGGTCAAC
>Ga0209539_1001635_pt1 | contig 12087 bp, 7 predicted proteins | sample BarGraNGADG00312_2_FD_184499 | JGI IMG/M metagenome (GOLD analysis project Ga0209539, IMG submission 184499) | Arctic peat soil microbial communities from Barrow, Alaska - Barrow Graham LP Ref core NGADG0011-312 (SPAdes) (version 2) | ecosystem: Environmental > Terrestrial > Soil > Wetlands >... | reverse complement strand
GGTCAGCTTCGAGGTCCGTTCGGGCGAGCTCGTCGGCATCGCAGGTGTGGCCGGAAACGGCCAGCGCGAGCTCGCCGAGGCAATCTCGGGGCTCCGTCCTCCCGCCAGCGGCTCGATCCGGCTGAACGACACCGAGCTGGCGGGACGCGGCCCCGCCGCGATCCGCTCGGCGGGGCTCGGGTACGTGCCGGAGGAACGGATGCGCGACGGCGTCGTCGCCGACTTCAGCGTTGCCGAGAACCTCCTGCTGGTGGGCTACGGCAGCCGCGCGTTCTGTCGGTTCGGGTTCCTGCGAGCGCGCGCTATCAGGCGGCATTGCCAGGAGCTGGTTGCCGCGTTCAACGTGAAGACGCCCAGCCTGGATACTCCCGTGCGGAGCCTCTCGGGCGGCAACATCCAGAAGGCCATCATGGCTCGAGAGCTGTCGGGCCGGCCGGACGTCCTGCTGGTCGCCCAGCCCACCCGGGGAATCGACGTGGCCGCGTCGCTGTACATCCACCAGCGCCTCGTCGCGCAACGCGACAGCGGCACCGCGACCGTGATCATCTCCGAAGACCTCGACGAGGTCATGACCATCTCCGATCGCATCCTCGTCATGTACGAGGGAGTGATCATCGGCTCGGCGGACCCGCGGTCGACGACGCGGGAGGAGATCGGCATGATGATGGCCGGGGTTCGCCCCGCGGCGTCGGCGCCCGACGCCGCGGTCAGCGGCGGACGCCGGTGAACAGGACGGCGACCCGTTCGTGGTCGCCAATCTCCCCGTGATCTCGGAGGGCGAGCAACCCGGCTAGCCCGGACGAACCGGTCGGGTCGACGTCGATGCCCGTGGCGCTGACCGCGAGCTCGTTGGCATGCACCAGGAGGTCTTCGCCGACCACGACGGGACTTCCGCCCGAGTGCAGCATCCCTTCGACCACCGCGAGCCAGTCGTAGGTCTCATCGTCGAGGATCCCGTGAGCCACGCTGTGGGGTTCCTCTTCCCAGGGCCACATGAACTCCGACCGGTGCGTCGCGGCGTACGAGAGCGCCTCCCGCACGTCCTCCGGGGTTGCGTCGGCCGGCAGGCGAGCGGCGACCCGGTCGAACGCGCGGCGCAGCGGCCAGGCACCCTCTGTCTGCACGGCGTGGAGGCGCGGCGCCCGCGGGAGGACTCGCATGGCCACGCAGTCATCGATCGACTCGATGCACGCGCTCGCAAGGGCGCCGCCGCCAACCTGGACAACCAGCCGATCCAGCGTGGGTCCGTTCGCCAGGGCCGCTGCCATCTCGTATCCGAGCGTGAACCCGCCTTCGACCGCGATTCCGTTCTCGTTTCCCTGGCAGGTGAAGGGGAGGGCGCCCGCATTGACCGCACGGACAAGCCGGTGGTAGGTGGGGTCGCCGGGAACGCCCGGCTCACGCGGGCACACGGTGACACGCGCGTCGAGCGCCTTCAGCCGGCCGACGACGGCGGGATCCGCGTCGATCGGGACGAACACGTCCAGCACGCGACGGCCGGCCGCCGCGACGACGGCCGCTGCCAGGGCGGCGTTCCCGCAGCTGGCGATGGCGAGGTTGGGTCGATGCGCCGGGTCGGCAAGGCCCAGCCGCTCGAGCACCTCGAGGTGCACCAGCAGCCCGAACAGGTGGCGAGCCTTGTGCGAGCCGGACACGTTGCCGGTCTCGTCCTTGACCCAGATGCCGCCGTCCGGCGCGAACCCGAGCTGCTCGCTGAGCGCGTCTGCGCGGGCGAACGGCGAGGCGACGAACCCGCGGCCGTCGACCTTCGCGACCTCGCCGTCCAGGCGAGCGACCAGCGCGCAGTATTCCTCGTCCTCGACCCCGCCCGCGCGGGCAAGGTGATAGGCGTGGAACAGCCGCCGGTAGCGGAGGTAGGGACTCGTCGCGGCGTCGTCCCCGGCGGCCGGGAACTCCGCTGCCGAGGCGTCCAGCCGGCGGCGCAGGACGTGGTCCGTGTCGTCGTTGGCGCCCGCGTTCGGGCATCGGAACGGATGCGGATCGTCCCGCGCCGGCGACGCGCCGCACCCGGCGCAGACCAGGGCGCTGGCGAGGGCGCCGGCTGGGGTGGTCACATGGCCTCCAGCACTCCGGTCCGCGCGTTGAACTCGTCGATCATGCGGTCCCAATCGGTCACGATCTTGGGCAGGTCGCTCCAGAACCCGGGGTTCCGGCGGATCCGGAACTCGTCGATCGACATCCCCTGCTGTTCGACCCACGTGAAGTAGCCGAGGTTGAAGATCCGCTCCCGGTCCTCGTGGCTGAGCTCCAACAGGTGGTCGGTCGTGGCGCCGAGCAGGTGCTCGCCGAAGACCTCCCCGGCGGCCACCTCGTCGAAGTCGCCCGCGAAATACTTGCCCAGCGCCAGGTCGCGTTCGCTGCCGTACATGGCGGCGCCATCGGTCGCCACGGTCACGATCACGTCGTTGGGGCCCATGTCGTAGTACCTGGCGGTCTTGATGGCGCCCAGCACGTTGGCGATGCTCGAGAGGCCCAGGGACGGCAGGGCGTCCATGCCCTCGCTCGGCACGCTCCGCCGCCCGCCGAGGTAGGCGCGGCCGACCTCGGTGTTGAACAGGACGCCCAGGCGGTCGGTCGCGCGGTCCGAGACCGCAACCACCACGTCGGTCGCCATCACGTTGTGGATGAACGGGATGTGCTTGTCGCCGATCCCCTGGATGTTGTGTTCGCCGAACCCGTTGCGGAGCATGGTCGCGCACTCCAGCGCCTCGACCGCAACGGTGAGGGACCCGGCCTGCGCCTTGAGGAAATCGCCCGCGGCGATGGTGCCGGCCGAACCGGTCGCCGAGACGAACGCCCGCAGCCGAAGCGCTGGCTCCTCCTGGCGCATCGCGTCGTAGACGTTCAGGAGCGCCGTCCCGGTAGCGAGGTAATGGGCGATGTAGTTCCCGAACTCCGAGAACTGGTTGAAGATCACGTTCTCCGGGTCGGCGGCGAGCTCCTTGCAACGGTCATAGATCTCCTTGACGTTGCTCTCGGTGCCGGGTGTCCGGATGATGTCGGACGGGTCGACGACCCAGTTCTCCAGCCAGGCGAAACGCTCCCGGCTCATGCCCTCCGGCAGCACGGCCACACCCCGGCAGTCCATCAGCCGGGAGATCGCGACCCCGCCCCGGCAGTAGTTCCCGGTGGACGGCCAGATCGCGCGGTGGCGCGTCGGGTCGAACTGCCCGGTGATGACCCGCGGGACCAGGCAACCGTAGGCGGCGAGCACCTTGTGAGCGCCGATCATCGGGAACCGATCGCCGAACGCCACGACGATGCGCGCGTCGACGCCCGTGAGCGCCTTCGGGAGCACGACGTGGGCGGGCACCGGTGCGAGGCCGCGCCGAGCGTCGTCGTTGTACCAGTTGACCCGGAACAGGTTCAGGGGATGCGCGTCATCGGGTCCGACCGACGCAAGCGCGGCGCGAATCTTCGCCGGGATGAGGGACGGGTCCGCGAGCTGCGCAAACGTGGGGAGGCCGACGCCAGCCTCCCGAAACCGCGCGACCGTATTCTCGTAGACGGTCGCGTCGACGAGGTCACGCTCGAGCTCAAGTGGCTGCATGGGATGCTCCTCTGCATGACCCGGAGGCCAGGACCGCTGATTGTGGATGAGAAGACCGGGTCACCGGCCGCCCGTCGTGCCGACCGACCCGCGTGACTCGGCCGCCTCGAGCGCCTCGCGCACCCGCCGCAGCCGCGACTCGCGCTCACGCACGAAGCGCTCGATCCCCGCCAGCAGGTGGGACGGCGTCAGGTGCGCCTCGTCCATGACCTCGTCGATCGTGCCACCGGTCCGCCAGCGGTCGTCCCAGTCCGAGCCCATCGAGTACTCGAGGGCCAGCGGGCCGTCCACCCAGTCGGACATCAGCCGGGCGGCCCGGTTGGTGATCGCCATCCCGTCGATCCGGTCGGCCGGGGTCACCGTCCGGGCCCGGTAGTCGGCCGGCTGCAGGCGGAACAGCTGCGGGCTGATGGCGGCCACCACCTTGACATTGAGGCGTTCCCGATCCAGATCGGGGAGGAGCTTCACGAGGTTGGCGGTGCTCGTGGTGCCCTGCACGAAGACGGTGCCCATGGCGGGTTGGCCGGGCCGGAAGTCGCGCAGCACATACGCGCCGCGGGCGGCCTCGAAGTGGGAAGGCATCCCCAACGCTGCGCGGTCGGGTAGCTCGATCGGCGGGCGGGTCAGGTGCAGGGCGACGATCGGCGCCGCCTGGGCCAGCGCCGCACCCAGCACCACCGGGACTTCGTTGTACTCCCAGGGGTGCAGGTCGATCACGTGGCCTTCGGGGAAGAGCTGCGTCACCCCGGTCTCGAAGATCCCGAAGTGGGTGCGTGAATCCTCCGCGGTCTCCGGGCCGGAGTGACCCGCGACCCAGAGCACCTTGCCGACCTTGAGCTGGGTGTCCTGGGCGAGCTGGCTGAAGAGCCGCATGGGGCCGTACTTGAGGTAGCTGAACGATCCGTAGGTCGAGCAGGCGCCCCAGAACCCGTTGAAGGTGGCCATCGGGTCGTCGGCCAGGTTGACGGTCGCCAGGCCGACCATCAGGCCGGCGTTGGTGAACTCGGTGATCTCGGTGGGCAGGAGCGCCCCCCGCGGGTTGGCGTCGCGCTCGAACCAGCCCCAGCCCTCCAGGTCGCCGAAGCCCTTGCCGAACCCGGCGAGGTTGGTCGATTCGGCGAGGTCCGCAGAGGCGGCGATGAAGAGGGGACGGCCGTACTCGGCCTTCGCGAACGAGTTGACCCAGGCACCCCAGGCGCCCAGCGCGGCCCGGTTGGGAGCCTTCTCGCCGGGCTGCTTCCAGATCTGCGGCGGATAGGCACGGTAGTCGTAGAGGCGCCGGTCCGCGAAGAGGCCCTTCCCCACGCCGCCCAGGTTGAACGAGGGCATGCGCTCGGGCACCCGGCCCGCAAGCTCGAGGAGGCGGTCCGAGACGGACTCGACGACATCGCGCCGATCGCGCAGGACAGCCGCCACGATGCCCAGGTTGGTCTCGGCCTGTTGCGCGCGCTCGTCGGCGTCCGACGGCGCCGGCTCGTCCACGCCCGCGTATTCGACGCCGTACTTCGCCATGAACGCGTGGCGCACGGCCCAGAACTCCGGGGCGTTCATCGGGTGGGGCGTGCCGTGGCTCTTCGCGTCGTACTTGCCGTAGCCGCGACCCTTCCGGGTGCGGAACCAGGCCGCGGAGGGGCGCTTCTCCGGGTTCTCGCCGCGCGCCGCCTCCAGCACCGCGCGCGTCACGGGGGCCCATGCCATGCCGTCGGGCGTGCCGGTCACTCGCCAGTCATACGCGGCGAACCAGGTCTCGGGCGTCCCGGGCACCACCGAGGAGGCGCGGAACTCGTCGATCCCGAAATCGTTCCAATCGATCAGGAAGACGAGATTCGAGAGCCCCAGGCCCCACGCCGCGTTGCGCGTCTCGTGGCTTGCGCCCGGCGTCAGGCCACCTTCGCCCTCGATGGCAAAGACCCGCACGTCCTCGCAGCCGGCCAGCTTGAGGGCCAGCGCCTCGCCCGCGGCGGGCGGCATGCCGTGGCCGGAAGGGCCCGTGTTGAACTTCAGGAAGAGCGTCTTGCCTTCCATCTCGGGGTGCCCGGGAAGGCCGCCGCGGTGCCGCAGGCGTGGCAGATCCTCCCAGGTGAGCGCCCAGCGGCCCGCGTCGGGGAACGCGAACCTCGGGTCGCCGGTCCACTCGCGGCGCGCCCGGAGCGTCTCGTTGAGGATCGCCAGGGTGGCATAGACCAGCGGCACGGTATGCCCGGCCGAGAGCACGAATCGATCTGCAAAGGGGAGCCACGGGCGGCGGATGTCCCAGCGCATCGCCCCCGAGAGGAGCAGCGACAGGAAGATGTGGACCTTGGATCGACTCCCGCCGGGATGCCCCGACTGGCGGTAGTTCAGGGTGAGGTCGATCATCTCGTCGACCAGGTCCGTCACGACCTCCCACTCCGCGAAATGGCCCTCGGCCTCCGCGTACAGCTCGTCGACCCGGGTCAGCCCGCCAGTGTCGGTCACGGATGCCATCCCTCTGCAGTCTTCGTCTCTTCCCGGTCCTACGCCGACACCGCCAATGTGCCCACGAACTTCCCGATCCGGTCGAGCGCCGTGCGGATGTTCGCCTGCGATGTCGCGTAGCTGAGCCGGATGTGGTCCGTGGCCACCTTGCCGAACGCCGTCCCCGCCAGCGTCGAGACCCCGGCCTCGTAGAGCAGCCGGGTGGACAGCTCGGCTCCGGTGAGGCCCGTGCCGGACACCTGGGGGAGGACGTAGAAGGCGCCTGAGGGTCGCAGGCAGCTGATGCCCGGGATCGCGTTGAGCCCGTCCACGACCAGGTCCCGCCGGGCATGGAACTCGGCGACCATCTTGTCGACCTCGTCCTGCGGGCCGCGCAGCGCCTCGACCGCGCCGTGTTGCGCGAAGCTGGTGACGTTGCTGACCGAGTTGATGATCAACCGCCCGAAGGCAAAGGCCAGCCACTCCGGCACGATCGCGTAGCCCAGCCGCCAGCCGGTCATGGCGTACGTCTTCGAGAACCCGTCCAGGACCACCGTCCGCTCGGCCATGCCGGGCAGGCTCGCGATGGAGACGTGCTCGCCGTCGTAGAGGATGCGGCCGTAGATCTCGTCGGCCAGCACGACCAGGTCGTTGGCCTGCGCCAGCTCCGCGATCGATTCGATGTCCGCGCGCGTGAGCACGCCGCCGGACGGGTTGGCCGGGGAGTTCAGCACGATCATCCTGGTGCGCGGCGTGACGAGGGAGGCGAGCTCGTCGGGGTCGAGACGGAACCCGTTCGCCTGCCGGATCGGGATCGGGATGGACGTCCCGCCGATCCAGCTCACCAGCGATTCGTAGATCGGGTAGCCCGGATCGGGCACGATCACCTCATCGCCGTCATCGACCAGCGCCTCGATCGCGTAGAGCATCACGCCCTTGCCGCCCACCGTGACGAAGACCGATTCGGGAGCGACGGGGAAGCCCTTGCGAGCGGTGGCGTCGTCCGCGATCGCGGCCCGCAGCTCGGGGATGCCGGCGTACGGCGCGTAGTGGGTCTTGCCCTCGTCGAGCGCCCGCTTGGCCGCCGCCCGGATGTTCGCGGGCGTGTCGAAGTCGGGCTCGCCGACCTCGAGATGCACGACGTCGACGCCGGTGGCCTCGAGCGCGCGGGCACGTGCGGCCGCCTCGAACGCGGTCTCCGTCCCGATCCGCTCCATTCGACTCGCGAGTCGCATCTCTGACGCCTCCAATGGGTTCAGGTCCGCCAGCCAATCGTCGGAAGGTGCCGAAAACGCCTATCCGGAGGGCATGAGACGTGATGTACGTCCGCCGCCGGGCGCCCTGGCAGCGGGCGGAGGTGCCAGGGGCTGGAGCCCCGCACGAGAGCCGCTGCCTGCGCTCTAGACGCTAGTCGTCTGACATCTATAGCCTGACCCGCACTTTGCCACAGTCCGGCGTTCGGTCCCCAGTGCCATTCGGCCTGTTGTGGATTTGCCGGCGCCGCCCCGCGGGTTTCCGTCGCTGGCCTCATCGAGCACGCTCGCTCCGGTCGAGGATTCGGCGGGCCATCATGTGCGCTTCCGCCGCGAGCGCAGCCTCGTCGGCGGTCGCGAGGGCCCCGTCGCGCACCACGAACCGGCCCTCCACCAGGAGGTGGCGTACACGCTGCGGCCACGCAAGGACGATCCCCGCGACGGGGTCTGCCTCCACCCCCGCGGTCGCGAGTCCGGCGACGTCGAACAGCGCGAGGTCCGCCCGCTTGCCGGGTTCGATCGAGCCCAGGTCATCCCGCCCCAGGCACGCCGCGCCGCCTCGCGTGCCGAGGCGGAGGGCCTCGCGCGCTCCCATCGCGCCCGGGCCCGACCGGCCGCGGGCCACCAGCAGGGCCTGGCGCACCTCCCCGAGCATGTGGCCACCATCGTTGGACGCGGAGCCGTCCACGCCGAGCCCCACCGGCACGCCCGCATCGACGAGCTCCCGGATCGGGGCGCTGCCGGAGCCGAGTCGCAGGTTCGACGTGGGGCAGTGCGCGATGGCGCTGCCGGACGCGGCGATCAGGCGAATGTCGTCGGTCGACAGGTGCACGGCATGGGCGAGCCACGTGTCGTCCCCGAGAAACCCGAGCCGCTCGAGCAGCTCGATCGGACGGCAGCCGAAGCGTTCCAGGCAGAACGCCTCCTCGTCCGCGGTCTCCGCGACGTGGGTGTGGAGGCGGACCCGGAGCCGGCGCGCCAGCGCTGCGGACTCACGCATCAGGCGCTCGCTGGCCGAGAACGGCGAGCACGGCGCGATCGCGATTCGCACCATGGCGCCCGGCCCCGGGTCATGGAATCGGCGGACGGCTCGCTCCGTCGCGGCCAGGACAGCGTCCGTGTCCTCCACGATCTCGTCCGGGGGGAGGCCGCCCTTCGAGGCGCCAAGGTCCATCGAGCCGCGGCAGGGATGGAACCGAACGCCAACGGCTCGCGCAGCCTCGATCTCCGCTCCGAGCAGGTCGCCTGCTCCGGCTGGAAAGACATAGTGATGGTCGGTCGATGTCGAACAGCCCGACAGGGCCAGCTCGGCGAGTCCGGTCGCGGCGGCCACCCGCACCCACTCGGCATCGAGTCCGGCCCATACGGGGTAGAGCTCGGTGAGCCAGCCGAACAGGTTGTGCTGCTGGGCCCGCGCCCGGGTCAGCACCTGGTACAGGTGATGGTGGGTATTGACCAGCCCCGGGATCGCGACACAGCCGCTGCCGTCGAGGATTTCCGCATCGGCCACCACGGTCGCCGGCGGGCTGCCCATGCCGACCCAGGAGATCACGCCATCCTCGACCAGGATCGACCCCCCGGACAGCTCCGTCCCGGCGTCGTCCATGGTCACCACGGCGTCGCACCCGGAGACGAAGAGCCTGCTCACCGAACGCCCGTCAGGCCCGGTTTGCTTCGTGCCGCGTGCTTACTGGACGAACCTGGTGCCGGTCTCGCCGAGGAGCCCGCGCTCGATGTTCTCCGGGCTCGTGATCAGCGCTTCCGTGCCGCCCCCCTCGAGATACCAGATGATCGCCTGGACCTTGGGTCCCATCGAGCCCGCGAGGAAATGGCCCTGGGCGAGATACTCCTTGGCCTGCGCGAGCGTCAGCGTGTCCAGCAGCTGCTGGTCCGGCTTGCCGAAGTTCAACGCCACCTTGTCGACCTGGGTCGTGATCACGAAGAGGTCGGCATGGAGGTCCTGCGCGAGCCTCGAAGCGGCGTAGTCCTTGTCGATCACCGCTTCGATCCCCAGCAGCTGGCCGTTCTCCTCGATGACCGGGATCCCGCCGCCGCCGGAGGCGACGACGAGGAACCCGGCCCGGATGAGCGCCATGATCGCGTCGAACTCGACGATCTTCCGTGGGAGTGGGGACGGCACGATCCGACGCCATCCACGCCCAGCGTCCTCCACGACGCTCCACCCGTCGTCCTGCTGGTGGGAGCGGGCGGTGGGCTCATCCATGAACGACCCGATCGGCTTGCTGGGGGCTTTGAAGGCGGGGTCGTCCTTGTCCACCAGCGTCTGCGTGATGACCGTGGCGGCGTGCTTGTCGATGCCCCGCCGGCTGAACTCGTTGCGCAGGGCGCGCTGGAACATGTACCCGATTGCGCCCTGCGTGTCCGCGCCGCAGTAGTCGAGCGGGACCGCATGCAGCTCGCCTCGCGACAGCTCCGAGCGGCGCAGGATGTATCCGACCTGTGGGCCGTTCCCGTGCGTCAGGAGCACGTCCCATCCCTGTTCGATCATGCCCGCGACGTGCTTGCTCGATTCGGCGGCGGCGGCGTACTGATCGTAGACCGACTGATGCTGCGAGTCCTTGATGAGGGAGTTGCCGCCGACGGCGACGACCGCGATCTTGCCCATTACGTCTCCTGGGTTGTGGGTGGCGCCATCCGGGCGCGGACCCCGCCGGCTGCCCGTGACCCGGGCTCGATCGGGACCCGAAACGGCGCATGAACGTGCCGAAGGGCACGGGCAGGTTCTTCGCTTCGCTCGCTAGATTTGGGACCGGCGAACTGCCCCGGAAGCGCCGGATGGCGCCTCGACACGGGAATCGGGTCCGGTCGCAGGAGGAGGAGGGTCGATGTGGCGATGACGTCGCTCCCGGTCGCTCCGCCCTTCCGGCTCCGCGCGAGGGTCCTGACCCCGCTTGCGGCCGGCGGTACACGATACCTCGCGGATGGCGCCGTCGACGTCGATGCGCGGGGCCGGATCTCGCGGGTCGGTGACTGGGCCGCTGCCGGGAGGCCAGGGTCCGACGCGTCGGCGTCCATCCCTGACCACGATGTGCGGCCGTGGCTCGTGATGCCCGGCCTGGTCGATCTCCACACGCACATTCCCCAGCTCCCGAACGCCGGGCTCGGTGGGGGCCTGGACCTGTTGACCTGGCTGGAGCGATACACGCTCCCCCTGGAGCGGCAATTCGACATGGCGGCGGCGGAGCGGCTCGGTCCGCTCGCGATGCGCACGTTCGCCGCCGCCGGCACCACCACGGTCGTCGCCTATGCGACCGCCGATCCGGACGCCACCGAGGGGCTCTTTCGATCGGCGGAGATCCACGGCATCCGGGCCGTCATCGGGCTCGTGCTGATGGATCGAGCGGTCGGTGCCGAGCGCGGTGTCGAGCGCAGCGGCGAACAGAGCCCCGACGGGGACGTCGGCCTCCGCGCGTCCGCAGAGCTCGCCGCGCGCTGGAACGGCCGGGACGAGGGCCGGCTGCGCTACGCGTTCACGCCCCGTTTCGCTCCGAGCTGCTCGGCGGGGAGCCTCGGCGCGTCGGCGCGCCTCGCGGCGGAGACCGGGTCGCTGTGGCAGACGCACCTCTCGGAGGATCCGGGCGAGCTGGACGCCGTTCGCGCGGCCTTCCCGGAGGCGCGCGACTATCTGGACGTCTACGACCGGGCCGGGGCGCTGGGTCCCGGCGGACCGCGCGCGCTCTTCGCGCACGCCATCCACCTCTCGGATATCGAGATCCGGCGGCTCGCGGAGAGCGGTGCCGGCGTGGCTCACTGTCCGGCCTCGAACCTGTTCCTGCCGAGCGGGATCATGCCCCTCGCCCGCTATTTGGAGGCGGGGATCCCGGTCGGGCTGGGCTCCGACCTCTCCGGCGGACCCGACCCATCGATCTTCGAAGTGATGCGCGTCGGGGCGTATGCTCAGCACGCCCTCCAGGCGCTCAGCGGCGAATCGCGGCCGAGCCTCGACCCGCTCGGCTGGCTGCGCCTGGGGACGATCGGCGGTGCGGAGGTGCTCGGCCTGGCCGACACGATCGGCTCGCTGGAGCCGGGCATGGAGGCGGACATGATCGCGGTCGACGCGTCGCTCACCGAACCCCTCCCGGGCGCCGGTTCCGCCGACGATCCGGCCGACATCGTGAGCCGCCTGATCTTCCGAACCCACCCTGACATGATCACGGCCGCCTGGGTGCGGGGCCGGCTGCTTCCGAGATAACGAGGTCAGAACGATGCAGCTGGTGCTGAACGGCAGGCAGATCTCGGTCGACGCCGAGCCGGGCGAGAGCCTCCTCGACGTGCTGCGCGAGCGCTGCGGGCTGCGGTCCATGAAGGACGGATGCGCCCCGGAGGGGTCCTGCGGCGCCTGCACCGTGATCGTCGACGGCCGCGCGGTCGTGTCCTGCGCCCAGCCGGCATCCCGCGTCGCCGGCCGGCAGGTGACCACGCTCGAGGGGCTGTCGCCGGAGGCGCGCGCGCTGTGGGGGGATTCGTTCGCGGCCACCGGTGCCGCCCAGTGCGGCTTCTGCTCGCCCGGGATCGTGATGAAGGCCCACGCGCTGCTCGACCGCGAGGCCGCGCCCTCCCGGGAGGCGATCGCCCGTGCGCTGGCGGGGAACCTGTGCCGCTGCACGGGGTACGTCAAGGTCATCGACGCGGTCGAGCTGGTCGCGGCGACGCGCCGCGGGGATGCGCCTCCGCCGGTCCACCCGGGCGGCGGCGTCGGGTCGCGCACCGTGCGCCGCGGTGCCCGGGAGCTCGCCCTCGGCGAGCAATCGTTCGTGAATGACCTTGTCGAGCCCGGGATGCTCCACGGCGCGCTCCGGTTCGCCG
>Ga0209539_1001634_pt1 | contig 12094 bp, 7 predicted proteins | sample BarGraNGADG00312_2_FD_184499 | JGI IMG/M metagenome (GOLD analysis project Ga0209539, IMG submission 184499) | Arctic peat soil microbial communities from Barrow, Alaska - Barrow Graham LP Ref core NGADG0011-312 (SPAdes) (version 2) | ecosystem: Environmental > Terrestrial > Soil > Wetlands >... | reverse complement strand
CGCGACTGTGTCTGCGCATGGGGTTCACCGCCCTCAACCAGATCGCCGAGACCATGCGCCTCCCGTTCGATTTCGACCCGGACCCGGACCATCCGATCTCGGTCTCCAGGGCGGAGTTCGGGGAGGCGGTGGCGATGCTGCGTGGCATCGGCTACCCCATCGAGCGGACCGACGAGGAAGCCTGGGTGCACTTTCGGGGCTGGCGGGTGAACTACGACCGCGCGGCCCTGGGGATTGCGCGGGCAGTCGACGCCCCGCCGGCGATGTGGACCGGCCCGCGACGCTACCCCAGCACCCCGATGGCCCCCCTACGTCCCCCGAGCCGTACGCCGAAGGCGCCGCAGGGGTAGGTCCGCGCGGCGCGGTCGGATGCTCGAGCTCGATGGTCCTCAGTGAAAGCTCGGGTCGGGTGCAGTCCACTCCCTGCCCGTGTAGCCACACAGCGGGCCCACGTACGCGAGGCCTTCGTGCATCAGGCTAACTCCCACTTGTTGGGCCCTCCGCGACCATGGATCGGTTTGAGCACCCCGTCATTCCGTAGCGTTTGTGCAGCCCATCGGATGTCGTACTGCCAGGTGAAGAAGAGATCCCCCGATCCGGCGAGATCGCCTTCGTGCGTGCTCCACACCTGCTTCGAGACGTCGACCACGCCTCCGCTGCCGCCCAGCTCTCTCAAGGCCGCAATCACCCAATCCATCAAGTCTGATTTCTTAGCCACAGGTTTGAAGCTTGGTCGCTTAGTACAACCGGGTCAAGCTCGCCCAATTGGGCAGGCCGTTGTGTCTTCACGTTTGACTCGCAGTTGGGCCGCGAGTTCACCGAGCGTGGAATCGCATCGCCGCCGCCGCCCCGGTGAAGGCGACAATCTCGGTGAGCGCCGTCGCCGGGCGTGCCAACATCGCATCCGACAACCGCAGCCACTCCTGCCAATATTTCCGATAGGCCGTGGATGCCACGGCTTGGGGCCGGTCGTCCAGCATGACGACAAGGTCAATGTGCTCGAGGTCGCGGATACGAACGAGGACGCCTAGCGGCCCCTCGGTCCACCACCAGGCGGCCTGATCCCCCTTGGCGGACGGCCACGATCCTGTCCGCATCAGCTCAGCTGCAACGGCCACCGGATCGTCGCCGCCGAGGGAGCTAGCCGCGGGCGCGTCCACAAAGAACAGCGGCAGCGCCTGCGCGAGTCGGCGTGGCGGCTCCGCCAGCGGGTTCTGGATCCATGCGGCGAGCTGAGCGAAAGGTCCGTCGAGGAGGGCTTCCACGGCCGCATGGTTGTATTGGAACCGCGACATGAAGGTCTGCGATGCCTGGGGGCTGAACCAGGCCGGTTGCGACACACTCTTGTGGTCGACGTAACGCTCGACGTCGGCATATGTGAACGCAAGGACCTCCAGGCCTGCAGCGCGCAGAGCCGCCCTCTTGCCTGCATCGTCCGCAACCCGGTTGTGAGCGAGAGTGGCGTGGTAGGCGAAACCGTCGGTGAAGATAGCGACCTGCGGTACCCCAGGTGAGGTTAGGACGAAGTCGGGGTTGCTGCCGTGCATCATGACCTGTGGCTCGAGAGTCCACGGCACTCCGTCAAGGGTCGCGTGAACGGTCTTTCCCCTGGGCCCGGCGGCCTCTTTGACCACGGCACCACATTGGAGGAGAAGGCTCACGAAGGCCGCTCGGAACTGCAGCTCGAGATTGGACTCGAGGGCCGCGGAAGCTGGCGGCCAGTCTCGAATCGGACTGCCGACCTCCTCGGGAAACTCATCCATCGCGGTCCCAGGCCTGAGATCGTCGGGCAGATCTACGGTTGTCGGATTCCAGAGCCCTCTTCTTTCGGGAGTGTTGCCAGGGCAGCGGTTCCGCCGACATGATCGGCGGCAGGAGTCGGTCTGCCAAACCCACGGCAAGCCAGCCCGCGGCGGCATCGAGCGTCACGGTCATCGGCGCGGACTGCCTTCTTTGAGGTCGGCCATGGCCAGGCTACCCGCGCTGTCGTGGGATCGAGGAGATGGCTTTTCAACGGAGGAACGTGAGGCGCGGAGCCGCCCGTACGCCTCCGCGATCAAGTCCGTGACCTCTGAGGGAGACTGGTGCTCCCAGAAGCGCATCACATGCCACCCGTCGGCCTCGAGCCTCGCAGTGGTGTCCGCGTCCCTATTCAGGTTTCGGGTTCTCTTGTCGGCCCAGAATTCTGCATGTGCGGCAGGAATCGTGTAGTGCTCGGGGCAGCCGTGCCAGAAGCAGCCATCGACAAAGACCACTAGTCGGGCTCGCGGGAAGACGATGTCGGCCCTCCGTCGTCGGTCGAAATCGAGAGGCACGTCCACGCGGTACCTCAGACCGCGGGCGTGAAGTTGTCGCCGGACAGCCAGCTCCGGTTTGGTGTCGCGCCGCCGGTTGGATCGCATGCTGGCCCGCGTTCCCGGCGAGCTTGCCCACGACTCGGTCACGCCCTTGCGAGCTCGCTGAAGTAGCCCGCGTCGGGCTCCTCGGGTGTCCCGACGAGCAAGGCTCTGTCGAGTTGTGTGTTGCGAAGTTCGCAGCTCGTCTCCGGCACGAGCAGGCAGGCATGACAGGCCGCCATGTTTAGGTTGTCGATGCCTGAGCCCGCGGACTCGATGCAAACCGGGTCCGAGGTACACCACAGAGCCCGCTGCATGGCGCTCCTGATGACGTCCGACAGTCGATCGGGGGCACTCTGGGCGCACAGACCGCCGAGGCTTCCCGCCGAATCGGCCGTCGCGGTGTAGATGAGGAACCCGGCCTGCTCGCCGGATGTATACAGGCGCTCGCGCAGCGACGCAACGGGGTATCCCGCGTCCATGCTCAGCTCGTTCATGACGACGTGTGCGAGCGAGTGGACCAGAAGTCCGCGGGCCGTGATCGAGGGTGGCCGGAAGGCCGACCTAGCAGCCGCGCCGATAGTCGAGGTGCGTCGTGCGGCGAAGTCTGATTTCACCCATGCATCAACGTTCGCGGCATCGAGTCGGACGAAGATCCCTTCGCCGTAGATCTCGATCGCCGGCAACCAGTTCTGAGGCGCCTCGGAGAGCCGGGCCGCAGCCGGATCGTCGGGGAGCATGGGACGTAGCCTGCTGAACGAGACAAGGGCGGTGACCTCCCGCAGTCGGCTCACCTCTCGGATCTGGTCGATGTATCCGGCGATCGGGAGGCTCGGAGCGACGGGAACGTGATTACAGACGAACTGGTCGCTGGGATCCTGTTCAGCATTCCCTTCGAGAATCGCCTCGTACTCCTGATCACGAAGTTCGTCCTCATCCAAGGGGCGCCCCTCACGGATGTCCCGGACCAGCCCGACGAGACGATCGGGCGTCCATAGCGAGCCATCGCCGACCCAATTGCTCTGAGCGAATATCGCATGCAAGGTCGGCTCGTCGAGATCCTTGATGAGGCTCCATGAGGTGCGGATCTTGCGGTGCATCGCAGACCAGGGCGGAATGGAGATTGCGGACCTGACGTTGGCGAACCATGTGTTCGAGCTGCCACGCTGAAGTGTGCGCGGGATCTCCTTGCAGGGCTGGTTCGGCGATCCGGGGAGCCACGCTCGTTCACCCGTGCACCATGCGGCGCCCATTAGCGCCCGCGGTGAGAACGCCCCGTCAAGCGACCGATGGGCGCCACAGGAGCAGCGGACCACGATGTTCCCCAGCGAGGAAGTTTCACCTCGGCTCTCAAGAGTGAGGTCGTGTCGCCCCGAGTGGGAATCCACCGGGGGCTGGGAGTGCGCCCACGCATGGTAAGGGAAGTCGGAGATGTGGCCCGCCGTACAGGCGACCACGAATCGGGACGGGATGGCTGCGCGTCCATCGACCGGGCAGCGCGGGTTCTTGTGGGTCGTGTCGAAGCTTCTCCAATGGTCGAGCCTCCGACAATCCGGGCAGAAGTACCAGCGAGGAAACCGGATGACGGGGACGTCGCCATTCTTGCGCCCGGCGGACGGGGTTCGCAGACTCGAGACGCCCAGGCTCTTGGCCAACCTGGGTTCCACGACCTCGGGGCACCGATCCTCGTGCCAGTGGTCGATGCCGCAGATCATGAGGCTCTGGTCGGGCGCCGGGAAAATGGCCCCGACGCCGAACGTGCCGATGAGCTGAGAACGGCGGGACTCGCCGACGGTGGTCATCGCGGCCTCCTGTCCGGAACGATGTAGAAACTGCTCTCCGCGTCAACGTCGCGAAGACTGGTGAGTGTTGCCCACGGCGCGTCATGGACGGGGAAGGCCGGTCCGGAGCTCGAGTCCGCAAGTGCAGAATCGACCTGTACCAACAGCGCGCCGGTGGCGTCGTGCCACCCGGCGTACTTTAACGACCCTGACGCGCCCGCATCGGCCCAGGCCTCCGCGAGCTGCTCCAGCTGGGCCCGTGTGGCTTGGTTCTCTTGAGGAGCCACATCGCGCGCTCGACTGAGAATTGCCTCGATCATCGGGGAGAGGAGCTCCGGTTCGTGCGCTATTGCGGCGGCGGCAGTGTCCGGCGACAGCCTTTCATCGGTGGTCCTTGCCATCGAGACGAGACAGCCGTGTAGCCCACGATCCCTGGCACGAGGGGCGAACGGTGTGGCGCTAATGGGCTCGACCTGCCTGTATAGCGCTCGGTGGTAGGAGGAGAATGCCTCGTAGTGCGAGAGGTCGCGAGAGCGAGCGGCGTTGTAGATCGCGACGACCAGGCCTGGGTGGCGGCGTCCGACGCGGCTCGTGGCCTGGATATATTCGGCCGTCGCCTGCGGCTGTCCCATGACCGCCATGAGGCCGAGCCGGTCCACGTCGAGTCCGACCGAAATCATATTGGTCGCGAGCAGGATGTCGAGAGGTCTCTTGGCGTCGCCGTACGACACGCCGAGGGCCGCGAGCTGCCTGGGGATCTCAGACGAAGGGACACGCGATGTAAGCTCCGCTGGCTCTTCCGGGAGCGGCCGCTCGCGTTTGGCGCCTCGGGTGGCGATGACCTTCATCTGGTCTGGCACGTCGTCGGTCACCTGCATTGCGGCGCCACCTAGCACGCGAAGGCTGTTGAAGTAGGCGATGAGGGTCCAGTACGGATCGCGCACGTCATCAGGAACATCGAGGTCCGCGGCCGCCTGCAGTAGAGCTGCGTAGGTGCGCACGAGGAGATACGTGTGGGACGTCCCCTGGGCCAGGACGCCGACGTACTGTCGTGGACCAGTTGTCGAAGGGTCAGCTTCGGTAGAGAAGAACGAGTCACCTGCATCCAGCCCGGGCGGCGGGAACTGCCGAGTATCCCGGGCGAAGACGCTGCGCATCTGGCGACCGGCTCGCCTGATGGTTGCGGTCGAGGCGATGAGCTTGGGCCGGATGCCGTCGGCGCTGCAAGCTGCGTCGACGGCTGCTTCATACAGCCCGACCATGGTTCCCAAGGGTCCGCTGATGAGGTGCAGCTCATCCTGAACGATGAGGTCGGGTCTAGGGTGCTGCCCATCCGCGGAGAAGATCGCCTGCGCTTCGGCGCGCCAGGCCATCATCGCGAACTTGTCCACGGTGCCGATGACAAGTGATGGCCGTACGCGGTAGACGTCCGAATCGACCACGTAAGCAGGCAATCCGGCCCCAGCATGAAAGTCACAGCTCGCGTCAGGGCAGGTGATCGTGAGTTCCTCGACAGGGCTGAGGCGGGCGGTGTAGTCATCGGGGGAGAGGTCGGCACCGCACCAGGGACAACGGGTCAACTGCATCGGGTTCTCTTTGGGGAGCTGTTCACCCCGCTTCAGTTTGTTCAGGGCGGCCTTGGCCTTCTTGACGTCGTTCGGTGTCGCCCCCTGCCCGACCCACAGCCCGAGTGTGATGGGTGACGCATCGGGGAGCTCTCGACGCCGGAGAATTTCGAGGGCGCAGATGAGACCCGCCGCGCGCTCGAACTGCTGCAGGGTCAGGAGTCGGAGCGTGTACCGCATGATCACCGAGACTCCCCCATGACGTGGATCGCGGAGACGCCGCAGAAGGATGGCGAAGCCGATCAGTCCGAGGTACGCCTCGGTCTTTCCGCCACCCGTCGGGAACCAGAGCAGGTCCGCCAGATCGCGTTCGGGATCCGTAGGTTCTGCTAATCCGCGCAGATTCATGACGATGAAGGCGATCTGGAAGGGCCTCCAGTACTGCTCGCTGGGCTCGGCACCGTTGCGGATGTACTCCTGCCTATTCCGTTGTTCCCACATAGCTCTGTTCATCATTTCGAACGCACGCCGCGCCGACTCGTCTTCGCGCAACACGGCCAAGCCGTCGGCGATCCTGTCGGCCGCCCTGGTCGCCCGGGCGACATGGGTTCGGGCGGTCCGGACAAGCATTTCGTCGCCGAGTTCTGGGATTCGGGCTTCCTGAGCGGAGATCCAAATGCGGTATCGGGCCGCGAGATCGGTGAGAAGATCTATTCCGCGACCCGCCCCGAATTCCGACATCCGAAGCGGCGGAACCCCGGGGATGGAGGTCTCCGCCCGCGCGACGTCGTAGGTGGGCACGAAGGACATTCGCAACTCGGTGACTGTGAGAGAATCGGTCCACTCCACTGCGCAGCCATGGCCTATCGCCAGATTGCGAGCGTTCCTGAACAGGAGTCGGTTGCTCTCGACATCCTCATCTTCGAGTCCCGACGAGACATGCGCTGGACGCTCCCGGAAACCTTCATCACAGCGGACCGTCATTCCCACCTGGTACCAGGCGTAGCTATCGCGGTAGCTTCCCTGGGGAGCCGAGGCGTTATTGACTAGGGCGAGTGTGACAGGGCGGACCCCATCGCGAGACCGGTGAATGACCACATGGAGCTCGAGAGAGTCGGCGATCCGCACCCTGTGGTTGCCGGTTGCGGCGACCGCCATCCTCACGGGTTCTTTGGGCAACGGCTTCCGATGCCAGCTGCCCTGCGACTCCTCGTACTGCGCAGCCGCGATCTCGACAACGATGTCGGCTGTGCCCTCATCGACCGAGAACGAAATTCCGAACGCGGAGGGGAAGCGCGTATGAGTGAGTGAGACGGGCGTGTCGACTTCATCGAGGGCAGAGGCCGCGTGGCTATCGGAATCCGGATTTGCCCTATCTTGTTCAGGACCGGCCGCCGAGGAGTCTTCGGCCCGCGGCCACAGAATTCCCGTGACGAAACGGCTGAGGGGGAACTCCGTGACCACCTCATCCTGATCGCCCCCAATGAGTTCCGCTCGGAGAGCGTCGACCATGGTCGCCCTGGCGGCGTAGAAGGCAGAGATGTCGCTCACGAATGACTCCATTTCAAGTTGGCGGCCCCCACTATGAGAGGGCTGAGCCAGAGCCCATTCCGGCCGACGGTCGTCTGCTGTGGGGGCCCTGCCACTGTCTCGACGCCTACGAAGTAGGCATCCGTCATGGTCCGTGGCCAGTCCTTCGGGCGTCCCACGCGACGAACGAAGGATTCTAGGAAGCGATCGCTCAGCTCGCCAATGACTCTGCCTTCGAGCCGTGCGACGAAACGCGGTCTGCTCAATGTCGACCCATAAGAATCGAGCTGGATATCGACTGACTCAGGTGCACTTTCGTCGGCCAGGCATCGGAACATCTCCTGCAGTTCCGCTGAACCTTCGTCGCCGCCCGGCGGCCGAAATCCCCGCCAGTCGCTCCCCCGGATCTCGAACCCGGACGTCCCTTTCCCTTGCCTCCCGCTGCGCCAGACGCGCTCCGTGCGGTCGTCCGTCTTCCATCCAAACGTCATCGCGCCTTCCAGCCTGAAGGGATAGGTGCGGCGCCGCGGTCGGGTGATCGCCACGTACAAGCTTCGTGCGCGTGACGAATCGTTGTCCCCGTACCACCCGTCCGGGTGCAGCAGCAGGACATCGTCGAACTCGAGGCCCTTGGCGCGATGAATAGTGGAGACCGTCACGCGGTGCTGCGGGCGGGTAAGCCCTGTCGGCGCCGCGCCGAGAGCCAGACGTGCTGAGACCCGTGCCACGTCTAGGAACTTGGTCCTGGCTGACGTCAATCTCCTCAACAACGCCCAGGCCTCCGACGGCTCGGGTAAGGATCCGTCCGCCAGCTCGATGAACCTGTCTTGATCGAGCGATGCGGGGCCGTCCGCCATCATCTTGGCGAGCCACGGATCGAGAGGACGGTCCGTGGAACGAGCGAGGAGGTCCGCGACGACCCCGCGCTCATGCAGTCGCCGGGCGACCAGAAGCGCCTGAGCGTTTGTCTGCGTCAGAACGGCGACCGTACCCTTCAGGCGCCGGACCTGATCGACCAATCCGTCGACATCGAAGACGGGAAGATCGCTGAGATAGGCTTTCATTTCTCCGGTCCACACGATATCGGTCGAACCGGAGCCACGAAGGCTCATCGCCTTCTCGGCATCCATTGTCTCTGCACGGTATTGCTTCCATAACCCGACCTCTGTCGCGCTCAGCCCTCGCACTGTTTCGAGGATCTGAAGGGGATCGTCGTGCGCGTCGCGCAGCTGGAAGTCATAGATGCCTTGCTTAGGGTCGCCGAACATTGTGAATCCCACGTCAAGAGGCAGCTTGCGGAGCAACTCGCTGACCAAGGTTGCGCGCTCACCCACGATGTCCTGGACCTCGTCGATGATCATGTGCCGAACGTCCGGAAGAGGATCACGGATCTCTTCTTGGCCCAGCAGTTCTCCTAGCCGTCGGATCCTCGCGTCGAAGCCAAGACCCTCGATCTCCTGGCCACGGTCAGAGAGGACTCTTGCAGCCAAAGCGTCCAGCGTCATCACCGACACCCAGGAGCGGGCGCCGTTGCGCCGTTGCCGGCGCTGTACCGCTTCCACGGCCGCACGCGAGAAGCTGATGACGAGCACTTCATTGCCCGCCAAGCCTTCTTCCTCAAGGAGATACGCGATCCGTGCGCTGACGGTCTCAGTCTTGCCGCTGCCCGGTCCGGCGACGACCCATAGACGTTCCTTCGGCGGGGCGGTGGCCACACGTTGCTGATCAGTGTCGAGAGTGAAGGGGTGGGTCTCGTTCAATGCGCTGGCTCCCATAGGTGATCGAAGTGGTGGAAGGCGAGCTCTCGTCCGAACTGCGTGAGATTGTCAGCGACGTTGACGATGAGGACTTCGTCGGAGCCGCCGTTCAAAGGTCCGCGCAGCCCGCGGCCGATCATCTGCTGGTACACGTTCGGGCTGAACGTCGGTCGGGTCACGTAGACGGCACGCACCCTTGGCGCGTCGAAACCCTGGCTCAGGACCCCATAGTTCGTCAGAACGCGGATCTCTCCACGCCGGAAGTCCTCGATGTAGCGTCGACGCAACGCAGGCTCTGTGCTGGCATCGATGGGTCTCGACGGAACGTCGTGGTAGCTCAACTCAGCTGCCATCGCCCGAGCATGCTCGACAGAAGTCGCGAAGAACAGGATCGTCCAGTCCTTCGGCTGGTTGAGGACAGATTCGAGGATGATCCGATTCCGCTCTGAGTTCTGGCCAACCAGACCCTCGACTTCCCACGGCAGCGTCCCAAACGTGTCGAGGTGTTGGGCCATGCTCTCAGTCCACGGGATGTCCATGCCGTTGAGCAGATCCTGGCGGACCTTCGCCAGGACCCTTTCGCGCTGGAGGTACAGGTACGGATCCTGGGTGCCGAAGACGCCTGCGTCCAGCTTGTTTCTCCCATACCGATCGATGAGTCGGCGGGTTTCCTCTTCGTTGACCCCCCGATAAGCGGTCGCGGTGAGTCCTAGAAGCGGAACCTCCATGCGCGTGGTTATAGCTTCGCCGCCGAGCCATTGGAATACGCGGGTGTAGGTCGGAGCGATGGACGTATGCGCTTCATCGACGATGATCAGGCTCGGGTTGCGGAGCCAGTCGTACTCGGACTTCCCGATCGCCTCGCGAAGCTTGTCGATCGTGGCGACCACGACCTGGAAGGTCCCGACTCCGGCCTCGGCAACACGGTTCCCACTCCAGAACCGCGCGATCGACATCGGTCCGGAGCCCATGGCGCGCCATACGTACGCCCACGCCTGCACAGCCTGTTCGCACAACTCGTCGGATTGTGCGATCCACACGATCGGGCCGCTTAGTCTGCCATGGCTGACCAGGTCAACAACGGCTTGCACAGCGACGCGGGTCTTTCCCGCGCCGGTCGGCAGAGTCACCATGCCACGTCGTTCTGAGCCTGTGAGCGTGAATAGGTCCTTGATGCGGTCCACCACGAGGGACTGGAATTCATGTAGCTTGGCCAGTTCCACTCGACCCTCGACCTCGAGTTCAGGGGATCGAGAGGCTTCGGGCAGGCCCGCATACTCGGCAGGGAAGCCGAGTTCCTCGACGAATCGACGTGCTTCACGCGAGCCGGCCCAACGCTGAGGAGGCTCAAGCCCCTTCTCGGCGAGCTCCGCTCTTAGCTCCTTTAGGGTGTGATACCCGTGGACGGAGAGCACCAGCTGGGCCAACTCCTCGGGTTCCAAGGTGGGGCGCGATAGTTCCAGATCCCGGATAGCGGTGCTGGGGAGCTTCTCGCGGAGCGCATCAGCCCCGACCGCGAGCACCAGCTTGCACCCGAGGTGTTCTTCGGCTCCGATCTCGAGCCGGAGCTTGTTCCGAGCTCGTTTCTGGATCTGATCCAGCACGAGACCTTCGTTGATCCGGACCCCGAGGACCTGGCCGAGACGCTGCAGAAGTAGGTAGTCGGTGCCGTTGAGCACGTGCAGAAGGTTGTCCTCACGATGGGACGTCGCCGGTCGAGACTCCTGCCCCTTCGGAGTCGAGACCAACAGTTCGATCGAGTCACAGGTCTGGATGAGCAGGTGGTCGAGGTCCGGGATCTCACTCCCGTACACCCGCAGTGGCGGAAAGCGGTCGATGAGAAGCTCGGGTTCCGCGTCCGGGTGGGCGATCGTTTCTTCGCGGAGCATCCCTCGACCGTCGGCGAGGCCCCAGCCGGCGACCAGGTCGTCCCTGTCTTTGGCCGCCTCGACCAGAAGGCTCGGGATACCCGCCATGAGCAGTGAGTTGTAGACCTCGACGACGTCCGTGACCGCAACGTCCGACGGGGGGACGCGCAACGTGGACGAGGCCGACCTGTCCGCCTGGATCCGGTCGGGCGCGGGCACGCGGTGACGAACCGCCTCGAGATACACGGTCGTCACCGTGGCCGGCCTTCGAGCCTCCGCGTCCCTGCAGAAGAGCGACCAGACATCGGGGTCCCAGTCTGTGCAATCCATCGGCAGTTGCAGCTGCGCCGCCCACTCGGTGGAGATTTGAGCCTTGGGGAGGCAATCCGGAAGGCTGGAATCTGGATGGAGACAGATCCTGGGTTCCGCGGGACCGACCGTGGTGGGGAGGAAGCCATGATCATTGATCCGCACGACGGCCGGGCCCGGCGCCTTCTGCACAGCGAAGTTGCCAGTCGTGGCGTACTGCGCCTTCCAGGGCTCATTCGTGGCGTAGTCGAGCACCTTTCGGGTCATCGCGGCCCGCCCTTCTGGGCTGAGACTGGACATCAACTCCAGCGGCCAGGGAATCGATGGACCAGAGACCTGGACACGATCCGGTGAGAGCTGCTTCTGACCGCGCACTCTTTCGCAGTACTTCTCGGCCACGTTGCTCTTGTATGCGACCAGCCATGGCTCATCCGGCACGTTCGCGATCAGTCTGGGCGAGGAGACCGCGCCGCACCGCTCGAGGAGCGACTCGTCGGGGGCGTGGAAGGAGGGATCGATCAGAGAGTCGGCATCGCGATGTCCATCGCCTGGGATGACCTCCCCCGCCAGAAAGCACATGTCGAGCGGGCGCCACTTTCCACTGCGCATCCGTGCGATCACCGACCTGGTCAACGGAGCCGGAAGTTCCTCATGGAATACGAGGTACGCGGTTTCGGGGTCGAGACGGCGGGCCAAAGCCCAGATGCGACTCCAGCCCGGCCCGTTCGGCCCTGTCTGAAGAGCTGCCCGGAGTTCGCCTGCGGGATTGAGTACCTCGATGCCCAGCGCGGCCAGGCTCTCACGAACTCCAGGTATCTCGGCCAGCTCATGGTCGATGAAGGTGTGATCGTTCGAGGCGCCGCCGTCGTGGATGAAAACTCGACCTCTGATGGGGCGGCCCAGGACTCCGTCCTCGAGCAAGACGATCTTTGCCTGCGTGGCGTCTTT
>Ga0209539_1001630_pt1 | contig 12114 bp, 10 predicted proteins | sample BarGraNGADG00312_2_FD_184499 | JGI IMG/M metagenome (GOLD analysis project Ga0209539, IMG submission 184499) | Arctic peat soil microbial communities from Barrow, Alaska - Barrow Graham LP Ref core NGADG0011-312 (SPAdes) (version 2) | ecosystem: Environmental > Terrestrial > Soil > Wetlands >... | reverse complement strand
CGTCGACGACGTCACCCTCGACGTGCCGGAGGGCCAGATCGTCGGCCTCGCCGGTGAGTCGGGGTGTGGCAAGTCGACTCTCGGCAACGCGCTGGCCATGATCGCCAATCCTCCGCTGTACGTCGTTGGCGGCACGATGGAGATCGACGACGAGGTCATCGACCTCAGCACCCTGCACCGTGGCGCCAATGAGGCCCACCGGCCCTACCGTGGTTCCACCGTCTCGCTGCTGCCGCAGGGGGCCATGAACGCCGTCAGCCCGACGCTGCGACTCCGCAACCTCGTCGTCGACGTGATGCGCGCCCATAAGCCCGACACCACCAAGGCTGAAGCGCTCGACAGGGCCACCGACCGGCTGAACATGCTGGACATGCCCACCCGGGTGCTCGACTCCTATGCCCACCAGCTGTCCGGCGGTATGAAGCAGCGCATGGTCACGGTGATCTCGACCCTGCTCAACCCGAAGCTGCTGATCGCAGACGAGCCGACCTCTGCGCTTGACGTGTCCAGCCAGAAGGCGCTCATCGAGATGCTTCTTGCGATGGTGGAGAAGAAGATCATGCGCGGCGTGATCTTCATCACCCACGACCTGCCGGTGCTGTCGATGGTCACCGACCGGCTGGCAATCATGTACGCAGGCAAGATCGTCGAGAACGGGTTGACGGAGGAACTGGTGAACAATGCCAGGCACCCCTACACGTCGGCGCTGCTGTCTTCGGTCCTTGATCCAACAGTGGAGACCAGGACCAAGCACGTCCTGGGAATCCCCGGCTCGCCGCCCAACCTCGCTAATCCGCCCAGTGGGTGCCGCTTCCATCCGCGCTGCCCGTTCGCGATGGACATCTGCAAGACAGAGGAGCCCGCGTTCCTGCAAGAGCGGGACCACGATGTGGCCTGCTGGTGGGCGAACGACCACGCGTACGAAACCGTCCCGATGGAGGTGAACCAGCTGTGAGCGACCTCGACTCCCTTGAGCCGCGCCCAGCGACCGGCCAGCCGGTGCTCTCGGCCACGCATGTCACCAAGCAGTTCCGAGTGTCGGGTGGTCACATCACCGCCGTAGACGACGTGAGTGTCGACTTCCACGCCGGCAAGGTGCTGGCTGTGGTGGGTGAGTCCGGCTCGGGCAAGTCGACGCTGGCCCGGATGCTGCTGCGGCTGATGCCGGTGACGAGCGGCACGATCACCTACAACGGCAAGGATGTCACCCACATAAAGGGTTCCGAACTTCGGGGTTACTGGCGCGACGTGCAGGCGGTCTTCCAGGACCCGTTCTCCTCGTTCAACCAGTTTTACACCGTTGGGCAGACGCTGCGCCGAGGGATGGGCTCGCAGGGCCTGGAGAAGGAGACCCTCGACCAGCTGATCGAGACCTGCCTCGGCTACGTCGGGCTGAAGCCGGCCGACGCCGTGCACAAGTACCCACACCAGCTGTCCGGCGGCCAGCGGCAACGGGTCATGATCGCCCGCGCGCTCATGATGAACCCGAAGGTACTGCTGGCCGACGAGGCCACGTCGATGCTGGACGCCTCGCTGCGCGTGAGCGCCCTGAACGTGCTGCAGGACCTGCGGGCGAACCTCGGCTTGACCGTGCTGTTCATCACCCACGACATTGGGCAGGCCTGCTACCTGGCCGACGAGGTGGTCGTGATGGAGCACGGCCTTGTCGTGGAGCGCGGCACCACCGACGCGGTCATCTTCGAACCGAAGAACGACTACACCAAGCGCCTGCTGGCCGACGTGCCCGACCTGAAGGGGAGCCTCAAGGTCCGCAAGGACGTGTGACACAGGCACCGCAGCCGTAATGCCACCCTGGCGTCCCTCGCCCGGCGGCGGGCGGATGCTGCCCCGTTGAAAGCCCACAATTGAAGGGTCTGCGCATGGGCATCGACTTCCCCGAAGGGTTCCTCTTCGGTTCCGCCACCTCCGCGTACCAGATCGAAGGAGCCGCTGCGGAGGACGGCAAGGAGGACTCGATCTGGGACGTGTTCTGCCGGGTGCCGGGCGCGATCGTCAACGGCGAGGACGCGACCCTGGCCTGCGACCACTACCACCGCTACGCCGAGGACGCGAAGCTGCTGGCAGACCTCGGCATGAGCACGTACCGGTTCTCGGTGTCGTGGCCGCGGGTGCTCGACAGCAACGGTGCCGTGATCGCCAAGGGCATGGACTTCTACTCCCGCCTCGTCGACGAGCTGCTCGCCAACGACGTGGCGCCGTGGCTCACGCTGTACCACTGGGACCTGCCGGCCGCGCTGCCGGGCGGCTGGAAGAACCGCGACACCGCCAAGCGGTTCGTCGACTATGCCGTTGCCGTGCAAGAGCACCTCGGTGACCGGGTACGCACCTGGACGACCCTCAACGAGCCGTGGTGTTCCTCGTTCCTCAGCTACGCAGCGGGCGTCCACGCCCCCGGCGAGACCGACCCGGCCAGCTCGATCGCTGCGGCGCACCACCTGCTGCTGGCCCATGGGTGGACGGTGCTGGCGCTGCGGCAGGCCGACCCCACCGCCAGCCTCGGCATCACGCTGAACTTCACCCCGGCCATTCCAGCCACGCGCAGTGATGCGGATTCCGACGTCGCCCGGCGCGTCGACGGCACGGCCAACCGCTTCTTCACCGACCCGATCTTCACCGGCGCCTATCCCGCCGACGTGCTCAGCGACCTCCGCGAGCTCTGGCCGCCCGGGCTGGTGCAGGACGACGACCTCGCCGCCATCAGCGCCCCGATCGACGTGCTGGGCGTCAACTACTACACGACGAACATGTTCCGGGCCGCCGGTCCGCACGAAGCGGCCGACGGCGCCACCCCGCACATCGCCGCGCCGGACGCCGTCCAGGTGTTGCGGGACCTGCCGTTGACCGAGATGGGCTGGGAGGTGGATCCCGGCGGGCTGCGAGACCTGCTCACCTGGCTGCACACCACCTATACCGGGCCGGCCGGCACGGCACTCGTGATCACAGAGAACGGTGCGGCCTTCGACGACCACGCCGATGCCGACGGCTTCGTCAGCGACGTGGATCGCGTCGACTACCTGCGCACCCACCTGGGAGCCGTCCACGAGGCCATCGCCGCCGGCGGCGACGTGCGCGGCTACCTGGCCTGGTCGCTGATGGACAACTTCGAATGGTCCTACGGGTACAGCAAGCGCTTCGGAGTCGTCCGGGTGGATGAGCAACTGCGACGCATCCCCAAGGCCAGCGCCCTCTGGTACGGCGAGGTCGCCCGCACCGGCCACGTCGACTGACACCGCAGCTGAACAGCACCCCGAACCCGACCGGAACCAAGGAGCCACGCCCATGACCGACATCCAGGCCAAGATCAGCCTCACCGGGGGCGTCGACTTCTGGCACACCCCCGCGATCGAGGACGCAGGCCTCCCCGAGGTGATGCTCACCGATGGCCCGCACGGCGTGCGCAAGCAGAGCGCCGCCTCCGACCACGTCGGCATCAACGACTCCTACCCGGCCACCTGCTTCCCGCCGGCTGTCGGTCTTGCCTCGTCCTGGAACGCAGAACTGCTGGACGCTGTGGGTGTGGCCCTCGGCGAGGAGTGCCGGGCGCTCGGAGTGGGGGTGCTGCTCGGCCCGGGCATGAACATCAAGCGGTCCCCGCTGTGCGGCCGCAACTTCGAGTACTTCGCAGAGGACCCGCTCGTTGCGGGCGTTCTCGCCAGCGCACTTGTGCGCGGCATCCAGAGCCAGGGCATCGGCACCTCGGTGAAGCACTTCGCAGCCAACAACCAGGAGACCGACCGCATGCGCCGGGACTCCCAGATCGACGAGCGCACCCTGCGCGAGGTGTACCTGCGTGGCTTCGCCAAGGTCGTCACGAGCGCCAGGCCGTGGACGGTCATGTGCTCCTACAACAAGGTGAACGGCACGTTCGCCAGCGAGAACCACTTCCTGCTCACCGAGGTGCTGCGGGACGAGTGGGGCTTCGACGGCTTCGTGATGAGCGACTGGGGCGCCGTCCATGACCGCGTCAAGGCGTTGAAGGCAGGCCTCGACCTGGAGATGCCGGCCCATGCTGCCCACGAGGAAGGTGTTCGCAAGGCCCTGGCCGCCGGAGAGATCGACGAGGCCACCATCGAGCAGGCCTACGCCCGCATCGAGCGGGTACTGCGTCTCGCAATCGCCAGCCTCGAGGACGCTCCCGCCAGCTTCGACGTCGACGCCCACCACGGACTGGCCCGCAGGACGGCCGAGCAGTGCATCGTGCTGCTCTCCAACGACGGAGTGCTCCCGCTGGCGCAGGAGACGAAGGTGGCCGTGGTCGGCGAGTTCGCCCGCACCCCGCGCTACCAGGGCGCCGGCTCTTCGCGGGTCAACCCCACGCGCCTCGACAACGCGTTGGACGCCATCACCGCCGTCGTGGGCCACGACGTGCCGTTCGCACCGGGGTTCGTCACAGCGCCCGGCCAGGAGTTGGCGGCGTCTGCGCACCACGACGCCGTGGCCGTCGCCCGCGACGCCGACGTGGTGCTGGCCTTCCTCGGCCTGGGCGAGAGCCACGAGTCCGAGGGTTACGACCGCGGCACCTGTGACCTTCCGGCCGAACAGCTGGCACTCCTTGAGGACATCCTGGCGGTGAACTCCAACGTCGTTGTCGTGCTGAGCAACGGCTCTTCTGTGCTACTGCCGTTCGCCGATCGCGTCCGCGCGGTCGTCGAGGGTTGGCTGCTCGGCCAGGCCGGCGGCCCGGCCATCGCAGACGTGCTGTACGGCGTGGTGAACCCCTCGGGCAAGATCACAGAGACCATCCCGCACCGGCTCGAGGACGTGCCGTCGTTCCTGCACTTCCCCGGAGACACCTCGGGCGTCCGCTATGGCGAGGGGCTGTTCGTGGGCTACCGCGGCTACGATGCCTCCGGCACCGACGTCGCATTCCCGTTCGGGCATGGCCTGTCCTACACCAGTTTCGGCTACTCCGACCTCTCGGTGTCATCCAGCGACGCCGGGCTGGCCGTCGCCCTGACGGTGACCAACACCGGCGAACGGGCCGGCCGCGAGGTCGCGCAGGCGTACGTGTCGGTGCCGGGCTCGAAGGTCGTCCGGGTGCCGCGCGAGCTGAAGGGCTTCGCCGCAGTCACGCTCGAGCCGGGAGAGTCCCGCCGGGTCGAGATCGCCGTGTCTGCCGACGAGCTGGCGTACTGGAGCGTCATCGACCACTCCTGGGTCGTCGAGAGCGGCAGCTACACCGTCGAGGTCGGCTCCTCCAGCCGTGACCTGCGGACCTCGGCCAGCGTCGAGGTGGCCGGCAACGAGCCCGTCCGCCCCCTGAGCCTGGAGTCGACGGTGGCAGAGGCCATGACCGTGCCGGGCTTCGAAGCGGTCCTTGCTCCGATGATGACCATCTTCGGCGAGGATCCCGACCTGCTGCGCATGATGGAGTCGATGCCGCTCGCTGCCCTCATCGGCTTCAGCGGGCAGTCGGAAGACACGTTCCAGCCGGTGCTGGACGGGCTGAACGCCGCTCAGCACTAGGCCGTCCGGGCGCCGGCAGACCATTCTGCCGGCGCCCTGGGCGCGTCGAGTCCGAGGTGGCTTGAGGAAAGCTTGAGGTGGGCTTAGGCAGTTCTGCTGAGACGCTGACCTACCGTGGAAACATGCCAATTATCCAGCCGCTGGAATCCGACCTGTTCGGGTTCATCGCCGGCCTCCCCATGCATCCCCTGGTTGTGCACGCCGCGGTTGTGCTCCTTCCCCTCTCCGCCCTCGTGCTGGTCGTGCTGGTGTTCGTGCCGTCCTGGCGCACCAGGTTCGGCTGGGCGACGATCGCCGGCCTCGCTGCGGGAACCGCCGCAGCCTTCGTGGCGAAGGAGTCGGGCGAGGCGCTGGCGGCCAAGGTGGGGCTCCCGGCCGACCATGCGCTGTGGGGCGACATCCTCGTGCCGGTGTCCATCGGGCTGTTCGTGGTTGCGGTGGCCTGGCTGGTACTTCGCAACCGCGCGGCTCGCGCCTCGAGCAGGTCCATGGTGGCAACGATCACCGGCGGGCTCGCGGTTGTCCTCGCGCTGGCTGCGACAGCGATCACCGTCATGGTCGGGCACAGCGGTGCCCAGGCGGTCTGGGCCGGCGGAGTCGGTGGGACGCCCGCTCCGACATCCTCAGCATCTGCGGCCGCCTACACCATGAACGACGTGAAGGCCCACGCCACTGCCGCAGACTGCTGGAGCGTGGTCGACGGAACGGTCTACAACCTCACGTCCTGGGAGGGCCAGCACCCCGGCGGCCAACAGGTCATCGTCGGGATGTGCGGCGCCGACGGCACCGCGGCCTTCAAGGGCCAGCACGGCACCCAGAAGCGGGCCGTCTCCGCGCTCGCGCAGTTCGCGATCGGCACCATCGGCGGCGCGACGCCCATGGCCGCCGCCAGTGCGTCCTCGACGCCGACCGCCAGCGACTCTTCGGGGCCGACGACCATGGCAGAGGTCAAGAAGCACGCTTCCGCCTCCTCCTGCTGGTCGGTCGTCGATGGTGAGGTCTTCGACCTGACCAAGTGGATCAAGCGCCACCCGGGCGGCGCCCAGCGCATCCTCGGTATGTGTGGCCAGGACGGCTCCTCGGCCTACCACAGCCAGCACGGCAACTCGGGTCGGGCTTCGCAGATCCTGAACGGTTACTCCCTCGGCAAGCTCGGCTGACCGGCCACCCAGAAAGGCACCCCATGAACCCCCTGCATATCCTCAGGACCATCCTCATCCCGCTGGTATTCGCACTGCCCCTTGCCGCCTGCTCCGCCGCCGTCACAACGAGCTCCAGCGCCCCGGCGTCGACGGACTCCGCGACCTCGGCCTCGCAGTCCCCGAGCGTGACCCCGACAACGGCGAGTGCCTCGGCCAGCCCGTCCGCTTCCCCCACGCCGACCCCGACCTCCACGGTGAAGAGCCTCTCCATGGCCCAGGTGAAGGAGCACGCGTCTGCCGCCTCCTGCTGGTCCGCCGTCGACGGCAAGGTGTACGACCTCACCAAGTGGATCGGCCGGCACCCGGGCGGACATGCACGCATCATCGCGATGTGCGGCAAGGACGGCACCGCCACCTTCCGCGGTGAGCACGGCAAGGAGCGCGGGCCGAGCAACGACCTGAAGCGTTACCTGATCGGACCGCTGGCCTGACCATGGGCACCGACGGCGCGACGGGCGGACGGACGGACGACCCGGTACTGGTTGTCGCTGCGCCGGTCGTCCCCGCACCGGAAGGCACCGGCACCAGTTCAGCCCGTTCACGCTGGCTCGGTTTCGGCGTGCTCGCCGCCGGGCTGGCGATGATCATCCTCGACGGCACGGTGGTCAACGTGGCCCTGCCGGCGATCATCGACGACCTCGATCTCGGCCTCAACGAGGCGCAGTGGGTCACGTGCCTGTACGCGGTGATCTTCGCAGCCCTTCTGCTGACCAGCGGACGACTGGGTGACCGGTACGGCCGCCGGCTGATGTTCCTGATCGGGGTGGGTGTCTTCGTCGCAGCCAGCTTCGCCGCAGCAGGGGCCAACGATTCCGGCGAACTGATCTGGTCGCGGTGCGCCCAGGGCTTCGGCGCCGCCTTCATACTCCCCGCAACCCTTTCCACGGTGAACGCCACCTTCCGGGGCCGCGACCGCTCGGTAGCCTTCGGCATCTGGGGTGCCGTGATGGCCGGCGCTGCTGCGGTCGGCCCCCTGATCGGCGGCTGGCTAACCACCAGCCTCAGCTGGCGCTGGGTCTTTCTCATCAACCTGCCCATAGGGGTGGCTATCGTCCTGCTCGGACTGCGGTTCGTCCCGGAGACACGGGATGAGGCCGCACGCGGCGGGTTCGACATTCTCGGGCTCGTTACCAGCGCCGTCGGCTTCGGCCTGGTGGTGTTCGCCCTGATCGAGGGGCAGTCACTGGGCTGGCTGCGGCCGGCCACCGACCTGACCGTCCTCGACGCCACCTGGCCGGAGACGGCCCCGATCTCCGTTGTGCCGGTGGCGCTGGCGATCGGGCTGGTCTCCCTCGGGCTGTTCTGGTGGCTGCAGCGACGCCGGGCAACCCAGGGCCGTCCGGTGATCCTCGACCTCACCCTGTTCGCGGTGCCGACGTTCGGTTGGGGCAACCTGACCGCGGCCATGGTGGCGGCGGGGGAGTTCGCGCTGCTGTTCGTCCTGCCCCTTTACCTGGTGTACGCCATGCGACTCACCATCATGCAGACCGGCTGGGTGTTGGCCGCGATGGCCATCGGGGCGTTCGTCGCCGGCGCCGGGGCGCGGCACCTGGCCGCACGCCTCGGTCCCGCCCGGGTGGTGACGGTAGGCCTGCTCCTCGAACTGGGGGCTGCCGTGGCCGCGGCGCTGGTGATCGGCAACGCACCGAGCGTGTGGGCGATCACCGTCCTGCTGGCGGTGTACGGCCTCGGCCTCGGCCTTGCCGCAGCGCAGCTGACGTCCGTCGTCCTGCACGACGTGCCGGTCGCACAGTCGGGTACGGCTTCGGCAACGCAGAGCACCGTCCGGCAGCTTGGGTCTGCCGTCGGCGCGGCGGTGGCGGGCACCGTGCTCGCGATCGGGTTCACGATCACCGTGCCGGCGAGGCTTGCGCTTGTGAAGGGGATCAGCACGGACGACGCCATGACCATGATCGACTACATGACCGGCACGGCAGGCGCGGTGATCTCGATGATTCGTGCCAAGGGCAACGACGGCTACTTCGGAAAGCTCGGGCCGCAGGTCGCTGACGCGATGTCGGAATGCTTCGCCTGGTCGGTGGGCTGGGTGCTCTGGGGCGCGGTGCTCTTCATCGCGCTCGGCGTGCTCGGCGCCCTGCGGGTTGAGCTCGCCGCCCGGCAGGCACGCCCCGCCGAGGTGTAGCTCAGCGCAGAGGCCTTGGCCTGAGCGGCCAGATCTTCACGGTTTCCGCCGCCCACCGAGCAAGCCCGGCCTAGCATGAATCATGGTTCAGACCCCGCAACAACCCCCGCAGATCGGGCAGGTTGCGAATGGCTATCAGTGGAATGGTGTCCAGTGGATTCCGTTGGGCCCTCCGCCACAGGTCGGGCAGGTCGCGAACGGGTACCAGTGGAACGGTGTCCAGTGGATTCCGCTGGGCCCTCCGCCACAGGTCGGGCAGGTCGCGAACGGCTATCAGTGGAACGGCAGCCAATGGATTCCGCTGGCGCCACCCTCGGCACAGCCCGCCGCTGAAGCAGTGCTGGTGGGCGAGATCACGCGATATGCCCAGGCTGCGGGATTCACGGTCCAGCAGTCGGCGCACCAGCTGACGCTGGAGCGGGTGGTGGCAGAGCGGAAGGCCTTCCTCTCCAGCGCGAAGCTCGAGTATCGCGCCACGATCTCGCTCGATGAAGGGCGCAGGACGGCGAGGCTCACGGAGATGCTGAAGGAATCGGGGGCGGGCCTCACCAGCGGCGGTGGTGACGACGGGGACTTCGGGACGGCGACCGGTTTCGGCTTCAAGAAGACGTCGTACAACTCGCGGACCGATGGCATCGCGGAATCCATCGACGAGCAGGCCGCCCGGTTCGGCACCAAATACGCTCCCGGTTTCCCGTACGCGGAGGTGAAGGGACAACTCGGCCGCATCTGCGTGGCCGCTGGGTACTCCTTCACCTGAGGTCGCCGCTCCGGCGCTACGGCTGGGGGTGCGCGGGCGTTTGTGCGTCGGGTTCCATCAGGAACTCCCAGGTGAGGCCGTGCGCCAGCAGGATCAGCAGCATCAGCAGCACAGAGGCCACCTGCAGCGGGCCGGCGCCGATCAGCTGGGCGAGTTCGGGGAAGACGCCGAGCGCGACGATCGCCGCGTAGAGCACCGGCGCCAGCCACCGGAACCTGCGGAACGGCCCGACATGGCTGGGAGACTCGACCGCGACGAGCTTGACCGAGGTCACCAGCCCGACGATCGAGGTGAGGCCGAAGCTGATCCGCCACACCAGCGGGTTGTCAGGGTTCACTTGGGACATCATGCTCATCACGCCGGGCAGCAGGAACGACAGGTAGGCGCCACCGGCCAAGCGGCGGAGGCGGCGGTCGTTGCGCCACTCGTCATGCTTCTCGATTGCCGTCCACCACAGCCCGACCAGCGTGAAACACGTCACAGACATGAGCGCGTAGAAGGTGGTGAGGTCCATCGATCCATCTTCGCCCAGATCGGCGGCAGCGCAGCGGGACACAATTTGGCATTGCCACCGCGCCGGGACGGTTGCCTCGGACGAGGATCCGGGCTCAGTGACGGGCGGCGTTCACCAGGGCGAGGACGGCCCCGGCATAGGCGTCGGCGGCGTCGTCTGCTGTGAACAGCCGCTCCGGCTGCCCGGGGATCTCTGCCAGCACCTGGTAGCTGGCTGTGCTCGACCGGGCGAGGCTGCGGAACGACGAGCCGAGCAGGTCGCGCAGCTGGTCCTCCCGCGGCAGCCAGAGCGCCTGCTCGAGTTGCACCGAATCCAGCGCCCACTCGGTGGTGCCGTTGAACGCCAACAGCGTCCCGGTGGGGTACTCCCGTGCCTCCACCACCATGTCGGCGACGGTAAACACCTCACTGGACATCTCATCGGTGCGGACGGTGAAACGGTCGCCGGCGTGTGGAGACCAGCGGACGCCGGCACGGCTCAGGTCCTGGGCAGCTGTCAGGGAGATCACCTTCGCATTATGCGTCGGCTGGATCGCTCAGACCATGCCCAGCGCCAGGCCGACGGCGAACAGGGGGCAAGGATCGCCGCGTCCAGTGCCGTCGGGCTAGGGCTCGATCCGCATCGGTATACCGGTCTCACGCTCGGAGACCTGCCAGAGGATGGCGATGGCTCCGTCGGCGCCAGGTCGCAACAGCGGCAGGCGAACTGGCGGGCCGAAGTTGGCGTACCGCGGGCCATAGAGCTCGCCTCCCCGAGCGGCCGGGTCTGTCGCCGCCCGGAGTTGTGGCATTGCCCCGTCGGCAGGAGTCATGCCGGTGCGCGCGGCCAGCCAGCGCCACAGCGGCCCGCTGGCGCCGACGCCGCCCTCACGCTCGGTGACCACCTGCAGGTCGGTGTGCGAAAGGCCGGGGTGGGCCATCAGGCTTTGGGCAGTGACACCCGCGCGCTCGAACTCGCGCTGCAGGCCGAGGGCGAAGTGGTAGTTGGCGAGCTTGGACTGCCCGTACGCCTTCCACGGGTTGTAGTTGCCGCGCAGGTGAGGGTTGCGCGGATCGAGAGGCGTGCCCATGTGGTGTGCGGTGCTGGTCACAGAGACCACCCGGGCGCCCGGCGCGGCCAGCAGTGTCGGCATGAGATGGGCCGTGAGCGCCCAGTGGCCGAGGTGGTTGACGCCAAGCTGCATCTCGAAGCCGTCGGCCGTCTCGCGCTCGGGCGTCGCCATCACCCCGGCGTTGTTGACCAGGATGTCGACCTTCTCGTTGGCGGCGATGATCGTGTCGGCGGCTGCCCGGATGGAGGCGAGGGAACCGAGGTCGAGGTCGACCAGCTCAAGGCTCGCCTCCGGGGTCTCACGGCGGATGCGAGCGACGGCGTCCGCTGCCTTCTCCTGGTTCCGGACGGCCATCACCACGTGGGCACCCTTCGCGGCCAGCACGGACGCGGTCTCCACACCGAGCCCGCCATTGGCGCCGGTGACGACGGCGGTCCGTCCACTGAGGTCGGGGATGTCGGCTGCGGTCCAGCTCACGATTCCTCCTGTGCGCGCGGACCCATCGGGTCCCTGTCTGGAACCTACCCGCGTGTGGGCGTCATCGGCGGCGTGCGGGTTCGGAAGCTCGCACCAATCCTTGCGGCCCCCCGTTACTTTTCCGCGTCCTGAATCGATTACTCGAGTGAGGCGGTCGAATGGCCTCGCGTGACGAGGGCGTCTGCGGGTTTCGTTCGGCTGCGCCACCCCGATGTGAAAGGCAAGTATGTCCAATCTCAAGTCGACCCTGGCCAAGGCTGTCGTGATCCCCATCCTCCTGGCCCTTTCGCTCACGGCGTGCTCGACCGGCGAGGCCGGCACGTCCCCCCAGTCGTCTTCGGTCGTTGCCGGAAGCCAGACCGGCACCCAGGTGGCCGCGCAGACCCTCGCGGTGAAGAAGTACAAGATGTCCACGGTGAAGAAGCACCACACGAGGTCGAACTGCTGGAGTGTCGTCGGCAAGAACGTCTACAAGCTGAC
>Ga0209539_1001627_pt1 | contig 12121 bp, 5 predicted proteins | sample BarGraNGADG00312_2_FD_184499 | JGI IMG/M metagenome (GOLD analysis project Ga0209539, IMG submission 184499) | Arctic peat soil microbial communities from Barrow, Alaska - Barrow Graham LP Ref core NGADG0011-312 (SPAdes) (version 2) | ecosystem: Environmental > Terrestrial > Soil > Wetlands >... | reverse complement strand
GCGGCCGAGCTCGTCCTGCAGCTCTGCGATGGCGTCGTCACGAATCAGTCCGTCACCGTGCATGCGGAAGTCCTGAACCTGGCCGCACGCATCCTGCGCGGGGTCGGTCGGCTCGACGACGCGGTAGAGAAGGCACTCGAAGCGCGCAGTATCGCTCCGGACATCCCCCGACGAGTGGAAGCGATCCTTCAGTTGTGCGCCGCCCGGGCGGAACGTGGTGACTTGCCGTCCTCGATGATGGCCGAGATCGAGGAGCTCCAGGAACTGACCCACTACCTTCCTGACGGCCACCTCAAGGGGCGGATCTACTGGTACGTCGGCAACGTTCAGCACTATCTCGGTGACGCTGACGCCGGAGAGCGCAGCCACGCGGAGGCTGCAGTGCTGATCCGCGGAGCCGCAGATCTCGTGCTCTGGTCTCGAGTGCAGCAGGTCATCGCGCACTTCCGCATGACCCGTGGAGACCTCGAGGGTGTCTGGGAACAGCTCGAGATCGCCGAGAACGCCATGAGGCTGACCGGCCGTGAGTCGGACCTCGCAGACCTGGCTCTGGAGCAGGCTCGGTGCCTCTTCCTACTCGGCGACGCCGACGCTGCGAGGGAACGTCTGCTGGACACGCTCACCTCCGAAGCCTTCTCGATCGCCTGCCCTGGCCGCGCGGAGGCGTACGACCTCCTTGGCGATGTCTGTCTCGCCCTCGAAGACCATGCGGGAGCCCGTCGGGCGTTCCGCAATGCGGCGACGGACTACGAGGCGATTGGTGCTGGACCGCGGGCTCTGGAGGCCTGGCGCAGTGCCGCAAAAGTTCCGGAGCAATGAGGTGTTGACAAACTTGTCAGCATGGCGCACACTTGTTATATCGACGTCAACGCGTCCCCCAAGCCCTCGTTGACGTCAGAGGCTGAATGAGTCTCGCCGAAGTCGGCGCGGATCGGGTCTGATGCCAGGGAAAACTGGCCCGATCGAGCGTCGGCTTCGTGCTGTCTACAGCCAGGTTGCTCCTTCGATAGTCACCAGAGCTTTTCGCCCATCCCGGGCGGAGGGCTCTTGGTCTATCCGGTGGTGGGTCACAGCCACGTGCCCTGGACCGAGAGGCCCAGTGGTGGCGACACGCCAAGGGGGCGGCGGCCCGAAGGGAGCTCCTCAGCCGTTGATGTGGCAGCGTCTGGTTGTGGCGCCTCCGGGGGTCTTTGGGCCGGCGACGGCCTGCCGGTCAAAGTGTCAACGCGAAGACTGCTGCCGCTGGGCCACGGCTTTGCTACCATCTGGCCAGTTGGACGATGCTGTCCGGCCGTTCCCGAGCAGTTCTCTGCCCCGGGTTTGCGTAGACGCGCCTGCGCGGCTATCGTTGCGGTTTGCCCATGCCTCTGGTCGTCCTGTGTCCTTGACGCAGGACGTTCGGCACGCACGAAACTCTGGCGAGTTCTGGAAGGACCACAATCTTGGCCGCCTCGCGCACCGCGTCGAAGTCCACAATGAAGAACACCAACGTTGTCTCTGCGAGCGGGCGCATCTCGTTCGCGAAGATTCATGAGCCACTGGAAGTCCCGAACCTCCTTGACCTTCAGGTCGAGTCGTTCGACTGGCTGATGGGCAACGAGACGTGGCAGGCGCGAGTTGCCGCTGCGTTGGCTGCCGGGCGCACCGACGTGAACACCAAGTCCGGGCTGGAGGAGATCTTCGAGGAGATCTCCCCGATCGAGGACTTCTCCGAGACGATGTCGCTGTCCTTCCGTGACAGCCACTTCGAGGAGCCGAAGCACTCCGTCGACGAGTGCAAGGAGCGCGACGTCACATACGCGCGGCCGCTGTTCGTCACCGCGGAGTTCATGAACAACGACACCGGTGAGATCAAGTCCCAGACGGTGTTCATGGGTGACTTCCCCCTCATGACCGACAAGGGAACGTTCATCATCAACGGCACGGAGCGCGTCGTCGTGTCGCAGCTCGTGCGTTCGCCTGGCGTGTACTTCGAGCAGACGGCGGACAAGACCTCCGACAAGGACATCTTCACCTGCAAGGTGATCCCGTCGCGCGGCGCGTGGCTGGAGTTCGAGGTCGACAAGCGCGACATGGTCGGCGTACGTCTCGACCGCAAGCGCAAGCAGAACGTCACCGTGCTCCTCAAGGCCCTCGGCTGGAACGACGAGAAGATCCTCGAAGAGTTCGGCGAGTTCGAGTCGATGCGCCTGACGCTCGAGAAGGACCACGTCACCACCCAGGACGAGGCCCTCCTCGACATCTACCGCAAGCTGCGCCCGGGCGAGCCGCCGGCACGCGATGCCGCCCAGCAGCTGCTGGAGAACTACTACTTCAACCCGAAGCGCTACGACCTGGCCAAGGTCGGCCGCTACAAGATCAACAAGAAGCTTGGCCTGAGCGAGCCCTACGACAAGCAGGTCCTGACCCAGAGCGACATCGTGGCGGCGATCCGCTACATCGTCGCGCTGCACGAGGGCCGCGAGCTGATCGGCGACGTCCCGGTGGAGACCGACGACATCGACCACTTCGGCAACCGTCGTCTTCGTACGGTCGGCGAGCTCATCCAGAACCAGCTCCGTACGGGTCTGGGCCGCATGGAGCGCGTCGTCCGCGACCGCATGACGACCCAGGACATCGAAGCGATCACGCCGCAGACGCTGATCAACGTACGTCCGGTCGTTGCTGCACTGCGCGAGTTCTTCGGTACGTCGCAGCTCTCGCAGTTCATGGACCAGACCAACCCGGTCGCCGGCCTGACGCACAAGCGCCGGCTGTCGGCCCTCGGCCCGGGCGGCCTGTCTCGCGACCGCGCCGGCATGGAGGTCCGCGACGTCCACCCGTCGCACTACGGCCGCATGTGCCCCATCGAGACGCCTGAAGGTCCCAACATCGGCCTCATCGGCTCGCTGGCGTCCTTCGCTCGTGTTAACGCGTTCGGGTTCATCGAGACCCCGTACCGCAAGGCTGTGGGCGGTGTCGTGACCGATCAGATCGACTACCTCACCGCTGACGAGGAGGACCGCTACCTCATCGCGCAGGCCAACGCCACGCTCGACGAGAACGGCAAGTTCACGCAGGAGCGCGTCCTGGTCCGTACCAAGCACGACGTCGACCAGGTGCTCCCGAACGACGTGCACTACATGGACGTCTCGCCGCGCCAGATGGTGTCGGTCGCGACGGCACTGATCCCGTTCCTCGAGCACGACGATGCGTCGCGAGCCCTCATGGGCGCGAACATGCAGAGGCAGGCAGTGCCGCTGCTCCGCAACGAGGCGCCACTCGTCGGCACCGGCATGGAGTACCGCGGTGCGGTCGACGCCGGTGACGTCACGCTTGCCGAGAAGGCGGGTGTGGTCGTGAGCGTGAGCGCTGACCTCGTCGAGGTCGCGAACGACGACGGCACGTACCGCTCGTACCGGCTCGACAAGTTCCGCCGCTCGAACCAGGCGACCTGCATCAACCAGCGTCCGCTCGTGGCCGATGGACAGCGCGTCGAGGTCGGCACGCCGCTCGCCGACGGTGCCTGCACCGATGGTGGCGAGATGGCGCTCGGCCGGAACCTGCTCGTCGCGTTCATGCCGTGGGAGGGTTACAACTACGAGGACGCGATCATCCTCAGCGAGCGTCTCGTCCAGGACGACGTCCTCACCTCGATCCACATCGAGGAGCACGAGGTCGACGCCCGCGACACCAAGCTGGGCGCCGAGGAGATCACCCGCGACATCCCCAACGTGAGCGAGGACATGCTCGCTGACCTCGACGACCGCGGCATCATCCGCATCGGCGCCGAGGTGGGCACGGGCGACATCCTCGTCGGCAAGGTCACCCCCAAGGGCGAGACCGAGCTGACCCCCGAGGAGCGTCTGCTCCGTGCGATCTTCGGTGAGAAGGCGCGCGAGGTCCGCGACACGTCCATGAAGGTGCCCCACGGCGAGACCGGTACGGTCATCGGCGTCCGCGTCTTCGACCGCGAGGACGGCGACGAGCTGCCTCCGGGCGTGAACCAGCTGGTCCGCGTGTACGTGGCGCAGAAGCGCAAGATCTCCAACGGCGACAAGCTGGCCGGACGTCACGGCAACAAGGGCGTCATCTCGAAGATCCTCCCGATCGAGGACATGCCGTTCCTTGAGGACGGCACGCCGGTCGACATCGTGCTCAACCCGCTCGGTGTCCCGTCACGAATGAATGTCGGGCAGGTCCTCGAGACCCACCTCGGCTGGGTCGCCAAGACCGGCTGGGACATCACGGACCTTCACGAGCCGTGGGCCGAGCGTCTGGTCGACGTCGGCCTGGGTCGCGTCGGTGGCGACCAGCTTGTGGCCACACCGGTCTTCGACGGCGCCAACGAGCAGGAGATCAGCGGTCTGTTGGAGCACGGCCTGCCGAACCGCGATGGCGAGCACCTCATGGATGGCGGCGGCAAGGTCGCGCTCTTCGACGGCCGCTCCGGCGAGCCGTTCCCGGAGCGTGTGGGCGTCGGCTACATCTACATGCTGAAGCTCCACCACCTGGTCGACGACAAGATCCACGCTCGTTCGACCGGTCCGTACTCGATGATCACGCAGCAGCCCCTGGGTGGTAAGGCTCAGTTCGGCGGCCAGCGGTTCGGCGAGATGGAGGTCTGGGCACTCGAGGCGTACGGGGCAGCCTGGGCTCTGCAGGAGCTGCTGACGATCAAGTCCGATGACGTTCCTGGCCGCGTGAAGGTTTACGAGGCGATCGTCAAGGGCGAGAACATCCCCGAGCCTGGCATCCCTGAGTCATTCAAGGTGCTGGTCAAGGAGATGAAGTCGCTCTGCCTGAACATCGAGGTGCTGAGCTCCGACGGACAGATCGTTGAACTCCGTGACTCCGAGGACGACTACCGCGCGTCGGAGGAGTTCGGCATCGATCTCTCCCGTCGTCCCGGTGCCGACCACTTCTCGGCTCTCGACGAAATCTGAGCTGTGCGGCCCTGAGGCCGGCACTCAGCAACCCACAACTCAGAGTCACGACCTTCCCGCCAGGGAGAAAAGAGTAAGTAAACGTGCTGGATGTGAACTTCTACGACGAGCTGCGCATCGGTCTGGCCACGGCGGAGCAGATCCGCGAGTGGTCGCACGGCGAGGTCAAGAAGCCGGAGACGATCAACTACCGCACGCTCAAGCCTGAGCGGGACGGCCTCTTCTGCGAGAAGATCTTCGGCCCGACCCGTGACTGGGAGTGCTACTGCGGCAAGTACAAGCGTGTCCGCTTCAAGGGGATCGTCTGCGAGCGCTGTGGCGTCGAGGTCACGCGTTCGAACGTGCGTCGTGAGCGGATGGGCCACATCGAGCTCGCCGCGCCGGTGACGCACATCTGGTACTTCAAGGGTGTCCCGTCGCGTCTCGGCTACCTGCTCGACATCGCTCCCAAGGATCTCGAGAAGGTCATCTACTTCGCTGCCTACATGATCACCGGCGTCGACGACGAGGCGCGTCACCGCGACCTGCCGTCGCTCGAGGCCAAGGTCGAGACCGAGCGCAAGCACATCGAGACGCGTCGCGACAACGACGTGAACGAGCGCATGGCGAAGCTCGAAGAGGACATGGCGAAGCTCGAGGACGAGGGCGCCAAGGCCGACATCAAGAAGCGTGTCCGCGACGGCGCCGAGAAGGAGCTGAAGCTCGTACGCGATCGTGCACAGCGTGAGCTCGACCGCCTCGAGGCCGTGTGGAACAGGTTCAAGACGCTCAAGGTCCAGGACCTCGAGGGCGACGAGATCCTCTACCGCGAGATGAAGGCGCGCTTCGGCAAGTACTTCCGTGGCTCGATGGGCGCCGAGGCGATCAAGGACCGCCTCGCGACGTTCGACCTCATGGCCGAGTCCGAGACGCTGCGCGAGATCATCCAGACCGGCAAGGGCCAGCGCAAGACGCGTGCCCTCAAGCGGCTCAAGGTGGTGGCTGCGTTCCTGCAGACCTCCAACTCGCCGTCCGGCATGGTGCTCGACGCCGTACCGGTCATCCCCCCGGATCTCCGCCCGATGGTGCAGCTCGACGGTGGACGATTCGCGACGTCCGACCTCAACGACCTGTACCGCCGCGTCATCAACCGGAACAACCGCCTCAAGCGGCTGCTCGACCTTGGTGCGCCCGAGATCATCGTCAACAATGAGAAGCGGATGCTCCAGGAGGCCGTCGACTCGCTGTTCGACAACGGTCGTCGTGGCCGTCCGGTGACCGGCCCGGGCAACCGCCCGCTCAAGTCGATCTCCGACATGCTCAAGGGCAAGCAGGGCCGGTTCCGTCAGAACCTGCTCGGCAAGCGCGTCGACTACTCCGGCCGTTCGGTCATCGTCGTCGGCCCGCAGCTCAAGCTGCACCAGTGCGGCCTGCCGAAGGCGATGGCGCTCGAGCTCTTCAAGCCCTTCGTCATGAAGCGGCTGGACGATCTCAACCACGCGCAGAACATCAAGTCCGCCAAGCGCATGGTCGAGCGTCAGCGCCCGGTTGTGTGGGACGTGCTCGAAGAGGTCATCGCCGAGCACCCGGTGCTGCTGAACCGTGCGCCGACCCTTCACCGTCTGGGCATCCAGGCGTTCGAGCCGCAGCTCATCGAGGGCAAGGCCATCCAGATCCACCCGCTCGTCTGCACGGCGTTCAACGCCGACTTCGACGGCGACCAGATGGCTGTGCACCTGCCGCTGAGCGCAGAGGCGCAGGCCGAGGCCCGCATCCTCATGCTGAGCACCAACAACATCCTCAAGCCTGCCGACGGTCGACCGGTGACCATGCCTACCCAGGACATGATCATCGGCCACTACTTCCTCACCATTCATCGTGAGGGTTCGTCCGGCGAAGGCAGGGCGTTCTCGTCGGTCGCCGAGGCGATCATGGCGTTCGACCGCAAGCAGATCCTCGTCGGTTCGAAGATCAAGCTGCGCCTCACGGGCATCGCCCCGCCGCCCGGCAAGGAGCTCAACGCCGACGGCTCGATCATCCTGGAGACGACGCTGGGTCGCGCCCTGTTCAACGAGGCGCTCCCGGCGGACTACCCGTTCGTCGACATGGAGGTGGGCCGCAAGCGGCTCGGCACGATCGTCAACGACCTGGCTGAGCGCTACCCGAAGGTCGAGGTCGCGCACACGCTCGACAACCTCAAGGACCTCGGCTTCAGCTGGGCGACCCGCTCGGGTGTGACCGTCTCCATCGCCGACGTGCAGACGCCGCCGACGAAGAAGCTCATCCTCGCCGGGTACGAGGCGAAGGCCGCCAAGGTCGACAAGCTGTACGAGCGGGGCCAGGTCACCGAGGAGGAGCGCCGTCAGGAGCTCATCCAGATCTGGACCGACGCGACCGCCGAGCTGACGGCCGCGATGGAGGCGAACTTCACGCGCGACAACCCGATCTTCATGATGGTTCACTCGGGCGCTCGTGGAAACATGACGCAGATGCGCCAGATCGCCGCCATGCGAGGCCTCGTGGCCAACCCGAAGGGCGAGATCATCCCGACGCCTATCAAGTCCAACTTCCGCGAGGGCTTGAGCGTTCTGGAGTACTTCATCTCGACCCACGGTGGTCGAAAGGGACAGGCGGACACCGCTCTGCGTACCGCCGACTCCGGCTACCTCACGCGTCGTCTGGTCGACGTCTCCCAGGACGTCATCATTCGCGAGGAGGACTGCCAGACCGAGCGGGGCCTGGTCAAGACGATCGCGGTGCCGAACGCCAAGGGCAAGTTGGTGGTGCTCGACAACGTCGAGACCAGCGTCTACGCCCGTACGCTCGCGCAGACGATCACGGACAAGGACGGCAACGAGCTCCTGCCGGCCGGTGTCGACCTCGGCGATGTCAACATCAAGATGCTGGTCGACAACGGCATCACCGAGCTCCGGGTCCGTTCGGTCCTCACCTGCGATGCCGCGACCGGGACATGCGCGATGTGCTACGGCCGCTCTCTGGCCACTGGCTTGCTCGTCGATGTCGGCGAGGCCGTCGGTATCGTCGCGGCGCAGTCCATCGGCGAGCCCGGCACCCAGCTGACCATGCGTACCTTCCACACCGGTGGTGTGGCGGGTGACGACATCACGCAGGGTCTGCCCCGAGTCGTCGAGCTCTTCGAGGCTCGTACGCCCAAGGGCAAGGCGCCGATCGCCGAGGCGGCCGGTCGTGTCCGGATCGACGAGACGGACCGTACGCGCAAGATCGTTCTGGTCCGTGATGACGGTGGCGAGGACCTGTTGTACCCGGTGCCGCGTCGTGCGCGTCTCGAGTGGGACGACATCAACCGTGTGCATCACGCCATCAAGGACGGCGACCATGTCGAGGTGGGCCAGCAGCTCACCGCCGGCACCGTCGATCCTCAGGACGTGCTGCGGGTGCGAGGCGTGCGTCGGGTGCAGGAGCACCTCGTCGAGGAGGTCCAGCAGGTCTACCGGACCCAGGGCGCTCCGATCCACGACAAGCACATCGAGATCATCATCCGGCAGATGCTGCGCCGGATCACGGTGATCGAGAGCGGCGACACCTCGATGCTGCCGGGCGAGCTCGTGGACCGTCAGTCGTACGAGACCGAGAACCGCGCCGTGGTCACCGAAGGCAACCAGCCTGCTCAGGGACGTCCGGTCCTCATGGGCATCACCAAGGCGTCGCTCGCGACCGAGTCGTGGCTGTCGGCGGCGTCCTTCCAGGAGACCACCAAGGTGCTCACCGACGCGGCGATCCACGCCAAGTCGGACTCACTGCGCGGCCTCAAGGAGAACGTCATCCTCGGCAAGCTCATCCCGGCAGGTACCGGTCTCGACCGTTACCGCAACATTCGGGTCGAGCCGACGGCAGAGGCGCGCGCCAAGGCGTACGCCATCACCTACGACCCGTTCGACTACGACTTCGGCAGCGGGTCGGGTGCGGTCATACCGCTGGACGACTACGACCTCGGCATGCGCTGAGGCTGATCGCTTCGACGGCTCCCGGGCAGACCGCCCGGGAGCCGTCGGCGTTCAAGGGGCGACGGATGCGGGGCGGGAAGGGCTCGATGTCCGGCGGTTTTGACCCTGCAGGCTTCAGCGACTAGCCTTTCCCGTTGGGTCCGGTGTTCCCGGACTCGTGTGCGTGCCTCTGCGCCCTTCGTAGGTGAGCATGGCTGCACGAACCGTGTCGGCGAACTCGCCGTCACATGCACCGATCCGGTCGCCGCCTCCCGTACTTGGGAGCGCTCCGGTGGTGCGCCAGGCTTCCCGAGGCCCCCGGGCCTCGGACCACCACAAGCTGGAGAGATCCAGCGACACGGAAAAGAGATACATCCAGGTGCCTACGATCCAGCAGCTGGTCCGCAAGGGCCGGACCGACAAGGTCAGCAAGACGAAGACCCCTGCGCTCAAGGGTTCGCCTCAGCGCCGCGGTGTGTGCACCCGCGTGTACACGACCACGCCCAAGAAGCCGAACTCCGCGCTGCGCAAGGTCGCCCGCGTTCGGCTCTCCAGTGGCGTCGAAGTCACCGCGTACATCCCGGGTGTCGGCCACAACCTGCAGGAGCACTCGATGGTGCTCGTCCGCGGCGGTCGTGTGAAGGACCTCCCGGGCGTCCGCTACAAGATCATCCGTGGCGCGCTCGACACCCAGGCCGTCAAGAACCGTAAGCAGGCTCGCAGCCACTACGGCGCCAAGAAGGAGAAGTAATGCCTCGCAAGGGTCCCGCCCCGAAGCGCCCCGTGATGGTCGACCCCGTGTACGGGTCGCCGCTGGTCTCGCAGCTTGTGAGCAAGATTCTGCTCGACGGCAAGAAGACCATCGCCCAGAGCATCGTCTACACCGCCCTCGAGGGCACCCGTGAGAAGACGGGTGGCACCGATCCCGTACAGACCCTGAAGCGCGCCCTGGACAACGTCCGGCCGAGCATCGAGGTCAAGAGCCGCCGCGTCGGTGGTGCGACCTACCAGGTCCCCATCGAGGTCAAGCCGGTCCGTGCCAACACGCTGGCCATGCGCTGGCTCGTCAGCTTCTCTCGCGCCCGTCGCGAGAAGACGATGGCCGAGCGTCTGCGCAACGAGATCCTCGACGCGGCCAATGGCCTCGGCGCTGCGGTCAAGCGGCGCGAGGACACCCACAAGATGGCCGAGGCCAACCGGGCCTTCGCTCACTATCGCTGGTGATCACCGGGCGCCCTCGGTCTCGGCAGCGTTGCCGGTCCGAGGGCGCATCCATGCCCACCTGCAAGCCAATGCAACAGGAAACGAAAAGGTAGACGCTCGTGGCACATGAGAAGACGATCGACCTCGCCAAGGTCCGCAACATCGGGATCATGGCCCACATCGACGCGGGCAAGACGACGACGACCGAGCGGATCCTGTTCTACACCGGCATCAACTACAAGATCGGCGAGGTGCACGACGGCGCCGCGACGATGGACTGGATGGAGCAGGAGCAGGAGCGCGGCATCACGATCACGTCGGCCGCGACGACCTGTTTCTGGAAGGACGTCCAGATCAACATCATCGACACGCCTGGACACGTCGACTTCACCATCGAGGTCGAGCGCTCGCTGCGCGTCCTCGACGGCGCAGTAGCGGTGTTCGACGGCGTAGCGGGCGTGGAGCCCCAGTCGATGACTGTGTGGCGCCAGGCCACCAAGTACCGGGTCCCTCGCATCTGCTTCGTCAACAAGCTTGACCGCACGGGCGCGTCGTTCGACTTCTGCGTGAAGACGATCCGTGAGCGGCTGAACGCCAACCCGCTGGTCATCCAGCTCCCGATCGGCGCGGAGGCCAACTTCATCGGCGTCGTCGACCTCGTCGGCATGCGTGCGCTCACGTGGCACGGCGAGACGACGATCGGCGAGGACTACACCATCGAGGAGATCCCGGCCGACCTGCTCGAGAAAGCCGCCGCGGCCCGCGAGGAGCTCATCTCAGCTCTCGCCGATGCCGACGACGACTTCGCCGAGCTGTGGCTCGAGAAGGGGGACTCGGGCGAGCACGTCACCGAGGCCGAGATCAAGGCCGGCATCAGGCGCGCCGTGCTGGCGGGTACGGGCAACGCCGTCCTCTGCGGCTCCGCGTACAAGAACAAGGGCGTGCAGCCCCTGCTCGACGCGGTCATCGACTACCTCCCGACCCCGCTCGACGTGCCCGCGATCGACGGCTTCAAGCCCGGCGACGAGTCGGTGAAGCTCGTGCGTCACCCGAACACCGACGAGCCGATGTCGGCGTTGGCCTTCAAGATCGCGGCCGACCCGCACCTGGGTCGCCTCATCTTCATCCGCGTCTACTCCGGCGTGCTCACCTCCGGATCCCAGGTCCTCAACGCGACCAAGGGCAAGAAGGAGCGGATCGGCAAGATCTACCAGATGCACGCGAACAAGCGTGAAGAGGTCGACTCGATGGGCGCAGGCATGATCTGCGCGGTGATGGGTCTCAAGGAGACCGGTACCGGCGAGACGCTGTGCGACCCGCATCACCCGATCGTGCTCGAGTCGATGGAGTTCCCGAACCCTGTCATCGAGCAGGCCGTGGAGCCCAAGACGAAGTCCGACCAGGAGAAGCTGGGGATCGCCATCCAGCGGCTCGCCGAGGAGGATCCGACCTTCCGCGTCCACACTGACGAGGAGACCGGCCAGACGATCATCGCCGGGATGGGCGAGCTCCACCTCGAGGTGATGATCGACCGCATGCGTCGCGAGTTCAAGGTCGAGGCGAACATCGGCAAACCGCAGGTTGCGTACCGCGAGACTCTGCGCCGCAAGGTGGAGAAGGCCGAGTACACCCACAAGAAGCAGTCCGGTGGCTCCGGCCAGTACGCCAAGATCATCATCCAGGTCGAGCCGCTGCCCGCGGGTTCAGGCTATGAGTTCGTGAACGGTGTGACCGGTGGCCGCATCCCCAAGGAGTACATCCCGGCCGTGGACGCCGGCGTCAAGGACGCCATGCAGTTCGGCGTGCTCGCCGGCTATCCCGTCGAGAACGTACGCGTGACGCTGGTCGACGGTGCGTACCACGACGTCGACTCCTCGGAGCTCGCGTTCAAGATCGCCGGCTCGATGGGGTTCAAGGAGGCTGCCCGCAGGGCGGATCCGGCCATCCTGGAGCCGATGATGGCCATCGAGGTCACCACACCGGGCGACTACCTGGGTACGGTCATCGGCGACATCAACTCGCGCCGCGGCCACGTCCAGGGAACCGAGG
>Ga0209539_1001615_pt1 | contig 12182 bp, 13 predicted proteins | sample BarGraNGADG00312_2_FD_184499 | JGI IMG/M metagenome (GOLD analysis project Ga0209539, IMG submission 184499) | Arctic peat soil microbial communities from Barrow, Alaska - Barrow Graham LP Ref core NGADG0011-312 (SPAdes) (version 2) | ecosystem: Environmental > Terrestrial > Soil > Wetlands >... | reverse complement strand
CGTTCGTCGACGCCGACCACGGCTGGGCGGTGGGCGGCGATGTACATACCGAGGCCGGCGTCATCCTCGCTACCAGCAATGGGGGCCGCACGTGGAGCCGGCAGAACACAGAAGGCTTCTCTTGGTTTCGCGGCGTCGCTTTCACCGACGCTACGCACGGCTGCGTGGTAGGCCAACCCAACACCATTCTCCTTACTGAGGACGGCGGGCATACCTGGAGCCCGCAGCCACACCCGCGAGATGACCTGTCGCTCTACGCCGTGGCTTTCCCCGACGCCACGCACGGTTGGGCAGTGGGCGAGAACAGCGTCATCCTCGCGACCACCGACGGGGGACACACGTGGACCGAGCAGGACTCCGAGAGCCAGTCGTACCTCGCCAGCGTGGTCTTCACCGATACCATGCACGGCTGGGCCGTGGGCCAGCGCGGCATCATGCTAACCACCGCGGACGGGGGCGAAAGCTGGAGGGTGCCCTTCTGGCCAGGTGATGCGTTTCTGTGGGGCGTCGCCTTTCCTGATGCCAGCCACGGCTGGGTCGTGGGCCAAGAGGGCACCATCCTTGCAACCTCAATCGGTGTGGGCGTGCCCATACCTGCTGCGTCAGCGGGTGCGGGTAGTCAGGCTGGCTCCCAAACTCCCTCACAGGCTCCTGCGACGAGCGCGCCAGTGGACCAGTCGACGTCGTGGCCGGCGAAGCTCGCAGGCACGTGGGCCAGCGCTTTCGGCACGGAGCCAGCGAAGATCATCATTGCAGAAGCCGGCGGTCGGGCGACTCTTACAAAGGTGGCCATCGACGGTCGCACATCCTCCTGGATCTTCGCCAGCGACACACTCTCTGACAGCGAAGGCGTGTTCGGGGTCCTCGTCCGCCAAGGACCGTCGACCGGACCCTACACCGGCTCCTACTCGCAGGGCAGCGGCTCCAGCTCGTCCACTATTCGAGTGGGGTTCAGCGAAGACACGTTGACGATGTCGGCGACCATCTCAAATCAGGACATCACGGAGACCTATAGGCTCTCCCCTGACGGTCAGACGCTCACCCACTACGACAGTGGCAGAGGCGTGACGATAAAGTTCGCCCGGTAGTAGTCCTCCGGCGATAGACCCCGAGACCCCCGGACTCTCCGGGGCGGGCGCGGGAAGATCCCGGTCGGGTCACCGGCGGTCGTGCGCCGTTCCGTGTGAAGCTTGGGCAATCGCTCACTTTCGCCTGCGTCGGGCCGATACATGCAGCCATCCGACCGAACCGATACTATAGAAACACTACGGAGCCGTTACTGCCGAGGCATGTCCTCGTCTGTTGGCGGAGGGGCCGGAAGAGGGGAACTCGATGATACGCAGAGCAGTTCTGTTCATGGCGCTAGCGTCAGCCGTGGTGTTGCTGGTCAGCGGAGTCGCCAGCGCGGCAACGTGCGCAATAGACGATGGTGCGAAGTACACGGACGGTCAATACGTAATGATCTCCTACACCCCTGGGCCATCCAGCACCGAGTACCGCATCAGCAACATGAGCTTCTTCCCACCCACGGCGTCGACTGTATGGCTGCCGGTCACCTTGAGCCGACGCTTCTTCTGGAGCATGGGCTACGACGGCATCAACGACGGCACGAGCAGCGTCTACATGGAGTTCCGCGACAGTCCCAGCGACACGTCCTACGACTCCTGCCACGCATCCATCGTAATGGACACCCACAACCCAATGGTCTGGGCCTACCCGGTGACTGTGGAGCGCGGCCACGTTTGTCGCCTGAAGTTCCGGAGCTTCGATGCCACGTCTCCGAAGTGCAAGGCCACGCTGACGATAAAGACGAAGAGCGGCGCGACCAAGAAGAAGTTCGTTGACAACTTCCAGAAGGTGTCTTCGTCCCCGCGATGGTGGCTATACCGATGCCGGCTGCGCAAGGGCACGTATCGCATCACTGTCAGCTGCGAGGATTTGGCCGGCAACATCAACGCCCAGGGCCGGGGGGCATGGCTGCATGTGAAGTAGCCTCGTAACGGCGAGGTCGCAACCACGACAGATGTGATGGACGCGACGGCTGGCTCCGGCCTCTTCGGCTTCTACCTTGGCGGTGTCACGTTCGTGCTGTAGCTCAGCGATGCGTGCGGTGAGAATGTCCTCAACCCGGCGATCGGCACCGTCGGGTGCTTCGACCAGGGCAGGGTACTCGCCAAGCCTCCCAATTGCGACAGGTCGACAGCCAGGACGACATGGTTAGCCTGGACGTTCATCGCAATCTCAGGGGGCAGACCGTGCAATCGGCAGCAATATCTTCATCGTTTCGAGATGCCCACGACGCTCATTCATCCGTCCGACTGCGCGTCATGTTGCTTGTTGGCCTATTGCTCGCCCTCGCTCTCGGCTTGGGAGCTTGCGGCAAGCAAGTGGCTCGGACCTCAAGTAGCGCGTCACCCTCGCCAGCTCCGGCGTGGTCCAAGCTGCCACGTTTCGGCAAGGTCGTCACCCTACTGCCGTCGAGCGCAAGGGTCCGGACTTTCTCCATAGACGAATGGGATTCTCAATACGTCGTGACATGGACTAACGGCAAGAGCGTCTACCTCCGAAAGCTGTCTCCGCGACTGAGAACCATCAAGACGCAGACTGTCGCCCGAGCGCGACCTGGCGATGCAATTCTGGACGTCGCCATGGACTACCCCTATGTCTTCTGGACCACGGAGGCCCCACCAACGCGAGTCCAAGGGGCAAACGCGGAGGGTGGTGACTACTGGGCAGTCCGCCAAAGCCGGTGGGACATTGCATCTCACACGCCAGGGGCGCTGTGCAGCGACGTGACCATCTGTTCGCCATATGTCGCGTGGAAGGAAGCGAGCAAGACCGACTCAGCAATCTACCTTCTCGACCAGAAGACCGGTGTCGTGCGACCGGCGACCATCCAGCCGAGCAACGGCGAGATGCATATAGCTGTTTCTGAGCACCATCTCCTGTGGAATAACGGAGGCTGGCTTGTCGCTCGTCGAATGCAGCCCTGGAGTCGGGTCGGACTCGGAAGGCTGTCTGCGCTTGTGACCAGCGGCCCCGAGATGAGCTTCACGAGCGTCGCCATGTGGATTGCGAGCCCAGAAGACCAGGACGTCGCTACCGTCCGAAACCTGTTTACGGGCGATGGCGAAATCTTGGACAAGGCACCGAGCGGCTACCGGTTTGACTGTCCCGCCACTGACCTCGGATTGGCGGCATGGGCAGCCGTCGGCACCGACGACTACCGGACCTTGGGCGCGGCGCGTGTGACCATCTTGGCTCACCGAGTGGCAATCGGATGGGACATGGATGACGAGTGGCAGGTGTGGACCGGGAAGTTGGACACGACAGACTGGTTCGGGAGAACGCCGTTGGACGTCGCCGGGTCACTCATCTCCTGGCAGTCGGCTGACGGTAGGGTCATGGCCGCTTCTGGCAAACTCGACTAGACACTTTCACACCGTCGCGAGCTTGCGAGAGTGCCGCGCCCGGGGTGCTCGTGAAGGATCGAGGCTAGTGGCGCCCCGGACCAGGGGTCCGCATAGGTCGTTGTACACCGAGCGCTTTTCATGACGTGCGTTTTGGCGGACGACCGTGGCGCGTCCCTACAGGCGTTCTGGGTCTCGCCGGCGGCGTGTTCCACTCCGCGCAGCCCTGTGTCCACTGCGTGGCCTGACGCCCTAGATCTGGCATCGTGTCCTCGTACGCGGCGAGGCCCGCCACCCCGAAGGGCAGCGGGCCTTAGTCGCAACTGCACTCTTAGTCGCCGCGCACGAAGATGACGCCACAGCGATCGCCGTTCCACCACGCGCACTCGTCGTAGTGACACTCCGTGGCCTCGACCATCGAGTTAAAGACGCGCATCACGTACGCGTCGACGCGCGGAATCTCGGGGTCGTACGCCGCCCCCGCAAGGGCGGCCTGCTTCAGTGGACAGATCATGACTACCTCTTTCTGACCGCAGTCTGCGGTCACAGCAGAATTGCCAGAACTGACGCAAACTCTGGTGGAGCTCGGAAATTCGTCGATTGTGTCAATTCCGGCTTCGCAGAACCGGGTTCACCTCCCAGCGCGGGCTGGGTTTTCGCCCCGGCCCCTTGCCCTTCGGTTCCGGGACGCGCCGCAGGTAGCCGCGATTCTCGAGCGCCGTGAGCCCGGGATGCAGATCGGCGGGGTGCTTGAAGCGCGTCGTCATCGTGCGGTAGGCGTCGCGCTCGCTGAACTCGGTCTTCTCGTGGCGCTCGATCCAGCGCAGGATGTGGCGTGCGTCGGCCACCGCTCCGTCCGCGCCCATGACGACGAAGGCGGCCTTGGCGTGGGCGAACGCATAGCGCCCGATCTCGAGCGCGCCGCTGAGCGTCTCCGCGGTCACGGGGTCGGTATCGGGGCGGTCGGAATGAGCGGCGACGTGCAGCAGGCCGGCGATGCGTGCTGCCGCTCCGACCAGCTTGCCGCCCCAGCCGGCGATCTCGGAGAGCTCGCCGAACTCGCCGAGCAGGGGCTCGACTTCGTCCTGGAAGGCAGTGAAGAGCGCCTGCGCCTCGGCGTCGAAGTGCAGCGTCCGCCTGAACGGCACGCCGTCGATGTGCATGCCGCGTGCGTGCGTGAGCAGGCATTCGAGCATAACGGCGTAGCGGGAACGCACGTTGCCGCTGAGCGGCTCGGTGATGCTGCGGCGGCTGCCGAGGGGACTGACCGGCAGACTAAAGAGAAAGCGGGCAAGCACGCCACGCTCGCGCAGGATCGGAACGTCGGCGAGGCCTTCGAGGACGGCGGGCTGCACAGCGACGCCGATGGTGAGCGCCGGGTTCTCGACGTGCACCGGGTCGCGACCCACGCGGTCGACGCGCAGATCGTCACCGGCATGCCCGGCGAGGTAGAGCTCGACGCGTGGACCGCTGCCCGAGTAGCGCCCGGCGAGCTGGCCGAAGACGCTGGCCTCGCCACTCATCAGGGCGATGCGTCCGTCCTGATCGCGCAGCAACATGGCGAGCTTCTCCGGGGTGGCGTCGTCAGTGATGAGCTGCGGTTCGGCGGATACCACGCAACGCTCCAGCTCGATCTCGAGGCCGGCGATCTCCAGCGTGATCTCCCTGGCCTCGTCCTCCTCCTTGCACTTGGCGAGCTCGTTGTGCAGGTGGTTGAGGCGCTTCGTGAGCTTCCTGTGCTCGCTGCGCTTCTGGATGATCTGGGGCTTCAGCTCCTCGATCAGGTCGCGCTCCAGTTTGAGCAACGGGGCGATCACCTCCCGGGTGACGGCAGTCTTGCGGTTGCCCGGGGCGAGCGCCGCGACCGTGAAGATGTTGAGCGGTTCGATCCAGCCTTCGCGGGCCTCGATCTCGATGCGTCCGGCGACGGTGGCCGCCACTGCGGAGAGCGTGAGCATCGCCGCGAGGTCAGGGGGCGTCTGCGTGGCCTCGGCCTCGGCGAGCACGAACTCGCGCAGGACCTTGGGCAGGGCCGTGACGGGGAAGGGCGGCGCGTCAAACGTGTCGAACGGCAGGGGCGCCTCCCAGGGCGGGGGCTCCCCCACCTTGGCCTCCTCCTTGGTCCAGATGCCCTTGATGATGCCGTCCACCTCGGCGTCCGGCAGAGGATCCGGGATGGACGTGTTAGTCACCCTGACCTGCGCCGCGTAGGTGGCGAAGTCGGGGGAGCTCGACGCATAGCTGCCGGCCACGCTTGTAAGCCAATCGTGCCGGTGCCCTTGTCCAGGGGGATCGTCGAGCAGATCCGCGAGCACGCTCTTGGACGGCTGCTGTGACGTGTCTGTCGCCGGCGCCGCTTTCGGCGCCGACTCGAACCAGGGCGGCATCTCGGCGAACTCAACCTCAGCAGGGCTACGCCCGGGGAGCCACTCGTACCGGTTGCCGTTCGGGTGCATGCTCGGCGGGGCGATGACCTGACCGCCGTCCGCTCTGATGTCGAGACCGCGCCCGAGGACGTTCGCCCCGGACTTGACGAAGTGACCGGGATGCTTGAAATAGAGATGCCGCCCACCGCGACCGGTCCGTACCTCCACGGTGACGGGCAGCGGTCCGTGACGGGCCACAAGCTCGGCAAGGGTGGCCTCGCCGTCGATGCCATTCTCGGGGTCGATGTCGACGTCGAGCACGATAATTTCCGACCTGGCCCCTGTGGCGACGCCGATGTTGGCCATGGGCCACTGCGCCCACCACCCGGCGATGATCTTGGCGTCCGTGGTCGCCGCGTTCGGCCAATCTCTGATGAGGGGCACCTTGCCTTCGCACGGGTGCACGCACAAGCCGCGCGCGGCCAGAGCGAGCACCGCCTCAAGCAGCTCTGTCTTCCGTTCGTCGTCGTCTGAAACGATGGAGACGGTCCTCGCCGGCCCGGTCATCAGACACCGTCCATTAGCCGCGCGAGGGCCGTCTTGCGCACCCGGATGAGGCGATCGCCAAGGTGCACGACGTCATCCTTCAGGAACCCGCTGCGGCACCATTCGTAGACGCTGTTCTTACTCGCGCCGGTCCACGCGCAGATGTCGCTCACGGTCGCGAGGTCGCCCGGGATGTCATCGAGGGAGATACGGCGGTTCTGGCGATTCTGTCGCTCAGGCGTCATCGCCGGCCTCCTCCAGGAGGAGTTCCGGTTCGTCCGCCCACTGCAGCGCCTTCGCCAGCCGCTTGAGCTCGACCGGATAAGGGACGACGCGTTTGAGCTCGAACCCGCCCACGCGTGACGGGTGGATGCGCGCCCTGCGTCCCAGCTCGGTGCGCGACCATCCCGCGCCCTCACGTGCCTGTGTCATGCGGATCATCTTGGCCTCCTGGTGCTAGCTCTTGACAACGGTCGAGAGCTAGTTCATCATCGATTGACAACACTTATCTGGAGGTATTGTTGTCAACCGACATGATCAGAGAGCGCGCAGACAGGGTCCTCAAGCAGCGCGGCGAGCCCCACGTTACCGACATGGAATGGGACCACGTCCTCGGGCGCGAGTGGATGTCGGACCACGAGTTCTCAGCCCTGGAAGGCACTGAGCAGGGGCTCGCTGAAGCCGCCGACGACGTCGTCACGCACGTGTTGGAGTGGCGCTCGCTTCCGCCCCGGGAGATCTCGGCGGTGCGGCCCAAGCCGCCGTCCTGGTGGGCCGATGAGTCGGAGGCACGTCTGCGACGCTACGAGAAGGTCCGCGTCAGCGTGCTGGCGACGTTCGGCCTCATGGACGGCGACGAGCCGCACTTCCTCAAGATCGACGAGGTCGCCGGCTTCGTGAACGCGATCCGCACCGCGGAGTCGCCAACGGGTGACTGGCTGGTCCTCCACGTGCCGACGGAGTTGACGCCCCTCGACGATCACAACAAGGACCATTTCCTGGATAGCGAAGCTGTCCTGGTCTGGCGTGGACGCTCGCGAGCGGACCTTCGGGACGGGGGCTATCTGCGCGAACCGACCATCGCCGAGCGCGCCCAGGAGCAGCGTCTGTCCCGGCTGGCGGAGGTGAGCGAGAGTATCGCGTCGCGCATCGGCTGCCGCCCTGCGGAAGCGGTCGCGTACCTGCTCTGCGACTATCACCCGCGCACGCCCTGGATCCAGGCCTCCTACAGCCGCGAGCACGACGGCTACCTGATCGTCGTGCGCGACGTGCGCGTCAGGCCCGAGGACGTAGCCCAGGCCTACCGCTACCGCCGCGACGCCCTGGGGCTGCGGACGCGGGCACCTCAGGCGGGTCCCCTCGCCGTCGTGAAGCACGTCGACGCGGCGAGGCGGCGCGCCGATTTCTCTTGGCCACGCGCCTATGAATCCTTCTGCGAGAAGTACGGCGAGCGCTACAAGAACCTGCACACCTTCAAGAACACGTACTCGCGGAAATCGAGGGAGCTGCGCGGCTTATGACCTCCCGCCCTTACTTCAACAAACACAGGCAGCGCTGGCAGGCCGTGGTCGAACTCGGGCGCGATGAGAACGGCAAGCGCCGGCAGATCTTCCGCGACATGCCGAAGGAGAGGAACACCAAGGCGGAGGCGAAGCGCGTCGGGCGGCTGCTCCTGAACGAGCTTGAGGCCGGCACTTTCGTCGAGCCCACGGACATCACCGTGGCCGAGTACCTAGACGGCTGGCTAGTCGATGTCGTGCGCCATCAGGTCGGGGCACGCACCCTCGATCGCTACGAGGGCATCGCGCGCAAGCACCTCATTCCGCGCCTCGGCGCCGTAAAGCTCCCTGCTCTGCGCCCCGCTCAGATACAGCGCGGCTGCGCGGAGATGCTGGACGCCGGCCTCTCGCCGGCAAGCGTGCGCAAGGCTCACGTCGTCCTGCACAGCGCACTTCGCCATGCGGTGCGCATGCGCCTTATCGGGCGGAATCCTTCGGATGACCTCGTGCTGCCGAAGATCCGCAGGCCGGAGATCAAGGCGCTCACCGATGAGGAGATTGGCTTGATGCTCGCGGCCGCCGAGGGCTCTCGCGTGGCCGTGCCCCTCCTCGTCCTCGTTAGTCTCGGCGTGCGTCGCGGTGAGCTCCTCGCACTGCAGTGGGATGACGTCGACCTGGAGGCGCGCTCGGTCTCGGTGCGTCGCACTCTTGAGGAGTCGTCAGCCGGCGTGCATCTCAAGGAGCCGAAGACGGTGAGGAGCTCGCGCACCATCGCCCTGCCGGCATCGACCGTGGCCGCGCTCCGCGCTCATCACGCTGCCCAGCAGCGCGCCCGCCTCGCTGCCGGCGCGGAGTTCAATCGGCTCGATCTCGTCTTTCCCGGTCCGGACGGAGAGCCCTGGAGGCCCAGCACCTTCGCAGCCGCCTGTCGTCGCGTGTTCAAGAAGGCGGGACTGACCTGCCGCCTGCATGACTTGCGCCACACGCACGCGACCATGCTGTTGCGTCAAGGGGTCCACCCCAAGATCGTGCAGGAGCGCCTCGGGCACGCCAATGTCTCGATCACGCTCGACATTTACTCGCATTGCACCGCGAACATGCAGCAGGAGGCGGCGGAGAAGATCGATGAGGCGCTGCGGGGAGTTCTGGCTGGGTGACACAATTGCCAGAACCGACAGAATCAGTGGGTCGAATCGTCGGTTCTGGCAATTCCGGCGTGTGACCCACTCCGTCCTCGCGAATAGCCGAGACCCCCGCGAGTCGACCCGGGCGAGGCTCAGGGGGCCACGACTCATAGTAGTACACGCGGATCCTTACATGAGCCACGCGACCCGAACCGCGACCCTCGGCGTGACAGGCCGCGACCGCGCGTGGTGGAGGCTGTCAACGGCTGCCGATATTGGCGCTCGCAGGCTCGCTCAGAGAGCGTCTACGGTCGGCGCGAGTCGCAGTTGCTGCTGGTTGGCGAGGGCTGGGGCAACAGAATGGGCAACAGCGCGAGGGGTGCGGCAACAGGTGGGCAACAGGCAGCCGGCTCAGCCCGTTATCTTGTGGTTGGGGTCGAACCACACGACGTGACACACACGATCGTCGCGGAAACAGAGGACGCGCCCTTTGAGGCCCAGCCTCAGCTCGAAGACGCGATCGCGCGCGTCCTCGCTGAGCCTCCGGCCGCGGTCGGGAAGCTCATTGCGCTTGAGTCTTGTGTAGCCAAGCCCAGACTTCTTGCCGCCCGCGGTAGCTTCGACCTGCTGCCATGTGTGCCGCTCGACCTTCTTGAAGCACGCAATCATGGCCTTCAGGCCGTCTCTATCTAGGTGATGCGCTCCGTACCTGCCCGAATCATCGCACCATGAGAACTGGAAGACGGGGGTCTGCTGGTTGGTGCTTCCCCCAAGAGGCGGGACTCCTGTCGGCAGCTTCGCTGCAGGAGTTGCCGGGCGAGGTACGCTCTGTCGCTTAGGGGTCAAGCTTAGACTTCGAGGCGACTCCGGTAGAAGTCGCGCATCTCCGTCTCACTGATGGCGGTTCTGCAGTGATCGAACTCACCGCAGCTGCCGCGAGCCTTCTGCCAGGGTGCCTCGCTGTGGGTGAGGTTGCGGAGCTGCGCGCCGGACAGCGGTCCATACGACTCCCAGACATCGTCGATCAGCGCCCGCTCTTGGCTGGAGAGGTCGACCAAGGGATCCGTAATCGTGCTCGCCGTGTCAATCGCTTGGTTGCCAGAATCCTTGAAGCGCTGGTACAGATTCATCACGGCCGGACCATGCACCCAAGCCTCGATCTCGTCGTCGAAGAGGCGTTCGTCAAGGAGTGCAAGGCTCCACGCTTGGCAGTAGTACACGATCTTCTGGAGCTTGAGGTTGGTGATCGAGTCGCCCTCGTCCATGACAATCTTGCCCAAGATGTAGTCTGCGACTGCATCAACAGACGCCATGTGGCCCCCTCTCCCGGTCGGTCTTCAATACTCTACCAGACGATAGATAAAGCCCAGACGCGACCTGCGTTAAGTTTCGGCGTGGGACGCCGGAACCCTTAGCGCGACGGGGGCCGGCTGCGGGCGGCCCCCCGAGAACGATCTCAGAACTGCGGCTACTTCTTCTCGTCGGGAATCACCTTGACACCGTGCACCTGGGCAGCGGGTAGCCGGCGCACGAACTCACTGAACTTGAGGAGATCGACCCACTTCCCGTCGCCCGTATCACGAATGACGTTGGCGTCGACCTTGTCGACCTCCAAATTGCCGCGCGCGGTTGTGTACTCCACTTCGAACATGACCCCTCCCTTGTTGGTCTGAGGTCACATCCTAGCGCGCCGCACGGACGGACTCACCGAGCTCCAACTGCCGCGCCGCCTTGTGCTATCCGCGTTCCTTGGCTCGACGTCTAGCCTTCGCCGGCAGAACGAGCGTCGTCTGAAGGAAGCCGTCTAGGTACTCGAGCAGCTCCTCTGCCTCATCTTGCTCGACCACCATGATGTCCTCGGGAGGGTGGGCAACGTCGTTCCCGAGCAGGCGGACCTCGTCCGCAAACGCTCGGAGGTCGCGCGTGATCACGCCTTTCTCGACCAGGTCGTCGAGCTCGGCCTTCAGTCCAGTTCCGGCGGCTCCAAGCGTGCGACACGTATGTTGAAGCGCCGCTCTCGCCATCAGCATGGATGCCTTGTGCTGCCCACCGTTGAGGCAGTCATGCGCCTCCCTGTGCTCCTCGCGAATACCAGCGGGAAGGTCATCGTTCGCGACAGCCCTGGGGCTCGGCAGGACCAAGAACCGGGTCCATCGCTCTTCAAAATCCTTCCAATGCCACATCACCATCGATGGGAATCCGCAACCGCCGCAGCGATAGATGCCAGCTGCGTCAGCGCCCGTCGCGACCAGTCCAGAGCGTTCCGCACTCAACTCCAACCAGGATTCCTTGCCACACCAGCCGCAAGTGACTCCGATTCGATCTGGAACTGAACTGAGTGTGTTTCTCACGGCGGCCTCCTTGGCGGAGGATGCTAGCACTGACTGCGGGGGATTGCGCTTACCCCTGCCTCACCGAACTCCGCACCCGCCGCGCCACCCGCGCTTGCGCAGCTGGGCTGCCTGGAGGTCATCGAGTACGACGCGCCCGAGGAAGACCAGCGGCTGGCCGTCGAAGGCGTAGCCGACGCTCTCGACCGGGACGGAAGAGTCGTTGCCGAGGTCGAGGCCCTCGCCCTCGCGTGGCAGGGCTGGCCAATCTACCGTGCGGAGGAAGCGCTCGACGACCGTGGGGTCCTGGTCGCGGTCGACGCGCATGAAGGAGATGCTGAAGGCCGGCATGGAGTGAAGGGTACACCGTGCGGCGCTCCGAGACCGGGTCAGCACAGGCTCTGGCGGGTCGGTGACAGAATTGACAGAACCGACAGATTAGGCCTTGCATTGCCAGTTCTGTCAGTTCTGTCAATTCTGTCGCGTGGGTGGCTGCGTTCGCGCGAGTGCCCGAGACCCCCGGCAGGAGCCTCGGGATACGCTCGGGGTGCCACGACACTTCCTAGTACACGCGATCCTTACATGATGGACCGCCGAGGCATCGTCGCAGCAAGCGCACGAGACCCGGTGATCGCTGCACGCGGTCTGGTCGCACACCTGCGTGACTCTTGGTGTTATCGTCATGCGTGGAAGCTGGTAGACGCGCGTCGAGGTCCTGTGCAGTCTGCCGGACCCCGGTTGGGCCGGGCAGGGGCGATGGAGTCGATGATGCAGCGACAGCGGTTGGATGCGTTCCCTCTGATCATTCTCGCCATCGCGCTCGGGTTCGCGGCGGCGGCCTGCGGCTCAATGCCCCAGGTTGATCACTCGCTCACGTACTCGCTCGTACCGTACAAGGGCGGTCTCA
>Ga0209539_1001613_pt1 | contig 12193 bp, 7 predicted proteins | sample BarGraNGADG00312_2_FD_184499 | JGI IMG/M metagenome (GOLD analysis project Ga0209539, IMG submission 184499) | Arctic peat soil microbial communities from Barrow, Alaska - Barrow Graham LP Ref core NGADG0011-312 (SPAdes) (version 2) | ecosystem: Environmental > Terrestrial > Soil > Wetlands >... | reverse complement strand
CCGCGGTCTTCGACGCCTCCTTCGAATCGAGCGCGCGACACCTCGTGGAGACAAGCCTGAAACCGTGCCTTCTTGCCGTCTACGGGCAGACGGGCGAGGGCGACGCCGAGACGCGCTCGACCTCCGTACGCTACAGCATCGCGTCGCCAAGCTTCGAGCAGCAGTACGGCGCTCGACTCAACGACGACGACAACGACCGCGTGGCGGCGGTGTGGACCACAGGGCGCGACATCGCTGACAGCATCGCGGACACCATTGGTGTGGAGACCGCCGACGGGGAGACCACGCGCTTCCGGGCCGAGTACTTCTTCAACGGCTACAACGCGTTCTGCCTGCTGTCTCGCTAGCCCTGGAGCTTGGATCGCCTTCGGTGGGTCTCGCTGGTGCCGGAGGCACCGCTGCTACGAAATCCGTCTGACCCGTGTGCTATACGAGATGCTGAATCGGAAAGGAGGTGACAGATGACACAGGACAAGAAATACACACCGAATCGCCGCACCGTGGGGCCGCACGACGCGGGCGATTGGCAAGTCAAGGCTCCAGGAGCGAAGCGGGCGAGCACCGTCGCTCCTACGCAGGCAGAGGCGGTCGAACGCGCCCGGGAAATCGTCGCCAACCTACCGGGTGGCGGCGAGGTGTCAGTACAGGGCCGCGACGGCAAGATCCGCCAAGCGTTCACGGTGCCGCCCGGCAACGATCCCTGCCCGCCGGAAGACAAAGCCTAGGCAACCCGTCGGCAACAGCAGACAGAAGATAGGAGCGTACCTAGATGGCCAGCTTCATCATTCCAGAACGTCCCATCCCCATCATCGGGCAGACGACCACCGTGGACATCTCGCCCGGCACGAAGTACGGACACAAGAGCGACGGCGCCGTGATCACGACCACGGTGATCGTCGAGAACCCCGAGCCGAACGACCTGTCGGTGCCGTTTTCGCTGCTGACGGCAGATCCGGACGAGAACCGGCCGCCGATCCCGAAGGTGCGCATCAAGAAAGAGGTGCGCGAGATGGGCTCGGCCGACTACGACCAGGAACAGATGGTCAAGGCCGGCATGGAGCTTGCCGCCCAGCAGGGCGGCAACCCTGAGCAGACCCGCCAGTCACTGACGGCGCTGCTGGCGGCAATCGACAAGCCTCGGCGCCTGAAGACCTATATCACGCTGAAGCCGAGCGAGAAGATGTTGCTCCAGTTCACACATCGGCAACGGATCACGCCTGCGGCGGACGGCACGATGCACTTCAAAGACCTGGCGCCGCTGCCGCAGTACTGCATCAAGACCGGCGGCAGCATCCACTACGCGGTCGCGCTGCCGCGACCGCTGGACGGACTGAATCCACAGCTCGTGCCGGAGCTGTGCCAGCCGGCCGGCTGGACTCAGGCACCGATGGGCGAACGCGTGTGGCTCTGGTGGCGGTGGCAGAACGATCCGCTGCTCGAGGTCGTGTACAAGTACTGAGAGGAATGGGCGCGGCGGCCCGTAGTGGCCGCCGCGCCCAACAGGACAGGCACAAGCCCCGCCGCGAGGGCGCGCTCCTTGATCCAGGCAGAACCTTTAGAAGAGGTCGGTCTCGGTGGCGGCCGTCGGCTCATCAATCCGCTCGGGGCAATCGGCTGACGTGATCTCGCAGAAACGACACTCGGAGTGGCTCGGAGCCTTCGGAGGTGCCTGGTCTGATGCAGCCATGTCCATGTAGGTCCTGAGCATCGCTTTGAACTTGTCGTCCACCGCCGACGGATCGATTGGAATCACGTGGTCCGTGTAGCGCACCTCACCACGCAGGACCCTGCCGCGGCAGTGGTTCACGGTTCGCGGCAGCATCAGCATGTACAGAAGCACCTGCAGTTTGTCGGAGTGGCGCTCCTTCCCCGTCTTGCAGTCGATGACGCAGGAGTCCTCTTCGTTGATTGCCACGATGTCGGCCTTGCCAGAAAGCTTGGCACCGTTGGCACCCGTCACGACGAAGTCGTTCTGTCCCTCTAGGAACACCGCATAGCCATCTGCGCGCAACTGGTCGGCACGTGAATTCACCAGCTGAGTGTGGTCAGCCGTCCACCTTGCCAGGTCAAAGTCGCTCGGCACTTTGTCAAACTTGTTGTGAGCCTTGAACCAAAGCCTCCAACGACAGGTCTCCTCACCTACCAGCGGCTTCGTCAGCCACGAGACCCACACATAAGGGACTGGCCTCTGTCGCGCCCTGATCGCCTCCCTATCCCGGATCGCCCTCAGAGATCTTCGTCGCTGCCGCACAGCTCTTCCGCCTGGTCTTGATCGTCTCGACGACATCATTGAGCGACTGAATATCCTGCGCTAGAGCTGCCGCCGATGGCACAGCGGCGTTCTTGTCCGAAGACGGGTCATGGGCGTCGACGACGGCGCAGCATCGACCGTGCAGCCGTCGGATTTCCCGACACTCCAATGCCTCGAACCCCACGGTGACGTCGAGGCAATCCATCCGAATCCAGTCGCGATACCTCTTCACCACTCCGCCAAAGACGACATCCTGCACGATGCGTTCGATTGTTGCCCGCAGCAAGTCGTAGTGATGGGCCATTTCCGCCCTCTGAGTTTCGTTCGGGTAAGTGGGCCACGGGATTGCCGCAAGTCGTCGCTGCGCCTTCTCAAGCGCGTCGAGTCTCGCTTTGTAGCCTTGGTGTTCCCAGGGTAAGCCCTCGTGAACATGCCCGGGCTCATCACCCTGCCACTCAAGATACTGAATCGAATGTGAGACATGACTCGCCTCGATCTCGTCCCGCAGCTGGCCGAGAAAGGACGTGTCGTGGGTGAACACAACCACCTGCCGTTTTCCCGCCTCGACAACAAGCCGCTTCGCGAGATGCTGCCGACGCCAGTGGTCTAGAGATGACACTGGGTCGTCGAAGACGATTCCGTCTGAGTGGCCTGCCAGGCTCAGCTCAGCCAGGAACGAGCCGAGGGCGATTGCACGCTGCTCACCCTCACTCAGGATGTCGCCCAGCTTGCTGGACATTGGCAAGTCAAGAACGAGTCGGTGCTTGATCTTCCCCTTTTCGATGCGCTCCTTCAGCGCAAGCCTGACATGGCCCACGTCGAGATTGTTGAATTCCCGCTCCATTGCGGTTCGTAGGGCCGCCGTCACAGCACTACCCGCGAATTCCTTCGACTTGTCCGATATGTGCCTGGTCTTGAGGTCGTCCTTGCAGCGTTCCAGCGCCGTTTTCCTCTTCATACACTCGACCAATCTCCACAACGCCTTGGAGCATCCGGCGAGGTTGCTGCGTGCCTCCAATTCGGCGAGTTCGTCGTCCAGAGCCTCCCGTCCCAGCTCGCTTGAGGCGACCTCGCACGTGCGGGCCTGACACAACTGAGTCGCGGCACGACTCCTAAGTCTCCGACGCGGGTTCTCGCCTACGGGCGAAGCGGGCTCCCACGCGCCGCTGTCAAGAGCCCCCAGGATCCAAGCTCGGCGCTGATCAAGGCTAGCTTCGAATGCGCGAACGCCAGGCGCCAGCGAGCGATCTAGGTGGTCAAGTTCATCGGCAACGGACCCATCCAGCCCAATGCGCAGATCGACGTGCTCAATCTTGCGCCTGGCCGATGCAAGGCGCTCGCGCTCCAAATCGGCGGTCTTTGCGGCATCCTTCCTGACGTACGCCTCAAACCGCTCCAGGCGCTGGCTGGCATTGCTCGACAGAGTCTGCTGGCAGAGTGGGCAGACGGCCTGCTCCTCGGCGTTCGGGAACGAGTGGCCTGGACAAGCAGTCTCCATCGAGAATCTGCGCGCCGCCTCGAACAGTGCCTTCCATGTGGATTCACCTGTGCCCGGAAGGAGGGTCTCACCCGACCGCAGGACCTCGGCTGCCGCCATCTCCGTCCGAGCCGCAGATGCGGCCCCAATCTGAAGGGACTGGAGTCGATTGACGGCATTGTCCGAGACACTCTCGCATGCAGCATCGACTCTCGCGGCCAGCTCCTTCACGCGCTTGGCTGACAGTCGGAGTTCGGCGGCTCGTGTCGAAGGGTCCGCTTCGGAGAGTGTCTGACGGAGCCCCGTCAGCCGGCCTCGCTCTTCCTCTGTCAGCGTCGCCAGCAAGTCGATTTCGTTGAGGGTCGTCGCTTCACTCAGGCCCGACACAAGATGTCCCACGCGGGTCTCACCAAGAAGGTGATCGAATGGCTGTCGGTCAACGGAGATAGCTTCAATTTCAGACTCCAGGCGACGCGATAGCTCCGGAAGAACGCGATTGGCGAGGTTCTCGAGGACATCGAGGCCGTAAGGCAGGTAAGCGACATCCTGCTCGTCGGTGACGTAGACCCTCGCGCAACGGGAGTCGAAGACCGAGAAGCGAGATAGCTCGGGCGGCGGTACGGAGTCAGCGTCCCAGTGAAGCTCTCTGACGCAGCCCTCGACATCAATGTCAAAAGTGGCCGACGGAGTGCGCTCTGACTCAGCCGGCAGGCTGGCGTCAGGGAGCACTTCCTCAGCTTGGTCGCGGGCACGACAGACTTTCTTCATCACACGGGCGTAGCCGGACTTCCCGCTCGCATTGGCGCCGTAGACAATCGTGATGCCGTCCGGGGAGAAGCTAAGCTTCTCCCCATGGCGAAGGCGATTCACGTTCGCCAGATCGCGCATGGCCTTCAAGACGACCCTCTCGCCGACCTCGGGCACCGCCGGTAGGTGAGCTTCCGACAGCGGCACCGGTTCAAGCTCATGCCGACTCGCAACACCGCTGGCGGCTTTGAGGAGCGTGTACAGGTCGTCGTAGTCGGCAGCGCTCAGCTCGGAGTCTTGCTGAAAAAGGCGCCTGACGGCGTCCCTCTGCCAGAGCGGAAGGTCTGCCTTGCTCCACTCAAGGATGTCCACCAACAGGGTCATGCGACACTCGTACGCGAGGACGTCGGTGTCTGAGGTTTGCGCTGTCCGTCGTCGCCAACGACCTTGGGATTCTTGCGAGCTGGCTGCGAGGCGCACGCGGTCACTGCGGGCGCTCCTCTGGCGCCGCAACCTCGTACACCTTCAGCACCTCGTCCCCGTAGTGGTTGATGACCTTCACGGCGATCTTGCCGGTCGACGGCGGGTCGAACGGGCGGCTGACGGTCCTGTAGAGGGTTGACCAGGCGTCCTCGTCGATCTCGGCCTGGAGGGCGCGCTGGAGCTTCTTGTAGGGCTCGTCGGCGCCGGTGAAGTAGGCGTGGCGCACGAAGAAGCTCTCCTCGTTGTAGTCGCTGTCGATGAACCAGCAGGCGATGTCGTCGGCGACCGTGTTCATCTGGTCTACTTGTCCGCGCTGCGTCGGCGCGCGCGCTCCACGCGCTGCTCTGGAGTCAAGTCTGAGGCCGTGCCGCCATCTGATCCGCCTTCTCCGGTCGCAGCCGACAAGTCCGAGAGATCCTGCGCTGGACGTACCTCCGAGCCGAGGTCCTTGGCACTCATCGGCGCCACCTCCGCGTCTCCTGTCAGTGCTCGCAGCGCCACGAGTGCCTCGCGCCGCCTGAATGGACGGCGCATCGCCATCTGCCTGTCGAAGGTCATGAGGCAATCCAGGCACCCTGAAATACACCGTGCATCATGCTCGGGGCTCACCCAAAGGAGTCCGATGGCCCGCCGCAGCAACTCGTCGCCACGCTCCAGAAGCTCGCGCACATGCCCGGCCCCGCCGGCGACGCCGTCGTACAGGACGACGCCATGGGCCCTGCCCGAGGGCCCCGCTGGCGTCAGCAGAGCGCCCAACTCGCGGCTGTCGAGGTCAAGCAAGTCCGCACCGGCGAGAAGCAACGCTGAGGCCAGGGTCAGCATGAGATCCTCATCCTGCGAGAGCGCACCGAGAGGTGCGGAGAAGTCAATGAGCAGGACGTCTGTCGGCTGCCTGGCTGCGAGCGTCTGATTGCGCAATACCGGTGCGTCTTCGCCGGCAGTCCAACACCGGGCGTGCTCGTTCGTTGCGTCAAGGGGCGCGTGCTTGTCGAACCGTCTTGGCAGGTTGGTTCTGCCAGAGCCAGACGAGTGCTCGCTGTCCGCGTACCCGCAGCGCAAGCAGATTGCGAAACCGCGTTGGCCTGCTCCCTTGTTGTAGACGAGCAGTTCCCCATCCTCGCGGTAGGCTGCCTGGAGCTCAGCCACGCCAGCGAAGCGTTCGTCTTCCGAACTCCCCGAGCCTTCTCGCGGCTTCTCCGTGAATGTCACAGTAGCTTGCTCGATGGTACCCACGCGATCGTAGTCGAAGCTGCGTTTGGGTGGATCCCAGGCTGCGCTGCTGTATCCATGACGGGCGAAGAGCAGGTCGTGCGGGGCGTGTGCCGACTCGTCACCGCACACGGGACACCGCCCCAGAGGTTGTGAGATCGAATAGTACAGATGCCCGCTGCTGCATTCTGCATACTGGCCGCGCAGGCCCAGGTAGTTATCCAGATTCGCTCCAGTCCAGTGCTTCAAGAGGCCGCGGGATGTCACGACCTTGCCCCCCACAAGAAGTTGGGAGCCGGGTACATACTCGCCCAGCGCCAGCATGCTCGACCGCTCGAGTCGGAACTGATCTTCGGTCCGCACTCGTCCACGACGGCTATTCGGGTCCGGCACAATGACGCGCAGGCCCTGCAGACCGATGGGGAAGCCGTAATGCGGCAGGAACTGCTGATCCGCTAGGCTTTCTATGACCGTCGTGTCGTAGAGCGCTCGCAGCTGATAACGGATGCTGTTGGCAACGCGCTTGTGACCAGAGTTCCCGCTGTCGGTCGAGTACCAGGCGAGCAACAGAGTCTCGTAGTCCTCCCTCCACCTCGCCACAGATGCGCCGAAATCATCGATGACGAAGTCGATGAGACTCGACCACGTTTCCATGTCCCGCGAGATACCCGTGGATTCGAGCAAACGGTTCACGCGCTCGGCGTAATGGCGCCCTCCGTAGTCTCGAAGCCAGAAAAGGAAGTCCAGAAAATGGCCTTCTAGACCTGGCTCGGTCCGAGCGGGGTTGCACCAGGGCTGCTGGGGAATCTGTCCCAATGCCGCACGCGGTCTGCCGACAGTTGGTCGCGCAGGGCCGTCCCATCTCTCGGGCAGCGCGACGCCGGCGAACGTGCCCATGTGACCAAATGCATCCATCGCGCCGACATGTGCTGTCGGCGGATAGACGCAGCGAAAGAACTCGCCAAGAACGAACGCGTGGACGTGACGTCTCACTACGCGGTCCCGGTCCAGCAGCACTCGCGGGCGCCGCAGCGCGCGGCCCAGATAGTCGCCGAATCGCGCAAAGACCTCGCGGTCAAACGAACGCTGACGCGCATACGCCACGGCCACCGACGCGCCGTCCGAACGGCGCCCTGCCCGACCAGCGCGCTGCAGATAGTTCGCCTTGTTCGGAGGCACATTGCTCATAAGCACGGCATTGAGCCCGCCAATGTCGATTCCCAGTTCAAGCGTCGTGGTCGAGCTGAGCACGTTTCGCGCGCCAGACTTGAACAGATCCTGCAGCCTCCTGTTCTCTCCTGGAGCTAGCTGCGCGCTGTGTTCCTCCGCCCACACCGCCAGCCTGAACACCTCGGACTCGGCGAGCTCGCGCCGCAGCCTCCCGATTCGTGGATCCTCGTCCAGATCCAACCCATTGACGGGCTGCAGTGCGTCGCAGCCAAGCTGTGGGGCGAACCCCAACGCGGAATGGGTCCAGACCAAGTCGGTTCTGGCGCACCTGTAGAGTCGTGCCGGCTGACGAAGACCCAATTCAGGGAAGACGAGGCGGACCGCTGGAACTGGAAGGCCACCTGCATCCTGATCCACAGAGCCGATCCAGCTGAGCTCAGACGCCAGCTCGCGAAGCTGTTGGAAGGCCCAGCCCAACACGCTCGCTGTCATCGTGCCAAGGGCGCTCTCAGGTACGCCGAGACTGTTCAAGACACCTGCGGTCATCCATCGGCGACGTTGTTGAGGCTGCGACCCGACGAAGGAGACCAGCCAGCGGACTCCGTGGCCCGTCTCCGAGCACCACCGGCCGACTCGCGGGCCTCGCTCGCCGTACTCCTGATCCTCCTCATCCGATCCGAGAGTGATCGCGCCATCCGTGCGCAGAGAGTCGCACAGCAGACTTAGGTACTCGGACCAAACCTCCGAGAGGCTCTCCCGCACATTGGCGGTAGGCAGCTCGCCCAGAAGGCCGCTTGGGGGCTCGCAACGATCGAGCCCAGGATAGGTGACCTCGATCAGGCCAAGGGTCTCGAGCGAGGTCTGCGCTCGGGCCGGTCGCGCGAGCTCCCGGCCAAGCATGAGATGCAGACCCTCTTCGACGAGCTTGCAGTTGGCCTCCCATGCCCGTTGCGTCCGTTTTGACCAGTCGACGCTCGTGTCGTTTGCCGAGTGCTCCGCATCCAAGATCTCAGCGACAAGCGGCGACTGAGAGAGCAAGGCAGTCCATTCGCGAATCGAGCCGCCAACCTCGGCCTGCAACATCTGTTCTCGCAAATCCCTGAGGCGCCTCTCACTAGCTCTTCTGACGGTATCGGGGAGATTCGGACTCGTAAGCTCGTCGACAATACGGTCGATTTCTGCCTCGTAGTACCGCAGGAGCTCGGCATCAGCTGCCGGCACCTTCGCCAGCGTGTCAGCCATTGCGGCTCGCAGAACCTGATACTCGTGCTGCCGCGTCAGCCTGGGCCCGAGCCGAGCAGCCTCTTGGCGGCTGTCGCTGAATGCCAGCAATCGACGGCCGCGTGCTGGCAGCCAACGACGCCGCTCCGCGGCGTATTCCGGAACTTGCGCCACGAGGGTTTCTGCGAGAATGGAGACGGCAAGCGCGTCGGGCGCACCGAAGGTGCCCCAGTCCTTGGCGGTTTCTGCATCGCAGTTCGGGCAGTGGTCCACGCTGGTAATGCTCACGGAATGAGCTCCCGCTCCTCCGTACCGGCCGGTTGCGGGATCGACCGTGAAGTTGGGGCCGGTTGCGCTCCTGTTGGCGGAGAAGAAACGCTTGCCAACCGCCCGATAGGACGCTGGTCGCACGGTGCCGTTGGAGTCATCGAGTGCACCAACAAGGCCCCATTCGCCGCAATTGCCGCAACGGGCCAGAGAAAGCGCGGCACTACCGCAGTGGGGACAAACATCTTGAACCCCGGCAGCCACCTCACCGAAAGGTTCCAGCTTGCGGTTCGTTTGACGGCCGCATTCCCCATTCAAACAGACGCACAGTCCTTCGGGTGACTGTCCCAAGAAGTGCACACGGTGAGGGACGAGAGGGTAGTCATGGATGGACGCCTTTGCCGCAGCCGCCAGCTGTAGTAGCACGATCGTCGCCCGCATTGGCGCGTCATCTCCCGCGCCCCAGAGCTCGAGCGCGAGATCCGCGAGTGACAGGCGCTGACGCTGCCACAGAACGCTTTCCAGCAGATGAACCTTGGGTGCTTGGCTTAGCGCCGCGTGCAGCAGGCGGGCAGGGTAGCCTTCTGCCGCGATGGACGCCTCTTTGACGACTGAGCTGTCAACCAGCACGCCAAGGTCCTGGACGAGTGCGTCACACAGCTGGTCGTCTCGAGTGAGCGTCGGCTCCCCCTTGGCGGAGAGTTCCAGGGTGCGCCCCGTCAACCAGCTGCGTTCTGTGAGTTCGGTGGCCGTGGTATCGTTCGCAGGCGGCGCCTCTGGCCCAAGTTGCACGCGAGCCCTGCCGCCCTCGATGGCCGTTACTGACGCGCGATGCTTCGAGAAGATGGCTGACCCAAAATCTTCCAGTTCGCCCGTCTCGCCTGTGCCGATCGTGGCTGACGTCGCGATGCACATGACGTCGCTGGAAGACCGTTCACAGCGGTCAAGGAGCCGCCGCAGCAACAGAGTGATCTCCGCGGCGAGTGTGCCGGTGTAGAGGTGCGCTTCGTCCAGGATCACCGTCCCAAGCGCTGGCCCAAAGAACACGGCGTCCTGGGGCCGACAGAGCATGTACTCCAGCATCGAGTAGTTCGTGATGACGATGTCGGGCACCCGGCCGCGCGGTTCCCGCGCAAGATCGATCCGCGAGCCGTCGTGGTTCTCAAGCCCACGCGCCTGGTTGCGCGTTCGGATTCTACAGGGGTCCCAACCCGGGATGCCGCATTTGTTCGCGGTGCGAGCGTCTTCCGGCGTCTCACTTGTGAAGTGGAACACCGTGATGTCCGATTGGCCCTGTAGCCACCCATACAGTCGCTCGACCTGGTCGTTGACCAGAGCATTCATGGGATACACGATCAGACAGCGCACCCCGCCACCCTGATGCGGTGCGTTCTCGGAGAACAACTCATTCAGTACGGGGAGCAGGAAGCTCTCTGTCTTGCCCGCGCCGGTACCGGCCGTGATCACAATGCCTGGGCGATTGCCGGGCTGGGACGCCGCAGAAGCTCGAATGGCAGCGGTTTGGTGGTCATACAGCGGCCTCTCCGCCGGCACAGCATCACGGTCGTCCAGATGCTCGCAGAGCTTCCGGTTGACAATGCCCTCTTCAACTAACCGCGCTAGCGTGACCCCGGATGACTCCGCTGGAAACGTGGCCTCCACCCAGATGTCGCTGACAAGACCTCCTTCAGCCGGGCTCCCCTCCCAGATCGCACGACAAATGTCGCGAACGCTCTTGTCGCGAACGAAGTTCGACTCCAAGCCAAGATCTACGAGGCGCCGGCGCACTTCCGCGGCAGTCTGAAACGCGTCGAGTTGAGATGCGGACATCGAGTCAGAAGCTCCTAATTCGTGAACTTGGGCAGGATCTTGTCGCGCAGAACGCAGAGCGCGAGCAGCCGGCGGAAGGGGTCGATACCGAGAGCCAGATTGACGTTGGCCTCATCGAAGTCAGTACCGGCGGATCGCCCGTCGACCCTTCTCAGAGCTCTCTCCAAGAGGCCTTGCTTCACGAAACCAATGTCGGCCGGCCAGCCGACACCAACGTCCGAGGCAACCTGCAAAGCCAGATCATCGATCGCTTGACCCACGTCGTCGTCCACCGCACTACTGGAGGACAGCGCAAGGCGACAGACGATTCCCTCAAGTATCCCAGCGACCCCCAGTTTTCCTACGACCGGTATGAGGCGCTTCAAAGCTGCGGCGAAGAGCACTCGGCCCATCAGAACGGGATTGACCCTCATCAACTCTTTGGCCGCTGCGTCGAATGCCTCCGGAGTCGCCTCCCCCCCTTCATCGAACGCGTCGAAGATCGCACACAGCCAGGCACCTGACCCAAGGCCCACGTCGAAGAGGCTTCTGACAGCGCCTAGCCAGGCATCATCGACGTAACCATGGACGAGCCCAGTCGGCAGATGCTCGGAGCGAATCCATGCCTCGGCCGCGGCCTGAGGGCTCTCGCGTACAAAAGCCAACATACTGGACCGAACCGAGGAGGCGAGTACCGGCAGGTGAAGCCAGCGGAGCATGGCAGCACGTTCGCCGGCTGCGCTGTCATCCGTTTCGAGCAGCCGGCGGTGCCAGTCGGTGTCCCACCATGCACCTAGCCATTCCCCTCGGAACCCAGCGCCGATGGCCCACGGCGCACCCGCACCCTCAGGACGCGGGCACGTCCAGACTGTCGCGTTCGAGTCGTCGAGCAGGTGAAATGAGGAGGGGCGAACGATGGATTGTGTGCCGTCCGCGTCACACCAGACCACGAAGTGCCCCCCGCTGTCCGGCTCGATATGCCCCTCGATGACGACGGCAAACTGACTGCCCTCTCCGGTCCCCGCGACGTCGCGGATGACTCCGCGGTTGACCACCGAGGCAGCCACATCCATCGGCCCTTCAACCGAGTTGTACGGCCCGTACCTGATCCGAAGCTCCCCTCCGAGACCGGCGAGGCCCTCGATTGGGCCAGGGTAGGCAGGAACACGCCGAACGAACGTGTTGCCTTCCAGAATGCCCCAGTCGCGAAGCGATCGGTCGGGATCATCCCTCGGCGGCAGCATGCGGAAGCTGTTGCTTCTGGCTGTTCGCACGTCCAGGTCCTCTCGGGGCGAGAGCGGGATCCATCCATCGGCGCTCCGCATTGCCACGCCCTCGACGGACACGGTTGTCTCTCTCTGCAGTGTCAGGTGACACTCATCCAGTCGAACGCCGAGCGTCACCTTCAGATTGCCGCCACGTAGCTCGCCATCCAGGACAATGGGCTCTACTCCCGTTTGCCATTCGTTCGATGGGCTGAACGCGCGGGTCTGTCCGTTGATGCGCACGAAAGTCACGTTCGCCGTCGGTGGGTGCGTGATATCGAGCTCAAGAGATCG
>Ga0209539_1001612_pt1 | contig 12194 bp, 9 predicted proteins | sample BarGraNGADG00312_2_FD_184499 | JGI IMG/M metagenome (GOLD analysis project Ga0209539, IMG submission 184499) | Arctic peat soil microbial communities from Barrow, Alaska - Barrow Graham LP Ref core NGADG0011-312 (SPAdes) (version 2) | ecosystem: Environmental > Terrestrial > Soil > Wetlands >... | reverse complement strand
CTGAAACTGGTTGCAGGGGAAATCCACCGCGTAGTCGAACCCGAGAAGATCTATGGGGATGTGGTTTCGGAAAACGTTATTTTCTACTCACAACCAAAAAGCGGCTTTGTTGAAGAAGCCCTTTTTGAGTATCACCTCTACACCCTTGAGAGGCCGGCTACCCTGAAGAATAAACAGGTTAAGCAGATTTCTCTGCTTTCAGCGGATTCCGTGTCTGTGGAAAAGGAACTCGTTTTTGAGATCTCAAAAAACAATAATGTCCAGGTTGTCCTGAACCTGAACAACTCAAAAGAAAAAGGCCTTGGAATGCCTCTTCCTGCTGGCGTTGTAAGGGTATACAAAGCTGACTCCGAAGGACAGCTCCAGTTCCTCAGGGAAGATAGTATAGATCATACTCCAAAAAGCGAGAAGGTAACGGTTGTTGTCGGAAGCGCTTTTGATGTAACCGGAAAGAGGACCCAGACCGATTACAAGAAGGTAGGCTCAGATATCTGGAAGGAAAGTTATGATTTTGATGCAAAAGGTACGAGAACACAGACCAATTACAGGAAGGTAGGCTCAGATATCTGGAGAGGAAGTTACGAAATAGAACTCAAGAATCATAAATCCGAAGCTCAGAAAGTAAAGATCTTAGAGCATTTCTACGGAAACTGGGAAATTACCGAGAGCTCTGACACGTATCAGAAAGTTGATGCGTTTACGGCTGAATGGGAGGTAACAGTGCCTGCCAACGGCTCAAAGAAAGTTTCCTATATTATGGAGCGAGGCTGTTAATTCTAACCGGAAGCAAACTTTCAAATAAGGATAATATAACAACAGGGGCACGGAAAAGTCATAAGACTCTGTAACACGGAAAACACGGAAAAGACTGCAATTTTGTAATTTAGTCTCTAAATAGTCCTCTTGAGATAATCGAAATTACAAACATCAAATTAATCCTCTTGAGCGAAGCGAAAAGGACCTCGTGCTCCCGAAGCGAAACTCGGGGAGCGAAGCGAAAAGGACAGCGCACTGCAGAGCCGCAACTCTGCTGGCGAAACTCGGGCATCAAAAAATATTATTACTATCCCCCCAATTAACCCTTAAATGATCATAGGTATAATGGGACCTGAAGGCTCGTACTCGGAAAAAGCTGCAAAGTCATGGGCTACTAAATACGACCTTAGTGGTGCAGAATTTCGGTATTTTGCAGATATAGAGGATACATTTCTGGCGGCAGTCCAGGGAAAATCAGATATTTCGATAATACCGGTAGAAAATTCTATTGAAGGATCAGTAGGCGTAACTCTCGACCTCCTTCTTGAAAAAGATGTCATAATAATCGGAGAGATTGTTGTCAAAATAGAGCACTGTCTGCTCTCGAAAGGTGGGCCTGAGAAGGTCAGGGTCATACTCTCCCACCCACAGGGATTTGCCCAGTGCAGGCATTTTTTGAAAAAACACTTTCCGGATGCCGAACTCAGGAGTACAGGGAGCACTTCTCATGCAGCCAGGCTTGCAGGGGAGTTTGAAGAAATGGCCGCAATAGCGTCTCCTGAGGCTGCAGAGTATTATAGGCTGAAAATTCTTCTTTCAAACATTCAGGATCAGAAAGAAAACTATACCCGTTTCATTGCTTTGAAAGCCGGAAAGAAAGCTTCAGATGAGCAGGCTTCATGTGCCGCAGAATCGAAAGTGGAATTACAGTCCGGACCGAAGTCCGGATCTAAATTCCAGTCTGAATTTGAAACCGGATCCGAAAAGTGTAGCCTTTCAGCCTGTAAAACTTCTCTTATAATATATCTTGAAAAAGACAGGCCGGGAGCATTATATGAAATACTTGGGGCTTTTGCAAAAAGAAAAATTAACCTGACAAAGATCGAGTCCAGGCCTTCGAAAAAAGAACTGGGGGACTACTACTTCTACATCGATTTTGAAGGTCAAACTAGCGATGCACTTATAAAAGATGCCTTAGAAGATATAAAGGCAAAAGCTGACACTCTAAAGGTATTGGGTTCTTATCCCGCTTTCGGGAAATCGAATTTGTGAGCCTGGAAAAATGCATTGAGGAGTTATGGCAAGTTCAAAAATGCCAATCTAAAGACAAAAATTAAGGAAAGGTACGCAGATTTGCGAAATGTATACCCTGAAACATGTACCTTTATATATTATATTTATATAGTATCTTTCTATAATATCTTTGTATAGTATCTTTGCATGTTTTGTACGCCATTCGAATTTATGATTACAGCCGGTTTCGCCGGTTGCAGAAGGGAGCGAGATGGCTCTAGAGATTGAGAATATAGTAAACAAACACGAATCGGCTTTGAAGAAATATAGAGAACTCTATATCTGTGCAGACTTGCTTGCAACTTTTCTGATCTTTTACGTCCTGTTCGTGCTTTTCAACATGAGAGATTTATTTTTAATGTTTAGTACATTCGAACCTTATACCGGCGCAAAATTCAATATCCTTGGTTTCGGAATTATTTTTGAAACGCTTGGGCTTATTTTCCTGGCTTTTGTCCTCTCTCTTATCCTCACTGCCATCAGGTATTACAGAGCTGAAAAGAAAGATGTGATCTCCTTTTTGGAAGAGAAATACCCTGTGCTCAAGGAAAGGTTAAGGACTGCCTATGATAACCGCAATACGGATAATATTATTGTCAGAGACCTCATAGGCGGCGTTATAATTGATTCAAAGCCTGTGCAGTCCTCTTCTTTCCTTGACAGGAGAAAGCTTGCAAAGAACCTGTTTGTAATAGTGTTTACGGCTTCTGTTCTTGCATATATTGTCGGAACCGGATACCAGACTACTGTAGGTCCCACTGACCTGAAAGGAGTGATCGAAAAAATTCCTCTTGCCTCAGGTTCGGATGCGAACCTCTATCCTGTAAAGGAAAATGGCGGGACGTCAAATAACGAGAGCAATCCGGGCATTTTCGGAAAGCCTGAAGTAATTGTAGTAGAAGGCAAGGAAGTTGATCTGAAAATGCCTCCTGGCTCCGGACAGGGCTTTACAAGCCAGCAAGAAGGGAATCAAACTAACGAATCATTTATTCAATCGGATCTTGTAAACCCTGAAGCAGTTTCTTCCCAGGCTTATTATGAGAATTTACCGGAAGGATACAGGAAAGTAATCCAGAGTTATTTTGAAGAAATTGCAAAAGAATAAATGTAGAAAACTTATCTAAAAATGGTTAGATGTATTCAGTTTGATTGAAAGTTGTCCGAAAGCAGTTTTTGAATAACAGGCTGCGTTTTGGATGGTACACTGTCCCGGGAACGGTTGACAACCGGGACAGCTGACTTCCAGTAGGAATTAACGGTCATAGAAAGCGGGCTTAAAGACCTGCAAAAACAGCAAATTAACGGGTGAAGCAGATATGGATGAGATTAATATCGACTCTGGGCAGACCGCCACGACCTATCAGAATGCGGGCAGAATTTTCAAAACTTTTTTTGAAGAGATAGGGAACGTCATAGTAGGCCAGAATAGAGTAATAGAGCAGATCGTGATTGCGATTCTCTGTGAAGGGCATGCCCTTGTGGAGAGTAATCCCGGGCTTGGGAAAACCCTTATGATTTCCACAGTCTCAAAGGCAATGAACCTGAAATTCAGCAGGATTCAGTGTACTCCTGACCTCATGCCTTCTGACATCACAGGGACAAACGTTATCGAAGAAAAAGACAACAGAAAAGAATTCAGGTTCGCACCAGGACCAATTTTTGCAAATGTTGTCCTTTCGGATGAGATCAACAGGGCATCTCCTAAGACCCAGTCAGCCATGCTGGAAGCTATGCAGGAACAACAGGTAACAGTAGGGAACGATACCTTCCTGCTGGACCGTCCCTTCTTTGTTCTTGCCACCCAGAATCCCATCGAAATGGAAGGCACATACCCTCTACCAGAAGCCCAGCTCGACCGTTTTCTCTTAAAAATTCTTGTAGATTATCCCTCTTATGAAGAGGAAATGGAAATAATTAACCGATATACTAAATCCGAAGTCCCAAAGATTTCCAGGGGTCTTGATAAGGACACACTTCTCGATTTACAAAAACTCACACGGCTAGTCCCGATCTCAGAGGAACTTAAACAGCGCGCCCTTTCTATTGTGAGCATGACAAGAAAAGACAAAGAACATATTGAGTATGGAGCTTCTCCCCGTGCATCCATCGGCTTAATCCTTGCCGCAAAAGCCAGAGCCCTTATAGAGGGAAGGAATTTCGTAAGCAAAGAGGATATTGATGACATGGCTTACCCGGTCCTCCGCCACAGGCTTATCCTGACTTTCGAAGCTGAAAGAAAAGGGATGACTCCTGATCAAGCTATTGAGGATATTATCAAGAAAGTAAAATAAATTCTGAGATACCTGGTTGATGGACAGATCCAGGAAGGAACTGCAAGGTAGAGTTTAAAATAACCCTGAAGGGTTTTCCGAGTTCGGGTTAAAACCGGGCTTTTAGATTGACAATCCAGAATGACTCGCACAAAACAAAAAATCGAAACTGACTTTTTCAGGCAGCTTGACTGCTTTACGTTCTTTGTCCGGAAGAGGGTATCAACGGTCTATGCCGGAAACCGCCCGTCTACCCGAAGCGGGCACGGCATCGATACCATCGGGTTTAGGGAATACGATTCTAGCGATGACTTGAAAGACATCGACTGGAAAGCCTATGCCAGAACTGAAAAACTCTATGTGCGGCAGTTTGAGGAAGAGAAGACCCTTACAACTCATATCCTCCTGGATGCCAGCAAAAGCATGGACTACCCCGAAAAGGGGACTTCAAAGTTTGAATATGCTGCTATGCTTGCTGCAGGCTATGCATACATGGTAACGAGATACAACGATAGGTTTGCCATCTCAACATTTGCACAGGAAGTTGATATAAGTAAACCCAGCAGAGGCCGGAAAAACCTTCTACGAGCAATTGACCGGTTGACAGAACACAAAATATCCGGTGGGACGTCGATAGAAGAAGCAGTCATAAAGTACAGCCGGGGAATTAAGTCAAGATCCCTTGTAATCCTTATCTCGGACTTCCTTCAGGACCCACAGGCAATAGAAACTACAGTTTCCAGGCTGGCCGACCACGACCTGATTCTCATTCAGGTGCTCGACCCAACAGAAAAAGTACTCCCTCTTCAGGGAAACAGCAAGCTTGCAGACATTGAGACCGGAGAAGAAATCAGGACTTATGTTAGTGAAAAGTTCAAGGAACGCTACCTTGGAAAACTTGATGACCATACTGCCACGATTAAAAAAGCCTGCATGAAAGTGGGAGCCGAATTCTATACATTTACAACTGACACCCCTATTTTTGATGCTTTCTACTATACGATCCGGAGAAGGAGGCAATAAAAATGCCTTTTGAAACCCCTTTAGCCCTTGCCGCTCTCCTGAGTGTCATCCCGCTCATAGTTATTTACATGCTCCGTCCAAAGCCCAAGGTGCTTTCCATTCCCTCGCTTATGTTTGTCCTTAAGCTTGAGAGGGAAAGAAAACAGGTTTATGCCTCGCTTACTAAAATCGTGCAGGACCCGCTTTTCCTGGTCCAGCTCCTTATGCTGATTCTTCTTTCCATTGCTGCAGTGGGCTATTATTACACCTCACAAGAGCCGCTGAGTGGAGAGCATACTGTGCTCGTTCTTGACACTTCTGCAAGCATGCAGGTTGAGTCCCGGTTTGCGGACGCAGTTGGGATTGCTGACGGTTATGTGAGCAAGAAAAACAGCATAATTCTGGCCTCCGGTACGCCTCTGCTTGCACTTGAAAGTGGGGGCGCGTCTGCTGCAAAAGATATTCTCAATCAGGTCAAGCCAGGAGCAGGCACTGCCGATCTTTCTGCAGCCATCACCACAGGCATGCGTCTTCTGTCCAGGAAAGAAGGAAGAATCATTGTCGTTTCGGATTTCACTAATTCAAAGGGAGACGATCCTGTTGCTTCCAAGAACCTGGCTGAATCTTACGGAATTAAGGTCAATTTTGTAAAAGTAGGGAAACCTGCAGATAATATAGGGATCATCAATGGCTGGATCGAAGCTACGGACGGAAATTACGGCTATACAGGCGTAATTAAAAACTACAGGGATCGCAACGAAAGCGTTGAAGTCGACACAGGCAGAGCAGCTTCAGGAAACTCCTCAACGTCATTTTCCCTTGATGTTCCGGCAGGCGGAACAAACCAGTTTACGCTAAGAAACCTGGGGCCCGGGATCACAACAGTTCGGCTAAATGTGAAAGATAGTTTGCCTGTTGACAACCAGGCCTACATCTCCATTCCGGATGCTTCCCAACAGCGTATACTCTATGTCACTGATAATGGAAAACTGCCTTCGAAAACCGCACTCTCACTGCTCCCGAACAGTAATCTGAGTGTCTTGAAATCCGTGCCTGCTGACCTTGAAAATTACACCCTTGTTGTACTTGCGGAAAAAGAAACCCCAATTGCTAATGATTCTGTCGGAAGAATTGAGAACTATGTCAGAAACGGAGGAAATGCGGTTTTCATTGCAAGCGGAGCCCTGACCCCGGAGAAAACTGAGGTTAACCTGATCAAGATCCTGCCTGTGAAGCCCCTTGAAGTCGCGAACGAAGAAAACGGGCTTGAGGTTAAGGAAGTTCAGCAGAGCAGCATTACGCGGGACATTAAAATCGATGAAATCTTTGTTCGCAAATATCTGAACGCAACTGAAAGGACTGGCTCAACGACCCTCGTAGCCCTCAAAAACGGTGCCCCTCTACTGAGTTACTGGCAGGTGGGGAGGGGAGCTGTATTCTATATGGGGCTTAATGATGAGTTCGGGAATGAGACCTGGAACAATTTCCACAACCTGCCTGAGTATCCAGTATTCTGGATAAAACTTGTTCAATGGGTCGGAGGGACTGGAGATATTTCCGAATACAACCTGAAAACCGGCACATTGACCTCCCTTTCGAAGACTGAGGAAATCCGAACGCCCTCAAAGACCTTCACTTCAAACCGTGTGATTTTTGACGAGGCTGGGATCTACGAAATTTCAGGGAAGAAAATTGCAGCCAATCTCTACAGTGATAGAGAATCTAACACTACAGTTGATGCATCTGAATTGATTCAGAGGGCTGTTGTGGAAGATAAGTCCAAACTTGTAAGGGCTGATAGTTATACTGCCAAAAAAGACATTACCAATTACCTTATAGGTATTATGTTCCTGCTCATACTGCTTGAACTCCTGATCGTGCGCCAGCGGGGTGAACTATGAACATATCACTTGAACACCCGGAAATGCTTTTCCTCATAATTCCTGTAGTAATTGCCGGGTTCTGTCTTCTGCGGAAGACAAAAACGAAGCTTGTAGAATGGAGAATGTTAGTTGCTTTCCTGCTTGTCCTCGCTCTGGCTTCCCCTTTTACTACAGTAACGCAGACAATTAGCGAAAAAGATCCATCACTTGTGCTGGTTCAGGATCAGACAGCAAGTATGGACATATTTCCTAAAGAAACGGGTACCGAACTGTATAAAGCCCTTACAGCCAACACCCCCACTACTTTAATCCGGCTGACAGGGGATAAAACATCTCTTGGGGACGCTGTGACCCAGTACGCTGGCAGCGGCAACCAGATGGTTCTTGTCACTGATGGATATAATAACGCAGGAAAGAGCCTTGTCGATGCTCTGGGGTTTGCAAAAGAAACCCACACTCCAGTCTACCTTGTCCAGCCTGAGCCCAAGGCAAATGATCTGAGTGTTGAGGTGCTTGGGGATAAGACTGTCATCGTGGATAACCAGAACGAGTTTGAGATACTTGTCCGCCAGGCTTCCGAGCAAAATGTCAGTTATTTACTTGAGATATTTGTGGATGGGAAGCTTACTCAGAGCGAGCCTTTTTCTCAAAGTTCCCGGAACAAAACTATCCCGTATAACCAAAATTTCGCCACTCTTGGTGCCCATAACATCAGTGTAAAGATTACTCCATCAGGAGAGGACTTCAATAGCGTTAACAACGAATTCTACAAGTCAGTGTATATAGTTCCCAAACCGAAACTTACGCTTGTTACCGGTGAGACCAGTTCCCCCCTTGCTCAGATCCTTAACAGCCTTTACGACGTTTCTGTTGTCAGTAGTTACCCCGGAGCAGCCGCTCTCGAGAGCAGCAAAGTTCTGGTACTTGATAACCAGTTAATTAACATGTTTTCGGAGACCCAGATAAGGGAAATTAAGAAGTATGTTAGTGATGGAGGCGGGCTGGTTGTCGTAGGAGGAGATAGGGCATATAATTATGGCAATTACCTTAACTCTTCGCTTGAAGAAATCCTGCCTGTACTTTCGAAGCCTTCAGAATATAAGGGAGGAAGGAATCTCATCCTAATCATTGATGTATCTCCGAGTACGCAGGGTGATAACAGGACCGAAGATCCCAGAGTTAATAGTTCGGGAACCCACGGAGATATCCTTGGAAATGCCATCTACATTCTCCAGAACAAAAACCTCAAAGATGCAAATGTAGGTGTTATTGCATTTGGAAGCGAGGGATATGATGTTTCTGGAAGATTTTTATTTACAGGACTTCCGCAAAACCAGGCAATCCTGAAAGATAAAATCTCTCGACTGACCACCAGCGAGGAGGAAAAGACTTCTCTTGACGAGGGGCTCAAAGTCGCAAAAGGGATGCTTACAGGCAAGGACGGTGAACTTGATGCCATTATTATCTCGGATGGCGCAATCAAGGAATCCTACGACCCAAGCCTTCAGGCTGCAAAAGAACTGAAGGATATGGGGGTAAATCTGTACTTTATCCATGTTCACACGCTTGCCGCTCCCAGTCAAACTGACCTCACCACTAAAGAATTCTATGCTGAGAGGTTAATGCAGAATCTGGGGCTCGAAAACAATTATAAACAAATCAATATGACAGAAAGGGCAGACATCAGTTTTAAGCCAAACGAAAAGTCCCCGGAAAATGAGAAACAACAGGGAGAAGGCCCTGCTACCTATTCTCTCTTCGCATATTCTCCGGATCACTTCATTACGAAAAATGTGAACCTTACTTCCAATATTACCGGATATAATGATGTGACTCCAAAAGCCGGAGCTGAACGTCTGGTTATTACCTCTACAAACGGAAAGCCTGTGCTCACCACATGGCACTTCGGACTCGGTAGAGTTGCGGCCCTTACCACGGATAATGGGGGAGGCGAGTCCACTCGCTGGGCGTCTGTCCTTTACAGCGGTTCCAGTGCCAAACTTGTTTCAGGCACGATCAACTGGGCAACAGGGAACCCGAGGGCTAAAGAAGGAGCTGTCCTGGACGGCCCGGACACCTGGCTTGGCACTCCTTCAGGCCTGACCTTTGTAATGTATGATGAGGGAATCCCCCAGCTGAAACTGGATGGAAACCCTCTGAACCTTGCTCTGACCGGAAGGAATACCTACGAAACAAGTGTAAATCCCGAGAGCATCGGAATTCACGACATTTCCGGCTACCCGCTTGCAGTAAATTACCAGCTTGAATACCGGGATATGGGTCTCAATAAAGACATAGAGCCTCTTATCCTTGCGACTGGAGGGAAAATATATACTGAGAAGGAGGCAAGAGCCCTTCTCCTGAAAGATGCCAGGCAGAATTCCGAAAGGGAAGCAAACGAGCCTGTTAGCCTGAAAGTATATGTATTTCTCGCAGCCCTCATCCTTTATCTCAGTGAAATCATTGCCAGGCGTATAAAGGAAATGAAAAAGCTTAGGAATGGTTAAAAAATAACTCCAAGTTTTAACTTTGGGAATGGCTCTATAATTCCATTTCCCTAACTAATCATCAAAGACAATATCGATAACAGAAATACTTGAAATTATAGTTTCATCATTCCTTAATAATCCAGGTGAGGCAGAAACAGGAACATAAACCTGGCACTTTCCCCCTCATTTCAGGAAGCTAAATTCCGGAATTTACAAATCTCCGGAGTTTTCACCTATCTACTTTCTCTTTTTTATTTTTTTGGTAGTCCACCAGTAGTCGATTGATATAATTCCAAAATAATCGAAATACAGCTTCTGCTCTTTCTTTTCCCGCATTTTTGGCGCTGCTGGGATCAGCCTGTGTGCGAGCACATAAACACAAGCATAAACCATGTTGGAGAGAACGTCATGAAAACATCAATCACATATCAGTGGACGACCATTTTTTTATTTTTAATTTTATAGTCATCAGAGTAAAAATCAACACTTCATAAACTGGAGAAGATAATTTATCATCAAGTACCAAAATTTCGCCACTCATCTTTAATGTAAAGTTGAACCACGGAAAACGCGGAAAAAACTGAAAAGCTGTAATAAGTCCTCTTGAGCGCAGCGAAAAGGACCTCGTGCTCCCGAAGCGAAACTCGGGAAGCGAAACTCGTGCTTCTTATAAATGAGCCAGAAGAGTCAGAGTAATCTGCCCGAAAAAGCCGGCTAAGATGGGTACTACCAGGTTGTCGTCAATTTTATTGACTGCGGTTTCTGTAAGAGTTGCAGAGAAAGCCATTACCAGGGAAACAAGCGGGTTCCCGAGAATAAGCAAGCCAACCATGAAATCAGTAATAAATTCGGAGGCAGAACCCTCAATAGATTTATCGTTTTTAAATGTTTTTTGAAAAACTCTCCTTTTTCCGTAAGACTTTCCTATCAGAGCTGCAACCATATCTCCGAAGGTAGTCATAAGGATCGCAGCATACGCAATCTCTTTGCTGAAGAGGGCTATTGCGGAAATTGCTCCTAGGGCAAAATAAATATGGCCCCCTAAGCGGTCGGCCTCGCCCTCACGATACATGGTGTAGAAAAAAGGTATTCGCATGTTATGTTCGAGCCGAAAATAGTCAAGAAAGAGAACAGTGACAAGGAAGATCATAAGTACCCAGAGAATCGCTTCTTTTCCGAAAAATTCGTAGATGAGCACAATCAGGACTGAAACCAGGTGCACACTTTTTCTCAGGAGTTCAAATACGACTTCTCTGGAGGACATAGCAGAAAGAATTTGTAAGGATGGAATATAAAGCTATACCGGCCTGGCCAAAACGCCTGTTCTGTCTGAGTCAGTTGTTCTGGTTTGCAAGGATTGTACAATATAATGGCTCAGAGCTTACAGAAACAGCTTTTTGACCTGAATTTTGACCTAAATATCTTTTTAAGGTAATCGCTGAAGTTCGGTAGAATTCCCTATCAATTTTTTGATCAGATCCATGTCTTTAATCACCTTCAAACTCATGAGACCTCCTAAAAAAAGGTTCATATGGTACGTTAGAGCTCTCCATGCGATCACAGTAACTCCAATGAGGGGCGCATTTACAAAAACAGAGAAGATGGAAGCTGCCCCGAGTTCAGCAACTCCGCTTGCTCCGGGGGTTACGGGCACGACTATGATTATTGCAATGAGTACCTGAGCTGCAAAGACAACTAATACCGAAGGTGTTTGTGAAAGGCCCATGAGAATCAGGACAAGCTGGTAAAATTCAACCACCCAGAAGAGAAAGGTAAAAGTTATGCCCCAGAGAAGCCCTTTTCTTCTTTCAGAAATAAAAACCCTTATACTTTCATGAAAAAGGTCTATTTCCTTATCTACCTGCTCTGTGAAATGGGAAATTGAAGTATCCGTCCGTTTCCCTAAAAGAGGGGCAAGTCTGCGTGTGATCCTATGTGTTATGAATTTTACTTTTTCAGGCTTCCATAATCCGTAAATGAAGAAAATCAGGATAATAAATGCCAGGATATTTGCTGTCAATAATCTCTACTATTTTGAGATAATTTACTTTGTAACCCAGGGTATTACACATAGCTCTGGTGCGGGCTCCCCAGAAAAAGTATGAAAGGACATGAAAAAGAGCAGCTGCCAGAATGTATTCCAGTTTGATCGTTCTCAGGGCTTCAATAGTCTCCGAGTTAAAAGTCAGGTCGACAACCAGCGCAATTGATGCCGCACTGATAAAAAGCGCTACAATAAGCCATTTTTTGTATCTGTTCATGGCAATCTATTTGGATTTTCTTTTTTAGTAGATATGTTATTCTATTTAAGGGAGTCTTTTTCTATTATATAAACGCACTGCAGAGAGAGAAAAGTATTATGTTTGATAAATCTTATACTATAAAATTTTTGGTCGTCAATTTACATTGAGTTGATATTATATAATATAAATGATATAATCCCATTTATGGGGAAACGAGGTCCTAAACCACAATTCACTGACGTTGCTTGTCCAAATCAT
>Ga0209539_1001611_pt1 | contig 12196 bp, 12 predicted proteins | sample BarGraNGADG00312_2_FD_184499 | JGI IMG/M metagenome (GOLD analysis project Ga0209539, IMG submission 184499) | Arctic peat soil microbial communities from Barrow, Alaska - Barrow Graham LP Ref core NGADG0011-312 (SPAdes) (version 2) | ecosystem: Environmental > Terrestrial > Soil > Wetlands >... | reverse complement strand
TTCCACGGTCGTACCATTCGCGGACCAGGGTGGCGGTCCGATCCGGGTCCGTGTCGACCCGCAATCCGGTGATGGTGCTGGGCCGGATCGCCCGCGCGAAGGCGAGAGCCTTGAGGGCAGGTTCGTTGAGCTGGCTCACAAGCACGATGGCGTGGATCCGGCTCGGTAGCACCATGCCCATCGCCTTCGGGCGCAGGGACTTGGACACCCCGTCGTAGTGGCGGCGGATCGAGTGCATCAGGAGCACCAGCAACGGTATCGCGACGACGACCATCCACGCGCCGTGGGTGAACTTGGTCATCAGCACGATCACCAGCACCAACGCCGTCGTGATCGCGCCGATGAGGTTGATCGTCATCGACCGGAGGTGCCGGCCACCCCGCGGCGCATTCCTCGCCTCACGGCGCCAGTGCACCACCATGCCGGCCTGGCTCAAGGTGAAGGACACGAAGACGCCCAGGATGTAGAGCTGGATCAGGCGGGTGACCGAGGCGTCGAAGACGAAGATCAGCAAGGCGGCGATGCTCGCAAGGATGACGATCCCGTTGGAGAACACGAGCCGGTCACCGCGGCGGCGCATCTGCTTGGGGAGGAACCGATCCTGGGCGAGGAGGGAGGCAAGGATCGGGAAGCCGTTGAAGGCGGTGTTGGCTGCCAGTGCGAGGATCAGGGTGGTGAAGCCCTGCACGGCGAAGAACCCGATGGTGTTGTTGCCGAAGACCGCCGCGGAGAGCTGGGCCAGGACGGTGCGCTGGACATAGCCGTCCGGGACTCCGGTGAGCATCTGCACGTCCTCGGCGATGTGGATCCCGGACTGGGTGCTGAGTACCGAGATTCCGATCATCATGGCGATCGCCAAGCCACTCATGGCCAGCAGCGTCGTGCTCGCGTTGCGGGCCCTGGGCTTCCGGAACGTGGGCACGCCGTTGCTCACGGCCTCGACCCCCGTGAGCGCCGTGCATCCCGACGCGAACGCGCGCAGCAGCAGGATCAGCATCGCCGCACCCGTGACGCTCGAGGAGTCGTACCCGAACGCCGCCGACTCCGCGACCGGCATGTGCCCGGCCAGCGCCTGGACGAAGCCAGTGCCCAACAGGACGAAGACCGAGACGATGAAACCGTAGGTGGGGATCGCGAAGACGGTTCCCGATTCCTTCACCCCCCGCAGGTTCATCATGGCAATGACCACGATGAAGCCGAAACACAGCGCCACCGAGTGGGGCCTGAGCGCGGGGACCGCGGACGTGAAGTTGTCCACGCCGGCGGCGATCGACACCGCAACCGTCAGCACGTAGTCGACCAGGAGGGCACTGGCCGCCACGAGGGAGGCGTTCCTGCCCAGGTTCTCCTTGCTCACGGCATAGGCGCCGCCCCCGTTGGGATAGGCATGACAGGTCTGCCGGTAGGAGAGAGTCACCACGGCGAGGAGGCCAACAACCGCGAGGGCGACTCGGGGTGTCGCCATCACCGCCGCCGCGCCGCCGAGCGCGAGCACCAGCAGGATCTCCTGGGTGGCGTACGCGTTGGACGAGATGGGGTCGCTGCAGTAGACAGCCAACGCCAGGCGCTTGGGCAGCTCCGTTTCGCCCAGCTGGTCGGACCGCATCGGGACACCGACGAGCATGCGCTTCGGGACGCTCATGAAACCACTCATTTATCCAAAGAGGACCACCAGAGGACCTGCGCCTCCAAGCATCTTGATGCCGTCTTGACGCCTGCTCCAGCGATCTTGACGGAACCCTTGCGGCCGCTCGACGACGACGACGCCACGTGCGTGGCGCGGCCGTCTCGCCCGGGAACCGCGCCAGCGCAGCCGCCGAGGACCTCAGAACCCGGCGGGGTTGTTGATGCCGTCCTGCCGGATCGGGGGCATGTACGGGTTGACGTGACCGCCCTGCCGCTGGCCGGCGTTGTCGGGTCCCGTGGTGTCGAGGCGTTCCGCGCCCTCGGTTGTGCGATCCCGGGCCGGTGGCACGGATGGGGACCGGCGATCCCAGACCATGAACGCCACACCGGCGATCACGATGATCGCCACAACCGCAATGCCCACGACGGCGTCCATGCCACCACCATCGATCGTGAATTCCGCGATCCTCATGCGGGCAGTGTATGTCGGCACGACGGTGGGGACCTACGGCTCTTGCACATCGACGGGTGCGGACTGGAGTCTGGAGACTGTCGTGAAGACGTGAACATGCAGGCACCCCGTGTAGCTTCCCTGGAGGAGGGGGTTTGGGCGGACAAGTCAGTCACCGAGGCACTCGACTGCGCCGCAGACTGGTGCCGATTGTTGTGCTTCTGGTCGCCTTGGCAGGCTCCTCAGGTTGCGCCGGCTCACCGTTCGACCCCTTTGTCGACGAGTACGTCAATGACGCAACACTGACCGACGCCTCGGATCTCGCCAGCCCGTACCGCGTCGGCAGACTGGTCGCGGTCGACCCAAAGGGCGAGGGAGTCGACGAGCGGCTTCAGAACGCGCTTCCGGCCGACCTCCGGGCGGCCGACGACGAAGAGGTCGGCACGATCGTCTGGATCTCGTGTGGTGAGTCCCCGGTAGGCGTCTACGAGGACGTCGACAGCAACCAGGAGCGGGGGAGGGCTTACAAGGGCTTCTGTGACGTCGCCGTGATCGACCGGGCGGCTTCGCTGATCGTGGCGCGGCGGACTTTCGACGCCTCCGAGCCGCCGTCCACGACAACATCCCGCGGCGACGTCCACACGGTGGTCGACGTGGAGGATGTCGTGCGGTTCCTGGTTGGCCTGCCCGAGGAACCCTCGCATGCCCCGGCTACCGCGGCGGCGCCCGCGCTTGAGCCTGGTTCGAGCCTCACCATCACGCTGAGCGGCCCTGACTCGGGGACCTACTCCAGAACGGCGGAAGAGATCTTCTGCTCGCACACCGACGGCGACCCGCTGGACGAGTGGTCTGTCATCGACATCGTCGCGGCCGAGAATGACGAATCCCTGGGCTTCTTCTCCTTCACCGGGAGGCTGGGTTCGGCACCTGCCGATGTTGGGTCGGGAACGACCGATCTCGAGACGGAAGTCATCATCGGCCCGCTCGTCTCCGGGCGGAGATATGCGGTGTCGACGAGTGCGGGCGGCTCCGGCACATTCTCGCTGGACGATCGTGACGTGAGCGCCACCCTGACATTCGTCGGAGAGACGGCCTCCGGCGTGCGCATGGCGTGGACCGCCGAGTGCATGCGCGCGTAGCCTGTCGACTTCCGCCTCACCCCCGGGACCAGACAGCAGGTGGCCGCCCGCTGATCGCGCGCGGACAGGAGGCTGCGGCTCGTAGATTGGCCTCATGAGCTGGCGAAACAGCGCCGAGTACCGCACCAGGCTGGTCTCGATCGCGGAGGCCGCGGGTCGGGTCAGGTCCGGCGACCGGGTCTTCATCGGGCACGGGATGGCGTCCCCCAAGGACCTGGTGGAGGCGCTCGCGGACCGCGCCGAGGAGCTCGACGACGTCCACATCCTCTCGTCCCTGACCCTCTACCCGTACCGGTTCATCACCGACCGGGCGTGCATCGGCCACATCGACTACCACACGATGTTCGCGAGCGAGGTGGACCGCGGCTTCGTCCACCTCGGCACCGTGCACCTTACCTCGGTGCACCTCTCGCAGATCGACGTGGCGATCGAGCACTTCCACCCGAACCTGTTCCTCGCCGATGTCTCGGAGCCGGACGAGGACGGGTACCTGTACTACGGCCCCCTCGGGGTGCACACCAACACCTACGGGGAGCGGTGCGCCGAGCTGAAGATCGTGCAGGTCAACAGCCACCAGCCCCGCGTGCACGGCGACGGCCGGACCAACCGCATCCACATCACCGCCGTGGACCTCATCTGCGAGGCGGACCACGAACTGCCGGAGTACCACCAGCCGCTGGTGACGGAGCTCGAGCACCGCATCGCCGCGCACCTCCTGCCCCTCATCGAGGACGGCTCCTGCATCCAGCTGGGGTTGGGCGGGGTGGCGAACGCCGTCGGGTTCGGGCTGGCGGGGAAGCACAACCTCTCGATCCACTCCGAGATGTTCACCGACTCGATGATGGCGCTGCAGAAGGCCGGGGTGATCACGGGGCCGGTGCGGTGCGCCTTCGCGCTCGGCAGCCGGGAACTGATGGGGGAGTACCTGTGGGAGGCGGGGATCCGCCTCGAGCCCACGCCGGTGGTGAACGACGTCCTCGCGATCGCCCGGAACCCCAGCATGGTCTCCATCAACAGCACGCTCATGATGGACCTGACCGGGCAGGCCGCCTCCGAGGGGGTCGGTCACCGCCAGATCAGCGGGACCGGCGGCCAACTGGACTTCGTGCGCGGTGCGGCGATGTCGGACGGCGGGCAGAGCTTCCTCTGCCTCCACGCCACCCGGCTGGATCGGGCGACCGGGGTGACGTCGTCGAACATCGTCCTCGCCCTGCCGCCGGGCACCCCGGTGACGACGCCGCGCGCGGACGTGATGTTCGCGGTCACCGAGTACGGGGTGGCGGACCTCTACTGCCGGTCCATCGAGGAGCGGGTGCACGCGATGATCGCCATCGCCCACCCGGACTTCCGGGGGGAACTCACGCGCGGAGCGATCGAGGCAGGCCTGATCAGGGGCTGAGCCGCGCCGCTCGGGCGTCGTTACCCAGCGGACGGACGTGCCGCTCGGCGATCTCGGTCACCTTGGCCACCCGGCGGGCGTACTTCTCCTCGCCCACGCCGAGGTACTCGGTGGTCATCCAGGCCTTGACCACCTCGAGGGCGAGCGCCGAGCCGATGATCTTGCCGCCGATGCACAGCACGTTGGTGTTGGAGTGGGAGCGGGCCAGGCCGGCGCAGAACGGGTCCTGGGCGACCGCGGCGAAGACCCCGGGGAGCTTGTTGGCGATCATCGCGCTGCCGTAACCGACCCCGTCGACGAAGATGCCCCGATCGACCTCCCCCCGGGCAACGGCCAGCGCCGCCGGGTAGACGAAGTCAGGCAGGTCGCACGCCTGCTCGTCGTGGGTGCCGAAGTCCTCGACCTCGTGGCCCTGGGCGCGCAGCCACTGGGCGATCTCCTGCTTCAGGGCGTATCCGGCGTGGTCGTTGGCCATGGCGATCCTCATGGCGGCCACTCTAGTGCCACGGCGCGCGCGTGTGTCAGGGACGGAGCATGACCTTGATGGCGCGCCGCTCATCCATGGCCCGGTAGGCCTCGACCACCTCGCTGAGCGGCAGCGTGAGGTCGAAGACCTTCCCGGGATCGATGACGCGGTTCCACACCATGTCGAGCAGGTGGGGAAGGTACGCCCGCACCGGGGCAGGGCCTCCCTTCACGCCCACGTTCGCCCAGAACAGCTGATCCATGGGCAGCTCTCCGTGCGGGACGCCCACCAGGCCGATCTGGCCGCCGGGCCGCACGCAGCCCACGGCCTGCAGCCGCGCGTCCTCGGTGCCCACGCATTCGAGCACGCAGTCCGCGCCGATCCCGTCCGTCATTTCCTTGATCCGCGCGATGCCCTCCGCGCCGCGCTCGGCGACGATGTCCGTGGCACCGAACTCGCGGGCGAGCTGCTGGCGGTCGGCGTGCCGGCTCATGGCGATCACCTTCGCGGCGCCCAGCTGCGCCGCCGCCAGGACGCCACTCAGACCGACCGCGCCGTCGCCCACGACGACGACCGTTGCGCCCGGTGTCACGCCGGCGCACACCGCGGCGTGCCAGCCGGTGCACATCACGTCCGAGAGGGCGAGCAGGCTCGGGATGAGGTCCTCGTCCGGCTGGGCGGGGGTGGCGAGCAGGGTGCCGTCGGCGTTGGGGATGCGGATGCGCTCCGCCTGGCAGCCGTCGAAACCGCCGCCGTGCTGGCAGGACGCGTGCATGCCCTTGACGCACACCGGGCAGGTGTTGTCGCTGTGCAGGAAGCCGCCAACCACGAACTGGCCGGGCGTCAGGGTGGTCACCGCCTCGCCCACCTCCTCCACGACGCCCACGTACTCGTGGCCCATCGCGGCCGGCTCCGACATGGGGCTGATGCCGCGGTACCGCCACAGGTCGGACCCGCACACGCAGGACGCGACCGTGCGGATGACGGCGTCGGTGGGTTCGAGGATGGTGGGTTCGGGACGTTCCTCGTAGCGCACGTCGTGGGCCGCGTACATGATTGCTCCGCGCATGGTTCAACCTTTCAGGATTTCGTCGATGCAGTTCAGGGCGTTCAGCGCCCGCGGGTAGCCGACATACGGCACGAGTTGGGTCACCACGCTCAGCAGGACGGCCCGTCCGTTGCCGAGGTTGGCGTTGCCCTGGATGTGGCCCTTGAGCTGCGGCTCGCAGCCGCCGAGCGAGAGGAGCATCGCGAAGGTGAGCAGCTCCCGCGTGGGGAGGTCCAGCCCGGACCGGGCCACGTGGTCCCCGAAGCAGTGCGCCGAGAGGAACCGCTGGATGTGCAGCTCATCGGCGGGCGCGGCGGCGTACATCGCGTCGATGCGCTCCCCGAAGATCGCCTTCTGGACCGCGAGCCCGCGCCCCATGCGGGTCTCCGGGGTGCTGGTGGCCTGCCCCTCCAGCGGGAGCTCCACTCCTCGGCTCGTGAGGATCTCGTTCGTGGCGTGGAGGAAGTCGAACGCCCGCGCGATGCCGACGTAGGGCACCGCCTGGTAGACGATCTCCTTCACCTCCGCCGGGGTGACCCCGACGTTCAGCGCGCCCTGCAGCATCACCCGGTACTCACCGAGGGTCTGCATCGCGATGAGGGCCGCGAGGATCACCCGCATCCGCGTCAGGGTGTCGATCCCGCCCTGAGCGATGACCTCGTCGAAGGCGAAGTTGCCGAACACGTCGACCAACTCGGGGTCGGTCACCGCGAGGGTGGACTGGTGGCCCGGGAAGAGTTCGTCGTGGTTCGCCTGGGCGTTGGCATTGATGGCCATGGGGTGCTCCTCTCAGAAGCCGCTGGGGACGTGGGGGACGTAGTGCTCCTCGAGGGCGCGCACCTCGTCGTCGGTGAGGTCGAGCGCAAGGGCGGCGACGGCGTCGGCCAGGTGGTGCGGCTTCGTCGCGCCCACGATGGGGGCGGTCACAACCGGGTTCCGCAACACCCACGCAAGGGCCAACTGGGCCATCGGGACGCCGCGCGCCTCGGCCACCTGGGCGACGGCGTCGACGATGGGGGCGTCGGCGTCGATGTCGAACCGCTTGCCGACCGGGTCGTTGTCCATCCGCGCGCTCCGCACGCCCCACGGGCGGCAGACGCGGCCCTTCGCGAGCGGGGAGTAGGGGATGCTGCCGACGCCCTGGTCGGCCAACAGGCCGAACATCTCGCGCTCCTCCTCGCGCATCAGAAGGTTGTACTGGTCCTGCATGGAGACGAAGCGGGTCCAGCCGTGGAGGTCCGCGGTGTACTGCATCTTCGCGAACTGCCACGCCCACATGGAGGAGGCCCCGATGTAGCGGGCCTTGCCGGCCTTGACCACGTCGTGCAACGCCTCCATCGTCTCCTCTATCGGGGTCTCCGGGTCGAAGCGGTGGATCTGGTAGAGGTCCACGTAGTCGGTGCCGAGGCGGGTTAGCGAGGCGTCGATCTGCTCCATGATCGCCTTGCGGGAGAGCCCGGAGCCGCCGGGGCCCTCGTGCATCGGGAAGTGGACCTTGGTGGCCAGCACGACGTCCTCGCGACGGGAATACGTGTTGATCGCGCGGCCCACGATCTCCTCCGAACTGCCGTAGGTGTAGACGTTCGCGGTGTCCCAGAACGTGATGCCCAGCTCGACGGCCTGCCGGAAGTACGGCTGGCTCTCCTCCTCGTTCAGCGACCACGCGCTGAAACCGCGCGCCGGGTCCCCGAAGCTCATGCATCCCAGGGCGATCCGGCTCACGCGGAGGCCCGAGTTCCCCAACCGTGTGTATTCCATCGTTGTCCTTCCTTGGCGGGCACGGCCCGTCCGTTGTTCACTGACCCCATTCCACCGCGTCCGCGGCGCGGGCGGGAGTCCTTGGTGTTCGGGGTACTGGCGGTACCTGTCTGGCCCGCGCCCCGGCCGGGCTCGTGAGACAGCGAGACGCTCCCGGCGTGGAGCCGGGAGCGTCTCGTTGTTTGGTGTGGTGCGCGGTGCGCGGTGTGCGGTGCGGTCAGCGGTTGGGCCGGGTGTGCTCCGTGATGGTCGCCAGGTCTGCGCTGACGTCGAACATGACGGGGTTGACGTCCTTGGTGCCGAGGACGTCGTAGGAGCCGTCCGGGTCCTTGCGCACGCTCTCGACGGTGACGGCCGAATCGGTGGCGGTCACTACCGCACTGACCTTGTCCGCTTCGTCCCCGGTCACCGGGGTGTCGGTCGAGGCGCCGCGCTCGCCGCGCCCGCCGCCGTGGTCCGCCGCGCCGTCGTCGCCGCGATTCCGATTGTGCGTCCATTCATGGGTGGTTCTCCTCTGGTCCGTGGTGCCCGGCCAACCAGCGCCGGACTGCTTCACCCCTCATGTTTCGCGGGCAACCTGTCGATCCGCTGTGAGCGGCGTTGGAGTCCGGTGTGGAACAGGTTGCTGTTGATTGGTCCGCCCGCGGCGTCATAGTGTCTACCGCACACCGACCGAGGGGAGAAGTCATGTCGCGCAGGGTTGTCGCAGGGTTGTTCCACTCGCTCGACGGGGTGGTGTCGGAGCCGAACCTGTTCCAGTTCGATTCGTTCGACGCGGACCTCGGGCGGCTGATGGGCGAGGTGCTGGGCCCGGTCGACGAGGTGGTCATGGGCCGGAAGGGCTACCGGCAGTGGGCGGCGTACTGGCCGGGGCACAACGACCCGGACGACTTCGGCCCGTTCATCAACCCCATCCGGAAGCACGTGGCGTCCCGCACGCTCACCCAGGCGGACCTCACCTGGGAGAACTCCCACCTCATCGAGGGGGACCTGCTGGACTTCGTGCGGCGGCTGAAGGAGGCCGACGGCGGGGACATCTCCGTCCAGGGCAGCATCTCCGTGGTGCGCCAGTTGTTCCTCGCCGGCCTGCTGGACCGCCTGACCCTGATCACCCACCCGGTGATCGCGGGCGCGGGGGAGCGGCTCTTCGGCCCCGAGACCCCGACGACGCGGCTGCGACTCCTCGACCACGAGGTCACCACGGCCGGCAACGTGGTGGTCACGTACGGACTGCGCGCGTCCTGAGGCGGTTTTTCGCAGCCACCGCAAGTGGGTGAAGTCCGACCTCAGCCGGATTCGCCAGGGTGGAGGGGTACCTCGGCTTCGAGCCGGTCTTTCAAGCCGGACCAGAATGGCCGCCCGATGGGTCCGGGTGTGAGCTTCGTCGAGGCGGACATCTGGGGGTTGTAGGTGGGTTCGTTTGTCTGGTCGGCGACGTAGTCGAAGACCATCTCGACCGGTCGATGGATGAGGATCGTGCCGTTGATGTGCGCCATCTCGTGGGTCCCGTCCAGCGCCGCGCGTCAACTGCGCGTCGGGCCGTGGTGTTGGGTCGCAGTGTCGAGGAGGGTGTCGAGGTAGGTCATGTCGGCGTCGTCGATCTGGAAGTCGACGTCGGCGTTCTCGGCCATCCGTGAGGGGGTCGTGGTCTTGGGCAGGGGCAGGACGCCGTTCTGCAGCACGTAGCGGATGCAGAGCTGCGCCACGGACCTGGAGTACTTCTCGGCGATGGAACGGACGTCGTCGTTGTCAAGGATCGCTCCGGTGGCCAAGGGTGAGAACCCTTCGACGAGGATGCCGTGGCGCCGGCAGTAGTCGGTGATCGCGGGTTGGGTGTTGCCCACGTAGTACTTGATCTGGTTCACGTGCGGGGTGATCCGCGCGGTGCTCGCGAGCGCCTCAAGGTGGGACACCTCGAAGTTCGAGACACCGATCGCACGGGCGCGGCCGCTCTCATGGATCTCCTCGATCGCCCGCCACGCTTCCGCGTTGCCATGGGTGTGGTCCGTGCCCATCTCGTACCAGGGCCACGGGGCGTGGATGAGGTAGAGGTCGACGTATCCGGCGGCGAGCGCGGCGATCGAGTCCTCGAAGCTGGCCATGGCGCCGTCGTAGGACTTCACCTCGGCGGGCAGCTTGGTCGTGACGAAGATGTCGCGGCGGTCGATCCCACTGTCGGCGATCGCCCGGCCGACGCTCGCCTCGTTGCCGTAGGCGCGAGCGGTGTCGATGTGCCGGTAGCCGGTCCGGAGGGCCGCCGCGACGGCGTCGTAGGCGGCATCGCCGTCCGGAACCTGCCAGGTGCCGAACCCGATCCGCGGGATGTGCACGCCGTTCGACAGGGTGAAGTGCTCGCTCAGTGCGTTCATTGGTCCTCCTTGGGGTGGGATCACGCGGTGACCGCACGGCTGGGCTCAGGAGAGCGGGCCGAGCTCGAAGGATGCGAGGAATTGGTTGGCCTCGCCCTGGTTGTCGTGCTGGTCGCGGAAGGCCGTGGTGGCGTCGACGCCGCACATGCTCCCGATGACGCCCACACCGCCCGGGTGCTGGTTCACCCAATCGGTCAGGCCGTAGACGGTGCCGTCCACCACGGTCCAGCAGTCCGACGCCGTCGAGTGGGCCTGGACGTCGGCCATCGTGATGGCTCCACTCGCGTCTGTCGCCGTGACGGCCGCCGTCGGCTGCGCCGCGTCCGTGGTCGACGCCGCCGCCGCCGCGCCGTCGTCGGACCCCTCGGCGGTGGAGGACCCGAGCCTTCCCTCCCAGACCGCCTGGGCCCCGGAGTGGCCGACGGCCACGGACAGGCCGAGCGCCGCGACCGCCAGCCCGAGGGTGGCGAGCGCCGCCAGGAGTTGGAGGCCGGAGCCCAGCACGCGCGGCGACTCGTCCGTGCGCTTCGCGCTCCGGCGCTGCAGCAGGAACCAGATGGCGGCGACGACGAGCAGTATCACCGCGACGATCTCGGTGGCCTCGCCGAGCTGGGCGTGCCGCTCCGGCTCACCCACGCGCTCGGCCAGTGCTCACGGCCCGACGTTACGCTCATCGCCCGCACGTGTCACCGCCCGTTCCGTAAGGTTGCCCTTGGTCCACCAGTGGTCGGTGGGACAGGATGGCGACGTCATGCGAGTGCGGCAGGGCCGAACGGGTGAACCACTCCCCGCGTGGGAAGCGGCACCCCGCGAGTACTGGGCGGCTCCGGTGGCTGACGTCATCGGAGGGCTGGAGAGCAGCCCGAGTGGCCTGACGGAGCTCGACGCGGCCGCCAGGTTGGCGGCCCACGGCCCGAATCGCCTGATGCCGCAGCGGCGGACGGGCGTGCTGCATGAGCTGCGGCGGCAGTTCACCCAGCCCACCGTGGTCATCCTGCTGGTGGCGACGGCGCTGGCGATGCTCCTGGGGGACCGCGTGGATGCGGTCATCATCCTCGCGATCGTGGTGCTCAGCGGCCTGTTGGGATTCTGGCAGGAGCACCGCGCGGCCGTCACGGTCACCCGGCTGCTGGAGCGCGTGCAGATCCACGTCGAGGTGAGACGCTCCGGCACGATCGCCTCGGTGCCCCCCGCGGACGTCGTGCCCGGCGACGTCGTCGTCCTGAACGCGGGGGACATCGTGCCGTGCGACTGCCGGGTGCTGGCGGCCGAGGCGCTCCAGGTTGACGAGTCCGCACTGACCGGGGAGTCGTATCCGCGTCACAAGCACGCCGAACCGGCGGCGCCGGCGGCGCCCATGGCCTCGCGGCACAGCGCCCTGCTGCAGGGGAGCCACGTGGTGAGCGGCAAGGGAGAGGCGATCGCGGTCGTCACCGGGAGCGCTACGGAACTCGGCGGGATGTCACGCGCGCTCGCGGCCGCGCCGCCCCCGACGAGTTTCGAACAGGGTACGGCCCGCTTCGGGCTCCTGCTCGCCCGCGTCACCGGTGGCCTCACCGCGGTCATCCTCGCCGTCAACGTCATCCTCGGCCGGCCGGTCATCGACGCCGTGCTGTTCTCCCTGGCACTCGCCGTCGGCGTGACTCCCCAGATGCTGCCGGCGATCGTGGCGGTGAGCCTGTCCACTGGGGCGCGGCGGATGGCCGGCGCCAAGGTGATCGTGCGGCGACTCGACGCGATCGAGGACCTCGGGAGCATGGACGTGCTGTGCACGGACAAGACCGGCACGCTGACCGAGGGAGCCATCACCCTCCACGGGACACTCGATGCGAAGGGCCGGCACAGCGAACTCGTTGGAGAACGCGCGGCGGTCAATGCCGCACTCCAGACGGGGTTCACCAACCCGGTGGACGAGGCCGTGCTGGCCGCCACCGGCACTC
>Ga0209539_1001610_pt1 | contig 12196 bp, 9 predicted proteins | sample BarGraNGADG00312_2_FD_184499 | JGI IMG/M metagenome (GOLD analysis project Ga0209539, IMG submission 184499) | Arctic peat soil microbial communities from Barrow, Alaska - Barrow Graham LP Ref core NGADG0011-312 (SPAdes) (version 2) | ecosystem: Environmental > Terrestrial > Soil > Wetlands >... | reverse complement strand
GGCCAACGTGGTAGGCGGCGACGTCGGCCTCGGCCGCGTCGACGAGCGCCCGGGTGAGGGCGAAGTCGGCAGCCGGCGCATAGGGCTCCCCATGGAGGTAGGCGGCCGTGGTGCCGTCGAACGGCGAGGCCGCCGTGGCGATCACCAGATCGCCGGTGCGGATGCCACGCCCTATCCCTCCGCACGTCCCGACGCGGACGAGTCGTCGCGCGCCGAGGCGGAGGAGCTCCTCCACGACGATCGCCGTCGCGGGGGCGCCCATGCCGGTCGTCTGGACGCTGATCGGCACGCCGCGGTAGGTGCCGGTATACCCGTACATCAGGCGGTGGTCGTTCACGCGCCGCGTCCCATCGAGACCGCCGTCGAAGAGGGAGGCGACCGCGGTCGCCCGGTTCGGATCGCCGGGCAGGAGGACGATCGGCGCGTAGTCGCCGGGCTCGGCGCGGAGGTGCAGCTGGGGCATTGGCGGGATCCTCGTGCGGGTCGGCGGGTCGAGTGTACGGCGCCCGGGAACGACCGGCGCGGACGATCACGGCGGGACTCGCCGCCGGGCCCTGGTCCGCCGCATCCGTGGCGCACACCTCGGCCAGGGTCCCCTCGCACCGATGCGAGGAGTACGATCGCACGGAGAGTCGGTCGGTCTCTTCGCGGGGCCGCGACGGATCGGGAGCGGGTGCAGGAGGACGGGTCGTGGGCGAAGATTTCTTCTCTGAGGTCACGGAGCCGATCCGATTCGGCGGGCTCGGATCGATGGACCCGCTGGCATACAAGGTGTACGAGCCCGATCGCCTCGTGCTGGGCAAGCGGATGGAGGACCACCTGCGGATCGCGGTCTGCATGTGGCACTCGTTCGCCTGGCCCGGCTCGGACATGTTCGGTTCGGGCACCTTCGACCGGCCGTGGCTGAACCAGGCCGGCGACCAGATGGCCGCCGCGCGGACCAAGCTGGCGGCCGCCTTCGAGTTCTTCGAGAAGCTGGGCGTCCCGTTCTACTGCTTCCACGATCGGGACATGTCGCCCGAGGGCCGAACCTTCGCCGAGACGCAATCCAACCTCGACGCGATGATCGACCTGGCCGAGGCCAATATGGCCCGGACGGGCATCAAGCTCCTCTGGGGGACCGCCAACCTGTTCAGCCATCCGCGCTACGCCGCGGGGGGGGCGACCAACCCGGATCCCGAGGTGTTCGCCTACGCCGCCGCGCAGGTGAAGTCGATGCTCGAGGCGACCCACCGGCTGGGCGGGGCGAACTACGTGCTGTGGGGCGGCCGGGAAGGCTACGAGACGCTGCTCAACACGGACCTCGCCCGGGAGGAGGCCCAGTTGGCCCGCTTCCTGACCATGGTCGCCGAGCACAAGCACCGGATCGGCTTCAAGGGCACACTCCTCCTCGAGCCGAAGCCACAGGAGCCGACGAAGCACCAGTACGACTATGACGCCGCAACGGTCCACGGCTTCCTGGCGCGCAACGGCCTGGCCGACGAGTACCGCCTGAACATCGAAGTGAACCACGCCACGCTGGCCGGGCATACCTTCCACCACGAGGTTGCCTACGCAACGTCGCACGGGGTCCTGGGCAGCATCGACGCCAACCGCGGCGACTACCAGAACGGCTGGGACACGGACCAGTTCCCGAACTCGGTCGACGAACTCTCGCTCGCGCTCTACGAGATCGTGCGCAGCGGCGGGTTCACCGCCGGCGGCGTCAACTTCGACGCGAAGCTGCGTCGCCAGAGCCTGGATCGGACGGACCTCTTCCACGGCCACATCGGCGGGATCGACACGCTCGCCCAGGCGCTGCTGGTCGCGGCCAACCTGGTGGAGCGCGGCACGCTCGCCGGGATCGTCGAGACCCGCTATTCGGGCTGGACGGGCGAGCTGGGGGCCGGCATCCTCGACGGGAGCCTGACCCTCGCGGACCTCGCCGCGAAGGTCGAGTCCGGCGAAATCGACCCGCAACCGGTCTCGGGTCGCCAGGAGCTGCTCGAGAACGTCGTCAACCAGGCGATCTGGTCGACCGGCCGCGCGGGGGGCTGACCGCCGTGCGCCTCGTCCTCGGGATCGCGGCGTCCACGACCGCGACGAAGGCCGTCCTGGTCGACGAGGCCGGGGTCGTCCGCGGCATCGGCACGGCCGAATACGCCTTCAGCGTCCCGCGCCCGCTGTGGAGCGAGCAGGAGCCACGCCTCTGGTGGGACGGGACGGTGGCGGCGATCCGGTCGGTCCTGGCCTCGACCGGCGTCGCAGGCGACGAGATCATGGCGGTCGGCCTCACCGGCCAGATGCACGGCGCCGTGCTGCTCGATTCGAGCGGCGACGTGCTGCGTCCCGCGATCCTGTGGAACGACCAGCGGACCGGCGCCGAGTGCGACGCCATCCGGCGTGCCGTCGGCCCCGAGCGGCTCATCGCGATCACCGGCAACGATGCGCTGACGGGGTTCACCGCGCCGAAGCTCGTGTGGGTCCGCGACCACGAGCCGGACGTCTGGCGCCGGATCGCCCACGTGCTCCTGCCGAAGGACTACGTGCGCTTCCGGATGACCGGCGACTACGCGGTGGACAAGGCCGATGGCGCGGGAACCCTGCTCTTCGACCTCGCCGCGCGTGACTGGTCGGCCGAGGTCCTCGCCGCCTTGGCGATCGACCCCTCCTGGATGCCGCGGACGTGGGAGGGCCCGGAGATCACCGGGCTCGTCTCGGCCGGGGCTGCGGAGCTGACCGGCCTCCGGCCGGGGACGCCGGTCGTCGCCGGGGGCGGCGACCAGGCAGCCAACGCGGTGGGGGCGGGCGCCGTGGTGGCCGGCAGGATGGCCCTCTCGCTCGGCACCTCGGGCGTGGTCTTCGCGACGACGGAGCGGCCGCTCTTCGAGCCGGCAGGCCGCGTCCACGCGTTCTGCCACGCCGTCCCGGGACGCTGGCACATGATGTCCGTGATGCTCTCCGCGGCGGGGAGCCTGCGCTGGCTCCGCGACGCCGTGGCTCCCGACGTGTCGTTCGGCGACGTCGTCGCGCAGGCGGCGGATGTTCCGGCGGGCAGCGGCGGCCTCTGGTTCCTGCCGTACCTCAGCGGGGAGCGCAGGCCCGCATCCCGACCCGCTCGCGCGGGGCGCCTTCGTGGGCCTCACCCTCGCCCACGACCGCCGGCATCTCACCCGCACCGTGCTCGAGGGGGTCGCGTTCGGGCTGCGCGACGGCCTGGACCTGATGGTCGGGGCCGGCATGCCGGCCCCCGGCCAGATCCGCGCCTCCGGTGGCGGCACGGCCAGCGACCTGTGGCGCCAGGTCCTCGCGGACGTCCTCGACGCCGAGATCGCGACCGTGAACACGACCGAGGGCGCGGCTTACGGGGCGGGGCTCCTCGCCGCCGTCGGGGCCCGCTGGTACGCCAGCGTCGAGGACGCGGCATCCGCGCTCGTGACGGCGACCCCGGTGGCGGCGCCCGGTCCGGACGCGCCGCGCTACGCCGAAACGCATGGGATCTACCGCGACCGCTATCCGGCCCTCGCGCCATCGTTCCACCGGATGTAGCGCCGAAGGGACGCTCCGACATCTGCCGGGATCCCGGCGGGGCACCATGGGCACCGTCCTGCATCAAGGGCTGAGATGGCCCGGGGCTCGGTGTCGGACGCGAAGCTCGGCGTCGGACGCGGAGCGCGAGAGTCAGCCGCGGAGCTCCAGGGCCGCGAGCTCCTTCTGGGTCACCTCGCCGGGCTTCTTCCCGAGGATGATCATGCCGAGGACGTCGTCAGGAGTCACGTCTCCCTTCTGCACTGTGTCCACGATCTTCCCGTGATACATCACGCTGATCCGGTCCGACAGGTCGAACACGTCGTGGATGTCGTGGCTTACCAGGAAGATGCCGATGTTCTCGCTCTTTAGCTGCCGGATGAGGTTGCGCACCTGCGCGGTCTCGGCCGGGCCCAGGGCGGCCGTCGGCTCGTCCATGATCAGGATCCGGGCGTTGAAGTACACCGCCCGCGCGATGGCGACGGCCTGCCGCTGACCACCGGACAGGGACTTCACCGGCATCTTGAAGCGCGTGAAGTTGGGGTTCAGGCGAGCCATGACCTTGCGGGTCTCGGCCTCCATCGTCGAGTCGTAGAGGTTGCCGAGCCCCGTGGTCGCCTCGCGCCCGAGAAACAGGTTGCCGGGTGCGTCGATGTTGTCGGCGAGCGCCAGGGTCTGGTAGATCGTCTCGATGTTGAAGGCCTTGGCGTCGCGCGGGTTGGTGATGCTGACCGGCTCGCCGTTGAGGCGGATCTCCCCGGCGTCGGCCGGGCGCGCTCCCGACAGGACCCGCATCAGCGTGGACTTGCCTGCGCCATTGCCGCCCACCACGCCGACGACCTCGCCGGCGTATAGGTCGATGGTCACGTTGGATACGGCGTGGACGCCGCCGAACGCGACATTGATGTTGCGCATCTCGACGAGCGGCGTGCGCTCCGTGACGGTCACAGTCGTGGCTCCTCTCCGCTCAGCGAGCGCGCCGGCGGTTGAACGAGTCGATGCCGACGGCAAGGATGAGGACGATGCCGGCGACGACGTTCTGGCCGGGCGAATTGACGCCCATGTAGCTCAGCCCGTAGGCGAGGGACTGCATGAAGAAGCCACCCAGGACCGCGCCCGGGATCGTGCCGATGCCGCCCGCGAAGGAGGTCCCACCCACGACGGCGGCCGCGATGACGTACAGCTCGTAGCTCTGGCCGACGTCGAGCGTGGCGCCGTTCAGCCGTGCGGACGCTATGGCCGCCGCGAGGGCGCACAGGACGCCCATCAGGACGTAGGTCTTCAGGACCAGCAACCGGGTATTGATGCCGGCGAGCTCCGCGGCATCCGGGTTGCCGCCGAAGGCATAGACGTATCGCCCGAACCGGCGGCGGGTGGCCAACCAGGTCATCACCAGGGTCACGCCGATCAGCAGGATGATCGGGAAGGGGTACCCGATCGCGCGATCCAAGCCACCCGTGAGGCTCTTGGGCCACATGTTGGCGTTGGCGAACGCGGACAGGCCCAGGACGGCAGCGCAGCCCACGACGCCGATCATGACCTCGGCCCACATCGGCCGGAGCGGGAATCCGAATCGTCGTCTTCCCCGGCGGCCGTTGAACAGGAGCACGATGATCGCGATGCAGCCGACCATGCCCAGCGCCCAGGTCAGGGTGCCGCCGATCGAGCCAACGGCCCCCCCGCCGATGAGCTGGAAGTCAGGGTCCAGGCCGGAAACGGCGGCGCCGCTGGAGAGGTACCAGACGACCCCGCGGATCGACAGCAGCCCTCCGAGCGTGACGATGAACGACGGCACGCCGACGTAGGCGATGATGAAGCCCTGGAGCGCCCCGACGAGCGCCCCGAGGCCCACCCCGATGCCCAGCGCGATGACCCAGCGAAACGGGAAGTCTTCGCCCATGCCGAGCAGGTGGGGCATCCAGTCGGTCATCAACAGGGCATAGGTCATGGCGATGAGGCCGACCAAGGACCCGACGGAGAGGTCGATGTTCCTGGACACGATAACCAGGACCATGCCGGTGGCGATGATCGCCACGCCCGCCGCCTGCACCGCAAGGGTGACCATGTTGGTGGGCCGGATGAACGTGCCACCGCTCTGGATCTGGAACATGAGCAGGACCAAACCCAGGGCCAGGAGCATGCCGAAAGTACGGAGATCGATCTCCGTCTGTGCGATCAGACCGCGGATCGTGGTCCGAGCCGGCGACTCGGTCTGGCTGGGCACCGGTGCCGCGCCGGTGTGGGTCGTCACGGCGTTCCTCCTGGTCTAGGATCGAAAGAAGCCCGCGTCCCTGGGTTGCCCCGGGGACGCGGGCCTGAGGAGCTACCTCAGCGGTCGGGGACCGCTACTTGCAGGCGGGCGGAGCCTTCGCAGGATCGACGCCCTTGCACAGGGCATCCTTCGTGATCTGGCCGCCGTCGATAGCCTTCTGGAGGTCGGCCGCCAGGAGCGGCGTCGGCTGAAGAATGAACGAGGAGACCATGGTCCCGCCCGGGGTCTTGAACTGCTGGGCGCTGAGCCCGGCCGTCGGCGCGACAGCCGCGTCGATGGCACCGGTCGGGAGCTTCACGTCGGCGACCTTGGAGCCGGCGCAGAGCTGGAGGGCTGCGGCGCCCGCCGCCTTGCCCAGCTCGTTGGCGTTCTTCCAGACGTCGACGTACTGCTTGCCCAAGGCGACGTTGTTGAGGTTTGCGGGATCGCCGTCCTGGCCGCTGAGCGGCGGGAAGCCGTAGCCCTTGGCCGTGAGGGCGCCGACAACGCCGAGCGCGGTGCTGTCGTTCTCCGCCAGGATGGCGTCGATCTTCTTGCCGTCCGCGTTGGCCTTGTCGATGATGGCTTCCATGTTCGACTGGGCCTTCTCGGTCTTCCAGGCGTCCGTGGCGGTCCCCTTGGGCCCGTTCAGGAGAACGATGTCACCGGAGGCAACCTTGGTCGCGAGGCCGGCCTTGTCCCAGCCCTGCGGCAGGAACGTGGACGCATTCGCATCACCCGGGTCGCCCGTGATCAGGACATAGTTGCCCTTCGGAACCTTGGTCAGGATCGCGGAAGCCTCGGCCTGGCCCACGCCGACGTTGTCGAACGTCATGTACAGGACGCTGGGATCCTCGATCAGGCGGTCATAGGCGATGACGGAAATGCCTGCGTCGGACGCCGCCTTGAGCGCCGGCAGGATCGCCTTGTTGTCCTGGGCCAGGATGATCAGGACCTTGGCGCCCTTGGAGATCATCGTGGTGATGTCGGTCAGCTGCTGCTCGCTGCTGAGGTTTGCGTCGGCGCGGATGTATGAGCCGCCGCCGGCCTCGACCGTTTTCTTGATGCCGGGCTCGTCGTGCGCGGCCCAGCGCGGCTGCTGGAAGTTGTTCCAGGACACCCCGACGACGCAGCTACTAGCGGCTGCGCTCGCCGGAGCGCTGGCGCCGGTCGACGCCGCCGCGCTCGGCGCGGCTGCGCTCGGCGCCGCTGCGCTCGGCGCGGTGCTCGCGGCCGGGCTGGCTGTGGCGCCGCCGCCACAGGCGGCGAAGAAGACGGCGGCTGCTCCGACGAGCGCCACCACCCTACGATTGACCATTCGTGAACTCCTCCTTGCATGCCGCGTCCCGCGGTGCGGGGCTCTGATGCGCAGACAGGCTATCACCACGTTCAATCCCTGTGGCCCGCCGCCGCACATCATGACCGGTCGCGCGGCCGCGCACTAGACTGGTCGGTGCTCGCCCGCTTGGCACCGGCAGGCCAGGGCCCGGCCGGCTCGATTCAGGCCCTCCGACGAGAGGAGAATGCGATGGAGACGCTGGACGGCCGCGTGGCGCTGGTGACCGGGGCGAGTCGCGGGATCGGCGCGGCGGTCGCGGCCGCACTGGCGGGGGCAGGTGTCCGGCTCGGCCTGGCCTCGCGGAGCGGCGACACGCTGGGGATCACAGACTCCATCGCGATGCCTTGCGACGTCCGCGCCCTCGAGGCGCTCCAGGCGATCGCGACGGCGACCGCGGAGCGCTTCGGACGGCTCGAGGAGATCATCGACGTGAACGTGAAGGGCGCCCTCTATTCGTTGCGCGTCGCGCTCCCCTACCTCCTCCGCAGCGACGGGGCCGACATCGTCACGATCGCGAGCGAGGCCCGCCGTCGCCGCCTGCTGTACGCGGCCGCATACTGCGCCTCGTACAGCGCCTCCAAGTTCGCCCAGGTCGACCTCACCCGGGCTTTGGATCACGAGTTCCGCGAGCGCGGCGTCCGCTGCACCAACGTCTGCCCCGGCGGTGTCGCCACGGACTTCGCGATGGGCCGCGGCCGGACGCCGGAGATGCCGGAGCTCGCCGGGATGATGGCCCCCGAGGACGTCGCCGAGACCGTGATGTTCGTCCTCACCCGGCTGCGTCTCCACCGGATCCTCGAGGTTGCCCTGCGGCCGGTCACCGAGACCTCCTGGGGGTAGAACCACGATGGCCCTGCTCCGCTGGGGGATCCTCTCGACTTCGAACATCGCGACCGAGAGGGTGATCCCTGGCCTTCGGCGGGCCGCCCGCTGCGAGGTCGTTGCCATCGGCTCGCGGGACGAGGCACGCGCGGGAGCCGTCGCCGAGCGCCACGGAATCCCGCGGGTCTACGGCTCGTACGAGGCGCTGCTCGCGGACCCCGACGTGGACGCGGTCTACGTGCCGCTGCCGAACCATCTCCATGCCGAGTGGACGCTCGCCGCGGCGCGGGCGGGCAAGCACGTCCTGTGCGAGAAACCCCTGGCCCTGACCTCCGCCGAGGCGGAGCGGATGGTCGAGGGATGCCGGGTCGCCGGCGTGACCCTGATGGAGGCGTTCATGTACCGCCTCCACCCCTCCTGGGTCGCCGTCAGGGACCTAGTCACCGCCGGCCGAATCGGGAGGCTCGTGGCCGTCGAGAGCTGGTTCTCGTACTACAACGACGACCCGGAGGACATCCGGAACGTCGCGGCCTTCGGGGGCGGGGCGCTCTATGACATCGGCTGCTACTCGGTCAACCTCTCGCGGATGCTGTTCGGTGGCGAGCCGACGGGGGTCCGGGCTGCCATCGTCCGCGATCCGGCAAGCGGTGTCGACATCCTGACCAGCGGCATCCTCGAGTTCGAGGGCGGCGTGGCCACCTTCTCATGCTCCACGCGCGCCGAGCCCGACCAACGGGTCGAGGTCTACGGCACCGCCGGCCGGATCGGCGTCGGCATCCCCTTCAACATCCCACCCGACCGGCCGACGGAGGTGTTCCTCACCGCGGGAGGTGAGCCGCCGGTGGCGCCCATGACCGAGACGCTGACCTTCGCCGCGGCCGATCCGTACACCGTCGAGGGCGAGGCGTTCGCGGCCGCGATCCTCGACGGGCAACCGCTTCCCACGCCGCCGGCGGACGCCGTGGCGAACCTGCGGGTCCTCGAGCGGCTGTTCGCGGCCGCCGACGCGGACCGGCCATGAGTGAGGAGGGCCACGTGGACCCCGAGACCCACCCGGGCGGACCGAATGCGGACGAGGAGCGTTCGGATATGCCCGCCCGCCGCGGGCGGCGGGCACGCGTCCTGGCCGCCGTCGCGGTGGTCGCCGTCGCGCTCGTCGGCGGAGGCGTCCTCGTGGCGAATCGGCTCTCGTTGCCGACGGCGTCCTGCCCGCCGATCGCGAACCACCAGGATTGGTCCGTGGCCCGGCGCTGGGACGAGGCGCTGCTCGACGCCATCCGGCGGGCGCTCCCGAACCCGCCCCTCCACGCCCGGAACCTCTTCCATCTCTCGGCGGCGATGTGGGACGCCTGGGCGGCCTACGACCCGACGGCCTCCGGGTACTTCGTCAAGGAGAAGCAGCAGGCCGGCGACGTCACTGCCGCCCGCGACGAGGCAGTCAGCTATGCCGCCTATCGCCTCCTGACCGAGCGCTACCTCAAGTCCACAGGCGCGAGCGACTCGCTCTCCGAGTTCGACAGCGTGATGGACGCCCTGTGCTACCCGCTGAACGTGACCACGACGCAGGGCAGCTCCCCGGCTGCCCTGGGCAACCGGATCGCCGACGCGGTCATCGCCTTCGGCAAGACGGATGGCTCCAACGAGGCCCTCGGGTACACCGACCCGACGTACAAGCCGGTCAACCCGCCCCTCGTCGTGGCCAAGCCGGGCACGACCATGGTCGACGCGAACCGATGGCAGCCGCTCCAGATCGAGCACATGATCTCCCAGAATGGGATCCCCGTTACCAACGGCGTGCAGCAGGCCGTCGGGACGCAATGGGGTCACGTGACGCCGTTCGCGATCCCGCCCGGCGGCGCCGCCGGGGTGCCGATCGATCCCGGGCCCCAGCCGCGCCTCGGCGACCCCGCGACCGACGCGGCCTTCAAGGAGCAGGTCGTGGAGGTCATCCGCGACAGCAGCCTCCTTGACCCGACCGCTGGCGCAACGATCAACATCTCACCCGGCGCCCGCGGGAACAACGACCTGGGGACGAACAACGGGACCGGACATCCCGTCAATCCCGCCACCGGCCAGCCGTATCCGCCCGAGGTGGTGAACGAGGCCGACTTCGGGCGCGTGATGGCCGAGTTCTGGGCCGACGGCCCGAAGTCCGAGACGCCGCCGGGCCACTGGAACGTGCTGGCCAACCTGGCCTCCGACGAGCTGGGCTCCAACCTCCGGATCGGCGGCAGCGGGGCCACCGTGGATCGGCTGCAGTGGGACGTCAAGCTTTACCTGGCGCTCAACGGCGCGGTCCACGACGCGGCGATCGCGGCCTGGGGCCTCAAGGGTCACTACGACGGTGTCCGCCCCATCTCGATGGTCCGCTACATGGGCGGGCTCGGCCAGTCCAGCGACCCGACGCTCCCGGCGTACAACACGAAGGGGCTGCCGCTCGTTCCAGGCCTGATCGAGCTGATCACCAATCAGACGACCGCCCCCGGGCAGCGCCACGCCGCGCTCGCCGGCCACGAGGGTCAGGTCGCCATCTACGCTTGGGCAGGCAACCCGACGAACCCAAAGACGCAGATCGGCGGCGTCAAGTGGATCCTCGCCACGACCTGGGTCCCCTACCAGTCGCCGAACTTCGTGACGCCCTCGTTCCCGAGCTATGCGTCCGGCCACAGCTCCTTCAGCCGGGCCGCGGCGGAGGTGCTCGCCGCGTTCACCGGGAGCCAGTACTTCCCCGGCGGCGTCTCCGGCTACACGATCCCCGCCGGCTCGCTGAAGTTCGAGAAGGGCCCGACCGTCGACATCCCCCTGGAGTGGGCCACCTATTTCGACGCCTCCGACCAGGCCGGCCAGTCGCGGCTGTGGGGCGGGATCCACGTCGAGACCGATGACTTCATCGGGCGCCGCCTCGGCGCCGCCTGCGGCACCGCGGCCTGGGCGCTGGCCCAGCGCTACTACGAGGGGAAGGTGACCGGCTCGTGACCGAGGCCCCCGGCGCAGGCACGCAGCCCGACCGGGCAGCGTCCGGCGAGGTGCCACCGGGCGCGGCACCGCCCGGTGGCCGACCGCGGCGTCGCTGGATCGCCGCCGCCGTGGGGGTGATCGCGGTGGTCACCGTCGGGGCGGCAGCCAGCGCCTTCGTGCTCACGCGCGGCGGCGGCACCACGCCCACGACGGCGCTGGCGCCACCACGCTTTTTCGAGGAGACGGCGACCGCGGGGATCCACCACACCTACGCTGGCGAAGACGCGTTCGCGACGGGCGGCGGCGTGGCCGTGTTCGACTGCAACGGGGACGGGAAGCCGGACATCTACGTGGCGGGGGGGAGCAGTCCGGCGGCGCTCTACCGGAACGACAGCCCGGTCGGCGGGGCGCTCCGGTTCACCCAGCTCCCCGCCGCGGCGACTGACCTCACCGGGGTCCTGGGTGCCTATCCGATCGACATCGACGGCGACGGCATCGTGGACCTCGTCGTGCTGCGCGCCGGCGAGGCGGAGCTCCTGCGCGGTCTCGGGGACTGCCGGTTCGAGCGTGCGAACGAGCGCTGGGGTTTCGACGGCGGGAACGCCGATACGACCGCTTTCAGCGCGACGTGGGAAGGCGCCGCCGGTCTCCCGACCCTTGCCATCGGGCGCTACCTGAAGCTCGACGCCACCGGGGCACAGACGTTCGACTGCGATACGAGCGAGATCCTGCGGCCCGACTCCTCCGGGGCGCGGTATGCGAGTCCCATTGCGCTGGCACCGGGCTACTGTGCGCTGTCGATGCTCTTCAGCGATTGGGATCGCTCGGGGCGCCGCGACCTGCGGGTCAGCAACGATCAGCATTACTACGACCAGGTCAACGGCGGGGAGCAGCTCTGGCGGGTCGCTCCAGGCGAACCGCCCCGCCTGTACTCCGACGCGGACGGCTGGGTCCAGGTTCAGGTCGAGGGGATGGGCATCGCGAGCTATGACCTCACCGGAGACGGCTATCCCGAGGTCTTCCTCACAAGCCAGGCCGCGAACCGCCTTCAGACCCTCACCGTCGGACCTTCGCACCCGACCTACCGCGACATCGGTCTCAAGTACGGGGTGAACGCCACGGTCCCGTTCACGGGCGGCGACATCCTTCCGTCGACCGCCTGGCACCCCGAGTTCCAGGACGTCAACAACGACAGCTTCGTCGACCTGTTCATCTCCAAGGGCAATGTCACTGCGCAGCCGGACTTCGCCCAGAAGGACCCCAGCAACCTCCTGCTCGGGCAGCCGGATGGGACGTTCAAGGAATCGGCCGATGTGGCC
>Ga0209539_1001609_pt1 | contig 12197 bp, 11 predicted proteins | sample BarGraNGADG00312_2_FD_184499 | JGI IMG/M metagenome (GOLD analysis project Ga0209539, IMG submission 184499) | Arctic peat soil microbial communities from Barrow, Alaska - Barrow Graham LP Ref core NGADG0011-312 (SPAdes) (version 2) | ecosystem: Environmental > Terrestrial > Soil > Wetlands >... | reverse complement strand
GACCCGCCGGAAGAGGAGCACTCCTGCGCTGACACCGGGCACGAACGTCACCTCCGGGCGGAGGGGCGTCCCCTCCCGCGACCCTGACTCTCGCTGCAGAATACAACGAAGGGAGGCCGGCGGCGCTACCCGCCGCCGGCCCTCCCGCCAAACACCCCTTCGGGCGTGTCACTCAGGGCGCGAGCACGGCCGAGAACACCCACCACGCCAGCAGCGACTTCGCCGTCAGGCTGAGGATGATGTAGGCCTTCTCGCCGAACAGGTAGTCCCGCCACTTCCCCACCTTGTGGTACTGCAGCCACATGTTCAGGGCGAACACGTTGAAGAAGATGAACAGGCTGATGATGATCCCGTACACGAAGGTCGGCGGCGCGGGCCCGTCGAGGCCGGGGCTCCACACGTACAGGGCAACGACGATCCACGGGATGATGCCGGCGAAGGTGCCGAACCAGAACGACAGCCAGCTCGGCTTGCCCGGCGTCTCGTACTTCTCCATCAGTAGGCCGAAGAGGATCATGCTCGCGTTGACGCCGAAGATCGCCAGCAGGGCCGCGATGTCGCTGACGCCGGTGATCATGCTGATGAGCACGATCATGATGCTCGAGCTGAAGAAGTACTCGATCCAGCGCCCGTGATTGCGGTCCTGGAGAAGGTTGGCTTTGTACCAGTCGAACACGCGCGGCGAGGCGATGATGAACAGCGCCGCCGCCGAGATGGCGACGAAGGCGAAGACGCCCCAGCCGAGCGGCAGCTCGAACAGCTTCGTGAGTTTGGGCGCGGTGCCAGGAGGACCCGTCATGTAGTTGGCCGTGACGGGCAGTGAGAAGCCGTTGGTCAGCAGGGCGATGGCGACGGCCTCGAGGGCCAGGATGACGCCGACGCCGAAGTTCCAGATGCGCAGGCGGCCGAGACGGCGCGCCAGCTCGGGCGTTGTGTTCGCTGCGGCCGGAGCCGCACCGCCGATGGTGGCGGGATTCGTGCTCATGGGGGTGCTCCCTTCAGAGTGACGACCGGCGCGGCGCGGCCATGCGGCCCGAGCGATCGTGTGGCTGCGGAAGGCGGTCATCGGGCACACGCCTCCGCCGCGGTCTGTGCGATGATGGCGATGAACCCGTCGAGGAACCGGCCGACGGCCCGGCGCTCCTCGTCGCTCAGGCTCTCCGCAAGCGCCAGGATCTCCATGGCCATGGGCGCGATCTCCTCGGTGAAGTCCTCGTCGGCCTTGGTGGTCCGCTTCAGCATCACGCGCCGGCGGTCGCGCGGATGCGGCGCGCGCTGCACGTGACCGCTCCGCTCAAGCCGGTCGACGAGGGCGGTCACGGCGCCGGTTGTCATCTGCAGGCGACGGGCCAGCTCGCTGGGGCCGATGGTGCCCTCGTGATCGAGGTGCTCGAGAGTGATCATCTCGGGGACACTGATGCCGACCGCGCGGGAAAGGGCGACCGTGAGGCTCGTCATGGCGACGTCGAGCCGCCGGGTGGCGCCGGTGATGTCCTCTGCGGTGTAGCTGCGTGCCATGGGATTCCCATCAATAGACAGGTAACTCGATGAATGAGATACCCAAGAGACGAGAAAACTATCCGCCGCCGGCCGGGGTCGTTGGCGTCAGGCCCCCTCTGCCTCACGCCAGTACGCGCCGAGGCGCGCTTCCACCCATCGTCGAGCAAAGAGGCTCTGCGGGCGCCGCGCGCCGGTCTGGCTACAGGCCAATGACCTCGAAGCCCAGCGCTGCGGCGGCGCGACCCGGCTGACGATCGTGCGTCGCGAAGACGAGGCCGGGCGCGCGACGGTCGCGCCACATGAGCGCCGTGGCCAGGTGAACGGTATCGAGGGTCTTGAGTTCGACCGGGTATGGCTCGCCCGCCCTGCGCAAGATCGACAACGACGGCATCAGGCGCCGCATACGCCTGAGATGCCGGTAGGCGACCTGCCACCGCTCGCCGGACTCGTCCATGCTGAGCTGACGACGCAGGCGATCACGGCTCGGCGTCCGGCGGCTCGTCTACCGTGCGACCACGTCGATCGACCGCCCAAGCGGCGGCAGGTCGACCGAACCGCAGTGACGTTCGTGGAGGGCGCGGTGGACGGTCAGACGAGCGCGAGCGCCCCGCCGCGGGACGCCGGCCGGCTCACTCCGCGACGCGGTCGCGGTAGCTCTCCGCGAACGCCATGAACCGGTGCACGTCGGCGAAGTTCGACGCCAGACCGAGCGACACGCGGATCGTGTTCGGCACGTTGCCGGTCTTGTCCTCGATCGTCCGCTGGCACTGCAGCAGCGTGATCGCCGCGGCAGGGTCGCGGAAGCAGCGCTCCATGTCGGCGCGCGAGATGTGGTGCGCGACCTCGCCGTCGCCGGGGTTGCAGAAGCAGCCGCTGCGCACCGAGATGCGCTCACGGGCGGCGGCCGCCTCGACGTCGTAGACGTCGTAGGGCCGCCCGTCCGGCGCCACGATGTAGAGGGCGATGGTGGCGCCGCGCCGCTCCATGCCCTGGGGCCCGAACACCCTGACGAGCGGCGAGCCGTCGCTGTGATGCAGAGCTGCCATCTCGTCGAGCAGCCAGCCGGCCAGCGCGTGCACGCGCTCGTGGATCACCGGCACCCCGACCTTCTCCAGGTGCTCGATGCCGATCGTCACCGCCGGCAGCCCGAGGTAGTCGATGGTCCCGTCCTCGAAGCCGGTCGCGCCGGGCGCCAGGTGATACCAGTCCTCCTGCTGCACCGAGGCGAGCGTGATGGTGCCGCCGGCGAACCACGGCCGCCGCAGCTTGGCGAGCTTCTCGCGGCGGGCGATAAGGCAGCCGCTGCCGGTCGGGTAGCCGAACAGCTTGTAGAACGAGATCGGGATGAAGTCGGCGCCGATGGCCTGCGCATCGACCGGATTGGTCGGCGCGAAGGCGGCGCAGTCGAGGATCACGTCCCAGCCCAGCTTCTGCGCCTGCGACACCCATTCGAGCGGGTGCTGGGCGCCGCTGAAGTTGGACTGCGCCGGGAAGGCGAAGAGCTTGTCCGCGTCGTCCCCAGCGCCGCGCAAGGCGCGCTGGACCTGCTCCTCGTCGAGCCGCAAGTCCTGCTCGCGCACCGGGATGTAGGTGGCGGCCGCGCCCTTGCCGCAGGCGAACTCACGGATGCCGTTCACCGAGTTGTGGTTGTCGTAGCTCAGCAGAAAGACGCCGCCGGGCGCGAAGGGATACGCCTCGCCGACCAGCTTGAGAGCGCCGCTGGCGTTGGGCGTGAAGACGATCTCGAACTCGTCCTCGGGGGCGTTGAAGAAGCGCCGCACCGCCTCGCGCGACTCCTTGGCAAGCTCGGCCGAGTCCAGAGAGGCCGGGCTCTGCGCGTGCGGGTTGCCGAGCACGCGTTCGTGCAGGAGCTCCTGGTGGCGGCGGATCTGCGACTCCGCGTACAAGCCGCCGCCGGTGTAGTCGAGGTAGGTGTGGCCGAGGCGGTCGAGGCGCGCGTAGTCGGTTGCGCGCAGGTCGTCGACCGCCGTGGTGGCGGCGTAGCTGGGGGACCGCCGCAGGAAGCCTTCGTAGGCGGCGGCCAGCCCTTGGGGCTGGTACTGCGACGAACATCGCATGGCTGCACCCCTCGCTAGGCGGTCTCTCCCGGCAGGCGCCGCTCGCGCACTTCGTCGACCAGCTGGTCGACGAACTCGCCGAGCGGCCGCGGGCCCTTGTCTTCCCCACGCTCGCGCACGCTTACCGCGCCGCTCTCCTGCTCGCGGTCGCCGACCACGAGGATGTACGGCACCTTCTGCAGCTGCGCGTCGCGGATGCGCTTGCCTATGCTCTCGCCGCGGTCATCGATGTCGATGTGGAGGCTGACCGGCGCCTTCTCCGGGTCGGCCGCGCCGGCGGCGTGCAGGGTGCGCAGCACCTCCTGCGCGTAGTCGCCGTGGCGATCGGCGATCGGCAGCACCAGCGCCTGCTCGGGCGCCAGCCAGGTGGGCAGGTTGCCGCCGTAGTGCTCGAGCAGGATGCCCATGAAGCGCTCGATGCTGCCCAGCAGGGCGCGGTGGATCATGACCGGCCGATGCTCTTCGTTGTCGGCCCCGGTGTAGGTGATGTCCAGGCGCTCGGGCATGGCGAAGTCGACCTGGATGGTGCCGCACTGCCAGGTGCGCCCCATGACGTCGCGGATGTGGAAGTCGATCTTGGGGCCGTAGAAGGCGCCGTCGCCGGGGTTGAGCTGGTAGGCGAGGAGCGCGCCGTCGGCGCCGGTCTCACTGTCGAGGACCGTGGCAAGCACGTCCTCGGCACGCTCCCACACCTCGTCGCTGCCGATGCTCTTCTCGGGGCGCGTGCTGAGCTCGATCTTGACGTTGCTGAAGCCGAAGGCGGCGTAGATGCGGAGCATGAAGTGCAGGACGCCCCGGACCTCGTCCTCGAGCTGCTCCGGGGTGCAGTAGATGTGCGCGTCGTCCTGGGTGAAGTAGCGCACGCGGAAGAGGCCGTGGAGCACGCCGCTCATCTCGTGGCGATGCACGCGGCCGAGCTCGGCCATGCGCAGCGGCAGGTCGCGGTAGCTGCGTCGGCGGCCCTTGTAGATGAGCAGGCCGCCGGGGCAGTTCATGGGCTTCACCGCGTAGGGCTGCTCGTCGATCTCGGTGAAGTACATGTTGTCCTTGTAGTTCTCCCAGTGGCCGCTGCGCTCCCAGAGCTCGCGGCGCAGGATCACCGGCGTGCTGATCTCCTCGTAACCGGCACGCACGTGCTCGGCGCGCCAGAAGTCGACCATCGCGTTCCAGAGGCGCATGCCCTTGGGGTGAAAGAACGGGAAGCCGGGGCCTTCCTCGTGGAAGCTGAACAGGTCGAGGTCGCGGCCGATGCGGCGGTGGTCGCGCTGGCGGGCCAGCTCGAGCGCCTCGAGGTAGGCCGCCAGCTCCTCCTTGCTGGGGAAGGCGGTGCCGTAGACGCGCGTCAGCATCGGGTTCTTCTCGTCGCCGCGCCAGTAGGCGCCGGCGAGGCTGGTGAGCTTGAAGGTGCCGTTGCCGAGCTTGCTGGTGCTGGGCAGATGCGGCCCGCGGCAGAGGTCGACGAAGTCGCCCTGGCGGTAGACGCTGATGGTCGGGGCCTCGCTGCCTTCGGCCGCGGCGGCGGTGACCAGGTCCTCGATGAGCTCGACCTTGAAGGGCTGGTCGAGGCCCACAGGCAGGCCGGAGGGGCCCGTCCCGGGCTCGCCGGCCCCGGCCGGGCCGGCTGCACCCGCCGGCCCGAACACCGCCAGCGCGTCGTCGACAGGCAGCTCGTAGCGCTCGATCGAGAGGTTCTGGCTCACGACCTTGGCCATCTCCTTCTCGATGCGCGCCAGGTCGGCCTCGGCGATGGGCTCGGGGAACTCGAAGTCGTAGTAGAAGCCGTTCTCGATCGTCGGCCCGATGGCGTACTTGGCGCCGGGGAACCGGCGCAGGATCGCCTGGGCCATGACGTGCGAGGCGGTGTGGCGCTGGACGTCGACGGCGTCGGGGTCGTCACCCTTCAGAGTGACGATGGCTAGAGCGTCGCCGTCGTGGAGCGCGGCGCTCACGTCAACCAACAGGGTGACATCCGGCCTTGTAGCGGCGCTGACGCGGCCCGCGATGGCCGCTTTCGCCAGCCGCGGGCCGATCGCCGCCGCGGCGTCGAGCACGGTGGCGCCGTCGTCGAGCTCGAGAGGGGAGCCGTCGGGGAGGGTGACGTGCAGGGTCATGAGCGGACCGGTCCTTTCTGCTGCGCGCCCGCGTACCTTGGCGGGGGCTGTTGACCGGGTGAGTGTACCCGGCCCGGATGAGACCAGTCGAGTCGAAATGCGCAACCGCGGCCTGCGGCAGTATTGGCGGGCAGACGCGATTCGCGACTGTGGCTCAATCTGGAGGGGGCATGAGTCTCGTCGCAGCGATCACAACTCCATTTTGCCAAGCGAGCCGCAGCCGTTGATGCGCTGATGAACGCCGGGCAGCCGCCCGGCGCCGGTCGTCACTGCGCGGCGAGCACCGACTCCAGCTCGAACTTCGCGCCGGGCAGGTCGCCTTCGGCGGCGTCGTCGCCGACGAGGTCATCACCATTCAGCGAACGCTGCGCCGCGAGTGAGACCGTCTCGTCGAGTGAGCGATCCGCTGCGGACGCTCCGGCGCGCATCACCCTTCCCCATGGGAGCGCCGCAAAGCGCCGCCCCACAGTGATGCGCGCCCGCAGTTCGTCTCCTTGAGCGGGTGTATGGACGCAGTCGTCGGCGCCCGCCTCGAGGCCCTCGGCAAGGCGATAGTCGCTCCGCGCGAGCAGGATGATGTACGGGGGGCCGGCTTCGTGGTACGCGCGCACCAGCCGGCAAAGCTCGGGGCCATCGCACCCGGGCAGATCCCAGTCGACCACCGCGAGTGCCGGGGAGTCGGCCGCCAGGAGCATCTCGAGCGTCTCCATGCCCTCGCCGCATTCGATCACCTCGAGGTCGCCGGCGGAGAGATCCGCCGTCACGCACTTGAGCGCGAGCCTCGACGTGGCGTCGCCGTGTGCGATGAGCAGCTGCATGATGCCTCCCCCGGCCAGAGGCCCGGCGCGTCGCGCGCCAGGAGTGGGCGTCCGGCACGAATATCGACCGCAAGGTTCGCAGTGCGGATAGAACAAATGACCAGGTCGCGGCGGTTCAGGTGGAGGCGCGGACCTGCCGATGTAGTGGGCGACCAGCATGCCGCCATGGGACCGGACCAGCAACAGATGCAAGGCACCGTGCCGCCGAGACCGCTCGGCGAGATCGGCCGCGCGGGCGCCGGCGCGCTGGCGGGGACGGCCGGGCACGGCGGGACCGCACGAGGCACGGACGCCCGGCCCGGCGCCGGCTCGCGCTCCTTCCGCGTGCGGCTACTCGGCCGCCCCGAGAACGTCGCTGAGCCCACCCCGTGGCACACCACCATCCAGTGGATCGCGGCGGCGCTGGTGACGGTGCTCTTGATGTACCTCACCTACACGGACGGCGGATGGGTGTGGCTGCTCTCCTACTTCGACCTCGGCGTGCACGAGTTCGGCCACCTGCTCACCTTCTGGGCGCCGGCGTTGCTGTGCTCGTTCGCCGGCTCGTTCCTGCAGGTGGCCGCGCCGCTGGGGCTGGGCGGCTACTTCTGGTGGCGCCGCGACAGCTTCGCCGCGATCCTCATGGTCGCGTGGGCGGCCGAGTCGCTGAACAACGTGTCGGTGTACGTCGGCGACGCCCAGGCCATGGTGCTGCCGCTGTTCGGCGACGACGGCTCGGGCGCCGGCCACGACTGGCACAACATCCTGCGGGATACGGGCACGCTCGCTTCCACCGACACCATCGCCAACATCGTGCGCACGGGGTCGGTGATCCTCTTCGTGATCGCGCTGGGGCTCGCCGTGCTGGGGTTCGCGCGGGCGCGGCGGGAGAGTGAGGAGGCGGCCTGAGGGGACGAGCGGCCGGGAGGTGATCAGGCTGCCCAGTCGCACCCTCAGCCCGTCAGCAGCGCCTGCACGCGCATCATGAAGTCGTTGAGGTTGGCGGCGTACTCGGGCGAGCCGTCGATGCGCACCATCCCCTTGCCGACGCCGTCGACGAAGTCGACCTCTTTGTTCATCACCGCCAGGGCGCCGTCGACGCCGTGGAAGCGCATGTGGACGAAGGGCCGGCGGCGCTCGTAGACGCCCCGCCCGGCTTTCGTCTTGCCGCCGCGCACGCGCAGGTAGGCGGCGATGCCCTCCGGCTCCACCGAGAACTGGTAGATGCGGTCGGGCTGCTTGGACGTCCAGCGCTCCATCTCGGGGTCGCCGCCCTTGTTGTACTGGCTCAGGGCGGTGGTGATCATGTACAGGGTGAGCTTGAGCTTGAGGCGCCGCTTGGCCGGGTCCTTGGGCTGGGCGCTCGGCAGCATCAGCTTGAGGGCGAGGAGCAGCTGGACGACCTTGGCCAGTAACCCGGGCTTGCCGAACCCCTTGATGCCGGGCAGCACCGTCTTGCCGGCGAAGAAGTCGTTGAGCTTCTGCAGCGAGGCGAAGGTGAACGTGATGTCGGGCTCACGGCCCATACCGTCGGCGTCCCAGAAGCCCTGCTCCACGCGGACCTCGCCGTCCTCGAACCAAAGATAGACGCCCACGGCGCGCGGCTGGTTCCTGGCCACGAACTGGACGACGGCGTTGACGCCCTTGAAGCGCTTGGCGGTCGCCGGATCGTCCTCGAGCATCACCTTGACGATGGGCAGCGCGGCGCGCAGGAACAGGCGCGTCCTGAGGAGCTCGCGGGTGCGCGCCTGCGGCAACTCGTTGGCCGGGGCGCGCGGCGCAGCGGTCGCGCCCATCAGAACTCGTCCTCCCAGTCTTCGTCGGCCTCGAACTCGCGGTGCAGCAGCTCGCGCACCGTGCCGACGATGCCGTCGCCGTCGAGGCAGTAGTGGCTGTAGAGGTCCTCCGGGTAGCCGACCTCGCTGTAGCAGTCGGGCAGGCCGCTCTTGGCGAAGGCGCACCCCTTGCCGCTGGCGGCGATCACGTCGGCGACGGCGCTGCCGAGGCCGCCGATCACGTTGTGCTCCTCCACGACGAGGATGCGGCGCGTCTCCTTGACGGCCGCCATGATCGTCTCCTCGTCGATGGGCTTGATGGTGTGCACGTCGAGGACGCGGACGCTGATGCCGTCCTGGTCCTTGAGCAGCTTGGCGGCCTCCGCCGCGTGGTAGACGGCGACGCCGCAGGCGATGACGGTGATGTCGGTGCCCTCGTTGATCGTCACCGCCTTGCCGATCTCGAAGCCGTAGTCGTCGTTCTCGTAGTGGGTGGGCTCGAAGCCCCGGCCCAGGCGGATGTACACGGGGCCGGGGCGCTGCACCGCGGCGCGCACGGCGTTGGCCGTCTCCCAGCCGTCGGCCGGCACGATCACGCACATGTTGGCGAGCGCGCGCTGGATGGCGATGTCCTCGGTGCAGTGGTGTGTGGTACCGGCCTGGCCGAAGCTCACGCCGCCGTGGGTGGCGATGATCTTGACGTCGAGGTTCTGGTAGCAGATGTCGGTGCGTACCTGCTCGAGGGCGCGCATGCTGGCGAACGCCGACATCGTGCTCACGAACGGCAATAGGCCGCTCTTGGCCATGCCGGCGGCGATGCCGAAGAGGTCCTGCTCGGCGATGCCGACGTTGAAGACGCGCTGCGGGAACTTGTCCTGGAAGACGCCGATCTTGGTGCTGCGCGCCAGATCGGCCGTCAGCGCCACGATGCGCGGGTCGGCCTCGGCCAGGTCGCAAAGGACGCGCCCGTAGATCTCGGCCTGCGTCAGCGTGTTGGCGTCGTAGACGTTCCAGGTGGTTCCGGTGACCTCGGTCATGACGCACCTCCCGCGGCGGACGCGGCCGGGGCGCCCGTGATCGACGCCTTGGCTTTGGCGGCGAGCTCCGAGTCGACGCTGCCGTAGTGCCACTTGACCTGGTCTTCCATGAAGTCGACGCCCTTGCCCTTCACCGTGTTACAGATGATCACCGTGGGGGCGCCTTTCGTCGCCTGGGCGCCCTCGATGGCCTCGCCGATCTGGGCGAAGTCGTGGCCGTCGATCTCGCGCACCTGCCAGCCGAAGGCCGTCCACTTCGCGGCCAGCGGCTCGAGGCTCATGATGTCCTCGGTGCGGCCGTCGATCATCATCTGGTTGCGGTCGACGAACGCCGTCAGAGTGTCGACCTTGAAGTGGTGGGCGGCCATCGCCGCCTCCCACACCGAGCCCTCGTCGCACTCGCCGTCGCCGAGCAGGCAGTAGGTGCGCCAGGTCTGCTTCTGGAACCTGGCGCCGAGCGCCATCCCCAGCGCCATCGAGAGCCCGTGGCCGAGCGAGCCGGTGCTCGCGTCCACCCCGGGCACCTTGTTGCCGTCGAGGTGCATCCCGAAGGGGCTCTTGAAGTGGTTGAACTCCTTGAGCAGCTCCTTGTCGAAGTAGCCCTTGTCGGCGAGCACCGGGGCGAGCCCGACCCCCCCGTGGCCCTTGCTGAGCACGAAGCGGTCGCGCTCGGGCCAGCCCGGCTCGTCGGGCTTCAGGCTCAGGTAGTGGTAGTAGAGGGCGGTCACCACGTCGGCCATGCTCAGCGCCCCGCCGATGTGCGCCCCGCCGGCCCACACGGTCACGTCGACCATGTCGCAGCGCAGCTGCTTGGCCTTGGCCTGCAGACCGCGGATCTCTTCGGCTGACAGCGGCATCAGCTACCCCCTTGCCCTTCCGGGCTCTTTTCCAGCGCCGTGAAGGCGTCCTCCACGATCGCCAGGGTGCGGTCGAGGTCGTCCTGCGTGTGCGCGCAGCTCATGAACCAGTTGTGGTGCGAGGTCATGTAGGCGCCGCGACGAGCGCACTCGCTGCAGAAACGCTGGTGCAGCATCAGGCTGGGGTCGTCGGTGAGGCGCAGGTACGGCATGCTCGGCATGCCGCTGACCTTGAGCTCGTAGCCGTGCTGGTCGGCGAGCCGCTTCATGCCGCCGGTGAGAGCCCGGCCGTAGTCCTGCATGCGCTTCGGCGCGTCGAGGCGTTCGAGCTCGGCGAGGCAGGCGAGCGCCGCCGCCATCGGCGCCGCCTGGTACCAGTAGCTGCCGGTGTAGAAGACCTTGGCGGCCTCGCCCTTGAGCGCCTCGGCGCCGACGATCGCCGAGATCGGGTAGCCGTTGGCGATCGCCTTGCAGTAGCACGCGAGGTCGGGGGTGAAGCCGAAGTAGTCGGCGGAACCCCGCAGGCTCAGGCGGAAGCCGCAACGCACGTCGTCGATGATGAGGACGACGCCCTCGCGGTCGCAGAGCTCGCGGATGCGCTGCCAGTAGCCTTCGGCCGGCAGCTCGCTGTCGGCGAAGGTCGGGTGGTAGTACGGCGTGGCGATGAAGCCGGCGACCTGGCCGGGGTGCTCGGCCAGGACGCGCGCGAAGGCCTCGGCATCGTTCCAGGGGATACGCACGAAGTCGGCCACGTCGCCGGCGATGACGCCGTGGTGGCCGACCCCCTGCATCCACGGCGCCACGCCGTGGTAGCCGCCATCGATGGCGACGATGAGGGGGCGGCCGGTGGCCGCTCGCGCGATCATCGTCGCGTAATTGGTCATGTCGCCGCCGTTCTTGGCGAAGAACGCCCAGTCGGCGGCGGCGATCATCGAGGTGAGCTTCTCGGCCAGCTCGACCATCACCGGCGCGGGGGCGGCGAGCGTGTCGCCCAGCTTGCGCTGCTTGGCGGCGGCGTCGTGCACCACCTTGTTGTCGTAGCCCAGGACCATCGGCCCGTAGGCGCACATGTAGTCGATGAAGTCGTTGCCGTCGACGTCGGTGAAGTGCGCGCCCTTGCCGCTGGCGGCGAAGAACGGGTACGCGGTCGGCGGCACCAGCAGCGCCGGGCTGAAGTGACCGGGGATGCCGCAGGGGATCACCTTGGTGGCGCGGGCGAAGAGCTCCTGGGACTTGGCGAACGAGTAGGTGTCCATGGCTGCGCGGACCTCCTCAGGCGGTCGCCGCGGGTTCCGCCGCCGGCGTCAGGTACTTGGGCACGCGGTCGAGCACCAGCCCGAGGGTGTCGACCATGCCGATGCGACCCCAGATCTGGACCTCGCCGGTCACCGCCGCGGCGAAAGTGTCGAGCTTGCCGTTGAGGAAGGCGCTGGCGGTGGGCAGGTCGCGCAACAGGACGAGCGCGCTGGGGTGCGGCAGCTCGCCCTTGACGGGGATCACGCCGGAGGCCCCGCAGACGAGGCTGACGGCGGGGCCCTCGGGCAGCACCTTGATGACGATGGTGCCCTGCGTGAGCCCGTGGCGCAGCGGCATGCAGTCGGGGTCGTGGGCGAGCAGCACCGGCACCGCGAAGGCCGCCGTGTTGAGCGTGAGCAGGGTGTTCATAGCGAGGTAGCCGGGGTGCGAGAGCAGCTCGTCGCTGGGCGTGAGGTAGTACGCCATGCGGTCGCTGACATCGGTGAACTCCTTCTTGAGGAAGCCGAGGTGGTTGAAGCCCCACAGCGGAATGGGCTGGGAGGCGCCGTCGAACATCTTGTTGAGGTGCGCCGCCGAGATGAACGCCAGCCGGACGGTCGGGCCGGGGCCGGCTGCGCCCGCCGGCCCGCCGGTTTCGCCCGCCGGCCCACCTGCGGCCACCGGCGGCGGCCCATGATCGGGCCCCACCGTGCAGACGCCGCCGGAGAAGCGCACACTCGTGCTCAGGCCGCCGGCGACGCTGAACCGGATGGTGAGGCGGGCCTCGCTCACGAGCGCCCGCATCA